>Ga0247779_1000401_pt1 | contig 28995 bp, 20 predicted proteins | sample UWRJL221509R5_FD_179925 | JGI IMG/M metagenome (GOLD analysis project Ga0247779, IMG submission 179925) | Plant litter microbial communities from Arlington Agricultural Research Station in Wisconsin, United States - UWRJ-L221-509R-5 | ecosystem: Environmental > Terrestrial > Plant litter >...
AAAAGTGCGCGGTTGGGCGTTTCGCTACGATCACCAGATCTTGCGACTGGGCTGCAAGAGTCTCAAAGTGCACCGCTGGGGGCAAGCTGGTCTGCGACAATGCCGCGATCCGCGGCGGCTTTTCGCGCAGCCTTGGCGTCCGGGCAGAGACGTGGTTTCAGGGCACATGGTCGACACGCACTGGCAGCCGGCTTGGTGGACAGACAAACACTCTTCCAGTTGGGAACGAGTCAAGCACGCGTTGAGACGTGATTGGGAGCAGACCAAGGGCGACTTGGCAGACAACGGCGTCGATCTCAATCAGGGGGCGTGCGATACCATCCGCCAAGCGCTGGGCAAACAGCCCATCCCCAAAGGCGCACTCCCCAATCCCGGTCCTCGTCATGCGCCGGATCCGCCTCAGGGCGCGAGCAGCGCCCGGCCTGAGCTCGAAAGCGCGATGCGCTACGGCCACGGCGCGCGGCTGTACTACGAGGGGCATGATTGGAACGACCAACTCAGCGCTCGACTGAAAGGCGAGTGGGAGGACGGCAACCAGGCGAGCTCGTGGGACGAGGTGAAAGCGGTCGTCGAGCGCGGCTGGCGCAGCGTGAAACGCGCGCTGTAGCGCTGTGGCTCGTCACTTAGTGGATGGCGCCGTGCACGAGACGCGCTACGCCGTATGCCATGACGAATGCCTCGGCTGCGAGCTACCTGGACGCCCTGGACGAACGCTACGCGGCTCTGCACACGGCGAAAGAGGACGCTTTCTGGTCGGCAAAGATGGGGCTCAGCGCAGACGCCAAGCAAGCGCAGAGCGAGCTCGATGCGCGAGATCTCGCGCTGCAGCAGTTTCTGCAGGCCTCGCAGCAGCTGACGCAACTGCGTGAGCTGCACGCCGAGAACGACGAGCAACGCCTGCGCATCGACGGTTGGTTGCGCACGTTCGGCGCGCACACCATCGACAGCCCACGCGGGGCGATCTTGGCCGAGGAGCTCGCCGCGGATGAAGGGCGCCTGCAGGTCGCGCGCGGCGAAATGAAGCTCGGTTTCGAGGACGCTAAGCGTGGCTTCGTACCTGCCAGCAGCATCGCGCTGTCGCACATGCTGCAAAACGATGCGGACGAGGCACGCCGCAAGGCCGCCTTCGACGGCCTGCGCTCGATCGAGTCGTACGTGCTCGAACGCGGCTACCTGCAAATCGTCGCCAAGCGCAACGAGCTCGGCCGAACCCTGGGCGCGGAAGACTATTACGACTGGAAGGCGAAGCGCATCGAAGGCATGAGCAAGAACGAGCTGTTCGCTTTGCTCGACGAGCTGGAAGAACGAACGCGCCCGGCGGCCCGCGCTTTCGTCGACGACGCGCGGCGCAGGCATGGCGAGCAAGCCTCGAAGCCCTGGAACATCGGACAGCTCACCTCCGGTGAAGTGACGCGCGATCTGGATCCATACTTCTCGTTTCGGTCCGCGATCGATCGCTGGGGGCGTTCGTTCGCCGGCCTCGGCATTCGCTACGCCGGCGCGGAGCTCGTCCTCGACCTGCTCGACCGACCTGGGAAATACGAAAACGGCTTCATGCACGGGCCGGTCGTGGCTTGGCGCCGTTCGGGGCGCCTGCTCCCGGCTCGCGTGCAATTCACCGCCAACGCCTTGCCGGGGAGCGTGGGCGCCGGGCAACAAGCCTTGCGCACGCTTTTTCACGAAGGCGGGCACGCCGCGCACTTCTCCAACATCGACATGCCGAGCCCCTGCTTCGGGCAGGAGTTCGCGCCCACCTCGACGGCCTTCGCGGAAACCCAAAGCATGTTCTTGGATAGCTTGCCGGGCGACCCCGACTGGCAGCAGCGCTATGCGCTCGATCGAAGCGGTAGCCCCATGCCGCTGTCGCTGCTCGAGCGCAGCATCGACGCTCACCAGCCGAAAGCGGCTTGGGTCATGCGCTCCATGCTCTCGGTCTGCTATGCCGAAAAGGCCATCTACGAGCTGCCAAGCCCGGCTTTGACGGCCGAAAACGTACTGCGCGTGCTACGTGAGGTCGAGCGAAAGTTGCTCTTCCTGGAAGGCGGCAGCCCGCGCCCCACGCTCTCGATCTCACACCTCGTTTCCGGTGACTTCAGCTGCACCTACCACGGCTACGTGCTCGCTCAGATCGCCGTTGCCCAAGCGCGCAGCTACTTCCTCGAGCGAGATGGGCACCTGGTCGACAACCCTCGCGTCGGCCCAGAGCTCGCCAAGGTCTGGTGGCAACCCGGCAATAGCATCCCGTTCGCGCAATTCGTGCGCAACCTGACTGGCCGAGAGCTGAGCGCCGCGCCGCTCGCCCTGCGCCTCAACCAAACCGCCGACCAGCGCAAAGCCGAAGCGCTCGAAAGCGTCGCGAAGCTCGCCCAAATCCCGAGCGCCTCGCCGCAAGTCGACTTGGACGCGCGCATCCAGATCGTGCACGGAGCCGCGTCGGTCGCGGAATACCGCGGGGACTTCTCCGAGCTCGCGACACGTTTCGCGGAGTGGATCGACACGCACGTGAACGCGGCGGCCCAAGACGGCGCGAGCTGAGCCGAGGGGGCCGACGTGGATGGATGTAGGTTTCGCCTCGAACGCGGGTATCCCAGCCCAAGTTGACTAGGGCTCAAGTTTCGCCCCCTTGTAGCCGTTGGGCGAAGTGTGCAGGTAAGATCAGAGCGCAAGACCATCGGTGTGCTGATGGGCTACCTGGCGCTCTTTACGGGCACATACGACGCGCAAATACGCAATGCTTTTCAGGAGAAGTGTCGCGAGCACGATTTGAACCTGCTCACCGTGTACGCGGGGGCGCTGGGAGACCCCCGGCTGTGGAGCGTCGACGAGAACTCCGTCTTCGACTTGATGCACCCGGACTGCGTCGATGGCTTGGTGCTGATCTCGAGCTGTCTGACCTCTCTATTTGGGCTGGAGAGCGTGCACCACTTGGCGCAGCTACACCGCTCCTTGCCGTTGTGCAGTATCGGCGTTGCCATTCCGGGCGTGCCGAGCATCGTGATCGACAACCGCGGGGGCATGGAAGCCGTGCTCGAGCACCTGATCAGCGAGCACGGCTGTCGCCGGCCGGCGTTCATCGCGGGTGCCGCGGGCAATCCCGAAGCCGAGGTACGCTTCCGCGCCTACCAAGACGTCCTCGGTCGCCACGGTCTGGAGCTCGATCCCGCGCTCGTCGTCGACGGCAATTTCACCAACCGAGACGCGCAAATCGCGATGGATCAGCTACTCCTGCGCGAAGTCGAATTCGACGCGGTTGCGGCTGCCAGCGACAACATGGCGTTCGGCGCGATGGCGGTGCTCCGGAAGCATGGCCGCCGCGTGCCACTGCAACTGCCGGTCACCGGCTTCGACGACGTGCAGATGGCGCGCCTCGACAGCCCGCCGCTGACCACGGTCGCTCAGCCATTCGCCGCGATGGCCGGCGAGGCGATCCGCGTCGTTTTGGAGCAACTCGCCGGGCGCCCGGTGGCAGAGTGTGTCGAGCTACCGGCGCTGTTCTTGGTGCGCCAATCCTGCGGTTGTGGCGTGCGAACGAGGCTGACCACGCCCGTCGCTCGAGACAGCACGGCGCAACCCGCCGCGGAATACATACGTACGCATTGCGACTCGCTCGTGCGTGCCTTGATGACTCCCCTGGGCATCACCTCTCCCGAGGGACTTCGCGTCGCGGACCGCTTGCTGGCCGCGCTCGCGCCTGCGCTCGCCGGAAACCCCGACCCCTTCTTGCACACCATCGAGCAGCTGCTGGAAAGTTCCGACGACGATCCGGCGAGTTGCCGCGCGCTCGAGAACACGGTCACTTGTCTACGCGACGAGCTCCGTAGCTGCGCCGAACCAGCGCTGGAAGATCTGTGGCACGACGCGCGCGATCTGATCGCCCACCGTACTCAGCGCGGGCAAGTGCAGGAGCGGATCGACCTAGACAACGACTACCTGCGCATCGTCGACCTGAATCGGCATTTGACACGCGCCGTCGACCTGCCGTCACTCAAGCAAGCGCTACTGCGCATGATGCCTTTGCTCGGCATTTCGAATGCGTCTTTTTCACGCTACGCGGACGGTTCGAGCACGGAGCTCGAGCCCTGGGTGTGCATGCTCAACGGGCACCAGTTCGACCCTCCACCGGTGCGCTTTGCAGCTCACCGGCTGGTTCCAGCTGGGATTTGGTACAACGACAGACGACGCACCCGCTTGGTCTTTCCACTTTTGTGCGAGGGCCAACGCTGGGGCGTGGCGGTCTTCGAATACACGGGCGCAACCGGTGGATTTCAGATGCTGCAGGACCAAGTGAGCGTAGCGCTCAGCAGCATCCGACTTCATCAGCAAGTCTTGGAAAAGACCGTGCTCCACGAGCGAAGCGTGCAAGAACGGCAGGCCACCGCCGCGCGCATGGCAGCCTTGAGCGTGCTCTCCGGCGGTGTCGCCCACGACTTGAACAACGTGCTCGGCCCGATGGTCGCCTTGCCAGACGTCATCTTGGAAGACCTCAACCGGCTCGCTCCAGAATTGCGGGCGGCATTGACCGAAATTTGCGACGACCTGCGCAGCATCAAGGGCGCCTCGCTGCGCGCAGCCCAGACAATCAAGGATCTGCTGACTCTCGGACGAGAGCGGCGCGTGGGCACCGATCCCTTGGACCTGAACGCGTTGGTGTCGGACTGTTTGACGCTCGAGACACTGGGCTTCATGCCCGAGGACTTGAGCGAAGTCGAGGTCAGTCACCTGCTGTGCGAGGAGCCGTTGATCGTGCGCGCCGCGGAAGCTCACTTGGTGCGCGCCATCACCAATTTGGTGCGAAACGCCTTGGAAGCGCTGGACGGGCCGGGTCAGGTCAGCGTGACGACTCGAGCGGTCGATATCACGCAGCCCCTGTTGGGCTACGAGGTCGTGGCACCGGGCAACTACGCGGTGATCACCGTATCGGACACGGGACGCGGCATCGACCCCGCGGGCTTGGCGCGCGTGTTCGAACCGTTCTTTTCGAGCAAACGCATCCGGCCAACTTCGGGCAGTGGCCTCGGCTTGGCTGTCGTGCATGGCGTAGTCAAGGAACACGACGGCTACTTGGACGTCACCAGTCGGCCCGGCCACGGCACCAGCTTCGCCTTGTACTTCCCGCGGCTCAATGTCACGCTCGATAACAGGCACAGAACGTCCTCGTTGCCGCGCGGGCGCGCCAAGGTTCTGGTCGTCGACGACGAACCGACTCAGCTGCGCACGGCCTCGCGCGTTCTTGGCCAACTGGGCTACGAGATCGATACCCTACGCAGCGGTGCCGCAGCTCGTGAGGTCTTCGCGAGCTTCGCGGCCGAGCAGAGAGCGAACGCTTTCAGTCGCGCGGCCAGTGCCAGCCCCTACGATCTGATCATCGTCGACATGGCACTCAATGAGGACGAGGACGGGCTCGGCGTAATCGAGCGCATCCGAGCGATCTTCCCCGGACAACGGGCGCTGATCGCCAGCGGCAACGCGCCGCCCGAGCGCGCCGAAGCCGCCATTTTGCTGGGGCTCGGCTGGCTCTCCAAGCCGTACACCAGCGGCGCCTTGGCGCGCGCAGTCGAGGCCGCACTGGGCGGCTGCGCCTAACCTAGTCGCTCAGCCGTCGCGATGTCGTCCAGCGCTCGCGCCCGCCATCATTGCGGTGCGCGCGGCTTCTCTCCACAGCGGCGAGCTCGGCGCCAGGGCTCTGAGCGCATCGGCTGACAGGTGTTTGGACTTCTCGACGTTCCCGAGCAAGCGATAGGCGTGCGCGGCAAGCGCCTGGACGTGTCCGCGCTGCTGCTGAGGTAGCTCACAAGCCAGCGCGTGCTCGGCGGAGCCCGTAGTGGCACCAAAGTCGCCTATCTTGAAGGCATCCATTGTCGCGCGAAAATAGCAGCGACCCGCGCCAACGCTATCGCCCGCTCGAGCATAGTGTTGAGCCGTAACCATCGGGTTGCTGCGCTCCGCGGACTCGAGCCAGCGAGCGGCCAGTTGGTGGCCGAGCTTCCGGTCGGATTCGGTGAGCATATCGTACGCGGCATCGCGCATGACGGCATGGGCAAAGACGAGCGCCTGCTTGCTCGGCTGGCCGTCGTCGCGTCGGCGCAGAACCTCGCGCGACACGAGCAGATTCAGCCACCGTTCCACGTCGCTCTCGTCCGAGCCTTCGCCCAGCAGGAATGCGACGCCCTGATGCGAGAACGGATCACCGAGAATGCTCGCTGCGCGCAGCACACGCCTCGCGTCTGGAGCAAGCGCCCGGATGCGGCTTTGCACGACGCCCTGCGCCGTCTCCAACACTTCGTCGCCGCGCCCTTCGGCCTGGGCGCGAATCAACTCATGAAGCAAGAACGCGTTGCCGCGGGCGCGCTGCAAGATTCGCGCGCGGACCGCCGCGTCCAGCTCCCGCCCGAGCCGCAACGAAACGACGCGCTCGGCGTCGGCCTCGGACAGCTCGCTCAAGCGAAGCTCATGCACCGATCGTCGTTGCCACAAGTCCGGATACAGCTCGTGCACCTCGGGTCGGGCCGTGGCCACGATCAAAAGCGGTCTATCGTGCAGGGCGGCCAATAGATAATCGAACGCGCGCAGACTTCCGAGGTCGGCCCAGTGGACGTCCTCCAAACGCAGCACGAGCGGGCCCTGTGCGAGCTCGGCCTCCACCAGCTCGGCGAAGGCTCGATGGACGGCGTCCACCGAGCCTGCCGGCCTGACCTCCCCGGCATTCAACGCGCCGGCTTCGTTGGGATCGAGCAGGCGAGCCAGCGCGCTGCCCCGAGTGGGCGGCGCGGCTTCCAACACGGCAGACACCAAGCGCAGCGCCGAGCCCGCGCTCATTGGGTCGGCGTAGGCGGACCAGACTGCAGGGGTCGAGCCGGCATGCGCAAGTCGCGTCAGGAGCTCGCCCGATAGACTCGATTTGCCGATCCCGGCGGGCCCGGTCAAGAGCACGACTTTGGCCTTTGGCGTCGCAAACGCATCTTGGGCGAGCGAAACCAAGCCAGCTAGCTCTGCGTCGCGTCCGAGACACATCGCGCTGCTGCCCTGCGCGGAGTCTCCGTTCGCGGGCACGGGCCGTTCCGCGCACAAGAATACCAGCGAATCTTCAGTCTGCGTCAGTACGAACTTGGGGTCGACGAGGGCTGCAGTCGTAGTATCGAGCACGATTTGCCCTGCCTGTGCGGCTCTCACCCGACTCTCGGCCTCGGCCAGCAGCTCGTGGAGCTGCGGCGTCGACGCGCGGTCGATGGTTCGCCCAGCGACGACCGCGATCGCGGCGCGCGGCCACTCGGCGCGTACGTCGAGCGTCAAGCGAGCTGCGTGTAACGCCTGATCGAGTGGCGTCGCGCTGCCGCGCGGAAGCGCGAGCCAAGTACCGTCGGCCAACGTCTCGAAGTAGCTCGAGTAGCGTTTACGGCCGCCCATGCCGCTCGAGCTTGCGGCTCGATCTTCGCTCGCATGCCGCACCAGGACGACGGTGGTGGGAACTCGTTCAGCCGCGGTGAGCCCGCTCGGGCTGAGCAGGGCTCTGGCCGAAGGTGCGATGTTGTCCAACAATTCCGAGGGCAGCGCTGCGATGGCAGCCAGGACACGCTCTGCGTCGGCGGGCCGCTTCCTCGGATCAGGGCTCAACATGGCCGCCACGAGCTCGTCGAGCGCGGGATGGATGTCTGGCACGAGCGAAGCGAGAGGCGTCACGGCTTCTTCGACCGTTCGCGTCATCAGGTCCATTGGGCTGCCGTCGAAAATCCTGCGGCCGACGATGCAGCGGTACAGGACGCAACCGAGAGCGAACACGTCGGTCGCTGGCGACAGCTCTTCGCCCAAGATTTGCTCGGGCGCCATGTAACCAGGCGTGCCCGCGACGAAGTCGTCTTCCGGGTCGGAGATCACCGAGCGAGTCAAGCGAGCGATGCCGAAGTCGAGCAGCCGAATATTCGAGAGATCGCCGCCCCCCAAGAACAGGTTCGATGGCTTGAGATCCAAGTGCACCACGCCGCGCGCGTGGGTCGCGGCGAGCACGTTGGCGGCGCGCGTGATCAAGGTGATCGCTTCGTCGATCGACAGCCGACCGCGAGCCAGCCGCGCGCCGAGCTCTTCACCATCCAGCCACTCGGTTACGATGTACGCGCCCCCTTCGGCGAGCTCGCCGTGCGCCAGGTAGCGAACGATCCCGGGGTGCTCGAGCTGCGCCAAGAGCAGTGCTTCGGCGCTGAACGCGTTGCGCGACTCTGGCCGCGAGTCCTTGAGCAATTTCACCGCGACCTCTGCCCCCGACTCGAGATCGGTGGAGCGAAAGACCCAACTTGCCTGGCTCGAGCTGTGCTGCTCGCCACACACGAAGCGAGGTGCCAAGGACGAAAGCCAGCGCTGCAATTGCTCGGCTTCGTCCACCGGCGGAACCGTCTTCGTGCGGATCGTATCGACGGGCGTCACCACGATCCGCAGGGTCGAATCGGAATCAGCGTCAGCGTCAGCTTTCGACACACATTCGCCGTCGGCCTCACACAGCAAGCCCGCGGCTTGGGGTCGCCCTCGCGAGATGTCGGAGATGTCGGAATCGAAGGCTGACATCGTCGGAATGCTCGAAAATGACCTTTAACTCCCGAGGTCGTGGGTGCGAGCGCCCTAGTCCTACTTACAACCAACCTGTGGGACGATTGACGCTTCCCGCTGCTACGAGAATTGCTGTGATCGGTGCCTCGGAAGAGCCCCGTATCAGGCGCTCCGGAGGTTTGCTAGAGTTAGCAGATCTCACAGCTCTGCGCCGGCCTTTCGCCGCGGGCAAACGATGCGAAGGATCACAGATGGGTGCACTCAGCGGTAAGGTAGCAATCGTGACGGGGTCGGGACGCGGCATCGGCCGCTCGATTGCAATCAGGCTCGCTCGCGAACAAGCCCGGGTCGTCATCAACGACACCGGCTGTTCACCGAATGGGACCGGTAAGGACCCGAGCGTGGCAGATTCGGTGACGGCGGAAATTCGAGCCCTGGGCGGGCAGGCGTCGGCCGATCACCACGATGTCAGCACTCGCGCGGGAGTCGAAGCACTGTTCGGATCTGCGCTCGAAGCCTTCGGGCAGGTCGACATCCTGGTGACGAACGCGGGCATCGTGCGCGAAGGCGCGATCGCGAACATCCTGGACGAGGACTGGAACGCGCAGCTGCAGACCATGCTGGGCGGCACGTTTTTGTGCACGCAGCAGTTCGCTCGACACCTCAAAAGTCGCCAAAGCCCTGGCCGCGTGCTGATGGTTTCGAGCCAACTCGGGCTCCAGGGTGCAAGCCAAGTGGCCAGCTATTGCTCGGCCAAAGCCGCCATTTGTGGCTTCGGCCTGAGCGCGGCGCAGGAGCTGGCGGAGTTTGGCATTACCGTGAACATCCTGAGCCCGATGGCCTATACGCGACTCACCGCGGGGCTGCCGCTGATGGACTTTCCGAACGCCGAACAGTTGATGTCGCCGGACTACTGCGGCGATATCTCGGCATACCTCGTGTCCGACGCGGCCGCTCATCTCACGGGGCAAATCATCCACGTGCAGGGCAGTCAGCTCTCGGCGTTCAAGATCGCGATGACGGATGGCGTCGCGCCAAAGAGTGGCGACCGTTGGTCCTCAGAAGAGATCCGCGAGCGCTGGGGTGAAATCGTCCGGTGACCGAAGCGCCCGAGGTTCCCCAGGCGACGGAACGGAAATGTGTCGGCTGCGACGCCGCGCCACCGGTTTCGGGCGAGGGCTCCATCACGCTCTTGAGCCTCAAGCATGGCTGGCGGCTCAGTCGCAAGACCGACGCCTCCGGTGAGGTACGCAGCGAGTGGCGATGCCGATCTTGTTGGACTGCCTTTCGGGCGACCGCGCGCATTCCGCCGCGCTAGCAGCGGAGCGAGAATGCGCGCGCGCCGGTCGCTCGCTCAGTCGAGATCGGCACCAGGCACGGGCACCGGAATGGACAGAATGGCCGGGTGCGGAAGCGCACCTGACAGCACGCTGTTGATCGCGAAGCTCGTGACGTATGCCGTCTTTTTGTCGCCGTGAGCGGTGCCGAAGGCGACACCCGACGGGCTGTCGAAGAGCGAGCTCTGGGCATAGACCGAGACGTGCCCCCGTTGGTCCACCGTCGCGATCAGGTTCTGCGTGTTGACCGCAGCGTAGATGGTTCCGCTGCGATCGAGCGCAATGCCATCGATGCCCTTGAGCTGCGGGCTCTCCACGACGACCTGTGGCTGGCCGAGGTGATGGCAACGGTAGGGGATACGGACGATGCGCCCGGAGTCGATCACGCCCACGTACAGGTTTTGCTTGCTGTGGTCCCAAGCAATGCCGTCGACGCCGAACTCGTGGGTCGGGAAGGCCTGATCGCCGGGGTTACCCCGAAGCAAGGCATCGGCCAGCGCGACCGTAGCAGTGCCGTTCGCATCGATATGATAGAGCAGACCGAGGAACGGATCGGTCACGAAGAAGGAGCCGTCGTCTTCGAAAGCCATGTCGTTCGGGAAGCCGCTCGGATCGAGCGTCGTGAATTGCTCGACGATGCCTGTGTCCGGGTCCGTGCGCCAAACGCCCGCCGCGGGTTGATCGACCGAAAAGCTCGACGTCGTCGTATAGATGAGCCCGTCGGGGCCCACCTTGATGCCCGTCATGACGCCACCCGTGGGCAGCGGGACAGTCGCGATCGTCGAGCTGGATCCATCCGGCAAAAGGGCGCGAATTTGACCGTTGAAGAGCGAGAAGTACACGTGTCCGTCGCCATCGGTCGTGATCGACTCCGGCAATTCACCGACGTTCGGATCCAAACTGACGAGCTGGGTTACCGTGACCGGGCTCTTCGCATGCGCAGGCGCGCTAAAGCCCAAAAGCAAGGCAACACCCATGACCCACGAAAGCGACGAAGTATCGAGCGCGAATTTCAGCATGGCTTTCTCCTGTCCCCGATTATTTTGCGTCTGATGGTCACGCCACCAAACACCTGACCCCAACTCCCGACCCGCGACGGATTGCAATCCTACGAAACCCCATTCGGCTCGCTTGGTCAAGCGGCGATCGCGTGACCTGCCTGCTGGAGATTCAGCAATGGAGCTCAGTGACTTCGGTCGCGTGCGATCATCGTTGGTTCAATTCACGAGCCGCGCCTCGACGGCATGCTGGCCCGCGAGCGCACGCCCGGGACTGGCGAAACCCGCCGTGGCGGAGCAATGGCGGGTGCGTTCGGCAGATACGTCTTCGACGGCTCGATTCAATCTCATCTCGTGTGCGGCGTGCAATCGTCGAGGGTGCGCACCACCTGCGCGAAGGTGATGGGCGCGACGCCTTTGGGATCTTCGAAGGCGAGCCACAGGTAGGCGGGATAAACATCCGCCCAGGCCCGCGGGAAATGCCGGCCCCAGAAGTAGCTCAGCTCGCCAGACAGGTGATCGAGCTCCCGGACCTCGGGCTTGCCCAAGCCGCGAGCGAGGCAATCGGCGATTTCTTTTTGGTTCTCGAGCTTGGCTTTGGAAACGGGTGGCCTGAACCCCACGCTCACGAGCTTGCCGGCCTTTTCGTTCTTCCAGCTCAGCTCGGCCTGGCTGAACCAGGGATGGTCGAGCGGCACGACGTAGCGCAGCTGGTCTGCAACCCGGCTCGACTCGATGGTTGGAAAAAGTCCGAGCAAGTGGGTCCGGCTGCCGTCGATGTCGACCAACGTGCTGGTCCCGAGCAGCGAACGTAACGGATAGCCCACCCGGCTCGGTGCGCCTGCTGGGGGCGCAGTCGGCAATGACGGCAGGGCCGGCTGCGCGGCGGACTCGCGTGAGGAGACAGCGCTCTGGAGGTGAGGCGTTGCCTCGGGCGCTCGGGGGCGCATGGCGAAGAAGAAGAACGAGGCTGTCGCGAGGCCGCCCAAGGCCGTCACGGCCATGAGCACGCCCAGCACTGGCGCTTGTGCCAGCGCACCGTTCGCGGACGCGCGCGGGGGGATCGGCGGCGGCGCACTCGGCTCGGCGAGCTTGATCTGATGGCCACAATACCCGCACCGCGTCAGCAATGCAGGCAGCGCGGCCTCGAGCGGTGCCCCGCAGTGGGGACAGCGGAGGGGCCGAGGGAGATAGGGTCCGCCGTTTGGCTGTGTGGACGGCATGCCGTATACTACCGGAAAGATGAGCGAAGAGTCTGCCGAGCTCGAACGGCTGCGTGCCGAAAACTGGCGCCTCAAACACGAGCTCGGCGAACAGCGTGAGCGTTATCAGTCCATGCTCGACAACGAGCTCGTGGGGTTCCTGATTGCGTCGTTCGAGCTCAATCGTTTCCTCGACACGAACGAGAGCTATTGTGATTTTCTGGGGTTCGAGCGCGAAGAGCTGCTGAACTACGATCCCTACCAGTTCTGGCTCGACACGACGTTCGCCGCGGATCAGCCAGCCGAGTTGAAGCAGTTGCAGCGCATCGTGGACGGAGAGATCAGCTCGTACCGTCTGCGCAAGCGCTTCGTGCGCAAGGGCGGTGAAGTGCGTTGGGGCGAGCTCGGCTACAACGCCGTGCGCGACCCGCGCGGGCGTTTACGCTACGGCGTCCTGACTTGCACGGATGCTCACGACCAACAGCATGAGCTCGAGGCGCGAGAGAAGCTGCAAGTGAGTCTGCTCCAGGCCCAGAAACTGGAGACGGTCGGAAGGCTCGTGGGCGGCGTGGCGCACGACTTCAACAATCGCTTGCACGTGATCATGGGCCACGCCGACATTCTGAAGCGCAGCGCGAACGAGCCGACGCTAGCTTTCCACGCCGACGTCGTCGTCCAAAGCGCGCAGCGCGCTGCCGAGCTCACGCGCCAGCTGCTGGCTTACAGTCGCCGCCAAATGCTCAGGCCACAGGCCGTGGAGGTGAATTCGGTGGTGGAAGGGACGCGACGCATGCTCGAGCGCGTGATCGACGAGCACGTCGAGCTCGTCACCGTGCTCGAGGCGAAGTTCCCGATGCTGGCCGATTCCGGGCAAATCGAGCAGGTATTGATGAACCTGATCCTGAACGCGCGTGATGCCATGCCCGACGGCGGGCGCATCACTTTGCGCACGTTCGATGTGGAGGTCGACGATCAAGCACCGATCGAAAGCCTCGCCCCCGGCGCCTATGTGGCGCTGGCTGTTTCCGACACCGGGAGTGGCATCTCGGCCGCTGCGCGCCCGCAGATTTTCGAGCCGTTCTTCACGACCAAGGAAGTCGGGCGGGGCACGGGGCTCGGTCTAGCGAGCGTCGAAGGCATCGTCCGCCAAAGCGGCGGCAGCGTCACCGTGGACAGCTCGGAGGGTCGCGGCAGCACCTTCACCGTGTATCTTCCACGCGCAGCTGCCGACGCGGCAGAGCTCATGGCCGCGGCCGCTCCCGCAAGCACCGTAGTCGGCGCCCATATTCCCTGTCAGCCCATGCTCGAGACCGTGCTCTTGGTCGACGACCAGGACGACGTGCGTCATCTCTTGGCGGAGGTCCTGAGCCTGGGAGCTTATCGTGTGCTCGAGGCAAAAAACGGCATCCAAGCGCTCACGCTCGCGGAGGCACATCCGGAGCCGATCGGGCTGCTCGTCACCGACATCGTCATGCCTGGAATTAGTGGGGTGGAGTTGGCCGACGCGCTGCGCGCCCGCAACCCGGACTTGAAGGTGTTGTTCATGTCTGGCTATGCCGAACGCGACAGCTTGCGCGTCCTGCAAGCTCACGAGCAATTCATCCCCAAGCCTTTCCTCCCGGACGAGCTCTTCCGGCACGTGAATGGCTTCCTGCGCGCGTAAGCTCGCGCGTCGGGGCGGGGCGTCGTAGGCAGCCAGCCGAGGAGATCTCCAATCCGTCATTCGCGGCGCACCGGGTATGTTGTGGGGAAAGATGGGTCGACGAGAGGCGCGGCAAAAAGCGCCAGTGCGTGCACTGCCCACATGATTGGCAGATTTCTTCGGCGAAGCTCATAAGTTTTCCGGCCCATTGCCACTGACTTTGCAAGCTCGAAGCGAGGAAAGGAACCCAGTGATGTTAGGCGCCGCAAATCAGAACCGAGAGACAGAGGCATTGGACGACAGCGGCGCTACGCACTCACGGGTCACTCCGGTCGTGCCCCCTCCGCGGTGGATGCGTGGTCTAGGCGATGAACCCGCCGATCCGTCCGACATGCTGGACGATGCCGATGAGAATCAGTTCTGGGATTCGCCGCCCCGCTATTCGTCGACGAACCTTGCATCGCTTTCGCCCGCAACCCACAGGGCAGCGCCGTCGCGCTGGCACGCCTGGAGCGCGCGCCTGCTGTTCACGACCATTTGCTGTGCGGTGGTCGTGTTGCTCGTGCTCGAGGTGAAATCGTTCAGCGAGCGCTCGTCGCGTACTGGCGAATCGAGCACCTTGTCGTCCTCAGCCCCTTAAAAACGCTACCGTGCCATAAGCACTCACATCGTCCATCCCCCATCGGGCGGCGCGATTGTGGGCGGCGGTGGGACGGCGCCACACCGTGAGGGGCGCCGAGCCAACGGCTCACATGGACTTGGTCAGCGACTAATGCGTGTGGGTGATGCACCAGCCGCTCGCGGCGTGCTCAGGAGCGCGTGCCGCTATCTCCGCTGCGCGGGCGCCATGCCCCCGGTGGGCTAACGAACGGCGCGACCTCCCGCATAGCCGTGGTCGAGCGTCATTTTTTTTGCGATTGACAGTTTCGCCACAGCGCTGGCGCTGGACGTCACGCCTACCAAGAAATCGAGACAAATCAGCGTCTGACCTCGCGCGAGGTGAGAACGGCAATCGCTCGACGACCCCTCGAAGCGTGGCAATTTGACAATTACCGATCTCCTGTCGGCGAGTGCCCTTTCGCGCTCTGGCCGCGAGCAGCAAGGGCGAGGTATTCTTGGTCCATCACGCGGAGCGCTGGGGCAAGAGCTCGTGATCGGTATGCTCCACGAGTGCTTGCCGCGAACACGAAATGACCCACCAAAGAACCCCGCTCGAGATGTCGCGCACAGTGGACGAAACCGCGTCCGAACCGACGCGGCTCGACAGCAGGGACACCCCGCGCCAACTGCCGGCGCCGGAAGCCGCCCCGAAAACAGGCTCGTCGTGGACGATCGCAGAGCCACGGCCGCGCGTCGGTATGATCATTACCTGTTTGCTGGGCGCGCTGCCGATCATCGCGCTCGCACTCGTGCGCTGGCACGGCCAAGAGCCCGACGACCGAGAAGCGAGCGAGGCGCTGCAAATCACGGAAACACGGGGCACATCGGCTCAGGCCAATGATTCGCTGACGCCGGCGCGGGTCGTACCGACCGTACCGATCGCGGAGCGCGACCCCGACGCCATCGATACGTCGCTCGAGCCCCGTGAGACCCCGCCGCCTCTCGCGCAACTCTCGCCGACCAAGAGCAGGTCAGCCCCAGCTCGAGCCACGCCCCCATCAGGCGCTCACTCGCTCGCCAGCAAGCCAACACATGCCGCGCAATCGGACGTAGCAAACCACACGGTGACGCCCTGCCCTGCACCCGTGCAATCTGCCTGGTTCGAATACCGATGACTCGTCCTTACCTGCCCGCCACTGGTCGAATCGCTGCCTGCTTGCTGTTCTTTGCCATGCTCTCGTCGCCCTGCCATGCGCAGCCCGTGAGCCCAGAGGTCAGCGCCGATGAGGCACGGGCGCGCACGCTCACTCGCGAAGGAATCGACGCCTTCAAGGCCGGCAAGAACGAGCAAGCAGTGCAGGCATTGAGCGGGGCTTGGGCGATTCGACAGACCTATGATGTTGCAGGAGCGCTCGCTCAGGCGGAGCTTGCGCTCGAGCGATACCGAGACGCAGCTGAGCACCTCGACTACTGCGTGAACCACTACTCGCCGATGGACAGCGAGCACAAGCAACGGGTGGTGAAGGCCGCTCTCGTTCAGGTGAAGACCATGGTCGCTACGCTCGAGCTCAGCGTCGATCTCGAAGGGGCGGAAGTCATCATCGACAACCGCCCCGTCGGTCGTTCACCGCTGCCCGGCGCGGTGTATCTCGATCCAGGTGAGCACCAGCTCGAAGCTCGCCACGGTGATGACCAAGTGAGCCAAGCCCTGACCGTTCAGGCAGGGCACGCTTACCCCGTGGCATTGAAACTGGGCGCCACGAAGGCAAAAGCAGCGGAGCGCGCAGCACCGAGCTACATCCCCGCGGTCGTGGCGAGCAGTGTTGGCGCTGCGGCGCTGATAGGCGGCGTGGTCTTCTTGCTCGAAGCGAACAACAAGGGCACGCAGCGAGACGACCTGCTCGAAACGCTTCCGGGAACGAACCCGTGTGGCCCACAAAACCCGAACGCTTCGACCTGCAACGAAATCGGTTCACTTGCCGACGAGCAAAAGACTTTCAGGACCATCTCGATAGTCGGGTTCGGAGTGGCCGCCGCGGCTGGAGTTGCGACTTACTTTCTGTGGCCTCGTACCCCGGACCGCGCGCAGCTCGGGCTCCGCGCGATGATGCTACCCACGCGCTCGGGGCTCGATGGCTTTGCGGGATTCTACGGCGCTTTCTGAGCGCAAATGGAGCCAAGACAAAACGATGCGAACCATTCTGTACGGCGTTTGGCTGCTCGGCGGTGTGGCAGCCCTATCGAGCAGTGTCACGGGCTGCACCGCCGATTGCGATGCCAGAGGCTCGTGCGGGGACTACACCGCCCCCACGGCCGGCGCAAGCAGTGAAGGAACGGCCGGAGAGGGCGGCTCAAACGACATGAGCAGCGCTGGCATTGGCGGCGGCAGCGACGCCGACGCGGGCAACGCGGGCTCTTCTGGCGCGGCAGGAGCTGGCGGCTCGGCAGATGATGCTGGCGCAGCAGGAGCCGGCAGCCCACCCTGCGACACGACCAAAAGCCCCACTGAAGAGTCGTGTCTGGTCAGCAACGACTATGCAATCTTCGTGGCGCCCAACGGCAAGAACAACGCCGCAGGCACCATGACTGCGCCGCTCGCCTCGCTCAGCAAAGCGATCGCAATGGCCGGCGACACCAAGTTCGTGATCGTGTGTGATGCGGTGTACGACGAGCACGTCACCATCTCCAGCCGCGCGCAAGTTTATGGCGGGTTCAGCTGCCCCGGCAAAGGCGACACTTGGATCGCCGAGACCGGTGCGCCGCTGTTCAAGCCGAGCGACGCCGGGCCCGCGCTGAAGATCGACAGCGTCGACGAAGAGGTCGTGCTCGAAGGGCTGGAATTCGAAGCCCCGGCAGCTTCTGTAGCGGGGGGAAACTCGATTGCAGCGGTGGTGACGGCATCCCCGAGCGTCACGCTCAGCCACGTCAGCCTAGCGGCAGGCGCAGGCATGGCCGGCGAGAACGGCTCCCTTTCGCCCTTCGCCTACAAGGACCAAGCCACGCTCGATGGCAATGCAGAGACTGCCGCCGGTGTGGGCGGCGAAGAGAAGTCCTGCGCGTGCCAGAGCGGTTTGCAGAGCGTTGGTGGTGCGGGTGGGCCGCCCGCTAGCTCGGGGCAGAACGGTTCAGACGGGCTTCCCAACTCGGGCGGTGGGCAAGCAGGAGATCACTCCAAGGCTTGTAGCGCGGGGGGCGGCGGGGGCGATGGCTCGGCCGCACCTCCCGTCAGTCCAGCCGCCGGTGCGACGACGCTCGGGACGCTCTCTTCCGATGGTTGGCAGCCCGCGTCCGGAAAGGACGGCGTCACGGGTGCGCCAGGTCAGGGCGGTGGCGGAGGTGCGAGCCGCAATAGCCTCGCCCATGGCGGTGGCGGCGGGTGCGGCGGGTGCGGCGGCAACGGCGGCTCCTCCGGCAAAGGGGGTGGCGGTTCAATCGCGCTCTTGCTCGTGGATTCACAGGTCGCCCTGAATAGTTGCAGCCTCAAAACGACGAGCGCGGGTGGTGGCGGTGCAGGAGTCGCGGGACAGCTTGCACAGCAACAGGTGGGTAACGGCGGGAACTCGCTGGCCAGCACCAATTCGTGCGGGGGAGGTTCCGGCGGCAAAGGTGCAGACGGTGGGGCGAGCGGCGGCGGTGCCGGCGGCGTCTCCGTCGCTGTGCTGTGGAAGGGCAAGATGGCCCCGACGCTGACCGCCACGACCATGACCACGGGCAAAGCTGGCGCCAAGGGCATCGGCGGAGCTCCGGGCACGAACGACGGCATCGCTGGCCTGAAGCAAGACGTGCTTTCCCTGCCCTGAAGCCGCTCGAAGGCTGCGTCGCGCCAGACGAATGACCATGGCCGATGGGCCCCGCTCCGCCTAGCCTCTGGCTCAGCGGCATGTTTTCCGAGGATATCGCGCGCACTTTCGCGACGGAGTTTTTGAACTATGCCTGCGGCCGGTGGACGGGCGGGCGCAACGAAAACGACGTCGTGTACGCCCAGGTCAGTGAGGGGCGCGACGTCGGGCCCATGCAGAAGTCGTATTCCAGCTGCGGGGATCTCGCGCACTGGCTGCTATTTCGCATGGGGTGTCGCTCGGCGTTCATCAACCGCAAAGAGCACCTCGGTTGGCACATGGGCCTGAACGTCGCCAAGCTGGTCGGGGCGAGCGTCGCAGATGACGCGAACGAAACCGACCGCTACGCGGCCGGCGACGTGCTCATCATTTGGAGCAAGCCAGACGCGACGGACGCGCACGTGATGGTCGTGCTCAGCCACGACGCGAACATCCTCACATCGGCCGAATACGGGCAACCCGGCGGTGCGTTCCGCGTGCATCCGTGGACCAATCCCGGCCGGATCGGACAGCGCAAGGTCCACAAAGTGCTGCGCTTGATGAAAGTCATGCTCGACGCGGAGGCCAACGGCAAGCTGCTCGAGCCGGACTATACGATCTTGCCGATAGCGCAGGCGTACGCCATCGAGCATCCGCCACCGAGCGGTTGAGCGAGCGGCCTAGCGTTCTCCGCACACGCGCACCCAAGCCGGGAAATGCCCCGGAGCCTGCGCGCTCGCGGGCAAACAGCGGAGCTTCTGTGAGCCCTCTGCCGGGCAATCCGCGTCCTTGTCGCAAAGCGCGAGGTTGTTCGCCAGGTCGCAGTTGACGCGGCAGCTCGTGGCGTTGCCGAGCGCGTTCGTGCAGCAACGCAGGCCGATGCCGCAGTCTGCGTTCGAAGCGCAGCTCATGCGCAGCTCGTTTGGCGCGGGCTCGGCCGGATCGCTGCGCTCCCGCTCACCCGTGCAGGTCGCAATGCCCCGCGCCCAAACGCAGATCGGAGCCGGTGGCGGGCAGCGCTTACCACCGACGCACCTGGCGCCAGCATCGGCGGGCACACAGGCGCCCGCCCTACAAACCTGAGCCGACGGGCATGGAGCTCCCCCAGCCTCGACGCAGCTCTCGAGCGCGCAATTCGCTCGCGCACCCGAGCGCACGCTGCATGCGTACACAACGGACGCAGATTCGAACCCTAGGCAACACGCTTGGCCGTCCGCGCAATCGGACGCATCGTCGCACGCGTAGCTCTCCTCGCCCGCAAGCTCGCGGTCGCTCGGCTGACACAGCCAAGTAGGTGCATCGGCATTGCCGGCAATGGCTCTCAACACGCAAATCTCGCGGGGCACGGCGCAGCGCGAAGCGCCGCACGCCACGGTGCCGCGCGTGCTTCCGGCCACTCCGACGCGACTGGGCGGCGCGCCTTCGGCAGGGGACGGAGACGCTTCCGGCTGCGGTTGCGTCGCGGCAGGAGCGGACGCGCGTTCGTTCGGCACGACGGCACGCCCCGGCCGGCACGCCGCCGCGAATAGCAACAACGTCAGCCCGATACTCCTCACCACAATGCGCATAGCCGATCTGCGTTGATGGTCAAGCACGGCAAGGGCCCGCCGCCCTGAGGCGCTTCGGCGGAACGGTTTTTGCTCTGAGCCGTTCGTCCAATCAACGAGGCGCATCATGACGCATTCAATCAAAGAAGATCCCTCGCAAGAGCTCGAGGGACCCTCGGCCTCTAGCCATCGTGTCGGTCGCTACCGTTTGATTGCCCACCTGGGCAGCGGCGGCATGGCGGACGTTTACCTCGCCGTTTCTGGCGGGAAAAGTGCGCGATTTCAGAAGCTATTGGTGCTCAAAGTGCTGAAGCCCGAGCTCAGCGCGGAACCAGACTTCATCGAGATGTTCCTGGACGAAGCCCGCCTCGCGGCTCGCTTGAGCCACCCCCACGTCGTGCAAACGCTCGAGGTCGGACAAGACGCGGGACGCTATTTCTTGGCGATGGAATACGTCGAAGGTCAGCCACTCAACCGCCTGATCAAGGCATCGGATGCCCTGAACGCCTTCGACCTCAATTTTCGACTGACCGTGCTGGTGCGAGCGCTCTCGGGTCTAGACTACGCGCACGAGCTCGTCGACTACGACGGGAGCCCGCTGCAGGTGGTCCACCGCGACATCTCGCCGGGAAACATTTTGGTGGGTTATGACGGCCAAATCAAATTGGCTGATTTCGGAATCGCCAAGGCTCGCGACTCGACCAATCAGACACGCATCGGTGTGTTCAAAGGCAAAACCGCCTACATGGCGCCCGAGCAAGCCAAGGGGGGTGAGGTCGATCGTCGGGCAGATATCTACTCAGCGGGCATCATTTTGTGGGAGCTCGTCGTCGGTCGCCGCCTGTGGCAGGGGCTCACGCAAGCGGAGATCCTTTCGCGCACGATCGCCGGGAGCGTTCCGGCGCCAAGTAAGATCGGCGCCAATGTCTCGCCCGTGCTCGAACGAATTTGTCTGAAGGCGCTCGCGCTGCGGAAAGAAGACCGTTACCCCACCGCCGCCGCTCTCTCCCAGGACCTCGAGCAGTTCTTGCTTCGGAACTTCTCCGCCAAACCCGATCGCGAGCTCGGCCGCGTGATCGCGGAGGCGTTCAGTGCGGATCGCTCGCGTATCCGCGAGCTGATCGAGCTCGAGCTGACGCCCGACGGACAGGGCTCGCTCACGTCCCATTGGGCTTCGCACGAAAGTTCACGCAATGCAGGTGAAGGCGAAAATAGCTTCTCGCCCGCTGCGAGCGCGCTCGACCAGCTGCGCCTTGGCTCGGGCCCGCCCACGCTGTCTCCCGTTCAGCCCTCGATTTCTCAACTGCCCGTGATCTCGAGTGAGCCCCCCGCGAGCAAGTCGAAACGCCGCGCTGGCCTCGGACTCGGCGTGCTGGTGCTGGCCAGCGCGACCTTCGCCATCGGCTTCAGCCGCGCGCGGACGGATCTGGGCTCGGCTCAGGGCGTCGACGCCCAGGCAGCCGTGGGGTCATTGGCAGAGCATGCCGCGCAAGCCCGCGAACAGCAGGGGGTAACGCCGAACGCGATCACGCTCGGCATGAGTGCGGTGTTTTCTGGTCCGAGCCGCCAGCTCGGCGAAAACATGAAGCTCGGGCTGGAGACGGCCTTCTGGTCCGCAAATCAGGCAGGCGGTGTCCATGGACGGAAGCTGAACCTGATCGCGCTCGACGACGGCTATGAAGCTTCACGCGTGCCCGGCACCATGAAAGAACTGCTCGAGCAGCGCCAGGTGTTCGCCGTGATCGGCAACGTCGGCACCCCGACCTCCGCGCTGGCGGCGCCCTACGCCTCGCAGCAAAAGACCGTGTTCTTCGGCGCATTCACGGGCGCTCCAGTGCTGCGCCAAGATCCTCCCGATCGCTATGTCTTCAACTACCGCGCGAGCTATCGCGAGGAAACCGCCGCCACCATCCGCTACCTGACGCAAGTGCAAAAGCTCGCCATCGAGCAGATCGTCGTCTTCGCACAGGAAGACTCGTTCGGCGACGCTGGCTTCGACGGAGTAACGAAAGCCGTGCGCCTGCTCGGTCGTCCCAACCACGACGTGCTGCGCGTGGGCTACAAGCGAAACAGTGCAGACGTGGACGCGGCCGTGGCGCAGGTCGTCAAATACAACGATCAGTCCGAAGCGCTACGTGTCGCCTACAGCGCGGACCTCGTTCACGTGGCCAAGCACCCCGTCAAGGCGGTGGTGATGGTGGCCACGTATCGGGCGGCTTCCAAATTCATCCAAAAATTGCGAGAAATACCGCGCCTAGGGAAGCCGACCTTCTTCAACGTGTCCTTCGTGGGCACGGAAGCGCTCGCCGACGATTTGAAGAGCGTGAGTCCAAGCCTGTGCTCGAACGTATACGTCACCCAGGTCGTGCCCCCGTTCGCTTCGGGCTCGACCGGCGTGCGCCGCTATCGCGAGGCGCTCGCGAAGTATCAACCCCAGGCGCAACCGGGCTTCGTATCGCTGGAAGGCTTCATCGTCGGCGCGACCTTCGTCGAGGCGCTGCAGCGCGCTGGCAGCTCGCTCACGAGCGAGAAGCTCGTCGACACGCTGGAGCAGTTCAAGGCCGTGGACCTGGGGTTTGGCGCGCAGCTTTCATTTTCGCTCTCGGAACATCAGGGCTCGCACAAAGTGTGGGGCACGCGCCTCGACGACAGCTGCGCGGTCCTGTCGGCCGACCTCGAATAGCCGCCTCAGTGCTCGGCAGAGTAGTAGTCGCCATACAGCTTGGCGATCACGGGCTTGCCCGTGTCCGTCAAGTGTGGACCACCGCTGGTGAACACGCTGCAGTCTTTGGCGAAAAACTTCGGTGACGCGACCACGGCCGGCGGGCCACTCGTGACCATCATCATGACCGCGTCATCGACATATTGCGCCACGGAGCTGCCACTTTGGTTGCCCGAGTCGCAAGGCGTGTTGTTTGGCGCGCGGGTCATGGTCAGCAAATCCACGCGCTTGAGCCGCGAGTATTTGGCCTTCAAGTTCGCGACTGTCTGCGTCAACGCCGTCACCCAGGCGCCCTTGTTGTTGATGGCCGAGTCCGACGTATCGGCGAACATGTTGAAGATGACGCGCTCGGGATTATCGGCGTTCATGGCGCACGGTGAAGTCGGCGCCAGCTTGTAAACGTCGTCGCTGGCCTTCGCCCAATCCTCGATGTACGCGGGGTGGTGATAGATGATCTCCCAGCGATCGTTCGGCACCTGGTTCTCGAAGCCGCTCGTGTACCACTCACTGGTGCTGTCGATGCCGATCACCAGATTGCAAGTGTAACCCTGCACGCTGCTGCCGCCGCCTGCGCCTGCGCCACCGCCGACGCTCGAGCCGCCCTGCCCCGCAGGCGCGCCGCCTACGCCGGTTCCGGCGCTCGCTCCACCGCTGGCCGAACCGCTGGTCCCGCCGTTCGTGCTGCCGCCGTTCGTCGAGCCGGCTGAGCCAGTGGCACCACCGCTGGTCGCGCCGCCGCCGCCCGCACCGCCCAGCGTCGCCGCCGCGCCCGCCGCCGCTCCGCCCGTCCCCGCCCCGCCGAGGCTCGCGGCGCCAGCAGAATTGCTTGGAGCGCCGGCTTGAGCACCCGACCCAGACTCACTGCTCGAACAGGCGAGAACCAACGAAACGCTCGCGAGCGCGAGAAGCGGAATGGAGGCGAGATTTCGATACGCAGCCGACGGGGTCATTTTGGTGAACGGTCCCATTGACGGCCCCCCCTGCCAAGCAAATTTGCCGGCGCTCGGGGCCAGCACAGGGAGCGTTCAATGATCTTGCCGCAGTGAATCAGGCCCAGACGCGATTCCGCATCTCAGTTGAGGTTTGCCGCACGCGGATCCGGCAGCGGATTCGCCAGGGGACCTGCGTGGTGATGCGCCATGTGCCACCCCTCACCTTCGCGCACGAACACGTTGGTGGCGACCAAGTGGGCGGGCTCGTCGTTGACGCCCTCATAGCAATACACGATGGCCATGGTCCCAAACGCTTGAACGATCGGTTTATCACAGCGCAGCACGAATGCCGGTCCGGGCGCCAAAATCTCGCGCCAGCGACGTAGCACTTGCTGCAGGCCAACCAACAGCGAGTCACCCGGATGGAGACACGCGACCGGCGAGCGGGACGCCCACAGCTCGCTCATGGCAGCAAAGTCGCCCTCGCTAAAGGCGCGATAGAAGCGCGCGTTGGCGGCGAGCACCGCGCGCTCGGTTTCGTCCGCTTCTGTCATCGCCTTCGAGCATATCATGGGCCGGCCGGCGCGTTACTCCTCGAGTCGCCAGTCAGCCGCGGTGCACTCAAAGGTGACGTCGCGGAAGTAGAAGAGAAAATGTCGCATAGGGCCAGCGACGACGCCGCCGACCGGAACCCAATCCATCACGCCACCGAGTTTCAGATCGCCAGCAACTTCGTAAAACTCACCCCAGGCAGGTGCAGAACCCGAAAAACGGCATTGACCGCGATACCAGCCCTCGTCATTGGTTGCACCGAGACGAAAGCGGACCGCGCTCAGAAAGCGGAGCCTAAGTACATCGCCCTCGGCGAACTGACGGAACTGAAAAGGATTCGCCAGAAACTCGAGCAAGACATCGGCGCCATCGACCTTAGCCTTCGGGTCCGGAGCATTCGGCTCAGCGTTCCAGTCTCGATTGAGCTTCTTGAAAGCGGTGCCCATGCGTAGAGTCGATCATGCCCGAGGGAGACGAACCTCATGCAGCCTACGTGGCCATTTTCGCGAACGGCGAACTGCATGGCTGGCATAGGCTACCATCGAGTGCTAGTTACTGTAAAATCGTGCTGAGACGCGTTTGCTACCGCGCGCTCGTCCTCGTATTCAGCGGCACCGGCGCGCACGCTTCTTTGGTTGCGGCGAAGGTCCCCGTCATGTCCGAGACACCCACGAACGACAGGCTCAACTGATCGCCATCTCGACAGCGCGGAAGCCGGCGTGCGGGCGCGCGCCGCGCGACACCTCCAGCAGCTCGCGCATCCGATGGCTCTCGAAGCGTGCTTGAAAACTCTCGACGACCTTACAAAACTTGGACAGCGCCGCGCAACCATCGAGCTCGCGGCACGGCAGGGTGTTGGCTGACGCGCTCGCGAAACAATCTCGACCAATCCGCTCTGGCACCCTCAGGGCGATTTAGCGAACACCCGCCCGATCATTTCCCACGACAGGCAGCCCCTTTGATCTTCACGCGTTCCACCCTGGCACACGCTTCATTTTTGGCAATTCTGCTGTGCAGCGCTTGCGGCCGCAGTGACAGGGACACGGAATTTCAAGGCACCGCGGGTCAAAGCGGAGGGCGTGGAGGTCAACGCGAACAGAACGGAGGTCAAGGCGGAAGGGGCCAAGGCGGAGAGGACCGAGGTCAAAACGGACACGGCGGCAACGAGAGCGCCGGTGCAAGCGGAGACGCTGCAGGCAGCGGAGACGAGCCTGCTACGAGCAGCGCAGGAAGCGGCGCAGGAGGTACCAGCGGCGGCAGTGGTGCCCCTGCGACCGGGGGCTCGGTGACGAGCGGTGGAAGTTCAGGGTCGGGCGAGTGCGCGTGGGATCCGTCCACCACCGAAAAGTGTCCGGCGTGCGATGGGAACGGCGACTGCGCCGCGCCAAGCTACAAGTACGTCGGCAGCGGCGCAGTCACCTCGTCGTGCTGCGGGTTCGAATGGCAAGAGGCAACTGCGCCTGGTAAATATTCCTGGAGCGAGGCCAGCGAGTACTGCGCCAGCCTGTCCCTGCTCGGACGCGGCTGGCGTTTGCCGAAGATCGCCGAACTGTTTTCGCTCGTCGATCTCAGCGATGATTCGGACGCTTCGCCGACTATCGATGTCGAGGCCTTCTCGGATACCCTCCGTGAAGGGTATTGGTCATCCTCGCCCGACGGCGACAGCGGGCAAGCCGCTTGGACGCTGGATTTCAGCGACGGTGCGTCACAGGCGATCGGCATCGACCGCCAGCCACAACGGGTGCGCTGTATTCGCTGATTGTCGTTGGTCTTGGGAAAAACCTTGGAGCCGATTTCGAGACTTGAACTCGAGACCTGCGGTTTACGAAAGCGCGGGTCTCATTACCCAAACTGAGCCGGCTAGGGCGTTTTCCGCGGAGTTATTCGAAATCGGCGGGCGAAGGGCGGCACGGTCGGCCTGTACGGTGGGCGTGCGGCGCACGATGCGTGCCAAGCAATGCCGAGCGCGTGAACGATGCGCCGAACCGCCCGAGTCCCAAGACCATCACGGCCGAGGCTGTGGCTACTCGGTTTTGCCCTCCACTTCACGCTGGGCGGCCTGATTCACCTGCTGCTCGTTATCGCGATCATTTCGATTCTGGTTCGAATCATCACCGGCAGACGGATCGCCTGAAGGGCCCTGGGCGGTTAGAGAGTGGGCGATCTCAATCCAGCATCGCACCCCGAATCCCGCTGGAGTTTCCACGCTGCGCGCCGAGCCGCAGTCCTCGGTCGCCCACCTCGATCGGCCCCCTGCCACGCGGAACCCCAGATGCAAGAAGATCGGCGCCGGTATCGACGGTCCGCACGACCGAGCTAGCAGTTAGTGATGGCGCCGTAGCAGGCCGAGAAGACAACCAGCCTTTGTTGCGCGGCCCAATTACCTCAACACGTGACAATCCGCCTCTGTTTTCGGCGCCGGAAGCTGCCCGCAACCCGCGAATAGCGCCTTGCGTGATTCGCGCTTTCAAACTCAAGAAATCAATCCTCGGCCGGAACTCGCCTTTGGGCCGCAATTGCGGGCGTGCGCCAAACGGCGACGTCACGGCGCTCACTCCGTTTCCGAGCGTGGTGCGAAAGGTGCATGTCGGATCGGCGTACACGCTGGCAAAGCCGCACCTGGCTCAAATCAAAGGCACGCAATAGATGGAACACGACATCATGGGCCGCTCCCTCGCGCGCCTGGGAATCCCACCCCACGACTACTCCGTGCTCAAGCTCCTGCCACTGATTTACGTCGCCTGGGCCGACGGCAAGATGGAGTTCGTGAAGAAGGAACGCATTCAATACTACGCGGCCGGGCAGTACGATCTGAGCCCCGCCGGGATAGCGGTGCTCGAGCAATGGCTGACGAAGCGCCCGACCCACGCGTACATCGCCGAGGGTCTCCATGACATTTACTCGCTAGCGCTCGCCGACGATGATTTGGAAGTGAACTTCAGCGAGCTACCGGCGCTTCTGTCCTATGCCGAAGCGATCGCGCGAAGCACGGCCAAAGCGCTGGACCAGCCCGCGGCGGTGTCCGCCAGCGCGGACGTTGCGCTCGAGGAGATCGCGCGCGAGCTGCATATCGACCATGGCGAGAGCTGGGCCAAGCTACTCCAAGAATTGAGCTAGGTAGCGCTGGAGGCGCGTGAAGGTTCGTGCCGCGTCTTCGGCTTCCGGCGCGGGCGCCGGACGTGCCTGCAGGCCCCAGGTCCACGTCCCAACCATGCAAAACATCCCATCGAACGACGCGCCCAGAATGCGTTTACAGTAGGCGCGTCGCTTTGGGACGCATCCCTTTCATCAGATCGAGGATCAGCAGCGGCAAGGCGCCCACCGCAAGAAGAATCAACCCGTCGCCGAACGGGATGGGCGATACCTTGAGGAAGCGGCCGAGCATCGCGTTGCATTGGCTCAACACCTGAAGCCCAATTGAGACGGCGACCACGAGGACCAGGTTCACGTTTGCGAACAGGGGCATACGCCAGACGGGCTTGGTGGCGTTGCGTGCACCGAAGGATCGCAGGAGCTCGGCAAAAACCAGCACGGCGAACGCGGATGTGCGCGCAGCTTTCGGTGTCCCGGAGCGCAAACCATAGAAATACACGCCAAACGCAACGCCTGCGGTGAGTAAACCGGTGCACGCGATGGTGCGAAGAAAAGCGCGATCCGTAATGCCACCCGACCGGCTCAGTGGCTTTCGGGTCATTACGTCTGGATCAATCGGGTCAGTGGCGAGACACAGGGCCGGCAGGCCGTCCGTCACGAGATTGATCCACAGGAGGTGGATCGGCAGAAGCGGCGTAGGAAGCCCGACCACCACGCAGGTCGTCATCAGCAACAGCTCGCCGGTGTTGCCCCCCAGCAAATATTGAAGGGTTTTCCGAATGTTGTCGTAGATGCCCCGGCCCTCCTCAACGGCAGCAACGATCGTCGCGAAGTTGTCGTCGGTGATGATCATATCCGCGGCTTGCTTGGTGACCTCAGTCCCGGATTTCCCCATCGCGATGCCGATGTCTGCGCCTTTGATGGCCGGTGCGTCGTTCACGCCGTCGCCCGTCATCGCCACGACCGAGCCGTCAGCCTTTAAGGCGCGAACGATGCGTAGCTTGTGTTCGGCAGTGACACGCGCGTAGACCGCGACCTGAGGCGCGCGTCGCTCGAGCTCTGCGTCGGACATCTCGTTCAACTCTGCGCCTGTGACCACGGCTTGGTCCGCTGAGGCGATGCCGAGCTCGTGCGCGATTGCCTGAGCCGTATCAGGATGGTCACCCGTGATCATCACCACGCGGATGCCCGCCGCGCGACACTTCGCGATCGCCTCTTTGGCCGCTGCGCGTGGCGGATCATGCATACCGCTCAGACCGACGAACACGAGCTCACGTTCCACGGCATCCGCGGTGAGCGACTCGGGCGAGGCACTTTCTAGATCACGAAAAGCCGAGGCAAGCACACGCAGCCCTTTCTTGGCCATAGCCGAGGTCTGCGCCAAGATCTGCTCGCGGTCCTGCGCAGACAGCGGGCGAACGCCGGCGCTGGTGTACAGCTTCGTGCAAAGCTCCAGCAGCACGCCCGGTGCGCCATTGCTGAGAGCTCGCAATTTCTCGGCGCTGTTTCGACGGACAACGGTGCTGCGCTTGCGGTCGGAGTCGAACGGGAATTCACACTCCTTGGGCAGCTGCTGCTCGATGCCCTTTCGGTCACCGCCCGCCTTTGCACCAGCCGCGAGCAACGCACCCTCTGTCGGATCACCGACGGTTTTCCACACACCGTCTTCGTCGACGAGATGAGCGTTGTTGCAACCGAGCAGAACGGTAGCGAGCTCGACCAGCGCTGCAGCGTGCGTCGCTCCAGCAGGCTTGCCGTCGAAGTGCACCGTGCCAACCGGGCCGTATCCTTCTCCCGTGACTTCGTAGGCTCGACCCGCAACGTAGAGAGCGCGCACGGTCATCTCGCCGACCGTCAACGTTCCGGTCTTGTCCGTGCAAATAACGCTAGTCGACCCGAGCGTCTCGACAGCCGCCAGTTTGCGCATCAGCGCGCGCCGGCGAGCGAGACGCAGGGCCCCCAATGAAAGGGCTACGGTCACCACCGCTGGCAATCCCTCCGGCACGGCAGCCACGGC
>Ga0247779_1000403_pt1 | contig 28916 bp, 35 predicted proteins | sample UWRJL221509R5_FD_179925 | JGI IMG/M metagenome (GOLD analysis project Ga0247779, IMG submission 179925) | Plant litter microbial communities from Arlington Agricultural Research Station in Wisconsin, United States - UWRJ-L221-509R-5 | ecosystem: Environmental > Terrestrial > Plant litter >...
CTGATCGTCGCCCACCACCAAGGGTGAGTGAATCTTAGAAAACATTCCAATAAGCGCTTTACTTAATGCAATGAGTAGTCTATATCTCCGCCAGGGTCTTCCGCGCCTAAACCAAAAGGCAAGAGAGCTATGGACGCTTTCCTTGAAGAAATCAAGAGGTTTGTTTTTTCAGTCAAGGCATATAATATTGCAAAACTAATGCGGAACTGCCAGAGAACAAGCAGAACGAGAAGCAAAATATTCGCGCCACAGTAAGCTTCTTAAGTCTCCACGTATGATGGACAACGCACTCACGTTTCATGGAAGGTCATGGACAAGGTCGATCAGTAACAGCGATGGCTGCTTATGATGGTCAGAGCGGTAGTAAAGATCGAGGCGACCCACAAGTAAGTTTTCTGGGGAAAGAGAAGGGACAATGACTAACTGCCTTGAAGACCACCAACCTTTTCGTTGCAAACTTACCGCAGAATGTAACGGAACAAGGATTGGGTAAATTCTTTGCTCGTGTTGGTCCAGTAGGTTCGGTATGTTAGAGTTTACCTTTCTATCCATCAATACATAGCTCAGGCATGTTCATAGGTCAAAATAATGTGGCCTCGTGCCGACGCCGTTCCAGGCGCTGGGGCCGAGCCCTTGGGCTCTAGAAGAGGGAAAAATACAGGCTATAATGGTTTTGTCTCGTTTATGACGAGACGAGACGCTGAAAATGCTCTTCGTGAATTTGACGGATATGACTGGGGAGGATTCGTTCTTAGAGTTGGATGGAGCAAAGCCGTACCAATTGCTGCTAAACCTCTATATGGTTTGTACCTGAATCAGAATTTTATATTTTCATTTGATGATTAATCTTTCTGCCAGTCTCTACTACTTCAAAGAATAGAGATAGTCGAAGCCGGAGCAGAAGTTATTCACCGGATCGTTATGGTGGGCGTTCGACCCACGAATACCACCATCGACATCGTCGATCGAGGAGTCGTTCCCGGGATAGACACCGATCTCGTTCTCCACGTCACCGAAGACATTATTCAAGTTCTCGTAGTCGATCTCCGCGTGGCGGACATTCTGCTAGTCCTCCACGGGCGCTTGCAGATGAAAACGAAGCTGTAACTGACACTTTTATTCGAGCTGTCGCTCTTGAAGTAAAAGGTCAGGATGCTAAATACGAGGAAGCTTTGCGTGAACGCGAGAAGTCCAATCCAAAGTACAATTTCCTTCTCCGCCGAGATGTGAGTTTATTGGTTGAACCACAATTTTTTCGAGGTATACTAATATATAATTCAGCATCGAAGACATGCATATTACAGGGGCCTAATTGAATCGGAAGATCCCAAACCCGCCTTTGACGATGATGGTTACAATTCTGTATATTCATCTGACTCTGCAGAAGAATCCGAGCGTGAACAAACACGTAAAAATGTCCTTGGACCGACTGCTCGGAAGCGTTTTGAGGCAATGTTGCGAGCATTAACAGGCAAACGAGGAGAAATTGCTCGTTGTATGACATTTAGCCTGGAGCATGCTGAAGCCGCGCATGAAGTACGCACTTTGTCATTTCGTTCGGAAACCGTGTCTGATGTCATTGCTCTAGGTTGCAGACATCATTGTCTCATCGTTGCTAGTGGATAGTACGGCTGTGCCTCGAAAAGTTGCCCGGCTCCATTTGATCTGTGACATTTTGCACAACTCTGCAGCGTCCGTCCCAAGCGCTTGGAAGTTCCGACAGGAGTTTCAAGCACGGCTGGGTATCGTATTCGATCACCTCGCCAACATTTACCACTCTTTTCCTGGTCGGATCACAGCGGATTTGTTCAAGAAACAGATCACGACTATTGTGGATATCTGGGAAGACTGGATCGTCTTTCCTCCAGAATTCACCACGGAGTTGAGGACAAGACTTGAAGGGGCTGTCATACCCAGCGAAGGCTATATTACTGAAGAGACTTCTAAATCGGAAGCTAAACCCGCGGACACTTTTAGTTCTCGTTTTAAAACCAGCACATTCAAGATTGCCACAGAAGGTCCTAAACAACCCGAGAACGTCTCCGCACAAGTTAGCGATTCTGAGCCAATGGATGTAAGCGACGAAGAGGATGTGGATGGGAAACCCATTGAAGAAGACATTGACGGTGTCCCAATGGCAGATGATATTGATGGACAACCTATAGACGAAGATTTGGACGGAGTCCCCATTGTTGGTGATATCGATGGCATACCTGTTGATGACGAGGATATAGACGGGGTACCTATTGGTGATGATTTAGATGGGCTCCCTGTCAATGATGATATCGATGGAATGCCCGTTGAGACTTAACAGACAGCTTTGTATATAATATGGGCATAATTATGGCAGATATATTGTCCAAAAAGTATTTGGGTGAAATTTACAAGTTTTTCAACGGGTTACAAGTTATTTTACACAAGTTGAGCACATTTTCTCAGATTTTTACAAGTTAACTTGCATGCACAGAAGACACAGAGAAATTTTGCCAATTTATTACAAGTTGGGGATACACATTCACAAAAAAAACTACAAGTAAGAAAATAAAAATACAAGTTTGACATACAAAATGTATGCAAGTTGAGCTATATAAATTCCAAGTTTAATACAAGTTAGAATCCAGTTATTAGTGATTTGATTCATTCACCATCTATATCTGAACTGCTAAGATCATTACCACTATCATACATTACAGATAATCTAGAGACAACCTCACAATAGGTATCAATTCTGTAGTTACTGTCGTCCTCTGTCAAGTCCATGCTCTTCAAATACTCTCAGGTATGTTTGATTTTGTCATCATTGTCGATAAAGATACCAGCCTCGTGTCCTTCCTCTGGAGTCATGCTTTCGTAGTGTGGCTCAGTAGATAAACTTGGATGCAAATGATTAATTTGAAGCTTGTGTGTTGTTTCAACAAACTTGGAGGCACAAGCTTATCAACTTGCATGGTAATTTTGATTTCCGGATATCAACTTGTATCTAAGTTTGAGCAAATATATGAACATGTATTTAAATTTTATTTTGACCAAAAACTTGTACGACAAGGTGAACTTGTACAACGAATAGTTTTTGGACAGTATATGTTCCATACATAATCCATATCAATTAAGTGTTGTTGCATTCTCATAAAATCCTATGTATCCGTCCAGTAAAACACCTAGTCCAACAACCCCACTAAAGCATTAAAGCAAATCATTAAATAATAGCATAGACTGTAATCAATCACGACGTGAGCGGCCAGAGTTCGAGGCCATCTTAAGGATGGCCTCCTTGGCTGCAACGATTTCACTTTCGCCACCTATGATAGCAAAGAATGTTAGTAGGTTCTTGGAGAGCAATGGTAAATGAAACAATTACTAACCAACGATGACGATTGTGCTGTTTTCGCGGCTGACAGTGATGTCAGCACCAGTTTCATTGCGCAGGCGGGCGACGTTGGATCCCTTAGAGCCGACGATTCTGGGGAAGGCAGATCGGTCAGGCAAGGTAAGGAATCCAACGTGGGAAAGGCGGGCAGCGCTGTCAATGGCTTCCTTGATAAGGGTCTCTGCCTTGTCCAAACCAGCTTGGTCACGAGCTTTGATGGTCCAGACAGATTCGCCCTCTTCGGCTTCCTGGTAATTTTCGGTGACCTCCCACTCGGGTTCGTTGGGGTTGGTCTCATCGTCGATGCGAGCAGAGGGGGCAGGACGATTAGGAGTCGATGCCTTTTGGGGCTGGGTAGAGTGCTCGACTTGCACACCAAAAGTCTTGAGTGTCCTGAAGAATTGGCCTTGGTTGGAGATGGCATGGTGATACTTCAAGGGTACGTTGATGGTGGATGAAGGCCCTTCAGGGACAGGAGCCCTGACGCTGCCCTAAAATCAACCATAAGGAAATGCCCAACGAAACATGAAAAAAGGATTTACCTTGAGCTCAGCAACAGCTTTCTCAGCAGCAGCACGAGCACCAGAGACCTTGACGATGTTAGCGGCATCAACATCGGTAAACTCAGAGATGTTCTCTGGCTCTCCAATTTGGCTATAGGAACGAGAGCCAGGGAACTGGATTTGAACGTCAAACTTCTTCTGGAGATCATTGAGATTCTGGCCACCGCGACCAATGAGGATACGGTGCTGGGCAGAAGGGATCTCGACAGCAAGAATGACGCGATCACGCAAGGTCGCGACAATCTTCTCCAGCTCGCCTTTAAGTTTGGCAACGAGTTTAGGCTCTCCACGGAGACGAACTTCATCTGAGGGTTCACCTTGACGGGGGCTAAATGACAAAGAAAATAATCAGTCATCATGAAACTATGACTTGGAAATAGTACATACAATCTGATCAAGCCAGCTTGAAGTTTTGGGTCTGATGGACCACCGCAGTTTGCAATAAGTTCTTTAAGGCCTTGGCCACCTGCACCAATAATGTTGCGATGGAACTTGCTTTCCACGGTAACAGAATCAGAGACCTCCTCGGTAACCTGTTCCGAAATAGCAAGGATGGCAGCTTTAGCAGCAGCAATAGCCTGCTTGGTACCTCGAACAGTGATAGTGGTGTTAGCTCCCCCTTCATCAGATCCTTTCTCGACATCGATTTGGGCATCAGTGTTGTCTTTGATCTCGTTGATTGAAACACCACCTCTGCCAAGAATACGTGCAACAGAGCGGGTAGGAACGGTGAATTTCAAGACATTGTTAGATTCCTTCTCGAATTCAGCGGCCTCTAGGAGCTCAGACTTAGCACCCGCAACGCCCTTCTTTCCACCCTTGATCAAAACTTCATCAGGCTTAAGCTGTTCACGGGTCTTGCCCTCGCCGTTCTCAGCCGACTGACGAGGGAAAGTGATTTTGACAGAGTATTTTTCCTCAAGACGAATGGCATACTTTCCGTTTTGGCCAATGAGCGAAGAGTGGTATTGCGCAGGGATCTTGAGAATTTCCTGGGTTTCATCTGCCTGAAGAATCATGAATATAAAAAGCTAGGAGTTAGAGACAAACCATTACTTACAAGACGGTCGACCTGAGCAAGAATGCGTTTCTTCGCCTCCTCAGCATTCTCCTTTCGTCCAGTGATCTTTGATAATGATAATAGATATTTGGTACAATATGAAGTAGAGCGGACCATGCTTTACCTTGATTCTGGACTTTTGGTGAACGGGTTTCTTCTTCTTGCCACCTTCCTTCTCTTTTTCCTCAACAAGGTCATCCGAAACGTCCACCTTTACGCTGAGTTGGTCACGGAGTTTATTGACACCGGCACCATGTGAACCAACAATACGACCAACATACTCCCTGTCGATATCGAACTCGGTAAACTAAAGCACATTTAATCAATGAAAAAAAGTAGATCATAGCCAGGTGTTCAAAGCTCACGTAGCTGCTGAGGATCTCGTCGTTCTTCGCATCTTCGACGACGTTGAGGATCTCCTTGACGGCACGATCAACATCACTGTTGATACCACGGACGAGGATAGTATCTTCGCCAGACGCGTCTCCTGCCTCAGTACCAATTTTGATAAGGAGGGTTTCGTCTTCGCCAATAATCCTGAATTAAATAGAAATGTTAGAGTTGAAAGTATTCCGATATAATTGGAAAGCATTACTCGTTCAACTTGCCGGCCACAGCATCATGCCGGCGCTTTTCGACAGAGATGGTCTCAGTCTTAACATCCGCAGCACGAGCCGATTTCAGGATATCTTTTTCAACCGCATCAAGGTGTTTCTTCTTCTCATCGTGGGAAAGAGAAGCCTTTGCAGAAAGGGGATCATAAACCAAAAGGGCAGTTGAAGATTCAAGAGACTCTTCGTAGAAATAAACTTGGACGTTATGAGCCTCGTAGAATTGTTTCAATCTAATTAAAGAACGTAAGTATATATTACGAATGAATTCTGGCGAAATAGACAAACTTTTCGCCATCCTTACTAGTAAGAACACGGTACAAGAGCCAGCCAATGGCAACATCCCTGGTCCCGCCGATCAATTTGCCGAGCAGTTCCGAAATCTGTTTAACGACGGCATCGACTTCTGGTTTGTTGCCAACCAAGTCAACTGTGAGAGTTGGCGTGGAAGCGTCAGCAGATGGAAGGTAGACATCGACGTCCGGGTGGGCAGCCTTGAGAGTTGTTCCGTATTGAATATTGTTGAAGTACGTCGCCAGTTGCTTGGAAAGCGAGATAGGTCCGGGGAGAGTCAACTCGTGAATGTACTTCGAGTTTGATTGTTCCATGACAGCAGCAAGCCCAGCCGGGAGATCAGAGCTCAATCCCCAGACAGTGACTTCATCACCAGCTTCTTCTGCCTTCCCAACAGAGACGGAGCACTGGCTCTTGTTCAAAATAGCTTCGGCATTTACTCCTGTAAGAAGACGGTGTTGACGCTTGGGGAGAGAGATCTTAATGGAAGTGAGAGAGGTCTCAAAAAATTCGACAGTCTTCTTGATCGATTCAACAACACGCACGACCGCCTCACGGTCACCACTGGCGGTGATTTCACGAGCAACTGAATTCAAAGCCAAGCTGATGTTGCCATCCTGGGCCGCAGACAAGAAGTGTGCGCGGCGAGCCACAATAAAGGGTAGGATATGGGCGGGGATGTCACGAACGCGCTGAGTTGAGGAGTAAACCTTGGAAGAGATGATCTGGTTCAGGAGTCCTTGTGCCTCGTATGCCAAAGGTTGAGGACCAGTCAATGTAACAGGGATAGTAGGTTCATCCTCGTCATCATCATCATGGTTAGCATGTCCATTGCCGTTAGGTAAAACCGTTTCCTTCTTCGGGATATCAACTCTGACACCGGTCTGGTCACGAATTTGCTTCAAAGTCGCGCCTAATCGAGTGGGTCAGCACACCATCGTCTAACCAACTGAAAGATATTTTACCTTTGGTGCCGATGATAGAACCGATAGAAGAGGCCGGGGCGTTTATTACGAGGGTGATCTGTAAAAGTGTAAATAGATTTCCCTTCAGTACGATGATAACGCACGGTAGGACTCAAAAGAGCCATGAGACTGCGCTTGGCCTTTTCGAGTTCCTTCTGGGACTCTGCTTTGACGTGGAAAGTGGTCTGGCGAGTCTTTTGGTTTGCACTACCTTCGATCTTGACCTTGTACTTTGCCATTACCGTCTTGATGACTTCGCCAAGACTTCCCGCTTTTCCATCTTTGCCGATGTTGGATAGGTCGATGGCCGACAAATCGAACGTGTCGGTGAAGACAGGAGTCCTAGTTACGGCTGCCTTGATACGAGGACCAGTGGCAGATCCCCAAGCAGAGTTGGAGACGCTATTGGTGGTAGGGGCGGCCGAAACAAGCGTTGGGAAAGCCTCCTCTGATTCGGTGTCAACCGGAGCGGGAGGAGTCCTTGGATTTACGGGAGCAGCTGGTTGCTGAGACAGAGAAGGGAAAGGATCAGGAGCACCTTCGAGCTCGTGTCTCCTCTGTAAACATCGTGGATCAGAAAGAGAAGCCTAAATAGAGGAAAGAAAAAAAGTTTAAAGACAAACTTGAAGGTCAGCGGCGGAAAGAGCCATTGCGTTGTGTAAACGGGTGTCCGGAGAGCGAGAAGCCTTGACGGGGAAAAAAGCCTGTGCAGAAATGAAAATAGAGACCAAGTTCTATCACTGCTGGTGGTTGTATTGCGAAACCCTATATTCCAACCGCAGACGCTCATTTCTACCGCAGACCGTGGGACTTGATCTCCATTGACGTGGCACAACACAAATTGCACCATTTCCTTCTCTTTTCTCAGATCTCGCCTATGTTCTCGACAATTCTATATTATTTTACGGGTTCATACTCAGATTTATGTTCGTCTTCTCGGGCGTCTCTGAAAATTACTAAGAAATCTCGGAGTTTGACCGATCACTCTGGGCGAGCCTAGCCACGTGTGGGTATGTCATGACCTCTTCTCAAGGACGTGGAACTTCCGTCATCTTTCTACTATTTCTATGATTCATTAACCAGTCCTACCTCTCATTCTTCACTCATCATGACTCGGCCGCTATACCGCTTTGTCAAGCTGGCCTTGTTGTTCTCCATCTTCGCCTCGCCAGTAAAAGCGACTGATTCCTTTCTGGCAGACTCTTTGATTCGCCAAAGCCCTGTCCAGAAAGTATTGGACCATAAACCAGTCAAGCATCACACATCATGTCATAATTCTGTTGTATGTATCGTTGTTGATTAGCCATGAGCTCTGTTGAATACTTTTTGCTTCCTAGTTAACGGGTCCAATAGAGACCACCATGTGTGATTTCGAGACCATCGAAAGTGTGAACGATGAGTTATTCGGGAATTTGTCAGAGCTGGTTGAGAAGCCCTTCTTCCGCTACTTCCAAGTGCGTTCCATGCCTTCATCTTTCTACAAAATGTTAATGATCAATAGGTTGACCTGTATCGAGAATGTCCATTTTGGCCAGACGATGGTTCATGCAATAATCCGGGGTGTGCAATCACGACCGTAGATGAGGTTAGCTTATCGTCTACGCGTATATTCATCCTCAAGTCTTACCTCAGTTGACTTCCAGAGAGACGTACCAGAAAAATGGCGAGCCAAAGCTCTAAGTAAAGTCGACCCGTCGTCAATTGAGACCGTATGTTGGTTACATTCCCCGCATTTTCTATTACTAACGCATTCATTAGCGGTATTCATTACCTGGATGCTATTACCGCGACTCTGATTTTTGTTTCCTCGACGACAATACGGGTGAGTTTCCGTGCTGCGTAAATACCCGTTGCCAACCCTTATACCACGTCAGAGGGAGACTACTTTGATCTACGACTAGTACCAGAACGCTACACAGGATATTCTGGGAAAGACGCGCAACGCGTATGGAGATCTATCTACGAGGAAAATTGTTTCGGTCTTTCCGAACTCAGTCTCATGACCGGGAAATCTCCTGCTCCCGTTTCGTTGCCGGACACAATGATTGAAGCGCTTCACGAAGATGATCAAGAGTCCGACCCACAATGTTTAGAAAAGAGAGTATACTATAAAGTGGTTTCCGGTATGTGTACTCATTGTATAACCTAGGTCATAGCCCTTGTTAAAACTCGCAGGTCTACACGCCTCGATTTCTACACACATTTGTCACGAGTTCCTGAATCAGACAACCGGAGAATGGGTATGTGGACGTTCAAGCTGTGTGTTTTGAAGTGATTCAACTATCTTCCTTGCAGCATCCAAATCTCGATTGCTTTATCAATCGTGTAGCCTCGCATCCAGAACGTCTTAAGTACATTTATTTCGACACTATTCTACTTCTCCGTGCCGTTGCCCGCCTAGGCCCATACCTATCAGCATTTGACTATTGCTCCACTGGGACACATGAAGATGACGCCGAAACGTTACAGTCTCTTACGAAAGTCATAGATATAGCAAAACACGCCGGCGCTTTCGATGAAACCATCTTATTCCGGGGGGAGAACGCCATTGTGCGTGGTCGTTACTATTTCCTCTCTGTTTAGCCTCACTGACTTCTATGTTCAGGTTTTGAAAGAGGAATTCAAGACGCATTTCCGCAATGTTACCCGGATCATGGATTGTGTAGGCTGCGACAAGTGTCGACTTTGGGGGAAAATCCAGACAACGGGTATCGCCACAGCCTTGAAGATCTTATTCGAACTCGACGAGAAGGCCTTGGATCCTAAAATGAATTCTGATCTACTTCAACGATCTGAAGTCGTTGCTTTGATGAATACACTTTTCAGATTCAGTGAGAGTCTTCATGCTGTAGAAGAGTTCCGTCGCATGTGGCGTGCACTAGATCAAGCGGAGGCAAATAAAATCGTTCTCAAAGCAGAGAAAGCTACAGCTGAACATGTAAATATCCTCATGCGTTAATATATATTGATCTGCTCTTGACACCGCTTTTTTTCCTCCAGGCAACGGCTTCGCATCACCACCATCAAGACGACCAGTCGAAAAACTTCAATTTTTTCGACATGGCGTGTGCCCAACTACGAAATTGTAAGGATACCATCGAAGAAAATGTCACTCAAGCAGTGGCTGCCTTGGGAAATGCATTTAATGCTGTACTTTCTGCATTCCGTCCTTCGGGCAAAGAACGGGGACCAGGATACGGTGAATTATAAGCATCGCGCGCGCCCTGATTGCTGGTAGAAGTCTACCACTCTTTGTGTATAGTATATTTAAAGTACTTATTTAGTAGGATCTTATGTATGTTATTAATACGAAGGCGATTCAAAAATAGTGTTTGATTTTTCTCTCGAGATTTTTGTCTTTTCTTGTCGAGCGCTCAGTATATTTTTGAACCCGAAAAGCGAGTCGGGTTAAGATACACAAGTTCGGCCTCGCTGCGCTTCGGCTCAGAAATACGGGAAACCGAGCTGCATTTCGGGAAGAATAGGATTTCATGAGCAGGACAGATTTATACAAAAATGAGGATATGTTCGTGGTGGATACAGAGAATACAAAAACCATGTAGAATTTCAGTTTAAGTATTCGTGGAAAATGAAATACACAATGTCTTCACCACCTGCTAATGACACAGCCACATATTGGAGCGAAAGAAAAACAATGTCTTTTGTCAGTGTGAATGTCAATTTTCGGTGACAAAAAAAAAGAATCTTACATCACATGCTGGCAAGAGTGTTATTAGAGGTTAAAATCACAACGGTTAAATATAGTGGAAGACGACAAAGAGGCGAGAAAAAAAAATGCAATGGACCAAACATGTACAAACGAATTCGCTGATCTGCTTAAGTATAGAGTAATCTTTGAGTTTCAGTCAATCTCTATTATCGCAAATAGCCGTCATAGGCTTGTATCATGATGCGAGAGCACCTGGGAACACAAGGCAGACACGCGGATTTTTTTTTTGTCATGCGTAAATACTCATGAAAATCTTCGCTGTTGCCAAGGCTATCCCGAGGGCTCGTTCCGTAGCTAAAAATAAACTAACCAAAGAGGGACTTGTGACGCAGTCACATGTTACAAGTCGTCTCTCAAGTCACCATCCTTACAGTCTACTCTATCATCGTTGGAGTTCACTGGCAAGTCTTCTGCCAGGTTGATCATCTCACAGGTGCATTTTCCATCGATATTGACTGGAATTGAAAGCCTTGAGAACGAATACCTGCAGGGGACCGTCCCCGGATTCGACCCCCATCGGCGCCTCGTCTACATCGTCTACATGCCTAGGAGGAGGCGGCTTGCTTCTCCTTCAACTTCATCATGATCATTCTTGACCCGGGAGACATAGTGCAACAGACCAAGGATGATAATTACGAAGGACTTACTCTACGGCACCCCCAAGCAGCTTTTTTGCGCTCCACTTCACCTTTACCTGACTATGATGCATCGGAAGCCCAACATTGGAGAGTTAATAACCCGAAGGAGCCCTTGATAGGAACTACAGCGAAGAAGAGCAGGTTCAACTCGCGGATAGTCAAGGGCGCATTCTATGCTTTGTCTATCTATGCTGTAATTTCCCTGATTGCTGTCATAGTATTTGTTGTCACTGTACGTCTCTTTTATAGTTCTGTTTGTCTATACAGATTTGATGGAAACTCTGGGTAGAAAAATAAACGGAAAGTGGAAACAAGCAATTGGAATAACCCTCCACCTTCGTTATGGACTGTAGAAGATAAAGATTACAATCCTCAACTCCAAATCTCTAATGTAGGGCCGCCATCAACTCTCGCCGCCAATAAAACTTGCAATACCTGGAAGACGACCTATACTTCTGGGAATAACCATGTTGCAACGTGTGTGGATATTACTTCTGAACACGTCTTCAACCTACCTACTGACAGACGCAGCTCCCAATTTTCACTTCCTCCGGTCGGTCTGGTTTCCATTCGCTCTAACGCCACGTACAACACACATTCTGCCGATCAGATCAGTGGTTCTTTATCAGTTTACACTAACAAAGATACCACGCAAAAGAATATCATGCTCTCCGTCAATGTACAAGCTTCCAGCTCGGGATTATTGAATCGGTCGAACATTTGCTTTAGTTCCAAAGGTCCGGACAGGGGGATTTCTATCTATGTAACTAAAGTTCACACTATTGGAACGCCGCATCTCTGACGTCAATTATCTTGTTTGTTTTGTCCAGCTCCCTGCTAATCTCACCAAGGCAGACCGTTTGAACTTCAATATCAATGTCGCTATTCCCCAGATCGAGTTCCGAGTGAACAACTTTGTGACTTTCCTACCAATGCTACAACAGAAGTTGGACAAACTTCATGAAGATGCTTACTTTGATCATATTGCACTCGAAGGCGCCGTCTACCCAATCACTTGCAAGGTATTGTAAAAACAGAGTGTGTTCAAGAACATTGTGCTGAAGATGTTCGCTAGTATCTGGAAGCTCCCCAGATATCAATTAAAAACACCGCTGGCCCCATTCAAGGGGCTTTCAATGTCACTAGCGCTCTAAGCCTTGATACGATAAAAGGGTGTGTGGCCATGATTTAATGACTTTATGTCTATGTCTTGGTGTTAATTATCATGTAACGGTATAGGTCCGTGTCTTCGGACATAACTCTGGTATCACCTCCGTATATCGCCCGGCCTGTGTTCCTTTCCATCGATACTGGGGACAGGTGAAATTCTTATCTATCCGTATTAACTTCTTCTAATCGTTGAACTTTTTCTAGTCCAATCTACGCAAATGTCTCACTCTCTTCTTCTAGCAAAACAGTATCTCCTTCATCTCCGCCTGGTTTTGTTGCGAGAGTGTCTAATTTCAATGCGTCGGTGCATCTCGATGTTTCACATAAGACGAACACTACGCAAGCCTTCCAGTTAATGGTTATCAACAATATGGCGGAATCATCGGTAAGGCTGGACGCTTCGTATGCAGGGACATTTGCAGCCAAGAGCAAGATGTCCCTTGTCACGGTGTCTGGCTTGGGGAACTCTACAACGAACAAGGGCTCATTTGTTGGAAATTCTTCCCGGACCGTGATATACGATCAAAAGACCTTGGATCATGTAGCAGGCTGGGTTGGCTGGGGGACGAGACCAGTTAAGAGCCGTAGCTCAACGCAGAGCTACGTGGATATAGTTTCTGCGCTAGGCCCTGTGTCTCTAACTTTCGGATAATTTATTGAACGGACTAATTTGACTGACTGGCTTTCGTTCTGATCCGTGGATTTTTCTGTATCTTAAATAATGCAATGTATTTCTACTTCATAATTACATACGTAACTATCCTTTCTTTTGCTATTATGTCCCTTTCTGTTGATATAGTCATATAAGTACAAGAAACTTTATACATCTGACGTCAGTGTCCATAAAGACATGTGAGTATAAACTGAATGAAAGCAAGATATGGCGAACCTCTGGGCAAAAATGACTACGATTTCCCCTTAGGATCATACGATTCTCATTGGAAAACCTCAATCTGCTGGTACGTGGCATGGCGCATGCTATGCTATTGGGTATCGAAGTATATCACAGAATAATCACTGACGACGATCCCTATTTTTGTTCCTAGATAATCTATAGACTATTTATAAACTGTAGTGTGTGGCCTTGTTATGTTTAGACGGTCTCCCGGTTGTCTGTGAGATGTGTCATTGGCTAAGGATTCCGAATCATACTAAGCAAATTCTCTACAATTGCGTGATCGTTGTTCATCTAAAGCACATCATCGCGAAGTGTATAAGTTCTTGGGGCATCGTAAGAATGGCCAGCTCCTTTTATACGTTGGACGAGGACTCGGTTTCATCACAAACTTGCCATCTTTCATACTCAACCTAATATTCCCCGATGGCCAACTCTCCTCATGGTGGTGTGCTGAAGGTACATCGCTTTTATAACACAGGCAAAAATTCCAGAGCTAAATTACCTGTCTGCAGGATCTTGTCGCACGAGACGAGCCCATTTCTGCTCAGCTGAAAGAAGAGGCATTTACTCTTCCATACCTTGTTCTGACTGAAGTAAGTGCACATTTCCTCGTGGGTCTAATCGCATGAATTCTAAGCGTTTAACAGCGTCAATTATGTGATTTGGAATTGATCACGAACGGTGGATTTAGCCCTCTGGAAGGCTTTTTGAATGAAGCCGACTACACAAAGTAAGTTCAGGACTTATCTCTTGATTGCCGCCATCTTATGTGCCAACTAGTGTTGTTAACAACCTGCGCCTTGCCAATGGTGTCCTCTTCCCTATCCCAGTCACGCTGGACGTCTCTCGAGCTGACATTGATCGCTTGTCGATTGTACCCGGCAGTCGTGTCGCGTTGCTTGATCCTCGCGACGAAGAGACCCTGGCCATTATCACTGGTCAGCATAGGATACATATGTGTCTCGATACTCCGCGACTAATCAATTTTGCCCCCTATACAGTTGAAGACATTTATACCCCGGATAAAGTCAAAGAAGCTATTCAAGTTTTCGGGGCTGACGACCCTGCGCATCCCTCGGTTGCATATCTTAGAAACCGAGTCAAAGATGTTTATGTTGGAGGAAAGGTTCAGGCCATCAAGGCTCCTGCTCATTTCGATTACGTCGCTTTGAGGTGTAAGTCCTCTTTTTGATACCCCTACATATCATTGATCTCCTACAAAAATAGACACACCCACGGAATTGCGCGCACTGTTCAAAAAACTCTCGTGGAGGAAAGTCGTAGCATTCCAGACACGTAACCCAATGCATCGTGCCCATCGTGAACTTACGGTTCGCGCTGCTCGACAACGTCAAGCAAACGTCCTCATTCATCCAGTCGTAGGTCTGACGAAACCAGGCGATGTTGACCATTACACACGGGTTCGTGTGTACGAGGCGATCATGCAGAAGTATCCTAACGGTATGGGGCAACTTGCTCTTTTACCCCTCGCTATGCGTATGGCAGGTCCAAGAGAGGCGGTATGGCATGCTATCATTCGGAAAAACTACGGCGCTACCCACTTTATTGTTGGTCGTGACCATGCAGGACCTGGAAAGAACTCTCAAGGAAAGGATTTCTACGGGCCATATGATGCCCAAGATCTTGTTATCAAATATCACGACGAATTGAACATTGAAATGGTGCCTTTCCAGCAAATGACATACCTACCTTCAACAGACGAATATCAGCCTGTCGACGAAGTACCGAAAGGTGTTCAGACCTTAGATATCTCCGGCACGGAACTCCGAAAACGACTTCGAACTGGTGCATCAATTCCAGACTGGTTTAGTTACGAGTAAGAGACATTTTCTTGTTCTGTTCATATTGGCAACTGTATACTGATATAACTCGATAGCGCTGTCGTCAAGGTGTTAAGAGAAAGCTACCCACCCCGGAATAAACAAGGTTTCGTTCTATTTTTGACTGGATTTCACAACTCGGGAAAAGATGCGATTGCAAAGGCCTTGCAAGTCACCCTTCATCAGCAGGGAGGACGAAGTGTCTCCTTGCTTTTAGGAGAGACTGTACGACAAGAACTATCCTCAGGTTTGTTCCCTTGAAAACATACCTCCAAGTTTTCCTGTTTCTGACTTTATTCTGCGTGTATAGAACTAGGATTTTCGGCGGAAGATCGTCATGAACATGTTCACCGAATTGCTTTTGTTTCTTCGGAACTCAGTCGTGCAGGTGCGGCAGTGATCGCTGCACCCACGGCCCCGCAAGAGCGCTCTAGACAACTGGCTCGTGATACGATTATCCACAACGGTGCTTCAGGGGGAAATTTTTTCTTGATACACGTTGCAACACCTCTTGAGTACTGTGAAAAAACTGATCGGCATGGTCTATACTCTCAAGCCCGACGTGGTGACATCAAGGGCTTCGCAGGGGTCCATGAGCCCTACGAGACTCCCGAATCTGCCGATCTGACAGTCGACGTTACAAAGCAGAGCACATCAGAAATTGTTCACAGTGAGTGTCAATAAGAATTCAGAAGCAATGACCAGGCCTAACGGAGCTTTGTAGGTATCGTCCTTTTACTGGAAACTAACTCACTTCTGTGAGCACATTGGCGACTGGCATAACGAAAATGCTATATGCTATAGTGCCCGTTTACCCTATATACTAGACGATGGTGATTGGGCTTCGCAAGAGGAGCTCAAACATCAAAAAAGCGCAGCACCTACTTGTAGGAGTAGGAGAAGCTCTGTCAAGACCATCTGTATATTTTTTGTAGTTATATCCTGCCCACTGTACTTAGAATGTATAAATATAGTCGAAGTCTCTGTATTCTGTTTGGATTTGCACAGCGATTTGACATTTTCATGAAATGATTTGCCTTATTATTACGTAAGGACCTGTCAGCCGGGGTTTTTACCTGCGAACTCCAACTCTGTTTCTAGCTTGTCTCCTTGATTTCCTTCAAGCCCAGCGTTTAATTTGCTCCTAGGTGCGCGTTTCCAGTCCAGCTCTAGATATCTCGGTGGTGCATTGGCATGTCAGTTGCCCGACCGTTCAAGAGCATTCGTGCATTTTCAAGAAATCTATCCAGAATGAGTGAAAGTGGGAAGATTGAGCAGCCCAATGCTGCAGGACCGGTAGAAACCTCAATCCGAAAGAAGGTAAATGTTTGCACAGTCGCATTTTTAGGGGCGCGTATTGATTAGGAGTATTAGCTTTTTGCGCTGTTACAACCTACCTCTTTAACTGTCACTAATGATTCTTGGCAACATCGCCATCACTCTGCTATGCGTGCGCAGGGCAGTAATAGCGGAGAAACACGTATGATAAATCTGTCTTTCCGCAGCATGGACTGCTCACAATACCGGACCAGACTTCTCTGTCAAAGCTGTTTCTGATAAATTCGATAAAAAGGTGAGTGTCTGATTCATGCATAGTTCAGTGATTATAGGAATTTAAATAAAATCGAAGACAACCATGCAACGTCACCGTATGATATATTCTGCCCTATCTGACGAGTTCAGTCAAGGACTACATGCGCTGTCGCTTGATACGAAGACAGAAGCAGAACTTGCTGCCCGTAAAGTTTGATTGATCGTCTCCAAATTCAGAGACGTTGTAAACATTTAGGATCAAGTGGGCTCAACTCGTTTACGAAACTGCGATTACTATTTACCGGTATTTTACTATAGGACTTAACCACTTTCATGCTGTCCGACGAAGAGTATAACATTAGATTGTCGACTAAGCCGGAGAACAAAATGATTGCTTCCATGACTACAATGCGCCAACTGAAGATTATCTCTGCTCTGAGGTAGAACCGGAGTTTTAATGGCAATTATAAGTACAATCTACCTGTTTTGCTGCTCAGTTACTTCTGAATTCAGATTGTCTTGCAAGTGATTGGGAAGCTGTGCTGGTTCGCTTGGTGATCGCTGCACGGAGACGTAGTGCTTGTAACTCCCAACCCGATACATCATGCAATCTCATGTAATTGCAAGCTTCTTGTCATTTAGACATTGCATAGTAAGGTGGGTAAATAAAGTATCAATGCTCTGCAGTACTATATAGGTAATGGCCTCCATGACGCATCTTCATTTCCTCTTTACCTTCATCTACCATTTTCACTTTTATCATGCCTCATCTACCGCGTCAAGCACAAAATGACGAACGACCAACACTTCCGTCTATTCGTGACTTATTCAGGGGTGAGTAATCACCGAGTCGTGTTTTGCGGCAATTAACACAACCACAGAGGAACTTTCAAGGCGTCCCGCAAACCCGCAATTCTCTCCATCATCTGCATTAGCACGTCTGGACGTCAATGATGAGGATGACAGGGAAGGCGTAAGTGGGTATTACAATCCGCCATCGCATTCCTATAGTAAGGTGAATCGTATTGATATTTTTCATCATTTATTCTGTGAATTAAATGCGGCCAGCCAAGCTCGGGGCATCCGCCGCATCCTGCGAACGTACACCCGGAAAGATATCCCCCACCCTATGTAAGCAGCAGACGGTCAGATTCTTCCGCATACCCTGGTGTGCGTTCAAATACGTTTCCGGCCGACTCGCAATACAATGCCCTGGGCATGTACGGTGTTCCTACCCGAAGCATCTCAACAGACGAATCGTCTTCTTCTCAATACCGACAGATGAATCCACATCCACAGCATTATTCGCATCCATACGACCCTTCTGATCCAACCCCTGCGACCAGTAGCTATCATCCGAATAGGCACCCTCAAGCGAGATTTTCGGAATCATCACCGCCCCTTTTGAATATTGCAACATCCTCACGATCCAGAAACACCATGCAAGATGATGAACGAACTCCGATAAATCGTTTCGGCGTCTCACCAGCAACGTCTACGGGCAATTTAATATCTGTCAATCGGTATCCTCAAGAAGACATTGCCGGCGCTGCAGGGAAATACGAGTGCGAGTATTGCGGCAAAGGATTCACTCGTCCTAGTAGTCTCAAGGTACATGCACCCCACTTGCATCTAGTCGAAAATTATTTAAAAGATCTCAACAGATACATTTGAATAGTCATACTGGAGAGAAACGTGAGTTGTTGTTTTTTAATATGCCTTGAAAATGTTGTTAATAGCTATTTTCAGCTTTCACCTGCCCCGTGGAAGGCTGTGGACGTAGTTTCAGCGTACTCAGTAACATGCGCCGACATACCCGCGTCCACGCCGCAACACCTGGGGATGCCGGCAATGATGACGGTCAAACACAATCCGTGTCTTTATCTTACACTCAAAGGTGGACCCAGCGTCGAGATAGTTCTGCCTCGTTCTCGAGTGACAATTCCCGGAGTAGCCGCAGCCTGTCCTCTGATGGTGATGAGTAGAGAAACTCAGGCCACTACTGCTCCTTTTGAGTTTCCCGTACACATTATATGATTCTATCGGCCTCACGAACGGTTATGCATACCACCATTATTTATCACTCTATTTATACATCATTTTTTGGTGTGCATACTGCATAAGTAGTCTACTTACTTCGGTTTATTGCCGCTTATTTTATTTTTACCACACTGCATCACTCACGTGTATTTATTTCCCTCAGCCTCAATTATGTACATCCTTAATCTACGCATATATTTCGACTACTTCATGTTCAACTTGTTGTACAATACAGATATATATTCCTTGATGCTTTCCTTTGAGAACGAGATATAACATATACAGCAAAAAGAAATCTGAACACAAATGGGTGTACAACGTACATGTACATGATGCAAAGCGAATTGTACAAGATAAATATACATACACAAGTCGTAAAAAACGTCGTCAAGTGTCCTTCCTGCCTTAATTGATCTACTACATTGAAATCGCACGTCCGAGTCCAATGTCGCGTGTTTCTCGAACAATCGGTCGGCCCCTGAATGTACCCTGCACGGGTAAGGTTTCCTGCAGTTCATTGACATTGAAAGCTTTGTCTGCTCTTGTATACTCGATGGTGCGTGGACTCTTGTGTGTAAACCCAGCGAAAGCCAAAGCCTTCCGTACATCCATAATCTCTGCGCCGTGCAATTTATGCCGAAGTAAAGGATCTTTCGTAGCATCGGCTGGGGCACCGTTCGCAGGCGCAAGGGGCTGAAACGAGAGGTCATTTTTATTGCTGAAAAGAGAGGAACCTGCATGCATACCTCAGGTGGGATGTCAGAGTCAAAATGACGCGTGTCTTCTGGACTTCTGAGCTCTGGACGATAAGGCGCAGGATAACGGTGTATATTCTGCCAGTCAATGCCTTTGAACCAGGGATGTGCCTGCATCGTGTTGTCAGTTTGGCAGGTCAGTTCCAGATTCTGTGCGAGGAAGATTATACCTTGATGAGGTGTGCACCATCGTCACCCATCGAGGAACCTGTCTGCGGAATGAACGCGCTTCTTCGAGCCTGTACAACGATGGAGTTGGGCCTAGATGCAGAAGAAGACGTCTGTGACCCCAAACGATCCTCAGGTTCACAAAGCAATGACTGCATAAGGTTAACGCCCTCATGAGATACCCGCGGCCGTTGAGGAAAACGCAATGATTGTTTCCAATTTAAAATCTTCTGCCTTGTCACATGCCGCTACGCGAGCGTCAATTTAGGTCGGGAGAAGAGTCATACAGCTACTTACAGAGTTACTAACGAAAGGCGGGAATCTAATGCATCTGAGTCAGAGGAATCCGGTGCACAGAGCGAATTGTGACTGACCCATATAAACATTCAAACATAATCACACCAAGACTCCACCAATCGCAGGAGTAAGAATAGCCGTGTCCTCTTATGACTTCCGGTGACACTGTCGAGACGTAAGCTGTGTAAAGTAAGGCAACAAGGCTTTACCTACTATAGGAATTGGTCCCACAACTAATGCATTATCATAGTCAGTATGGGTTAGTGTAAAATGAAAAATAAGGGGATTACACAGAGTAAGCTAGCTATTGTATAGTAGTATGAGCGTCAACTTCATATTTAGAGGTGGAATGGTGTTACCTTTCTTCGGTTTTTCTCTCGCCACGTGAATATGCCTCCTTGACCCTCACCACCTCCCATGAGGAGTTCGACCTCTTTGGGATCCATCCGCCTCGTCTTCTTACCATCAGCTATTCCTATAGAGTCTTCGAGGTCTATACCATGTTTGTGAAGCAGATGGAGTCTTTGTTGTTCGTAATCTGACGAGCTTAGTTGGGACACTACTATTCATAGTTTAGGCGGCTTGACTCACAAGTCGTATCATGGGCCCAATGGAGATCAGTTCTGAGCGAGCGAATAAGTTTGTTGAATACAAAGATTATCTTCCTATGATTTGAAAATAGTGAACTCACGCTAGACCAAAATCGCTGAGTTTAATGTGCCCTTCTGGGTCGAACAGAAAATTCTGTTGTCAAGGTCCACGTATTTAATGATAAAGCCATGATACCCATGTTTTAATCAGAAGACGCACGTCTGGTTTAATATCGCGATGGATAAACCCATGCCGATGGCAAGTTTCGATGGCGAGGATCATCTGATAAGCGAAGTATCAGTTCTAGAAGGACAGCATTACCACATTGTCGAGGGAATATTTACCTCTGCAATATAGAAACGCGTGAAGTCTTCTTCAAAAACATCTCGTTCTATCAAGAGATTTAGAAGATCACCGCCCCCCATGTACTCCAATACCTGCTCAAATGGCAAATTAATGAAAGGTGAAATGAAATCATTATGAAATAGGAACGGGGGGCTTGGGAATAATAAACCGAGTACCCACCAGATAAAGATGGTCGCGGTCTTGAAAGCTGTAATATAGCCTCACAATCCACTCAGCCCCACCGGGAGAATTGACCAAAGATGCCGACTTGAGAATGTCGCGTTCAGCACGGACGTGCCCTTCTTGACCTTTGCGCAACATATCTGCTTTACGCAGCTAACGAAAATTTACATCAGCTCGGCTGTTGGGTTTATGGAATATAACATACCTGTTTCATGGCATAAAGCTTTCCAGACGATCGCTCTCTTACGAGAGACACAACACCAAAGGCGCCTAGATAAAGTAGGAATGGAAGATGTCAGAAAGGAGGCCATTGACGTAACGGGGCGGGAAAAAGTACCATGTCCAATTGTCTTGAGCTTGACAAAGGCACTGGCATCAACTTTCTGTCGCCTTTCTCGCAGATATTCTGTCTCATTTTGTCTCCAGCGGGATCTCAGATTTTCTTTCTGCGCGTGGGTCAGTTGCATTTCCGCCATATCTTTTTCCATCGCATCTCTCCTCTGTTCTCGAGAAGAAGGATGCCGAAACAAAGGAAAGTATAAATTCTCAAAATAGATTCGAGCAGCCACTGCTTTCTCCAAAGTTGCAAGAGAAGGTGTAATGATCCTCGGCGGTGGTAATGGCTGATAGTTTTCTATGGAGACATTGGAATCTTGATCGTCCACTTCCTGGATTTCGGGATGTGATTTAAGAGCGCCCCAACGAAGTGTAGAGCCTCCAGTTCTACCTGGAAGTCCGTCAGCGTAGGACGAACCTAGCGGAACATTTTCCCGGGCGGCAGTCGTGAGAGAGGATGAGGTCGTAGTACTTATTCCATTGACAACGTGAAGTTGACCGAAAGAAGTTCCATCCGGTAGAGTACCTTGGGGTGGTTTGAGAGCGCTCACAACTTGGTTGATAGCCTTCGCCTGTGTTTGGTGCCTAATATAATTCTTAATCGGGTTGGCCCAGCGAGGGTCTTTTTATATTTATTAGTAGTACGTTTCGAGTATGTAAGAAAGCCAACTAACCTCCAAGCTTTCCAACTCCATCTGGGCCCCATCGAGTCAGGAGGGCTTCGAGTTGGTCGGCATCAGAAGCATGGACGAGATGACTGATTGGAATCAGAGATAGGACAAATATCATGTTACAAATCAAAGAACGTACACAAATCCTGTGGGTTTTGATACCATGTCCTTGCTAACCCGTCGGCCTTTTTTGGGCATTGCTTTGGTACCAGTATACCCCTGGTCTTCGTATCTGGGCCCTGCTACGATACTAGCTTCGGGTAGATGAGCTGGAGCTTTCCAAAGTAAACGAGATGGAGAAGGGGTCGGAATCATCGCTAAAAGGTCATAGAAGCCTTTGTGGAGGAACGTTCCGACAGGAACAGATGTCGTCTGAGTCTCTTCGTAAAGGTCGGGGGCATAGGGTGCATACGAAGAATAAGCACCAGGCATATAATAGGGGCTGTTAAGGGAATAAAGATCTTCGCGCATAGGTTCAGGACTATGATTTGGACGTGGGCCTTTTGGCGAACTAGCCCCGGCAGGGGGAACTGGCAAAGGACGTTGACTCCAGGCGGGTGTAGCCATCTCTCACGAAAGAACACGATGGAAAAAAGACAAAGAGAACGCTAGTATTAGTCTTAGTTGGTCATTGTCGATATCAGAGACTGTGGCCTTGTCAATCCTGGAGCACTTGAAGAGAGGACATTGATCATGGCAGCAATAATGACGGATTTAGCACAGAACATCGTGATTTGATACGGCGCGTCCACGTGACACAATTACATCACAGAGCAGTTGGACATCATCCACAACGACAACAAGACTTGTATTCGTGCAGAATGTTTCAGTGCCGTTTATTCAGGTCTTTTTCAAATTGCCAACATTCAGCATGCTTACCGTGCTCTGACGAAGGAGACAGACGTGGTATCGAGATTTAGAGGCACTAAAGATGGACGGCAAACGCACCGACTTATGGCATCGTCGTTGTGGCCGTAAGTTTGGCGGCGATGCGCTGTGCGGAGCTTGGGGTCGGCTGGCCGCAGACGTGGGTAGATTTATGATGAAATATGGCCGTTGCCTCGATGCATAGATTCGAAGACTTAGCTCGCCTGGGACAACATGAGGCTTTCATTTCGATCTGTAATGAAAGAAACTCGTGTCTCCATTTGACATGCCATCATCGTCAATCGTTCTATCGTATCTGACCCGACTAAACGGTTCTTCTTCTTTTGAAAATAAGTTGGTAAAGTTTGTACAAGGTCTGGTCTTCTGTTGGATCAACAATAACAATAGCTCAGCCATCCTTGGACATACGTTTCCCTCTGCGCACCCACTCAGCTTCTCTTCAACAACCTACACGAGTTCCAGGAAACCCTTGACCAACCCCAGCCTCATCTTTGCCTCGTGGGCTTTTGCACTCACTACACGCTCTCTGGCCCCCTTGTTTGACCATCCTGCCGAAAGACGTCTGGTCCCACACGCTTCTCAAAAAGCGTGGTCCTTTCGACCGTTATTTAAGTCCAAACGGTTGTCCCCCATTAATTTGCACTTCCCCCACCTCATTCTTTTTTTCTATTACTTTCTCTTCGCGCTAATATGGCGACCTCAAACAATAAGGATCGCTTTTATCCGACTGTAGGCAAACCGCGTCGAGCTTCTCCAGGAGATTCTCAAAACAGTCATGGTATCTTCTTTCAGACGGGACAGGGTGGGCGCACTGTATTGCCTCCTCTTTCTGACAGCTTTCCAACCTCACGTTTTCCAGGTCTGTTTTTTTTTCTAGTGTAGAAATCCCAAGCACTCAATTGCCCGTTTTACCCGCGTACAGTGCCCACTAATTATCCTAATTCTTACACCCAACCGCGTTCAGCTCCAAACATGAACGCGCAAGCTATGTACAATCCATACCAGACAGCAGGCGCTTGTGAGTAGACGCTCATATTGTACCGATTATTGGTACCTCTGATTTCATTCATCTCTGCTTCATAGCTCCGCAATTTCCGACCGGCTATCCTAACTATGAAATGCATGAACAACGATACTCGACGCCATCGTACCCTGCATATCCCTCAAGGTCGACAACTCCCGCCAATATGAACCCTGCAGACTCACGCAGACTACCACCTCTATCGACAACAACCCCACCTATGGAGCGCTGGCAGCCCAACTTCGTCACCCAGACGACAGGCTTTCCTGGTAATTCTATTCGATCTCCCGCTGCTTCTTATCCTTCAACATATGTCGCTTACTCTTCAAATCAAGCTAATTACCCGTACCATATGTCAACGCACGACCATTCGTCGATGAACCCCCAAGGTCACCAAAGCCACGGCGGAATGTATGAAGATGGTCTTCGACTTGACCCACGCTCAACATCGCCCTATAACCGCGGGACAGGTCCTTCTCATGTGTCTCCACCGAGAAGTTACTCTCCTCCCCCAGTTTCGCCCACCTCCCCTGAGGAGCCAACCATCAAAAAGAAGAGGAAGCGTGCTGATGCCGCTCAACTCAAAGTCCTTAATGAAACGTATAATCGAACCGCATTCCCATCCACCGAGGAGCGCATTGCTCTTGCAAAACTGCTTGATATGTCCGCACGAAGTGTGCAAATTTGGTACGTCACAAAAGGTGGTGGTCTATTTTAGTTGTTGACCTATACTCGAATAGGTTCCAGAACAAGAGGCAGTCCATGAGGCAGACTAATAGGCAATCTTCCTCTCTGGGGTCGAGTTCTCACCACCCCTTCTCTATGCAAAACCAAATGGATCCAATGGCGGAGGATCTCGTACCGCATCCCGCTCCAGGGTATGAAGGAGGGGGAGATGCCCTGTACTTGACTCACACTCAAGACAACTCTCGATCCCATGCCCATGGCCACTCTCAGCATCATCACCACTCTAGCTATCACCACCAATCATCATCTCATCGACACCCTCGCGATCAAGAAGACGACGGTCGCAGGCAGTGGCCTCGACCATTGTGAACTTGACAGCCATTTTCTCGGACATCATCCACATAGCTACTTCCGCTCCTTTGATTCTTATATCTTGACCTTATCACTCTTATAGAAGGCTTTGGCGGTCGTTTAACTTAACGTTCATCAGTAACCGAATCTAATTTTCTATAGCTACGTATTTGATCGGACGAGACTCTTTGTTCATTTATTGCTCAAGTCGCGTTCATACCCCCCTTTTCTAGTGTAGTAGTCTTTATTTCTCTTATTACTGTCCATTGTAGTATTTTACATAGTCTTATTCGTTTTATGTACCTATTTTCCTCTTAGATAATTGAAATTTTGGTGGTTCTGCGAATCTTGGACGTGTTTTTTTGACACCATAGTATAACGAGTTAGATCGGGTATTTCTTCTCAGAAGCGAGATGAACACAAAGAAAAGGGCCAGCGATGATGATCGATAAGCGAATCATGGAGTGATAACGCCTAAAATATGTGTGGGTTCATTCTCTCTTTCATCGTGAAAGTTACAATCATCATGTCGACATGAAGTCCGGATCACTCTGAAATAAATCCCGATATAGGTACTAGCCTAATATTATTATGAAGTCATACAAATACAATGACATAAAGAAGGATCGCCAACCAACTACTGACCCACGACACCCTTTCATTCCGGATGAAATGAGCCTGAGCGTTATGTAAATAGGTTACTAGGCCCTTTGAGCCGGACACAAGCAAACACGTGTGTGATCCTCTACAGAGCGATTACACAAACTTCCGCCTACGCAGCATCCTTTTCCTTGAAGCAAGTAGGCATTGGGAACTTGGCCGGGGAGTCGAGGTCGAGACAGGAGTCGAAGAAGTTGTAGCTTGTGACGATGCTGTCGACGACGTCGACGCATTTGTGGGGCTGTAAGTATTTGACGTACTTCCGCTGCCAGTATTACCACTGGAACCAGAGCCTATGGCTGCAGGGCCTGGGATGGTGAAGGTTATCGGAGGCTGCCAGATATCTGGCCACTGTACGCCATTGTATAACGTTTGCATGGAAACTAGCTCGTTTCCTGAAGGCGTATTTGTGCCTGACCCAGTCACCATGAGTTGCCTGTGTCGAATGTAAAACTTAATCTGTCCTTCATATCTGCGAGGAGATACCACTTACGAGCAACTCGGATAGAACTGGGGAGTGATCGAATGTAATGCGACACTAGATAAAAATCACGGGCGGTTAGTATACATTGAGCGAGATCACTAAGAAAGACGCGCATTTCGTTACGGATAAGCTTGTAAATGATCGAGCGTAAGTATGACTTCCTGACACCGTTCGTAAAAGAGGAGTAAAGCTTACATATTGACCAGGTGCCAAGTCAGCTGGAATAGTGGAAGTCCACGAATAATTATCTACACCGATAAAAGGATAAGCTTCTGATGCCATATTCTCGAAAAAAAATACTTACTCGCTATTAACGTAGCAGCTGCCCATTGTTGTGTGGTGCTATCGTATCCACTTGCATCAATCTTGAACCATTGAGCGTTGCTCGCTTGGAAATTCGCACAGTCGCCATTGCAGCTCGCCATGTAAGTAGATACGGGGCCTTGATGATCTGCTAGGCATTAGCCAGGTCACCGAATTTACCAATGATATGCTCATACCACCGGGCCACTTCCAGAAGAGTCAAAATTAGACCGGTACGAGAAACAGTATCTGTAGATAACGCACATAATCCCATTGGAACACAACTTGGGATCCAGAAGGGGCGTTTGCAACAGCGCCTGTTCCGTCGTTACCGTCGTGGTTGCAAGAAATATCGACATCGGTGTTCGACACTGTTTTTAGTTAGTACGGTGGTGGTGATCGCAGAAATTGTTATCAGTACCAAAGCCGTCGTTCAGAATCTTGCGAACAACTCGGGCTGGTGTGTCTGCATAACTAAAAAAAAGTCGGAGAATAAATGTTTCACAAGAAACGTCATAGAAAATGGAGGAACATACGGGTCAACGAAAGGATTCCACCCGGGATATGTCTGGCCCCCTGCGACAATACTATGAACAAAACCATGAGCGCTGCAGCCAGTGCAGAGCGATAAAAGAGTGATAATAAAGAGAGAAAAATATGCAGAGTAACGGTATTGATACATCTAGAGAGTATCAAAGATGGTGCGTCTAATTGTGTAGTGGTAGAGCATTAACCGGCGTGGTTATAAGCACGTCGCCTCTTGGCCACCTCGCTTGTCAGTGGTGCAAATACGCACGGATCCCAGGCGTCCCATAACCGAATCAACTGGTTGCCTCGAGGCTTTCATACACAGGGGTAATCCGCAGGCCATTATTGAAGAACTAAACTCCCATAGCGTTAGGAAAACAATAACAGTCTCCCGTGAGCAAAACCAACCGCTGAATTCTCAGTACTCAAATGGCAGAACTCTAGAAAGAATTATAGATCCGGAAACCGTCGACAAATATATGAAGAAGTTCTGGGATCGTGATACCTCGTAAAAACGCATCGGCAAGACTGTGCGTGTTAAGATTCTATCCATTTATACGCAGTTTCAAGGTGACGACTTCAATCTGCAGCAAGATATGAAAACTCAGGCGTTGTCCTGCCTTAAGCCTCAAACTTGCAGCGCTTCAGCTAGCATAGACCTGCAGATCAAAAGTATGTTCCAGTTGTATGCTGGTTCGAACTGAAAGGAAACCGCGGTAATCGTCACTGAAGCAGGAGTAGTGAAGAACATGCAAGTACGCAGCACGCTGAAGGAGAAACGACTGACCGAACAAAAGACTGCCGGATCCTCGGAACGATGCCGCCAATGCAAATCCTTGGCTTACATAACATCCGAGTACATGGCCCAAAAAAGCAAATAAAATGATTATTATGGTAGTTTGAACTGGAATGCGAAAAAAAAGTACACTAAGGCATCTATGGAGGAACGTATAATAAATGGAGATGTTTATAATAACATGGCATAAAGGTGAAAAGGTATGCGTGATTTAATCACTATCAGTGTCTTCGGGCTTGGGCCCTCCTTCGCTCAACCAACGCAACTTCCTCAACCTGCGCCTTTCTTCTTGCGCCTTCATTTGATTGCGGGTCAATTTCTTCTTTTTGATAACTGGCTTGGCAGGTATAGGTTGATCCTCAGTTCCACTACCTGCAGGTGTACCAGCTGCAGATGCAATAGGAGTTTGGAGGCGGGACCTAGCAGGCGTGTTGGCACCGCTGCCTTTAGGAGACTTGAAATCCAAGAAGGCATCCTCAACGATTGCTGCTTTTCCTTGGTGGGTAACATGTCCGTTGTCGACGTGCCAAATTTCAGGGCCTGCATAGAAAGGTTGTACATTAGCCAACATTGATCCAAAGAGAGAAAAATACTGACATAAAGCACCGACGAATTCTTGGTTGTGAGAAATGATGACCTGTTATTGGATGAATAAACCGTGGACAACACATCACTGCAATCAATGTACGTACAACTGCACCAGCCCACTCTTTAATGGCAACAGCCAAACCTCCGAGAGCCTCTCTATCCAAGAAATTGCTAGGTTCGTCGAGAACGCATATCTGATCGAAAAAGTGAGCATTGTCATCGAAATTGTACAGTGTAGCATGAAACAAACCTGGGGGTTATTCCACAGACAAGCGGCAATGACAAGCTTAATTTTTTGACCTGAACCAGCATCATGTTAGGTATGTAACTATCCCTAAATCGGTTCCACTCTTACCTCCTGATAGACCAGAGATTTCATTGTATTGAGCAATATCACCATCGAGACCGATGTCTTCCAAATGCTTTCTGACCAAATGCGCGGCGGTATCACGCGAGCCGGCACCTTCACGAGAAGACTCGAGATCGTCGAATTGCTGAACAATCTTCGAGAAACCTTTGTTGATCAGATCTTCACGTCCAACCCATGTGTTGAA
>Ga0247779_1000404_pt1 | contig 28874 bp, 24 predicted proteins | sample UWRJL221509R5_FD_179925 | JGI IMG/M metagenome (GOLD analysis project Ga0247779, IMG submission 179925) | Plant litter microbial communities from Arlington Agricultural Research Station in Wisconsin, United States - UWRJ-L221-509R-5 | ecosystem: Environmental > Terrestrial > Plant litter >...
TTTCTCGCGAGCTGGAGTTGATGCACGAGCTGGCCGAGCGCTGCACCGTGGAGCGGCCGCCATGCTGAGCGAATTCCAGCAGGCGATGGCGGACATCGTCGCCTCTCCGGCCCTGTGCAATGCGGTGCGTGAAGACCCTGCCGTGCTGGAGGGCCGCTATGCACTGGACGAACGCGAGCGCCGCCGTCTCATCGCACTGGCGCGCGACCGCGGCATGCAGGCCGCGTGCAGCGTCTACCGGATGAACCGCATCACACCGCTGGCGATCAACCTGCGCGCCACGCTGCACGCGCTGGGCGAACGGCTGCCGAGCCTGGTGACGCTTTACTGGCAGGCCCATCCGTGCGGCCACACGCATTTCTACATCGAGGCCGACCGCTTCTGCCGCTGGCTCTCCGAACGGCCGGAAGCCCGCGACAAGGAACCGGTGGCTCGTGCACTGGCCGACGAGTGGCCGGGCGTGCGCGCCGCGCTGGCGGCCAGCCTCATCGACGCTTCAGCTGAATGACAACGCGATCACTCCGCCGGCGATCAGCCCGGCGCCCAGCAGGCGCCAGCCTTGTTCGCGCTCGCCGAGCAGCTTTCCGCCCAGCAGGGCGGCGATCAGCATCGACAGCTCCCGCGCCGGCGCAACGCGCGACAGCGGCGCCAACTGCATCGCATACAGCACCAGCACGTAGGCCAGGGGGCTGCAGATGGCCATCAGCAGCACGTAGGGCCACTGCGCGCGCAGCGCGGGCATGAAGCCGGTGCGGTCACGCCACACCGCGGGCAGCATGAAGGGCACGCGCAACAGGTTGCCCACGTAGTCGAGCAGGATCGGCGACAGCAGCAGCGTCTTCACCGAGTAGCCATCGGACACCGTGTAGCCGGCGATGGTCAGCCCGGTCAGGGCGCCCCAGCGGATGCCGACGCGCCGGCGCTGGCGGGCAGTCGCGTCGGCGCCGGCTTTCCAGAATGAAGGCCCCGCGGCCATCATGAAGATGCCCAGCACCACGCCAGCCAGGCCCAGCGCACCGGCAAGGCCCAGGTGCTCGCCGAGCAGCGTGACGGCCACCAGCGCCGACATCGCGGGCCCGCTGCCGCGCGCCACGGGGTAGACGATGTTGAGGTCGGACGCGCGATAACCGGCCAGCAGCACGTTGAAGTAGAGGAGATGCAGGATGGCGCTGAGGAAAGTCATCGCCCAGGCCAGGGCGCTCCAGCCGGGCAGGGCGTCCCATCCGACGTACACGGCGACGGGCAGCCAGAGGATGCTGACACCCAGCGCGCTCGCCAGGACGAAGTGGTGATTGCCGCCGGCCTTCTTGGCGCCGAGATTCCACGCCGCGTGCAACAGCGCAGCGCACAGCACCAGCGCGAGGGCGGTGGCCCCCATCAGTAGACGAGGCGGTCCGGCCGGATGTCGTTGAGGATGGTCGTGGCGATTTCCTCGATGGACTTGTGCGTGGACGACAGCCAGTTGATGCCCTCGCGCTTCATCATCTTCTCGGCTTCGTTGATCTCGTAGCGGCAGTTCATCAGGTCGGCGTACTTGCTGCCGGGGCGGCGCTCGTTGCGGATCTGGCTGAGGCGGTCGGGGTCGATCGTCAGGCCGAAGCATTTGCGCCGGTGCGGTGCCAGCGAGGTGGGCAGGCGGTCGCGCTCGAAGTCCTCGGGGATCAGCGGGTAGTTGGCGGCCTTGATGCCGTGCTGCATCGCCAGGTACAGCGAGGTCGGCGTCTTGCCGCTGCGCGAGACGCCGACCAGGATCACGTCGGCCACGTCGAGGTTCTTGGCCGACTGGCCGTCGTCATGGGCCAGCGAGAAGTTGATCGCCTCGATCCGGTCGTGGTACTCCTGGCTCTTGGCGATGTCCGAGAAGCGGCCGACGCGGTGGTTGGACTTGGCCTCGAACTCCTCCTCCAGCGGCTCGATGAAGGTGCCGAACATGTCCATCACGCGGCCCTTGCAGTGGTCGCGCACGATCTTCAGCACGTCGCGGTCCACCAAGGTCAGGAACACGATCGGCCGCTTGCCCTCGCGCTCGCTCATCTCGTTGATCTCGCGCACCACGGCGTAGGCCTTCTCCGCCGTGTCGATGAAGGGCCGGCGGATGTGGCGCGGCTTGATCGGGAACTGGGCGAGGATCGAGTTGCCGAAGGTCTCGGCGGTGATGCCGGTGCCGTCGGAGACGAAGTAGACGGTGCGATCGGTCATGGCTGGAATCCTTCAGGGGTTTTCGATCATAGGTCTAGAATCGCGCGCAACATCTCGCCAGCAGCCATGACGACGTCCCACCCACAACTCGAATCCACAAGCGTGGCGAGGTCGTCATGGGCAAAGCACAGGGGAGGCGTTGCCCCCCTCGCAGCGGGAGCCCGGAATTCACAACCTTACGGAGCTTTCCCATGTCTGCACGCTTTGAGTCGACCGCCCTGGTCGTACCGTTTGAAAACCTGAGAATGGACGACGTCGAGGTCGTTGGCGGCAAGAACGCCAGCCTCGGCGAGATGATCTCGCAGCTCAGCGCCACCGGGGTCCGCGTGCCCGGCGGCTTCGCCACCACGGCCCATGCGTTCCGCCAGTTCCTCAAGCATGAGGGCCTGGACAAGCGCATCGCCGAACGGCTGGTCACCCTCAACACCGAAGACGTGCGCGCGCTGGCCGAGGCCGGCGCCGAGATCCGCGGCTGGCTGGAGGCGCAGCCCTTCCCGGCCGACCTGGAAGCCCAGATCCGCACGGCCTTCGCCAAGCTGACGGCCGAGAACCCGGGCGTGTCCTTTGCCGTGCGCTCGTCGGCCACCGCCGAGGACCTGCCCGACGCGTCTTTCGCCGGCCAGCAGGAAACCTTCCTGAACGTCGTCGGCATCGACGAGGTGCTGCACAAGATGAAGGAGGTGTTCGCCTCTCTCTACAACGATCGTGCGATCAGCTACCGCGTCCACAAGGGCTTCGCCCATGCCGATGTGGCGCTGTCGGCCGGCGTGCAGCGCATGGTCCGCTCCGACCTCGGCTCGGCCGGCGTGATGTTCACGATCGACACCGAGAGCGGCTTCAAGGATGTGGTCTTCATCACCTCCAGCTACGGCCTGGGCGAGACGGTGGTGCAGGGTGCCGTGAACCCCGATGAGTTCTACGTCCACAAGCCGGCGCTGAAGGCCGGCAAGCTGCCGATCATCCGGCGCAACCTCGGCTCCAAGCTGATCCGCATGGAGTTCGCCTCGCCCGAGGAGAAGGCCGGCTCCGGCAAGCTGGTGAAGACGGTGGACACCGCGCCCGAGCAGCGCAACCGCTACTCGCTGCTGGACGCCGAGGTGGTGGAACTGGCCCAGTACGCGCTGATCATCGAGAAGCACTATGGCCGCGCGATGGACATCGAGTGGGGCAAGGACGGCGTCGACGGCAAGCTCTACATCCTGCAAGCCCGCCCGGAGACGGTGAAGAGCCAGGCCGAGGGCCAGGTCGAGATGGCCTACAAGCTCAAGGGTCACAGCACCGTGCTGGCCGAGGGCCGCGCGATCGGCCAGAAGATCGGCACCGGCCCGGTCCGCCTGGTCCACAGCATCGCTGAGATGGAGCGGGTGCAGCCGGGCGACGTGCTGGTCACCGACATGACCGACCCGAACTGGGAACCGGTGATGAAGCGGGCCGCCGCCATCGTCACCAACCGGGGCGGACGGACCTGCCACGCGGCCATCATCGCGCGCGAGCTGGGCATCCCCGCCGTGGTCGGCTGCGGCGATGCGACCGAGACGCTGAAGGACGGTCAGCTGGTGACGGTGGCCTGCTCCGAAGGCGACACCGGCTACATCTACGACGGCCTGCTGGAAGCCGAAGTCAGCGAGGTGCACCGCGGCGAGCTGCCGTACTGCCCGATCAAGATCATGATGAACATCGGCAACCCACAGCTGGCGTTCAACTTCGCGCAGATGCCTGGCGGCGGCGTGGGCCTGGCGCGCCTCGAGTTCATCATCAACAACAACATCGGCGTCCATCCGAAGGCGATCCTGGACTATCCGAACATCGACGCCGACCTGAAGAAGGCCGTCGAGTCGGTGGCGCGGGGCCATGCCTCGCCGCGCGCCTTCTACGTGGACAAGCTGGTGGAAGGCATCGGCACGATCGCGGCGGCCTTCTTCCCGCGGCCGGTGATCGTGCGCCTGTCGGACTTCAAGAGCAACGAGTACCGCAAGCTGATCGGCGGCTCGCGCTACGAGCCGGACGAAGAGAACCCGATGCTGGGCTTCCGCGGTGCATCGCGCTACATCAGCGGCGAATTCACCGATGCCTTCGCAATGGAGTGCGAGGCGCTGAAGCGTGTGCGCAACGAGATGGGCCTGACCAATATCGAGATCATGGTGCCCTTCGTGCGGACGGTGAAGCAGGCCGAACGCGTGGTCGCCATGCTGGCCGAGCGGGGCCTGAAGCGCGGCACGAACGGCCTGCGCGTGATCATGATGTGCGAGGTGCCCAGCAACGCGATCCTGGCCGAGCAGTTCCTGGAGCATTTCGACGGCATGTCCATCGGCTCCAACGACCTGACGCAGCTGACCTTGGGCCTGGACCGCGACTCCGGCCTGGAGCAACTGGCCGGTGACTTCGACGAACGCGACCCCGCCGTCAAGGCGATGATCTCGCGCGCCATCGCCGCCTGCCGTGCCACCGGCAAGTACGTCGGCATCTGCGGCCAGGGCCCCAGCGACCATCCGGACTTCGCCGACTGGCTGGCCGACGAGGGCATCGAATCGATGTCGCTGAACCCGGATACGGTGGTCGAGACCTGGCAGCGGCTGGCCGCGCGCCGCTGATCGGCTGATCGGCTGACTCGCCCGCGAGGGCGGGTTCCCCGCTATCGACGCTGCACGGTGGGATCGGCATGATCCCGCCGTGCCGTCCGACCCGTTCAAGCGCCGACTGACCCGTATCTACGCCTGGTACACGCTCGGCTTCCTGCTGTTCGTGCTGGCCCTGGCGCTGCTCGAACGGGCGGGCCTGTCCAAGAACTGGATCGGCTTCGCCTTCATGGTGGCCACCGTCGGCGTCTATGCGGTGATCGGCGTGCTCAGCCGCACGACCGATTCGGCCGAGTACTACGTGGCGGGCCGCCGCGTGCCGGCCGTCTTCAACGGCATGGCCGCCGGCGCGGACTGGATGAGCGCCGCCTCCTTCATGGGCATGGCGGGCACGCTGTATCTGAGCGGCTATGGAGGCCTGGCCTTCGTGCTCGGCTGGACCGGCGGCTTCTGCCTCGTCGCGCTGTGCCTGGCCCCCTACCTGCGCGCGTCGGGCTGCTTCACGATCCCGGACTTCCTCGGCTCGCGCTACGGCAGCAATGTGCTGCGGCTGGTCGCGGCGCTGGCCGCGATCGGTATCTCCTTCATCTACCTGGTGGCGCAGATCTACGGTGTCGGGCTGATCACGACGCGGCTGACGGGCATGAGCTTCGAGGTCGGCGTGTTCGTCGGCGTCGGCGGGGTGCTGGTGTGCTCCTTCCTCGGCGGCATGCGGGCGGTGACCTGGACGCAGGTGGCGCAGTACATCATCCTGATCGTCGCTTACCTGGTGCCGGTCGTCTGGCTGGGCCTGCAGCAGAGCGGCACGCCGGTGCCGCTGGCCGCCTACGGGCAGCAGCTCGAAAGCATCGGCCAGCGCGAGCGCGAGCTGGTGCGCGACCCGCGCGAGCTCGAGGTGCAGGCGCAGTTCGCCCGCCGCGCGGAGGCGAGCGCGGCCAAGCTGCTCGACGTGCCCGCCGCGCTAACCCAGGAGCGGAGGCTGGCCGAGCACCAGGTGGCGATGCTGAAGGCGGAGGATGCGCCGCTGGCGCAGGTGCAGACGGCCGAGAAGCGCGTGGCCGCGTTGCCGCGCACGCCGGCCGAAGCGGCGGAGCGCTGGCGCCGGCAGCAGCAGGCGGACGAGCAGCGCGCGCTGCCGCTGGCCGGCATGCCGCCGCATGCGCAGGCCTTCTCCGGCGATCCCGAGGGCACGCCGATCGAGCGCCAGCAGTTCAGCGAATCGCGCCGCAATTTCCTCGCGCTGGTGTTCTGCCTGGTGGTCGGCACGGCCGGCCTGCCGCACCTGCTGACGCGCTACTGCACGACGCCGACGGTGGCCGAGGCGCGACGCTCGGTCGCCTGGTCGCTGCTGTTCATCAGCCTGCTCTACGTCAGCGCGCCGGCACTGGCGGTGATGGTCAAATACGAGGTGTTCAACCATCTGGTCGGCACGCGCTTCGATAGCCTGCCGGCCTGGATCGGCCAATGGGCGCGCGTCGATCCGTCCTTGCTGTCGGTCGCCGACGTCAACGGCGATGGCGTGCTGCAGCTGGGCGAACTGCGGATCAGCGGCGACATCATCACGCTGATCACGCCTGAGCTGGCCGGCCTGCCCTACGTGATCTCGGGCATGGTGGCGGCCGGCGGGCTGGCGGCGGCGCTGTCCACGGCGGATGGCCTGCTGCTGACCGTGTCCGCCGCGTTGTCGCACGACATCTACTTCCATGTCGTCAATCCGCAGGCCTCGGCGACGCGGCGGGTCACCCTCTCCAAGGCTCTGCTGCTGGCCACGGCCCTGGCCGCCGCGGCGGTGGCGACGCAGAAGCCGGCGGACATCCTGTTCCTCGTCGCCGCGGCCTTCTCGTTCGCCGGCGCGGCCTTCTTCCCGGTGCTGGTGCTCGGCATCTTCTGGCGCCGCGCGAATGCGGCGGGCGCGGTGGCGGGCATGCTGGTCGGCACCGCGGTGACGGCCTGGTACATGGCCTGCGCGCATCCGCAGATCCGCGCCGCGCTAGGTATCCCCGGTCCCGTGACGCTGTGGTGGGGCGTGCAACCGATCTCGGCCGGCCTGTTCGGCGTACCCGCTGCCTTCGTCGCGATAGGGCTGGTGAGTGCGCTGAGCCCCGCGCTGCGAACCACGGGAGCCGGCATGCTGGCGCTGCTTCGCAGCCCGCCGTCGAACCGTTGAGTTAGGCGGATCTGGCATTTCGTACTAGAATCGCGGGTTCCCCCTTGCCGTGCTACGAGTTTTGACGCCGTTGCACGGCTTTCCACAGTCCGTCGCAGTCCGTGCCGGGCTGGAAATCCACAAGGAGCATTGATGCGTCACTATGAAATCATTCTGCTGATCCATCCGGATCAAAGCGAACAGGTTCCGGCCATGCTGGAGCGCTACAAGGGCCTCGTCACCGCTGGTGGCGGCGTGGTCCACCGCGTCGAGGACTGGGGCCGCCGTCAGATGGCCTACCTGATCCAGAAGCTGGCCAAGGCGCACTACCTGTGCATCAACATCGAGTGCAGCAAGGAAGTCCTCGCCGAGCTCGAGACCGGCTTCCGCTTCAACGACGCCGTGCTGCGCCACCTGACCGTGGTCCAGGACAAGGCCCAGACGGCCCCGTCGGTGATGATGAAGAGCGTCGAGCGCGAAGAAGCCCGCAAGGCTCCTGCGCAGCAAGAGGCCGCCTGATAAAGCCTGGTGAATCAGCTCGCCCTGCAAGCAACCTTGCTTGAACTGGGACTGGTCAGATACACGCCGGCCGGATTGATGGCGCTGGACCTCGGCTTGAAGCACGAGGGCGAAGCGCAGGAAGCCGGCAAGCCGCGCAAGGTCTCGATGGAGATCAAGGCGGTTGCGATCGGCGAGATCTGCAAACGGCTGCAGGCGTTGGGTGTCGGAGGTCAGGCCCTTTTTTCGGGCTTCCTCAGCAACCAGCGCAACGGACGCGGAATCGTCTTCCACGTCACGGCGGTCGAAGTGATCTGATTCACCAACATGTTCGTTCCGGATAGAAATTAAACGAGGTCCAAAAATGGCACCACCCCGCGGTAAAGGTCGCTTCTCGAAGGATAAGAAGCCCAAGCGCAACCAACAATCGCTGCTGTTCCGCCGCAAGCGCTTCTGCCGTTTCACGGTCGCTGGCGTCGAACACATCGACTACAAGGACATCGACACGCTGCGCGACTTCATCGGCGAAAACGGCAAGATCACGCCGGCTCGCCTGACGGGTACCCGTGCGTTCTTCCAGCGTCAGCTGACGGTTGCCATCAAGCGCGCGCGCTTCCTGGCCATGCTGCCGTACAGCGACCAGCACAAGGTCTAAGGAGTCCCCACCATGCAAATCATCCTGCTTGAGAAGGTGGCAAACCTGGGTAACCTCGGCGACGTCGTCAAGGTCAAGGACGGCTACGCACGCAACTTCCTGATCCCGACCCGCCAGGCACGTCGTGCCACGGCCGCTGCGATCAAGGAATTCGAAGCCAAGCGAGCCGAGCTGGAAAAGGCTGCCGCCGAGAAGCTGGCCGCTGCGCAAGCGCTGGGCGAAAGCCTGTCCGGCAAGACGGTCCGCATCGCACAAAAGGCCGGCGTCGACGGCCGCCTGTTCGGTTCGGTCACCAATGCCGACATCGCCGAAGCGCTGGGCAAGATCGGCTTCACCGTCGCCAAGTCGCAGGTCCGCCTGCCGCTGGGTCCGCTGAAGGCCGTGGGCGAGTTCCCGGTTCAGGTCGCTGCCCACACCGACGTCGTCGTCGAAGTGACGGTGCAGGTCGTCGCCGAGCAAGAGTAAGCACAAGGGTTTAAACCCTCATGGTGTTGCAGCCCTTGGGCTGCAACGATCAGGAAAGCCGATGGCTCCCCAGCCGTCGGCTTTTTGCCTTCTGGGCTCTTGCAGTTATCCCGCTGTAACCCCAGGCCGTGAACATCTTTTCCACAGTGTTCTGCACAGGGCCTGTGGATTGCCGTCAATCCGCCCATGTCCACGATCTTTTCCGCGCCCGGTTCCTCGAATCTCCAGGACGATGAAGTCGCCCGCCTGCGCGTACCGCCGCACTCGGTCGAGGCCGAGCAGAGCGTGCTCGGCGGCCTGCTGATCGACAACTCCGCATGGGACAAGGCCGGCGACCTGCTGGCCGATTCCGACTTCTACCGCTACGAGCACAAGCAGATCTTCGCCGCCATCGGCAAGCTGGTGAATGCCGGCAAGCCGGCCGACGTCGTGACCGTGTTCGAGGAACTGACTTCGCTGGGCAAGGCCCAGGAGTGCGGTGGTCTCGCCTACCTGAACGACCTCGCGCAGAGCGTGCCGAGTGCCGCCAATATTCGGCGTTATGCCGAAATCGTGCGCGAGCGCGCGGTGCTGCGCAAGCTGGTCAGCGCCTGCGACGAGATCGCCAGCGCGGCGATGAACCCGCAGGGCCGGCCGGCCAAGGAGATCGTCGACGAGGCCGAAGGCCGCATCTTCAAGATCAACGAGGACGGTGCCAAGGGCGGGCAGGGCTTCCACAGCATGGACAAGCTGGTGGTGGACCTGATCGACCGCGTCAACGAGCTGGCCGAGAACGGCGCCGAAGACGTCACCGGCGTGCGCACCGGCTTCTACGACCTCGACAACATGACCGCCGGCCTGCAGCCGGGTGACCTGATCGTGCTGGCGGCACGCCCGTCGATGGGCAAGACCGCCTTCGTCGTCAACATCGGCGAGAACGTCGCGATCAACGAGGGCCTGCCGGTCGTCATCTACTCGATGGAAATGGGCGCGGCCCAGCTGGCGCTGCGGATGGTCGGCTCGGTCGGCCGCATCGACCAGAGCCGCCTGCGCCTGGGCCGCCTGGCCGACGACGAATGGAGCCGCCTCTCCGAGGCCGTCGACAAGCTCGGCAAGGCCGCGATCTACATCGACGAGAGCCCCGGCCTGTCGCCCAGCGAGGTGCGCGCCCGTGCGCGCCGCCAGGCCCGCATCAGCGGCCAGTTGGGCCTGATCATCATCGACTACCTGCAGCTGATGAGCGGCAACGGCGGCAACGAGGAGAACCGCGCCACCGTGATCGGCGAGATCTCACGCGGCCTGAAGGCATTGGCCAAGGAACTGAAGTGCCCGGTGATCGCGCTGTCGCAGCTCAACCGCTCGGTCGAGACGCGGCCCGACAAGCGCCCGATGATGTCCGACCTGCGCGAGTCCGGCGCCATCGAGCAGGATGCCGACATCATCATGTTCATCTACCGCGACGAGTACTACACGAAGGACGAGTGCAAGGAACCGGGCGTGGCCGAGATCATCATCGCCAAGCAGCGTAACGGCCCGGTCGGCACGGTGAAGCTCGCCTTCCAGCGCATGCACACCAAGTTCGAGAACCTTGCCCCGGGCTACGTCGGCCCTGGCGGCAACGACTACTGACCGCCTTCCGCCCGCTGCACGATCACCGCCGCCAGTGTGAGCAGCGGCGGCACGGCGAAGCAGCCCGTGCCGAAGAAGTGAAACAGCAGCGCCGCCACGCCGCAACCCGCGGCGAAGGCGGCCACGTTGGCGCCGACTTTCGCCAGGCGCCCGAGCACGGCGGCGCGGTCCACGCCGGCCTGGCCCGCACCCGCCAGATCGGCCAGGTCGAGCATCACCTGCGTGGTCGTGCCGGTCATCATCGTCGTCGGCGGCGCGCTGGGCAGACGGATGCGCGAGGCGGCGTTCTGCAAGGCCATCGCGGCGACGAGCACCATGCCCGCCAGCACCTCGGCCGGCGTGTCACCGTCATGGCTGATGCCCAGCCGGAACACCAGCACTCCGCCGATCACCAGCAGCAGCGTCTGCAGGGCCAGCACGCCGCGCAGTTGCGGCTGCAGGCGCCCGCTGAGCCGGCTGCCGCTCCATCGCAAGGCGAAGATGACGGCGCAGAACACCGGCAGCGCCAGCAGCTTGGCCAGCACGCCGGTAGTGCCCATCACCAGCGCCGCGCCGAGCGTGACGAAGTTGCCGGTGACGTGAGCGGTGAACAGACCGTGCAACGCCAGGAAGCCGGCGGTGTCCACATAGCCGGCGTTCACGCTCAGCAGGACGGGCAGGGCGTTCTTCATCATCGGTCAGCCCATCGGCTTGCTTGCCACGCGGCCGCCGACGCGTAGCGCGAGATTGATCAGCGGGCTGGTCATGGCCGTGGTCACCAAGGCCATGACCAGCAGGATGGTGAACATGTCCTGGCCGATCAGGCCGACGTCCAGGCCCACCTTGATGACGATCAGTTCCATCAGGCCCCGCGCATTCATCAGCGCACCGGTCGCCATGCTCTCGGGGCCGTTGAGACCTGCGGCACGCGCACCCAGCGCGCCACCGACGAGCTTGCCGATGCTGGCCACGGCCACCACCAGCACCATCGCGCCCAGCGCGCCGCCCTGGAAGGCCGCAGGCGACGTGGACAGGCCGGCCAGCGCGAAGAAGATCGGCATCAGCATCACGATGGACATCGGCTCCACGCGCTGCGTGATCGAGCGCAGCAGGCGCTCGTCGCGCGGCATCGCGACGCCGAACAGGAACGCACCGAACACTGCGTGGAGGTGCAGCCATTCCGTCGCCGCCGCGCAGCCCAGCAGGCCCAACATCAGCGCTGCCAGCACCCCCAGGCTCGGCTCGCCCTGCGGCGCCTTCGACGCCAGCAGGCGGGCATACAGCGGGCGGACGAAGGCGTAGAGCACGACCAGCAACGCGACCGTCCCGAGCGTGATCCTCAGCAAGGCGCCATAGCCTTCCGCAGCGCCCGAAAGCGCAACGACCAGGGCGAGCATCACCCAGGCGAAGACGTCCACCACCGCGGCTCCGGCCAGCGCCAACTGGCCGAAGCGCGTCTGCGTCATCCCCTTGTCCTTGAGGATGCGCGCCATCACCGGGAACGCGGTGATGGACACGGCGGCCACGACGAACAGCGCGAAGGGCCAGAAGCCGACGCCCTGCGGCGCCAGCGCGGGATACAGCGCCGGCGTCATGCCGAGGGTCAGACCCGCGGGCACCAGCACGCTCAGCACGCCGACGCTGCCGGCCGACCTGATCTGCGCGCGCAGCCCACCCGGCGCCCGAATCTCCAGGCCGATCACGAACATGAACAGCACCAGGCCCAGCGTCGACAAGGCGTTCAGACCGACCAGCATGTTCTTGCCGAACAGCGCGCCGTGCAGCTCCGGCAGGAAGGCACCCATGACGGCCGGCCCCAACAGCAGACCCGCCGCCATCTCGCCCACGACCTGGGGTTGGTGCAGGTAGCGCAGTAGCCAGCCGCAGGCGCGGGCCGTGCCCAGGACGACGATGAGCTGGAGGAGTAGTGTGGTTGTGCTCATGGAGGGGTCCGAAGGACTGGGATTCTAGAGTTCGGGCGGAGAGGTGATCGGGGCTGGCGATGTTGCCGGCTGAAGTAGGCCGGCTTTGCAGCGATATCGGCTCGTCGCTTCGCCGAACAGAGCCCCCAGAAGCAGTTCTCCAGCACTCCCAAATAGAACTCTCTCGGGTCAGAAGCGCCGCGACTGCACGGCATAAGAATCCTCTGCCCTCGACAGCCCACGCCGAGTAGTGGCGCGCGCTCTTCAGCCGGCGGCGTGGATCAGGAGCACGATTGGCGCATTACGCAAGATCGTCGAACTCGGCCCCGTCGCTCGGGCCTGGCGGCGGCGCAATCATCGGTTTGGGCGGATAGAACCCTTGCCGTCCGCGGGTGTAGTCGTCGGTGAACTCGATGGCGTCTAAAGCGCGGGCCGTGGCCGGATCTACGACTTCGTTTTCAAGAACGATGATCTGGCCAGGGCCTTTGAAGCGCGACAGCCAGTTGTAGAAGCTTGCATTCACCGTGGCCGTCGGGATGTCCCGGTCCGTGTTGTCTGCGGATTCTTTCTGGGCGTAGGCCTTCAGTGGGGAATCCAGCACGACCACGCCAAGGTGAGGGTGACCTTCCTTCAACGCGTGCTGCATTAACGCGATGGTCATGGCAGTGAGGAACAGGCCGCGCTTACCTGCCCCATAGCTGAGGCGCCGACGGCCGTCGATAAGCAGGTCGCAGGCGGCCGCGTCAACATGCACCGACCGGATGGACGTGAACCCCCATTCGTTGAGCATCTTGAGCGCAACCGCACCGACCTCATCGCCATGGGATCCCACGTTCCGAACCAGGGCGGTCCTCTTCTGCTTCGTTGCCTGCTCAAGGCGCTCGATTTCCCCCTTCAGCCGGATGGACTCATCGAATGCGTCGATCAGCGCTGACAAGCGCGTGTGGGACTCAGCTAGCTCGCGGGGATCCGCATCGAACTCCTGCCCGGCGGCCCGCAGGACCAATGTCTCCTGCTCTTCGAGGAACTTGAGCGACGAGCTCAGACGTTTCACATCCGCGGTGGCCGTAGCGATCCGCGCTTGCTCTTGTGTAAGGGACGGTTGAAGTCCATGTCGAAGCTCGCGAATCTTCTCGGCCTCTGCAGCTATGGCATCGCGGTACTTGGACGGCGCCCTGGGTTTGAGATTGCCAGGATCGACATGCTGTTCCACCGGTGTGCCGCAGAGCGGACAGGGAGTCGCCTCCAACGCTTCGAAGAACGCGATCCCTTCGTCCGTGGCTCCGAGCCGAGCAAGGTCGCTCGAATACTTCAAGTCCAGCAGCGTAAAGCGTTCGCGCATCGATGTGGCGCTGGCCAGTTGAGTCGATGCGGTGGCGAGAGCCTCCCCTCCAATGGCGATCTGCTGGCGCAGTTCCTTCAAAACCGACGAGCGTGCCTGGAATTGCGTGGCGAACATGTCGAGACGCTCATCGATCCTTGCTAGAGCCGCGACGGTTGAAGCCCGATTGGCATCAGCTGGAATGAGAACCTCTAGGCGCGCTAACTCCGACTCAGCGGCCGCCAACATACCTTTGGCCTGATCCTTCTCCGAAGCGCTTTTATACAGCTCGACCGCGGAGTCATCGAGTCCGCTCAGGAAGAGCGAGTAGGAAGAAACGTGCTTGTCCGAGCCATGCCCCGTGCCCTTCGTCGCGTCTTCGGAGATCATGCGGGGCTGGGAGAGCAGCGCCCAATGCCTCAGGTCGTCACCAGTGATTGGGCCTTTTTCACTTCGCGTGCGAAGCACCAGCTTGCCCGCGGCGCCAGACAACCTGACGAGCAACTCACCCAAATCCTGGGCGACGTCTTCAAGCGGATTCGGCGCACCGTCTGCGACCCAAAGATCATCCAGCCGCACTAGGACGCGCGCGGCGCCGCCAGACATTGCCTTGCGGACACGGTACTCCTGCTCACCATGCAGGAAGGCGAGTTCCAGCGAGTCGTATCCCTGCGACTCTGGAAATTGTTCGAGTGTGCCGGTACCGCCCAGTAGGAACCAGATGCACTTCCAGATGTGCGACTTGCCCGTGTCACTGGGGCCGCGGATGAGGGTGCGAAGGCCGTCGAACACAACCACGGCGGGCAACAGGCCCGGACCGTGTACCGACAAATGCTTCAGCGCTATTGCCATTGGTGCCCCCGCCCATTGACACCTTCAAACTCGGCACCCCACAGGTGTCCTTGCTGGGCGAATCGTTCGGTCATGTCTCGCGAGCTGAGCGTGGCGAACTTGGCGGCCGCCCAACGGCATCGCCCTTCCAATTCACGCAGGTAGGGTGAGGTCAGTGCGCCGACCATGGATCTTGCTGTGTCGCCGGCGAAATAGGTGATGCCGGTTTCATCCATAGCCACGGCGACGAGGCCACGAGTGCTCATCAAGTACAGGCCTTGAGCAATGAGGTCGCGACGACTCAGGTATTCGCTGCCGCGATAGGGCACCGGCGTGTGAAGACTAGGCGGCCCGCCAAGATCGTCGGAATACACGATGGCGTAGTCGAGCAAGACCAGCTTCTGGAGGTCGGCACCAGCGGGCTGCAAGGAATTGAGCAGGTACACCATCCGAACGCCCAGTTCGAACGGTGAGTTGAAGGCTGCGATGAACTTGGGCCTTCTCATTTCACCCACTTGAGCCTGCCGCCATTGGCCAGGTGATGGCAGGTGCCGGGCAAGTCGCCCCCGCGAAGCTTGGGCGACAAGCGGCTCTCCTGGACCTGCAGCGTTGATGCCTTCTCTACGGCCGCATCGACCCGGTCCATGCCCGTCTTCAAGCGGAGTTGGGCGACCGTGGGGCGGATGCCTACATGGACCATGTCCAGCAGCCGCTCGAACTCAGGCTCGTTGGGATAGATGTCGCGGCTAAACCGCTGCAGGCCCTCGGCACAGTAGAAAATCTGTCGATGTGAATCGAAGTGCTCTTCGTATTTGCTACCCGGCAGGTCGGCAAGGCCGACGGGCGCAGTCTTGTCCTCGGTGTAGACGCGCAGCAGCTCATTGACATAGACGCTCTCGTGCCCGGCAGGCTGGGCTGGCATAGGGTCATCGTCACCGCGTTCGGGCACGATGCCGAACAGGCTATGGTGGGCCGCCTTGTCAAGCGCGTGCCAGGCCAGTAGGTCGTGTACAGGGCATTCGATGAAGCGGTCAAAGTCGAAATCGTCGATGGCAGCTTGGACGTCCTGCGTCAGCTCGGCGACTCTGCCTTTCATGCCCGTATGTTCGTTCTTCCAGGCATCGACGAACTTTGCCTTGAAGGCCGCAGCCCCCGAGGCCATCGTGTTGTGAAGCTCGTTGCCAACCGCCCGCGGGCAGCAGAAGTAGTAAAAATTGGGCCGGGGGTAGATCTTCAAGGCTAACTGCTTGAAGAACTTCGCCATCTCCGGGAATGCGTCGCTTTGAGTCAGGCCTTGCCCGTAGTGCTTGGCCTGGTACAGATCCCAGCCGTCACGCACTAACGCTTGGCCATATCGCGCCTCAATGTCGCGGCCGCCGTCGCCAGCCCCGCCCAAGCGCTTGACGACCGCGTAGTGGCTGCCGCCGGGCAGATCGCGCTGTCGCGCGGAGGCCAGAATGAATTGTTCCCACTGATCGGGATTCAGGAGAAGGACTTGCGACGACGGTTGGATGACGCCGCCCTTTGCGACATGTTGGGTCTTCCGCAGTTTGCGGGTTGCGCCTGATTTTCGTGGCATAGCTTTGTACCTGTCCCTGGCGCGAGATTCTCAGTGATCGCGCAGGCACGGAGTCTGCGGGGTAGCACCTAGTGCAGTCTGCACCCGCGAGCACATGCTGCGGGCGGGCAGCGACAGTCGCACCGTGAAGGAACTACTGGTCCATGCCGAGGTGGCGACAACCGTGATCAACACCCACGTGTTGCGGATGGGCGGTGGTGCGCAGCCCGCTGGACTAGTTGTCCAGCACTTACGTGCCGCGAAGCAGTCGCTGGTGACCTTCTGCACCCAGCCTCAAGTCGTAGCTCAGCGCAGCCGTGCGACCGTGAGCAGGCGCACAACGATTCCGCTCGCCCTTCCAGGGTATGCAGCGCGAACCCGCCGCCGGCTTGTGCGAGCCTGGGCTTGGCCGATCACCGAGTCTCCTCGGCTATCGACGCACCTGGCCCACAATCACCCCGCATACCGATAACAGGAGACCCCCCGCCATGAGCGCCTTCACCGAGGCTCGCGATTTCCTGCTGCGTCACCGCAGCGACTACGATACCGCCTACCGCGACTTCCGCTGGCCCGAGCTTGGCGAGTTCAACTGGGCGCTCGACTACTTCGATCCGATGGCGCGCGGCAACGCGGCGGATGCGCTGGTGATCGTGGGCGAAGACGGGGCTGTGCTGCGCCGCAGCTTCGACGAGATGGCGCGGCGCTCCGATCAGGTGGCGAGTTACCTGCGCGGGCTGGGCGTCGGCCGCGGGGATCGCGTGCTGCTGATGATGGGCAACGAGGTGGCGCTGTGGGAGCTGATGCTGGCCTGCATCAAGCTCGGCGCGGTGATGATCCCGGCCACCTCGCTGCTGACGGCGGACGACCTGCGCGACCGGCTCGAGCGCGGCGTGGTGCGTCACGTCGTCGCGGCCGGCGCGCAGACGGGCAAGTTCGCCGGGCTGTCCGGCGACTACACCCGCATCGCCGTCGGTGCCAGCGCGGCCGAGGGCTGGCATGACTTCGCCGCGTCAGCCCAGGCGCCTGCGCACTTCGAGCCCGAGGGTCGGACGCTCGCTACGGATCCGCAGCTGCTGTACTTCACCTCGGGCACCACCTCCAAGCCCAAGCTCGTGCTGCACACGCATGAGAGCTATCCGGTGGGCCACCTAAGCACGATGTACTGGCTCGGGTTGCAGCCCGGCGACCGACACCTGAACGTCTCCTCGCCGGGCTGGGCCAAGCATGCATGGAGCTGCTTCTTCGCGCCCTGGAACGCGGCGGCCTGCGTATTCATCTACAACTACGGCCGCTTCCATGCGCCGACGATGCTCGAGGTGCTGGCGACGCACGGCGTGACCAGTCTGTGCGCACCGCCGACCGTCTGGCGCATGCTGATCCAGTCGGATCTCGCCGCCTGCAAGGACCGACTGCGCCTGCGCGAGGTGATCGGCGCCGGCGAGCCGCTGAACCCGGAGATCATTGCGCAGGTGCAGGCAGCCTGGGGTCTGACGCTGCGCGACGGCTACGGCCAGACGGAGACCTGCGCCCAGGTCGGCAACACGCCCGGCCAGCTCCTGAAGCCGGGATCGATGGGCCGGCCGCTGCCGGGCTACCGCATCGCGTTGCTGGACCCGGACGACCACGAAGCCTCGGAAGGCGAGTTGTCCATCGTGCTGGCGGCCAAGCCCACCGGCCTGATGACCGGCTACGAGGACAGCCCGGAGCGCACCGCCGAAGTGATGCGCGCCGGCCATTACCACACCGGCGATACCGCGATGCGCGACGCCGATGGCTACATCACCTTCGTCGGCCGGGCCGACGACGTGTTCAAGGCCAGCGACTACCGGATCAGCCCCTTCGAGCTGGAGAGCGTGCTGATCGAGCACGAGGCGGTGATGGAGGCTGCGGTGATCCCCAGCCCCGATCCCGTGCGCCTGGCCGTGCCCAAGGCCTGCGTGATCCTGCGCCCGGGGCGCGAGGCCGGGCCGGAGCTGGCGCAATCGATCTTCGCCTTCTCGCGCGAGAAGCTGGCGCCGTACAAGCGCCTGCGCCGCATCGAGTTCGTCACCGAGTTGCCGAAGACCATCTCCGGCAAGATCCGCCGTGTGCAACTGCGGGCGCAGGAAACGGCGCTGCGCAGTGCTGCGGGCGAGCGTGCCGCGAACGAGTTCTTCGAAGACGACTTCTGACGGGCTCTGCTTGCGGCCAGCGTTTGCCCTTCGCCAAGATCTTTTCGACGCAGAGGGCACGGAGGAACGCAGAGGGCACGGAGGAACGCAGAGATCACCGATGAATTCAAGAGACTGCTCTGTGTCCTCTGCGTTCCTCTGCGAACTCTGCGCCGGTAATTTCTCGCACGAAACGGCAACCCTCGTCAGCTGCCGATCGGTCCCATCACTGCATCGGGTAGCGCCGTCGCGATGCCGGGGAACACGCAGATCAGCACGACGGCGAGCAGCATCAGCACGACGAAGGGCAGCACGCCCCGGATGATGTCCCCCAGCGGGATGTCCGGGGCGATGTTCTTGATGACGAAGATGTTCAGGCCCACCGGCGGGTGGATCAGCCCGGTCTCCATCACGATCGTCATCAGCACGCCGAACCACACCAGATCGAAGCCGGCGGCCTTCAGCGGCGGCAGGATGATCGGCGCGGTCATCAGGATGATCGAGACCGGCGGCAGGAAGAAGCCCAGCACGATCACCATCACGAGCACCGTCGCCAGAAGTACCCATCTGGAGAGTTGCATGCCGACGATCCACTCCGCCGTGCTCTGGCTGATGTGCAGGTAGCTCATCACGTACGAGAACAGCAGCGACATGCCGATGATGAACATCAGCATCGTCGACTCTTTCAGCGTGGCCTGCAGGATGGGCGCCACATCGCGTGGGCGCCACACCTTGTAGATCACGGCGATCAGCGCCAGCGCCAGCATGGCGCCGAGGCCCGCCGTCTCGCTGGGCGTGGCGAAACCGCCGTACAGCGCCACCATCACGCCGATCAGCAGCAGCACGAAGGGGATCACGCGCGGCAGCATCTCGAACTTCTCGCGGCGTGTGAACGATTCGCGCGCCAGCATCGGCGATTCGGTGCCCGAGCGTTCGTAGGCCGCCAGCGCCAATGCGTGTTCCTTGCGGTAGCGCAGCATCGCGTAGCCGGCGAACAGCAGCACCAGCAGCACGCCCGGGAAGATGCCGGCGAGGAACAGCCGGCCCAGCGATTGCTCGGCCGCCACCGCGTACAGGATCATCGTGACCGAGGGCGGCAGCAGGATGCCCAGGGTGCCGCCGGCGGCGATGATGCCGGCCGCGAAACCGGGCGAGTAGCCGCGCTTGCGCATCTCGGGGATGCCGGCGCTGCCGATCGCCGAGCAGGTGGCGGGGCTGGAACCGGCCATCGCCGCGAACAGCGCGCAGGCGAACACGTTGGCAATGCCCAGGCCACCGGGAATGCGGCCCATCCAGACGTGCATCGCCAGGTACAGGTCCTGGCCCGCGCGCGACTTGCCGATCGCCGCCCCCTTCAGGATGAACAGCGGAATCGACAGCAAGGTGATGCTGGCCATCTCCTCGTAGACGTTCTGCGTGATCGTGTCCAGCGCCGAGGCCGGCATGAACAGGACCATGAAGACCACCGCGACGCTGCCCAGCGCGAACGCGATCGGCATGCCCGAGAACATGAACAGCAGCGTCGCGATGCCGAACAGGCTCCCGATCATCGTCATGCTCATGACAGCACCTCCTCGTGGCGCACCACGACGATGGCGGCCCGCGGATTGAGCCGCGCCGCCGCCTGCACGAACAGCTGCAGGCTCAGCAGCGTCATGCCCATGGCCATCAGCCCGTAGGGAATCCACAGCGGCGGTGCCCAGGAGGAGGACGTGGTCTGCCCCTCGGCCCAGGCTTCATGGAACAGGGACCAGGACTTCCAGGCGAAGAAGGCGCAGAAGGCCGTGGCGAAGATGTCGACCAGCGCCAGGCGCAGACGCTCCAGCGCCGGCGGCAGCAGGCCGGCCATGGCCTCGATACCGATGTGGCCGCGCAGCGACTGCACGAAGGCGCCGCACAGGAAGGTGGCGCCGACCAGGCAGAACACGGCGGCCTCGTCCTGCCAATCGGTCGAGGCCTGCATCACGTAGCGCGAGATCACGCTGTAGGTCAGCACGCCGGCCGCGACGAGCAGGGCGAACATGCCCAGCACGACCATGACGCGGTTGATCACCACGAGCAGGCGGGCCAGCGGCATCAGCCACCGCGGCGTGGCGGGGTCCAGGTCCGTCTTCATACGAGCTTCTGCGCGGCCTTCAGCAATGCGGCGCAGGTCTCGTTGCGCTCACCGAAGTCCTTCCAGGCGGTGTCGCGTGCGATCGCCTGCCACTTCTTCAAGGTGGCCGTGTCCATGTCGTAGACCTTGGCCCCGGCCTTCTGATACAGCTGGGCGACAGTCTTGTCGTCGGCCATCGCGGCCTCGCGGGCGAAGCCTTCCAACTCGGCGCCCACCGCCATCACGATGTCCTGCTGCGCCTTGGGCAGCTTGCCGAAGACCTCCTTGGAGATCATCAGCGGCTCCAGCATGAACCAGTAGGTCTTGTCCCGACCGGTCGTCAGGTGCTTGGCAAGTTCCTCCAGCTTGAACGAGATGAAGCTGGTCGACGAGGTCATCGCCGCTTCCATCGCGCCGGTCTGCATCGCCGCGTAGATCTCGTTGGACGGCAGGGTGATCACCGAGGCGCCGGCCTGCTTGAGCATCATGTCCATCTCGCGGCTGCCGCCGCGCACCTTCAGGCCCTTGGCGTCCTCCGGCGTCACCAGCGGCCGGCTCTTGCTGGCCACGCCGCCGGCCTGCCAGACCCAGCTGACGATGATCACGCCCTTGTCGTCCAGCACCTTGGAGAGCAGCTTGCCCACCTCGGCGGTCTTCCACTGCGCACCCTGCTCGTAGCTGGGCACGAGGGCCGGCATCAGCCCGATATTGGTCTCGCCGACCTCGCCGCCGGCGTAGGACAGCGGCACCAGGCTCATGTCCAGCGCGCCCTTGCGCATGGCCGAGAACTGGGCGTTGGTCTTCATCAGCGAGGAGCCGGGGTAGACGGTGGCCTTCAGCGCGCCGTTCGTGCGCTTCTCGACCTCGGCGGCGAAGCGCCGGCACAGGCGGTCGCGGAAGTCGCCCTCGGTCGGCGTGCCGCCGGGGAACTGGTGGGAGATCTTCAAGGTGCCGGCCTGCGCGAACGCGGATGGAATGCCGGCCGCAAGGGCGGCGGCGCCGGCGGCCCGGATCAGGTCGCGTCGATGGATGGAAGTCATGCTGCTTGTCTCCTGCTGTTATCGCTGGAGGGCAGCTTATCGACGGGCCCGAAGCCCCATCAATCAAGTCGGGGCCGCGATCGTTTCGAGGAACGAAAGGATCAGGGGTTATCCCGGGTGGTCGACAGCTCGGCCGCATAGCTGCGGCAGGCGGCCAGCAGCGAGAGCAGGTTCGGATCGCGCTCACGCGTGCGCAGGAAGCAGACGACGATGCGTTGCAGCTTGTGCTGGCGTGGCCGCATGTCCAGCATCTGCACGCCGGGCGGCAGCACGTCGCGCACGCGGCCGGGCAGCAGCGTGCAGCCGATGCCACCGCTGACCAGGTTCATCAGCGAGAAGATATCGCCGGTGGTGATCGCGACGCTGGGCTTGAAGCCGGCGTTGGCGAAGGCCTCGTCGAAGCGCGAACGCGTGACGAAGCCCTCGCTGAGGCTGATGAAACGCTCGTCGCGGCAATCGTGCAGGTCCACGCTGGCCAGGCCCGCGAAGCGCGAGCCCGCGGGCGCGGCGAAGAACAGGTCGTCCTCGAACAGCAGCTGCGATTCGAGGTCCGGTGCGTCGACGGGCTCGCCCATCAAGGCGGCGTCGATCGCGCCGTCGCGCAGCTTGACGAGCAGGTCGGCGTTGGACGCCAGCACCAGGTCGGTGTCGATGTCGGGCTTGCGCAGCTTCAGCCCGCGGATCAGGGCCGGCACGATGCGGCTGGTCAGCGAATAGAGCGAGCCGATGCGGATGCGGTCGGCCGCGTAGCCGGCAATCTCGCGCGTCGAGCGGATGCCCTCGGCCATCGTGCGCAGCACCTCGCTGCCGACGTCGGCCAGCGCGTGGGCGGCATCGGTGGGCAGCAGGTTGCGGCCCTCGAGGCGGAACAGCGTACAGCGCACGCCGGTCTCCAGCGAATGCAGCGCGCGGTGCACGCTGACGGCGCTGAGGCCCAGCTTCTCGGCCGTGCGCCCGAGGCTGCCGGCTTCCATGAAGGCCAGCAGGATCTCGAGCTTGCGGAAGGTGATGTCTTCGTCGATGTGGAAGGTCATGGCGGCGGTCTCACGGCGGGGCCCGCATCGTATGCCGGTCCACACCTGCTCCGTAAATACTGTATAAATAAACAGTATGTCAAAGTCATCATTCCGGCCGGTCGACAAGAGCCGACCGCTCTACCTCCAGCCCGAAGCCATGCGCGGCCGCGGCAGCGCCTGGGTGATCGCGCACCGCTTCGAGAACGCGGCGCGCGAGCAGTTCGACGATGGCTGGGGCTCACTGGACCAGACGGCCAGCGAAGAGCACCTGCCGCCGGTCACCGAGATCCTGGAGGAGCGCGCCAAGAGCATCCTCTCGACCAACCAGTCTCCGGACATCTCGTTCGAGCAGTCGATCAATCCGTATCGGGGCTGCGAGCACGGCTGCATCTACTGCTTCGCCCGGCCCACGCACAGCTACCTGAATCTGTCGCCGGGCCTCGACTTCGAGACCAAGATCGTCGCCAAGGTCAATGCCGCCGAACGCCTGCGCGCCGCCTTCGCCAGCCGGCACTACGAGCCGCGCTCGCTGTGCCTGGGCACGGCCACCGACGCCTACCAGCCGATCGAGCGCAAGCTGGGCATCACGCGCGGCATCGTCGAGGTGCTCAGCGAGTGCTCGCATGCCTTCTCGCTGGTGACCAAGTCCAGCGGCGTCGAGCGCGACCTGGACCTGATCGTGCCGATGGCCGCGCAGCAGCTCGTCTCGATCTACGTCTCGATCACCACGCTGGAGCCGGAGCTGGCGCGCATCCTCGAGCCGCGCGCGGCCGCGCCGCACCGGCGGCTGCGCACGGTGAAGACGCTGGCCGAGGCGGGCGTGCCGGTCGGCGTCAGCGTGTCGCCGCTGATCCCGTTCATCAACGAGCCCGAACTGGAGCGCATCCTCGAGGCCGCCACCGAGGCCGGCGCACGCACGGCCTTCAGCATTCCGCTGCGCCTGCCCTGGGAGGTGAATCCGCTGTTCCAGGACTGGCTGGAGCGGCACTTCCCCGACCGCGCCACCCGCGTGATGGCGCGCCTGCACGACATGCGCGGCGGCAAGGACAACGACGCCCGCTTCGGCACCCGCATGACCGGCGAAGGCCTGTGGGCCGAGCTGATGGCGCAGCGCATGCGCAAGGCCTGCGCGCGGCTGGGCCTGAACCGCGAACGGATCTGGCTGGACCTGCGGCGCTTCAGGCGGCCGGAGCCGCCCTCACGCAAGGCCGGCAAGGCCGACAAGGTCGACAAGGTCGACCCGGGACAGGGCGAGCTGTTCTGAACCTGCGGCTCAATGCTTGGCGGGGCGGCAGGACGCGAGCAGGTCCTGCTCGGGCTTGTAGAGCGCCGTCTGCACGCCCATGAAGCCCAGCACCGTGTGGAACAGGTTGTCGTGCGATGCGGGTTGGCCCAGCTTGCCCTTCAGGCATTCGGCCACCGGGGCCAGGTCTTGCCCCAGCCACAGCACCATCGGCACGTGCTTCTGTTCCTCCGGCGCCACGGCGTAGGGCACGCCGTGCAGGTAGAGGTTGTTCTCGCCCAGCGATTCGCCGTGGTCGGAGACGTAGTACATCCGCGTGGCGAAATCCTTCTCGCGGACCTGCAGCCAGCCGATCGCGCTGGCGAGCACGTGGTCGGTGTAGGCGATCGAGTTGTCGTAGCCATTGACGAGCTGCTCGTGCGGGCACTGCTGCAGCGCGTTCGTCGTGCATTCGGGCATGAAGGGCTTGCGGTCGGGCGGCGAGCGCTTGTAGTAGGCGGGGCCGTGGCTGCCCATCTGGTGTAGCACCAGCACGACGCCGCGCTTCACGCGCTCCGGATCCAGCGCCGCGAGCCGCTCATCCAGGCCATGGAGCAGCGACATGTCCATGCATTCCTCGCCGTCGCACAGGCCAGCGGGCAGCGCCGGCGCGCCCTCGGGCAGCTTGGCGGTGGAGCTGTTCGGCACACGGTCGCAGATGCCCTTGCAGCCGCTCTGGTTGTCCACCCACAGCACGGCCAGGCCGGCGCGCTGGAGCACGTCCATCAGCGTTTCCTGGTCGTTCTTCTGCTTGACGAATTCTTCGCGGCCCAGCGGCGAGAACATGCAGGGCAGCGAGGCGGCCGTGCTGGTGCCGCATGACATCACCTTGCTGAAGTTGAGCACCGACAGCTTCGCCAGCTCAGGCGTGGTCGGCCGCGAGTAACCATCCAGTGAAAAGTTCGCCGCGCGCGCAGTCTCGCCGACGACCAGCAGCAGCAGCGGCGGCTTCGTTCCCGCCGGCCGCGGCGCCAGCTTCGCGTCCGCGCCGATTACCTGCGGCGGGCCCTTGGGCTTGGCGCCGGAGCGCGCGGCCACCGCGGCAAGCGAGTAGAACGCGTTGACCGGCGTGATCATGTAGCGCATCGTCGGGTAGCTGCGCATCGTGGCGGCGAAGTCGGCGAAGGTGGCGAGGATCAGCAGCGCGCTGACGACGATGCCGCCGACGAAGCCGATCAGGTTCCAGCCGAGCCGCCGTGGCCACAGCGTCTGCGTCAGCTTGAGGCGCCAGATCACCAGCAGCGGCACGCCGGCCAGCACCAGCAGCGAGGCGGCCAGGCGCAGGTTCAGCAGGTCGCGCGTCTCGCGTGCGTCGGTCTGCAGCGTGTTGATGACCATCGTCGGATCCATCACGATGCCGTAGCTGCCGATGAAGTAGGCCAGCGCCGCGGCGGCCAGCAGCACGACCGTCAGCACCGGCTTGATCGTCGCGCGCCAGGCGAACAGGCTCAGCAGGCCGCCCTGCAGCGCCACGACGAAGGCGCAGAACACGCCGATGAACAGATGGCCGCGCGCGTTGTCGAGCTCCGGCAGCGAGGCCAGCTTCTGCCACAGCGGCCAGTTGCACAGCAGGCCGATCCAGAGCGAAGCCAGCCAGGCGATCGTGAGTGGGGATTTCAGCGGGGGGAGGCGCATGCGTCGGGGCGGTAACCGGGAAGGGGAGGATTGTGGCCTACCGTCAGCCACGAAAAAGCGCCATGCCCGGCCGGGTCATGGCGCTTGAAAGTTCCGTTATGCAACGAGTGGTTTACTTGAACAGATCCTTGACCTTGTCGGTCCAACTCTTGGCATTCGGCGAGTGCCGGTCGCCGCCTTCGCGGAAGCTCTTGTCCAGGTCCTTCATCAGCTTGCGCTGGTACTCGGTGAGCTTGACGGGCGTCTCGATCGCGATGTGGCAGTACAGGTCGCCCGGGTAGCTCGAGCGCACGCCCTTGATGCCCTTGCCGCGCAGGCGGAAGGTCTTGCCGTGCTGCGTGCCTTCGGGCAGTTCGATCTCGGCCTTGCCGCCCAGCGTCGGCACCTCGATGTTGCCGCCCAGCGTGGCGGTGGTCAGGCCCACCGGCATCGTGCAGTGCAGGTCGTCGCCGTCGCGCTCGAAGATGTCGTGCGGCTTCATCCGGATCTCGATGTAGAGATCGCCCGGTGGGCCGCCGTTGACGCCCGGCTCGCCGTTGCCGGCCGAGCGGATGCGCATGCCTTCGTTGATGCCGGCCGGGATCTTGACCTCCAGCGTCTTGCTCTTCTTGACCTTGCCCTGGCCGTTGCAGGTGGTGCAGGGCTCGGGAATGATCTTGCCGGTGCCGTGGCAGTGCGGGCAGGTCTGCTGGATCGAGAAGAAGCCCTGGCGCATGTGCACGGTGCCCGAGCCCTGGCAGGAGCCGCAGGTCTTGGCGCTGGTGCCGGGCTTGGCGCCCGAGCCCTTGCAGGTTTCGCAGCTTTCCCACGAGGGGATGCGGATCTGGGTTTCCTTGCCCTTGGCCGCCTCTTCCAGCGTGATCTCCATCGCGTAGCTGAGGTCGCTGCCGCGGTAGACCTGCTGGCCGCCGCCGCCGGGACGACGCCCGCCGCCCTGGCCACCGAAGATGTCGCCGAAGATGTCGCCGAAGGCCTCGGCGAAGCCGCCGAACCCTTCCTGGCCCGGGCCGCCGCGGAAGCCGCCCGCGTTCGGGTCGACGCCGGCGTGGCCGTACTGGTCGTAGGCCGCGCGCTTCTGCGCGTCGGTGAGCATCTCGTAGGCCTCCTTGGCCTCCTTGAACTTCTCCTCGGCGGCCTTGGCGCCTTCACCCTGGTTGCGGTCAGGGTGGAACTTCATGGCCAGCTTGCGGTAGGCCTTCTTGATCTCGTCCTCGGCGGCGTTCTTGGCGACGCCGAGCACTTCGTAATAGTCACGCTTTGCCATCTTTGGCCTTCGCAGCTTTCCGGGTTTCCCTCTGCAACAGAATCGCCGCGCCAGGCCTCTTGCAGGCCTCGACGCGGCGTTCGGACTCTATCGGGCCGGCCTTACTTGGTGTCCTTGACTTCCTTGAACTCGGCGTCGACGACGTTGTCGTCATCCGCCGGCTTGCCGGCCGGAGCCGCCTGCGGCTGCTCGGCACCCGCTGCGGCTGCGGCCGCGGCCTGCGCACCCTGCGTCTCGGCATAGACCTTCTCGCCGAGCTTCTGGCTGGCAGCCATCAGCGCTTCGGTCTTGGCCTCGATGTCGGCCTTGTCGTCGCCCTTGATCGCTTCCTCGGTGTCCTTCAGCGCGGCTTCGATCTTTTCCTTGTCGCCGGCTTCGAGCTTGTCGCCATGCTCTTGCAAAGACTTGCGCACGCTGTGGACCATGCCGTCGGCCTGGTTCTTGGCGGTCACCAGTTCGACCTTCTTCTTGTCCTCGGCGGCATTGGCCTCGGCGTCCTTGACCATCTTCTCGATCTCGGCTTCGGACAGGCCGGAGTTCGCCTTGATCGTGATCTTGTTTTCCTTGCCGGTGCCCTTGTCCTTGGCGCCGACGTGCAGGATGCCGTTGGCGTCGATGTCGAAGCTCACCTCGATCTGCGGCGTGCCGCGCGGTGCCGGCGGGATGCCTTCGAGGTTGAACTCGCCGAGCGACTTGTTCGCCTGGGCCAGTTCGCGCTCACCCTGGTAGACCTTGATCGTCACGGCCGGCTGGTTGTCGTCGGCGGTGGAGAAGGTCTGCGCGAACTTGGTCGGGATCGTCGTGTTCTTGGCGATCATCTTGGTCATCACGCCGCCCAGGGTTTCGATGCCCAGGGAGAGCGGGGTCACGTCCAGCAGCAGCACGTCCTTGCGCTCGCCGCCCAGCACCTGGCCCTGGATCGCGGCACCGACGGCCACGGCCTCGTCGGGATTGACGTCCTTGCGCGGTTCCTTGCCGAAGAACTCCTTGACCTTCTCCTGCACCTTGGGCATGCGGGTCATGCCGCCGACCAGGATCACGTCGTCGATGGCCGAGACCGACACGCCGGCGTCCTTGATGGCCGTGCGGCAGGGGGCGATCGTGCGCTCGATCAGCTCGTCCACCAGCGACTCCAGCTTGGCGCGGGTCAGCTTGACGTTCAGGTGCTTCGGGCCGGTCGCGTCGGCGGTGATGTAGGGCAGGTTGACGTCGGTCTGCGAGGAGTTCGACAGCTCGATCTTCGCCTTCTCGGCCGCTTCCTTCAGGCGCTGCAGGGCCAGCACGTCCTTGGTCAGGTCGACGCCCTGGTCCTTTTTGAACTCGCCGATGATGTAGTCGATGATGCGCTGGTCGAAGTCTTCGCCGCCCAGGAAGGTGTCACCGTTGGTGGACAGCACTTCGAACTGCTTCTCGCCGTCGACGTCCGCGATCTCGATGATGGACACGTCGAAGGTGCCGCCGCCGAGGTCATAGACGGCGATCTTGCGGTCGCCCTTGCCGTGCTTGTCCAGGCCGAAGGCCAGGGCCGCGGCGGTGGGCTCGTTGATGATGCGCTTGACGTCCAGGCCCGCGATGCGACCGGCGTCCTTGGTAGCCTGGCGCTGGGCGTCGTTGAAGTAGGCCGGCACCGTGATGACGGCCTCGGTCACTTCCTCGCCGAGATAGTCCTCGGCGGTCTTCTTCATCTTGCGCAGCACTTCGGCGCTGACCTGCGGGGGCGCGAACTTCTTGCCGCGCACTTCCACCCAGGCGTCGCCGTTGTCGGCGGCGGCGATGGTGTAGGGCATCAGGTCGATGTCCTTCTGCACTTCCTTCTCGGCGAACTTGCGGCCGATCAGGCGCTTGACCGCGTACAGCGTGTTGCGCGGGTTGGTGACCGACTGACGCTTGGCCGACGCGCCGACGAGGATCTCCCCGTCTTCCTGGTAGGCAATGATGGACGGGGTCGTGCGAGCGCCTTCGGCGTTCTCGATCACGCGCGTCGTGTTGCCTTCCATGACCGCCACGCACGAGTTCGTGGTGCCGAGGTCAATGCCGATGATTTTTCCCATGTTCTGCTCCTTGGATCTGTGGAATTCGATGTTCTTAAGCTGTGGATAACTCGCCTTGTTTCAAGGCGGTCAAGCGTTCATTTATTTCGGCGCGGCCACGGTAACGAGGGCCGGGCGCAGCGTGCGGTCGGCGATCGAGTAGCCTTTCTGCAGCACGGCCACGACGGTATTGGCCTCCTGCTCGGCGGGCACCATGCTGATCGCCTGATGCTGGTGCGGGTCGAACTTCGTGCCCGCGACCGGGCTGATCTCCAGCACCTTGTTGCGCTCCAGCGCGGCGGCGAGCTGGCGCTTGGTGGCGTGGACGCCCTCCAGCACGGTCTCCACCTTGGTCTCCGGAGCGGCGGAGGCCGACACGATCGCCGCCTCCATGCTGTCCATCACCGGCAGCAGCGCCTCGGCGAACGATTCGACGGCGAACTTGCGCGCCTTGCTCATGTCTTCGTCGGCGCGGCGGCGGGTGTTCTCGACCTCGGCCTTGGCGCGCATATAGGCGTCCGACATCTCGGACAGCCGGGCCTCCAGCGTGGCGATCTGGCTTTCCGGTGACGCCATGCCGGCAGCGTTGGGGGCGTCGGCGTTG
>Ga0247779_1000405_pt1 | contig 28821 bp, 29 predicted proteins | sample UWRJL221509R5_FD_179925 | JGI IMG/M metagenome (GOLD analysis project Ga0247779, IMG submission 179925) | Plant litter microbial communities from Arlington Agricultural Research Station in Wisconsin, United States - UWRJ-L221-509R-5 | ecosystem: Environmental > Terrestrial > Plant litter >...
CCTTTTTTTTGAATCAATGACGGACGCTGACATAGGGGAATGGCTGTAGGCGATATAAGAATAGAAGCAGTTAATTCACAGAGATTTACTCTAGTCTTCCTGAGAACAACTCCGTCGATGAATTACAAGTCTATCATTTCATTTATTTATTTTCTAGCCTAGACTGAATCCCTATAAAATATGGGTTGAACAGGTATTTCGGAGCCCAGAGAGTGTTTGAGATATAACTATATATACTGTGGCACAATATCAACTTAAGTATTAAGTAGTACACGAGGCGGCGTAATCTGGACTTGGGGAATGTGACCCACGTGATTTCGGTGCCGAATTCAGATTTCGAAATCCGCTCGTGAGAAAATATTCCTCTATTCCTCCTTCCTTCCCTTCTCGCTATATAGGAGTTGGTAAAGAGCCGGAAGCGAGATAAAGGCAATACTATGAGGACACATGAGTCTGACAATACGATGACTAGCCGATCACGCTCTCAAGGATTATCACCGCAACCTATATCAACAACGCCGTTTTTACCACCACTACAGTCATCCAGCCAGGGTTCATACCGTGTACAGGGAATGCGAGGGAGTTCGAGAATTAACGTGGGCTCGAGTTTGGATTCGAGCAGGAGAGGATCACCGATAAGGAAAATTAGGAACGCGTCCAAAGTGCCGAAATCTCGTCGGGTGTACCAGATATATGTCTCTCAGCTATTCGATTCGGTGCGCCGTGAACTGGTTCAGAAACAGGTCATATGGGTTGATAGAGACAGAGGGTTGATTTTGGATGTATGTGACTGGGAAGAGGCCGATGCATGGACTGGATCCTTGTACAACCAGGAAATAGAGGTGGAAGTGACGAAGATTGACTTGAGGGGACTTACGGTTCTGCCTGGATTGGTGGATGTTCATGTACATTGTGAGTATTTGTCTTTTCTCCCAACTCGGAATCTTTTTTGCATCTCACGGCTCATAATGAACTTGTAGTTTTCCTCCATCCATATTCAGAGACTTCCTGGGAGGACCAAGTTACGAAGGAAAGTCTTGCAGAACGTACGATTCGCGCAACGGTCCATGCACGGAAGACGTTGATGGCTGGGTTCACAACAGTAAGGTGAGCGGCTCCCATAGCTTCTACGTTCTTCTGACTTTCTTTTTTATCTTCTTTCGTTTTTTCTAAACCTCAAAAGATACGTTCTGCGAATTCGAATGAAACGCTAACGTCGGCTGTCCATCAGGGACCTGGGCACTGAGGGTGCATTCGATGCGGATATTGCGCTTAGAAAGTCCCTTTCTGAAGTATCCAAGATGCAAGGGTATGAGGGCTCTAGGACCATGATTCCTGGTCCCAGATACTATTGTGCAAATAGGGCTATCGTTTCGTCAGGGGCATATGGTATTTCAGTTATTATTTTCTCTCGACTTACCTGTTTCTCATATTTACCCTAGGTCCTAAAAGCTCTGTATACCCTTATCAAGAGGGTATCAACGACATCAGAGGAGCGGAACCTGTCGACGGCATCGATCAGGGCATCAAGGAAGTTAGGAAGCAAATAGGCGCCGGCGCAGATTGGATAAAGGTACGTACTTCCTTTTTTGTTGCAGCCTTTATCTTAATCCAATTTTACACTTTATTTAATTTTTTGATTAGATATACGCAGATTACCTCTGTCGTTCTCGAATCTCATCGGTGTCTCCCTCCGTTGGCCTGCGTTCGATAGCTTTGTTTAACAAGGATGAGCTAGCGGCTATGATATCGACTGCCCATGCTCGTGGCGTAAAGGTCGCTGCGCATGCCAACACACCCAAGGCGATTGGGATGCTGATGGACCTAGATGTTGATACTATTGAACATGGAGGAGAAATGTACGACTCGGAAACAGGGGACAGAGCCATTTTGAGGAGACTCGCGAAGGCTGGTAGTCCCGGTGGAAGTGGCCGTGAGGGTGGACGTGGAGGCGGAACGACATGGGTTCCAACGCTGGCAGCCTACTATACAAGCTCGCTGGATGGGTCAAAGTTTGGTAAGAAGAGGTGGGAAAGGTGTAAGACGACGTTTGAGCAGGCTATCAGGATGGGCAGCGCTGCTACACGTCTTGTTAATCCTCATCATCTTGCGTCGTCGTCAACCTCATCCCGTTTGGCACCCGCGCTTTCATCTGATAAGATCAAGGGAAAAGAGGACGACAAGGAAAAGGACAAGGACTTGGAATTCCTTTGGAATGAAGAACCGATGGAGAATATCGCTTGCGGTGGAGATACTGGTGTATTTAGCCACGGCAAGAACGCGTTGGAACTTGTTCTCATGCGGAATCTCGGTGCCAGCTGGGAACGTGTTCTGGGATGGGCTACGCTTGGCGGGTGGAGATGCGTGCGAGGCATGGAATGGGAAGGCGAAGACGGCATTATGCGCGTACGGTGCTTAGAGAAGCATACGCAAAGTCTTTTGGGTCGGTCTGGAAGTACGCTAGGCCTTGGCGATTTACGTTTGGATGGGGACGGAGAAGACGACGAAGAGGAAGAGGATGATGATGAACTGGGATTGGATAGGGATGTGCCGTTCGGCGTTATCAGAGGAGGATGGGCGGCCGATTTGGTCGCTGTTGAAGGCCCTCTGGATGGTTCGCCTTCGGATTTTGAGATTGCTTTGACGGAAGGGGTCAGGTTCGTGATGAAGGCTGGTTTCGTGTATAAGATTGGAGGCGTTGAAGTGGTCTCATGATCGTTTATTTTCTGTATTGCGATGATCTTTTACTGATTTTTATTGGCTTTTTTGGATTATTTTATACCTTGGCCCTGGGCGGACGGTGCATTACTGTCAACATTGTACTATTACACGCTTACTTTGTGTACACCGGCCAGGACCTAGACCTGCCAACTTCGAATTAGGAGGTCGCAGTCCGTGGTCATAGGGCGGAGAAATTTATCGTAGACGCATGAGTTCCGGCTACTAATGTATGTGCACTCTTCGAACAATCAGAAGACTCAGTCAGGCGATTAATACTTGTAATGGTGCGTAGATCAGATTTCTTGTATTGATCCTGCAGGTTCATCGATTCATCAATGAACTTGAGGGCTTCGGGTGTTACCGATGAAACTGAACGGAATTATAGGAAGAAGGATATCATTGATTATTGTGCGGGTGATATAAAAGTATATCAGTACATCTTGGAGTCAAGTGAGTAAATGCCTGACTCTATTAGAAAGTGAGGTCAAGAAAGGACAATCTTCCAAGAAAGTTGGTCTCCAAACGAGTAAAGGCTCTAGTCACTCTCGGGACTACTTTCTCGCTCGAGATGGCGGTTCTATTTAAATAAGTCAATCGGATTGAAGTCTGCGTCATAGGTCGATGTACTCACTATTTCGATATAGAATACGTCTTCTGCAAATTCCCGCAGTCTATCCGTCGTAATACTGCGGAAGTATCGCTCTCGCAGGAGTCTAAACATGGCTTTTTTGCGTCTACCCTTGCAGGCGGGACCCGTGCTATATCTGTCGGCAAGGCTTTTCCAATAGCTAACTGCGCCCTCCTTCCTGTGTACGTATGACGAGAATCAGAGGAATCAATTGTGCTCTAGCTTAATGGCAATAGCCTCGATAAATAAGCGCTGAACACTTACCAAGGGCCAGTCATGATTGCCTCGTCTATCCAGTCAATAGCTTCCTCGATGCGCTTTTCATCGACCGCGGTTAAGGAGGGCATTGATAGGGTTTGGCTTGTATGTTACGTTTACTAGAGGCTCTGGTATTGGGACCTGAAGGAAACGAAATTCTACTTGAGGTAGAACGAGAAGCGGGAGAATAAGTGGCAACAAAACGTGTCCTCCATCGGGTGGCTTTTTATACGTATGAGCGAGTCCCAGGCCATCTTTCTCAGACCTTGATCCATCAACGTGAGCGGGCAAAGCGATACCGTAGGCGAAGGTCTCGACTATCAGTAGTCCGAAGTACTTCTTCTCTTTTAATCTCCGGTCGCTCCCTCCATTGTTCCTCAGGTAATGAGAACTTTTAGGCACCGACCAACAAGATCCTCGCAATTTACCGAGGTTTGTTATTTATGGAAATGTTCATGGTTCTTCTCAATTGTCCCAGCCAAGTCTATCAGGTCTACAGTCTCGTCAGATAACGTATCTAGGCGTATATGACATTGTGGGTTATAATGGCAGAATAACTAACGATGTGTGTAGCAGATTTAGTTTGATAAGTAATGCTCTATCGATGATTTGTCATCTCACGAGACCAAGAGGTGTGATAGTCGGTAAGGAAACAAGAAAAGAAGCCTATCATCCTAAGCTTTCTGTAAGTTGACATTGCCCTCGCACGTACTTCTTCTCCGATCTGATTGGAGTTTTCGGGTCGACCATTATTCAGCTAGGATCCTAAAGGCACGAAATTGGTTAAAAAGTAGAAATAAAATAAAAACACTCACCTCGAGAAGCACACACAACGTCAAATTCACCATCCTTAAGGGGTAATTTTGACCTAATGCAGAACTAATAATGACGTAGTGTCGCCTCAATGGCTGAGTTTGTTGATACGTATACACAATAGTAAGCAGAGAAAAGCATTTTAGCTGTACAAAAAAATTCAATAGGTAAAACTTAAGGAGGAGTTATTCCATAGTAACGTGCGCTCTATACGATAGTTTAATTTATTGTCATGTCATAACAGGCTGGTTTGTCATGTTAAGAAGTAAGAGAGTAATTAACCCAATATATTAACCTAAAGAGCGACTTAAATTTATCAACACAATTTCTATATATACTATTGGCAACCACGCCATGGCCCGTTGAATCTAGGTCAAATCGAGGTCGCACTGCGCCGATTTGTTATTTTTTACAAGACAAAAATCACGTCACGTGTACATAATGGTATGCGACGCGTCGCAAAGTTCAAACACGCGTATTTCAATTTTGAACGGTCACATGAGGCGAACAATGAGACGAAGTGTTCAACTTCAAGAGACCTCAAAGAAAGACCAAGCTTTCGTACTTGATTAGATCCCAGACAATGTAAGTACAATGTCAGTTATTTCACCAGAGCTTTCGAATTCTTAATTTTCTTTGACTGCACGACGTTCCCATCCACACTCGTATATCCAACCGGCTTCCTGTAGGCTCTCAAGAAATGAGTATTTAGACAATTGGATATGCATCAAGTCGGTTCGGGTATCATCGTTAGGGTATCACCTGGTGTGTCAAGGACATCCAATCACAGCCAGTCACGCGTTGCATACGGTTGTTGCCGTTCCCCTTTAGTCATTCAAGGGTTCGAATTCACCGGTGCACCATAAAACATTGGATTTTGAAACTCCTAAGCCCCCGACGTTGACACCACCACCACTCACCAGTCCAAGCTCTTTTCCTATATGATTTATGCTACCACAAGAGTTCCACGTAATCTCCCAAGCATATGCCAGGAGGGACCAGCGCGCTATCCAACTTAGTGGCAGTCTAATGAGCTGCGGCTCGACGCGATCTTCTGCGTCAGAAGGTTCCATAAGTTGTGCTTCTTCTGCGGTAGTGTCAAATGGGACGAGCGGCGGTATGATTACCATTGCGATGAACGCAAGCGATGGAGCGTCCTCTGAGCTTGGCCGAGACAGAACTGCACGACCTGTCCTTATTACCGACTGCTCAAGTGCTCCCACGAGCGTCTCCGACAATATGCAGTGCGTTCCTTCACCAGAGCGCATGCAAGCTCTAAAAATAGAATTTGCGGAGGCTTTCCGCGCCGAATGCGATGCTCGGTCATTGAGAAGAAGAACGTACGTAAATCTGAAGTATTCTGTATTGGCATACTTAAATTCAATTTTCTTCAATAGTCCAGATGACGCACCACCTGGATACCCGAAGCTAGAGGATCATTGGGGAGATATGAACGACGTTGAGAAGGACGCTTTGGTTACATACATGGTTGGACGCCTGCCGAAGAACCGAGAATTTGACCCACCCAGTATGGCTCAAATAGGTTGTTTCTCTGTCATGGTAAGTCAAGTTGAAATTTGTGGTATTGTTTCATCTTTTGTGCTTAAGTGAACCTTGTTTTAGGGCGACCTTGCACGCTATCAGTCTAGGAAGGAGAGGAAAGGAAAACCGAAGAGGAAGAAGATTGACTCGCTGAAGTTATTGAAGGACAGTTTGACGAATGAAACTTATGTGAAGTACGGGGTGTTTTCTCCGTATCAGTGGGGAGTCAAATATTCCAAGGAAGCCGAAAAGCCTAGAGATAATGATGAAGATATTATAGCGGCAAAGGACGAAGGTTCAGAAGCTCATGTGGAATCCATGGTGTAATATGTAACAGTCAGAATAATGTTTTGATATGCTTAAATCTGTAGTTTACTATTATCTTACTTCTGTTATTTAATACGCGAATACTTAATGTACAGAACGTGATCTATTGAACGGGAATGGGATTCAATGTGCATCGGCATTTTTAAAACTCGCCTGGTAAATTGCTTGCCTTTTAGGATGCGGGCCCCTCAGGGAGTTTTCCGTGACTGATGTATTTTCGCATTTTATTTTCGCCGCCGGGAGAACAACGACTTATCTGTAAAGTCCTTTTTCTGTGAATGACAGACATGTTTGACGCGTTCGCTGAGCACCTTTGCGAGTTGATTCGGACCGCTGGTTTGGTATTCGAATCTGCTTCGGTGAGCTGAGTGCCTGATTGCGAATTTGTCTTCTCCACCTCAAAACCAGTAAGTTTCGCAATCATCCCAGGGGTTCATGTTGACAAATTCCATTCATGTGCAGTTTGTGACATGGAAGAAATCAATATGATTTATTCTCGGTGTAATAAGTAGCGAGCTCATTTCGTCTCTTTCTCAGTGGCGTTCAGATTCTCCGTAGAGCTCTCGGATCTTCGTGCACTGGTAGGTATCTCTGAAAGATAATTTGTTATGAGGCAGAAAACTATGTTCTCCGCACAGAAAAAAACAAGACTATTATTTGCACTTGGCCGGGGAACATAGAATTTCTGTTCTTCCTCTCTATAGAAGCGAAAGGCAGTGCAATGCATGCTTGCTTCTGGGCTCTCTCGAGGTATTTAATCATATCACCGTATTCTGGAGTCTGCAAGTCAAAAATACCCAGAAGTTCTATTTTCTTTCTTTCGAGAACTTTTAATAGCTCACTTAGCTTAATATGGGCCTCTACGTTCCTCGATATCATTCTTTTCCTGTAATATACTAATAGTATTGGAGCCTGAGGTACACGTCGATCCTTAACGCATGCAAATATAAGTATCCACGGCGCCGTGGTCAAACCGATAGGAGGGTAAGAAAAAATTGTTTTCTTCCCATGAGCTGTCCGTTATTTCTAGTCGATGTCACCTCTTTCGATGGAGTTCTTCGCAAAGCACATTTCTCATGGTCATCTTCGACAATCGAGCTTCCAAAATTCGAAGGGACGGCCTATTTTGACCGTGAGAAATGTTTACGTAATTGACGGCAAATCAAGGTCGCGTAAGCCCTTTGCAGATCAAACGATCTTGTCTCTGTACTTCTTTGAAGATCTGACCTTTGGCTCGCGGCAACATAGTAGTTTTCATATGGCTCGCTACTCTACACGAATAGAGCGTGAGATGCCAAGGGACTTACAGGCTTGAGGAATCTATCCGCTGAGGACGCGAAAGGACTTCGGCACGCGTCGTTTCTGACTGCATGAACCAGAATCACCTGTTGGCGCATGCTTGAGCGGCATTGTCGCCGGTCGATATTTTCTCGCACCTTGGTGCTCTCACTCTGCAAAAACTGTTTGGATGAGGCTGAATGCCATACCTGGTGGCACAACGTACATTCGGTGTCCGGAAATTCGACTCGGCATGACATCAATCATAGGCAGCGTTAAATTCTGCTGAGTTTACACAAGCGTCCATCTCTAAACTAAAATTGTACACTAATCAATGTCTTCACCACTCTTTCGGTAGGTTTCCTTTTTTCTATTAGTTTGTCTTCTAAGTTCCGCAGGGTCAAGTTCTTTTTCAATTTCACGCTTCTGTTTTTCACACTCCATCATCTCACCAAGAAGTGTGTTTAGGAAACGAGTTGCGAGACGAACCGCTATAAATCGGGCTCTCAGCGCTCAGTTCGCTTGTTTGTTCGTGGCTCTTGGGTGAATCGTGTACGAAGGACCGAAACGACTACCTGACAATCATATGGACCTGATGGACTTCTGAAAATGGCCAAAGACCAGAGGATACACGCGTTTTTTGTGCGATAGCGCGATCTGATAAGGTATGCATGGACAGACTCCAGTTGTGGTTCGTCATCAACCGAAGTAACGCTGATAGAGACGATTCACAGGGCATTTTGGGCTGCTGTGTTCAGGTTCAGCGAACTCGAGAAGCCGACTGCTGTGCAAATGTGGGGAAACACATGATACCCCGCTCCATCATGCTATACTCTGCTAGCAGGAGACATTTAGCGAACACCCAGACTTTCTTAAGAGAAGAGAGGGGCAGCTGACTGTTGGTCACTGTACTGCTGGTCCTTGGTAAGATGCGTTTGTGGTCATTAGCTGGATAACAATCTTGCTAACAGTGTTTCTCTTCGGTGACAGTATATCCTCCCAGAACCGTGTACTAGGCATCGTCTACTCTACCCTGCTCTCAGGTTCTCATTGCCTTGATGACTTGCGATTTCCGCGTTCCCGTTGCTCGAAAACTGTTACCAGCGGAGCCCCATTTTAGCTCCGTCAGATTTGTTGCGGTGTTATATTTTCCCCGGAAATATATGTCTGTTCTGATACTTATCACTAAAGACTAGATGTTATGTCACGCATACCGGTATCATTAGGCTATGACCTCCTTCACTTTGAGGAGAGGGCCCTTGCCGAAGGATGAGGAAGCGAGTTTACACTTTTGGGCATACCAGAGTTTCGCGGGAGAAGTCATGGGTGATTTCGTATGTTCAAGTTTCTTATTTTGGATGTTTTACGGGATTTGCAGTTTTTATTTCCGAGGGGTTTACGACATGACAATTTGACTTAACATACGTTCCTGGAAGTCAGGTGAGTGGTACACAGACTCGCAAGTACCACGATGCTGATGTGCTAGGTGTTTGCGATTGTCCAGATCGCTCTTCAACGCTCTTGACCTCTGTAACTGAAATGAGGACCTTTACGTCGATTTCAATGCGATTTGTATAGGGGATGTTATGCGTTCTTGTCCATTCCATCCTCCCTCATGCATGCTTGTGGTAGTTATATTGAGTCAGGTGTGTAATCAACTTCGATACTATTGGAAGCTTTAGCTGATGCTGCCATAGAATTTGTACGAACTTTTACGTTAGTATATGCCTTGTTCAACCGTCGTCTGTAATGACGGAATATGGCCTTTCAGCCAATATCGCCACGTCAATGTATGCCACCAACTACCTTGCTCATGCTATACTCATATCAATGGCTGTTTATGCCATAACTTTACATTTGACCTAAAAAGTCTGCTCAACATGTTCATATCTTCACTCTACGGACCCGGGCCGTCATTTATATGTACACACTGCCGCTCCTGTCGAATTGGCTATTGACTTTTGACTCAATCTTTCAGCATGTCTTTTTTTTCGGGTGCGACAATGCTGAAAATCATGACTATATGCGCTTTATTGTGGGATTTCCGAGCCATAATTTTTAAAAAAGTTGGAAAGAGGGGCGCGATGGGGAGCGCGAATAACTCAATTTGGAAAGAAGTTGTCCGGAAATGGAATGTGATCTCTTACTTCACAGAAGAATGTCAACCCCGACGTTCTATAAATTAGAAAAAATCTTCCCGACGCTCTTTACTCTTAACCACTACAATCCCCCTTCCCCTACAATGGCTCATCCCACCGATGCCCAGCAGTTTGTCTCCGTTTACGACCCCAATCCTCCTCGTACCCGACAACCCTCAGGTCTTTTGGGCTCCATTTGGGCTCCTCAACCACAACCATCCGACACGACCTGGCCGAGGACGCTAGACTCATTCTCTAGAGTCGCAGAAAGAGAGGCGGAACACTTTTCTCGCTGCGATATACGCAATGGGGCTTTTCAGCCTATCATTAGTCGAGAGGATGTCTTCGGCCCTCAACCCACGCAAAAGGTCAACAGAGAAATCGGCGCAATCGGCGATGGGAGGAAAAAAAACAGCCCCGACTACGACGACAAGGTTGGCTTTTTTCCATTTTTTTCATCGATCAAAAAACTGATACAAGTCTTCTTTGCTTTTTAGCAACACGTCGAGCAGCTCCTTCGGACGCTGAACTTGAATTCCCCCGCTCCGTTTGCTGGCCATCATCAGGCAGCTCATTTGGCTCTAAGTGTTGATACATCTCCAAACTCCCCGGATTTTTCCCCCGCTTCTGTTTCGTCAGCACTTTTGACCCCCACTGATCTTTCTCCCAGTGGAAGGTCCTTCGATGTCAAGCTTCACTCGCCTTATGAGCATAACCATCCTGGCCATCCCTATGTCAATCAACAGCCCCTCAACTTCGAGAACAGTTCCCCGGCTAAAAGTCAAGAAGCCATTGCGACCGCGAACTATCCCGCATCCCGCCCTCCCCTTGCGCATTTGAACCATCTGCGCCAGCAGCCTCAAGCCAGTAACAACGCCAACTTGCCTTTTTTTGAACCTTTTACGGAGCCCCCTACACCCGCCCCTATTGCTAATCAGCATATCCATTCTTTAGTTCAATCTGACATGGCCAATTCACTCTACAGTTCTCCTTCGCCTCGTCGAACAGACACCGGGCGCATTGCTCCTATGGACTGGAGGTTGAATCAAAACCAACAGGCTCATGTTACCCAGCAGCAAGCTACACTCCCCACGGACTGGCGTCATTCCAGTGCTGAGAAGGCTGTGGCGTCTGACTTTAATTTCGGTGTCACTCAGGGTCAAGAAGAGCACTTGCGATCTTCCTTTGTCTATCAGCAACAGTCTTCTACATCTCAATCATTTCAGAGCTCCCATGAAGTACGTCCCTTTTCTATATTTTAACTCATATATGCTAATGCATGAGCTCCACAGCCTATCAACTTTCTTTCATTGCTTCATCCTTCATCCTCTCCTCCCTACCATGTTTTCGTAGCACGTATCATCAAATCATCTGATCAACAAGCCTCGATATTTCTCCAGCAAAAACTGAAGGTGGCCGATCTTGAAGAACGGGCCAAGATCGTGGACGCTATATGCGCCCGCGGTTTCGAAATGATGGCGCATCGGTAACTTTTGCTCTTTATCATTCAATGTAAGGTACTAAAGCTTATATAGATTCGGCAACTGGGCTGTTCAAAGATGCCTCGAAGCTGCATCTACACCCGACGAAAGACGCAAAATCGTGTCTTGTATGCGGTATGTGCCAACATATGTTATGTTCAACTGTAGTTAATAATCATTTTAGCGGGCGTATTGTTGACTTGGCTACTAACTGCTATGGGTGTCATGTACTACAGAAGGCTTTAGATTGCGAAGAAGACATTCGTCTTCTCATAGTCTCAGAGCTACTCCTAGGTGATCCGGCTCAGACTCTAGTTAATAAACACGCTTCCCATGTTTGGAGCAAAGTAAGTCTCAGCCAAGTCATCCACTTACACCTTAGATCTTAAATTCATACCTACAAGATCATGGAGCTTTCTTGGACCCCTCCTGCCCCACCCATCTTCACTTAGTATGTTTTTATATCCATTCACTTGCCGTGGATTTCATATCGAGAGCTTACATACTATCCAGTGTTAACAAATCACTGAAAGGCAAATGGGCTGCCCTTGCTTGTCACGAAACCGGTTCCCTTGTCGTTCAGGTTCCAAGTTTCTTGCATTGATACTTGAAGCTATACTCACTCGGACATTATAGCACGCTTTTGAGAATCTCGAGGCCGATGCTAAAGATGGCATCGTGGATGAATTGCTTGGCCACGGTTTTGCCGTTTTTAGCGAAGTAGCTAAGAATCAATGGGGTTCCTACTGCATCCAACACAGTAAGTGATGCATTGCTTTATTGGTTAATTATTAAAATTTTACTAATGAACTTCGACTACCAGTTCTCGAACATGGATCAGAGAAACACAAGCGCATGACCCTCGATCATTTGTTAGACGGACTACTTGAGTTCGCGACGAACGAACAAGGATCCAAGTCCGTCACTAAAGCATTGAAAGAAGGAAACTCAGAGACTCTCGACAAGGTGGTTAGACGCATGTGCGAGCCTGCCAAAGGGTAAGTCAAATGGCCGGTTTCTATCTATGACTGAAATGACTTTTTATTATTTTTTTAGCGCCCGCCGCGCCATGATAGTGGACTTGGCGTTGTCCGTCACAGGGAGTCAACTCATTGCCAATGTTCTGCCAACTGTAAGTCTAAGTTCTTCGATGTATTCTTGCACGCTTATAGGTCATCTAACAGGCTGACAAGGACCAACGTGCGCTTCTATACGAGTGCATTAGAGGCCACATCGTTACCCTTCGAGGATGCAAAACTGGCTCCAAAGTTATCTGGCTTTTGTGAGTACATTTTAGCATTCAGTCATGTGCATCTTCTCATGTTTATTTTTCAGTGATAGAATGGCAAGTCTGATAATATGATAATTTCCAAATTTTATTAATATGAATGTGTCATTCAGCGCGCATACTATGGATACTAAATCTAGTCGACGCTTCAAGTAGCTCCTCATTTCAGGACACTGATCACTGCATCGTCAATTCATTTCAAACAACATCACCGAAAGCTTCACATCTCAATACTTTGTCTTGGAACTATCTCTCGCGCCCATATTGGCCGCAGCAAAAATATCTTATTCACACCGGAAGGCGTAATCTTCAGTCAGCTCTGCCAAAATCTTCTCTACGCACATCAAGCACTCAGAATCATCATGTCCAATTCAAGCATCCTTCGCAACTCGGAATATCAATATCTCATTCAGCAATTCAACAAATCAACTGCGCCTATTCGCTCGTCAACGCTCTCTCTCGCTTTTATTTGATGTCAGCAAGTATCATATATTTTACTTTTCACTGCAAAGCCTTCTTCCTTTACATTCTAACACCATCACGTTTCTATGCTTTTTCTGTAAATTCATCCACTTGAACATTTGCACTTCATCCGTCGCTTTCATTTTGCTCAGTTTTGGTACATACTATCTCACTTTCTTTTTTGCATGACAACAGAATGTCCCGTCGGATCTTTGAATCCATAATATATTGTTCTTCATTTGAAAGCTCCTCTCGGAGGAAAATTGCATTGCTGACACATTTAAGATGGCGGAACTCACACTCGCGCAACGGAACTATTCATGAAGTTCCGTCTTTCATTTCACGACGGTTAAAGTGTATCACAATTCCGGACTTGAAGAACTCGGAGTAACAGTATCTAAGATATCTGTCTGGCTACGTAAGTACATGTGTGAAACAGCAAGTAATATTGCACAGGACCGAGATATCCCCGGAGCACGGCACTGAGCTGAGCGGCCATTTAGATGTCAAGAATAGTACAGACGCCAAAATTTCAATCATGAGCCGCGGTTCGGAGAAACCCAAGAAGGATGGTTATGTTCTTACCAGCTGCAAACATGTCCAGCCATGGACATATCAGCACACCGACGATTACCCCCGCCAACGGGTTGTGACCACAAGGAACCAATGATTATTTTAGCTCGCAGGAAAGGTTTGGAATGCGCATCATGGTTTGGGCTCCGCTACGATTGGCAGAGAAGCGCTTTGTCGGGGACATGAACGAGTCATATGATTTTTTCGCATTTCCGGACACAGCGTTGCCAGCAGATATGACGTAGCGTACTAAGTTTGCTTCGGTGCAACTTCTTCGAACCATAAGGCGGCAGCACGAAAAGGTTGATAGCAGAGTATGCCATGCGTGTGTGTGCATGCTGTGATATGTACGGCTTTTCCAGTACCGGGGCGAAGAATGAGTCTTGTTGTTCAGAAATTGAGATCTTCATTCGTGACTGGCTTCTTAAATCCAGAACTGTCGACTTTCCAGACGGGAATCGAAGAGCCTGGAGCCACGCGAGACGATGATGCATTATCTCTGTCCACGTCCATGTCGGCATCTTCACTCGGGGAACCATCCAAGGCTGCTGCTTCCGACGAGCGAAGTCTTGGGCGCACGCCGAGAGATGAGCAGAGGACTTTGTATCGTGAGCGGATTTGGCGAAACATTTTAGCAATGTCGAAGTCGGCAAATGCAGGGTCCGAGGCTGAAGGATTCACGCGTGGAAATTGGGAGATAGCATCAAGAAGGATGCGAATGTGTTGCGACGCACGGCTGGTTGAACGATGGGTGTTAGGTGATGAATTATCTTTAGAAAGAAAGAGAGAAAGAGAAAGAGAAGTATAGATGGAGAAGATGGATGGAAGATGGGTTTAGAATACATGGAATGTGCATTTTCTATTTTTCTCTAATTCGCTTGGTTTATTTCCAGACGAATAAAATAGAAGATAAAATAAAATAGAAAATGACGTTATATGCATATGCTCAACTCAGGTGAGCATATGAGGCTATCAAAAAATAACAAAATACAACGTCGAAGAGCACGATGAACGTTCATCCAACATATGGAATAGAATCAAATAAAAGAAGCAAAAATGAACACTTACTCGTCCTCTCGTGATTGTTTGATGAGTATTGCCCGCCATGCCAGAGCGAATCCCTCGTAGTATCCGAGTTCTTCCCACATCTCGAAGCCCTGCTCACGTCCGAGGGCTCTTCCTTCTATCAACCCATGTATACGACCGTGTTCGAAACCATCTTGGTATCCGGAATCATAAAAGCTGTGGAATAAGAGAATCAGATATCTGTGGGTGACTTATTCAGCCATGGAGATCTTACGATTGTTCAACGTGCACTAGAGATTCGAGATCGAAGTCGTCTGCCATTTTTGTGGATGATCTATAACGATATATTTGGCGAGTTATACAGTCGACCTAGATGTTCAAAGAAAACATGGAAGCAAATCATTTTCGGTAAAGAATCTTATCTGGTTTGTTTGTACTTGGTGTGCTGAAGCTTCGATTTCTCGCGTCCTCATCGTCTGCAACGACGTTAACCAAGTGCTCAACAATAAACGACGATGACATCAACCATTAAGATCATGTATGATCTGAAGCCTCCTACATCTGTAGGTACTGCGGACAAGCCTCCACAAAAAATGCAAGAATTCGTCGTTTCTCCAGCAAGCGATTCAAATGCAGACTTTTACGCTGCCATGCGAAGCTCTTTGGAGGCAGCAAGAAATCAGGTCGGAGATGAACTCACGGCGTGGCGGGATATCGTTGGAAAGTCCGAGATGAACAAGGAGCCTAGGAAAGTTGTTAGTGAAGAGGATGAAGGCGAAGAGCTGGACGAGGAAGAACAAGCGTAAAGAGAACAACCTCGTTGAATATTGGGCCTTCAATAATATTACATATCAGTGAGACGCATGAAATCTAGGTGAAGTTCTATGTTTCGTCAGTAAGTCGTTCACATCGATTGATTGGATTTCTCGCGACAGGTGTATTAAGATCAAATATCTGGAGTGGAAGAGGACATGAGAGTTTGGTATGGAGAACGACGTGGTTTATGCTAGACCCTTCTTTTCCTTTCCTCTTGGACGCTCGCGAATGACCATCTTGTTGCTGTTCTTTGGTCCCTTGGGGCCCGGCTTTCTCGTCCTAGTACCCTTTGTGCCCCAACCCCAAATAGAAACAGGATGTTTATTGGACTTGGATTTACCACGTCCACCACCATGAGGATGGTCGTTACTAATCAAGCAATATATCAATTATTGGACAAAATGAGAAAATGGGATATAAACGTACGCGTTCATAGCAACACCACGTACTGAAGGTCGGATGCCTAACCAGCGAGAACGACCAGCTTTGCCCAGCGACCGGTTCTTCCACAAAGGATTGCTAACCTTTCCGATGGTGGCACAGCAGTCGCGTAGGACTTTTCGCACTTCACCACTTTGTAGTCGGACTTGGACATATTTCGCGCCTTCTTCGACCGCAACAACTTGTCCAAAGGAGCCTGCAGAGCGGCATAGAATGCCAGGTCCTTGAGGTGAAAGAGAGATGGTGTTGATGACGGTGCCCGGGGGAATTAGGTGAAGAGGAAGGACATTTCCGGGTTTGAGAGTCATTGAACGAAGCAAACCGAGAGCAAGGTTCTGGTCTGAAGCTTTTGATGCGCGTTCTGCTACTGCTTCGTCGTTTTCATTTGTATCGTTCCTGCCCTTGGTGGCCTGTTTCTTAACCGGAGCGGTTTTGCCCAGCTTCTTCACGCCGTAAGCGGCAAGGAAGTTGGAAGGGATTCCCTGTTTGAAGCTGCGTACTTCATCCCCTGCACGAAGACCCTCTGTCGCAATGATATAGCTCCATTTCTGGGTGCCAATAGCTTTGGCATCCCGATTGTACAAGAGAGCGATATGTGCTGAACGATTGGGGTCGTATTCGATACGGACAACATCATGGATGCCCGGGGCTTCTCTTTTGTAATCAATAACACGTATACGTTGTCTGTGTCCTCCACCACGGTGTCGAACGGTGATGTGACCATGTCCGTTTCTGCCACCTTTTTTGCGTTTGGCGACTGTTAGAAAACGAAGTGGTCTTCCTTCGTAGATGTGTGGGTTGAGGGGACGTCTAAGATGGCGGATACCGGGAGATACAGGCTTGTAGGTTTTGTATAACTCGGTCCCTCGTGTCAACGCGGCACCCATCTCTGAGGACCTCGTATTTTTCCAAATTTCTGTGGCATAGTTGCGTTGTTGGCTGGCAAAAGCCAATGAGGTTGAACGCGTCGTTGTAGAGCACCTAGAGGTAGACGAGGGTCCTAGTGATGCAAGACATGTTCGAAGCAGCGCTGAACTGCCACTTCGAACGGAGGACAGCATAGAAAGGCGACGACGAGGGTTTTAGTGAATTTCGCCGAAAGCGGATGCGTTTGAAATTGTCGAGGAGCGGACTTTTTTGTTTGGCTCCGCTGGCAGAACCAAACTCGACACCGACGCGTCTTTCGCTTCTTGTACAAAACTCTCAACCATGGTATGTTATTTCTGCAGGCTTGAGGCGGGTTCTTATCATGAATTATGTATACAGGCTATGCAGATATCAACAGGGACGTCTGAGCTGCGGGACATCACCAAAATGGAGCGCATTGGTCCGCTTCGTACTTTGTTTATGCTTCACGTCCAACTCATGAGCTTTGTTTTCAGGCGCTCACTCACACATTCGTGGACTGGGACTTGATGATAGACTAGAACCCCGTGCAAACTCTCAAGGACTCGTCGGTCAAGGAAAGGCACGAAAAGCAGCAGGTTTGGCCATTAGAATGGTACAGGATGGCAAACTCGCGGGCCGCTCTATATTGTTTGCTGGTCCACCTTCAACTGGAAAAACCGCCATCGCGATGGGTGGGTCTTGTGTCCTCAATTAATCCATATTTGCAGACAGCAGACTTCTCTAATACAAATTTCTATTCTTTAGGCATGGCTCAATCTCTCGGATCCGATGTTCCTTTCACGATGATCGCAGCGAGCGAAGTCTATTCACTGTCATACTCAAAAACCGAAGCTCTCGCTCAAGCCTTCCGTCGGAGTATTGGAGTCAGAATAAAAGAGGAAACAGAGTTAATAGAGGGCCAGGTGGTCGAGATCCAGATCGACCGAAGTTTGACTGGGGTACGTACCGCCGGTTCGAAGTTACGTTCCTCTGGAACCAACGGACATAACCAAGAAACTGTCATTCACGTTTTATTTTCTTTCTTTAGGCTACGAAGACAGGAAAGTTAACAATCAAGACCACAGATATGGAAACTGTCTACGACCTCGGCATGAAAATGATCGAGGCCCTTACCAAGGAGAAGGTAACAGCCGGAGACGTTATTTCCATCGACAAAACCTCTGGAAAAGTCACGAAATTGGGACGCTCTTTCGCGCAGTCGAGGGACTACGATGCTATGGGTGCCGATGTAAGCGCAGTTCTCCGTTTCCGTAGTTGATTCGATCGAAAAATTGACGTTTAGACTAGACAAAGTTTGTCCAATGCCCGGAAGGAGAAATCCAGAAACGCAAAGAGGTCGTTCACACCGTATCTCTGCATGAGATCGACGTTATAAACAGCCGGACACAAGGCTTTCTCGCGCTTTTCGCAGGCGACACTGGTGAAATCAAGCCTGAGCTGCGGAACCAGATCAATGCCAAGGTAGCGGAATGGAGAGAGGAGGGAAAAGCGGAGATCGTCCCAGGGGTTCGTTTTTCGTCCTATTTGGGCAATGCCAACGTTTAAATTCCAAGCGTTATTGATGTGGATTTTAAACGCTCTAGGTACTGTTTATCGACGAAGTCCATATGCTGGATATCGAGTGTTTTTCGTACCTTAATAGGGCGTTGGAGAGTGATTTGGCTCCACTTGTAGTTATGGCTTCGAACCGTGGGATGGCACGTATTCGAGGCACCAATTTCCGCAGTCCTCACGGACTGCCCCTGGACCTTCTCGACCGTGTCTTGATCGTGAGTACGAAGGAGTACGAAGATGAAGATATTCAGCAGATCATTCAAATAAGGTCTGTGAATCCTGGAGTTCGCCTTGGCTGCGCATTGATTTTCTCTCTCTCATTCCAACACCCTAGATGCCAAGAAGAAGATGTCCAGTTAACAAGCGAAGCGGCGAACGTATTAACAGCTATGGCCAAGCAGACTACATTGCGATACGCCCTGAATCTTATCGCATGCGGACGTGTTGTATCGAGAAAACGAAAGGCTGAGCAAGTAGATGTAGAAGACCTCCGGCGGGCATACACGTATTTCATGGATGAAAAACGGAGTGTTCAATGGCTAAAGGAGCAACAAGGGGTGCTTTTCGAAGAGGTCGGACCAAGCGTTGCAGGCGATATGATGGATAGTACATGAGTTTGCCCGCATCAGACCTATTTTTTGCGGCGTTGTAGGTGAGTAGAACTTCGGTTTTCTTTTCATTGCCGTATGGGCCATTCATTGAAGCTACTCGTTACCCCAGATGTTCTTGTATTTTGTAGCTTCTTTTTGATTCATTCTCGCTATCTTGACCAATCGTTCATCGAGGCTTTGTAACGTGTGCGTTTCGGAGACATGCAAGAATTACGGTTGAATCGCGGGTCAAGACTGTTAAATGTCGAGCTTCGTTAAGCATCATACCTGAGCTCTTTTCATGTGTTGCGTTGATGCATTCCCAGAAATAACCATACGTGCGCTATTTTCAGTGCTAAGCCGAACACCAAGCACGATTGCCGTGAACATCGATACGGCCAAGCTACCCAAGCGTCTATTATTAAAAACAACGTCAAGCATGTTTTCTTTCCGGAAGTGGAGAGATCTGACAATAGGCAATGCAAGTACAGCTTTAAATCAGCTGTGTGTGCAAATGTATGGTCATAAGGTAGTTATGATACGTCAATCTTCAATCTTTGTTGAAGAAGACCTGTCGTCATGTTTCTTCATTTGACTGGAATGAGGTATGACCTATAGTTCCGACAATCTTCCCGCGAAGAGCGGGATCTGGTGTGCCGACGTGCTCAAAATTGTGCGGGCTATTTTCAAGCAGTCTTTGTAAGTTTTCACGTCCATCTACAGAACAACCCGAATACCATGCTCAACTATGTATTCTTGGCCTAGTAAACTGGCCTCCCATTCTCAAGAGTCGGAGTAAGGCGTTCTATGCCCACGGAGCTATGAGTGGACTCAGAGACAGCCTGGAATCCGCTGACTTTTCTTGACTTTCTCAACCATGTGGGGAGGATCACTTCAATAACTCATGCCGTGCCTTTGAGCGTCAAGAGAAACCGCTGACAACAGATACGGTATGTAGCCTTACCCCATCGCCCGACTAGACTTCTTTTGTTGATTGATTTTGTAAGGTATTCAATTCCATTAGATCCTTCCCTTACGACCTATCGGCAGAGGTTATTTTTGCGCTGTCCGAACACTGCTGGCATTTCTCATCCGGTCCGCTTGGCAAGAGGGATCTTGTATCTTCCATTACCGCATCTTCTCTCCACTATGAGGGGCAATTTTGAGTACTTAAACGGCGGCTGCGCGTTCGATTTAGACATCATCTCCCTCTTGCTAAATTCGCTTTAGTGTCCTCGTTCTCATATAAAGACACTCCACTCTAAACTCGCCCCACTACTACATATCGACCCACATCCATATACCACAACCACAAACACCTACAATGCCCTCAGTGAGTATTGACCCCTCTACTCCACCATAAACCTTGTTGCTGACATACTTGAACAGATATTCTCATCTTCGAAATCAAGTGTACGCCGGCTTACTTTTATGCATAACCGCGCATACATCTCATGCGACTTTTATTTCTCGTTGATCCCGCAGTCGCGCTCACAGAAACGCACTTCGTCAGTGTACGATGGCAGAATGAGCTTCAGCTCCGACACTAGCACATTGGTATGCCCTTGGTCATTCTTCACGTCGCCAGCTCGCTAACATTTACTCGTCTCTCTCTTTTTCTGATTGGTAGTTAAATGTCGACCTCCCATCTTATTACCCCGCATACTCCCCGCCCAAATATGTTGAAGTTGTCGAGGTATGTTTCATCCCCAGATTTTTGTCTCCTTGTGCCTTTCCCTATCTCCGTTACACGTTACGCCCCCGTTCATATTCGCTTTTGGTTATACTCGGTGCTGACAATTTCTTGCGCTCCGATTTGCAGGAGGAGATGCTTGATCCCGAAGACCAAGCTTGGGGATCACCCCCTGCCACCAACTTCAAGTGGCTAAAACTGTCAAGAAAATCCAAGTCAAGATCATCATGATGTGACATTCTTATTGAAGGCCAGGACATCCAGGTGAGCCTTCACTGAACCGCCAAAGTAATAACCCTGCATGCCGATGTCACCTCCCGCTATCATAGATTCCTTGCGGCCCATCTTGCCCATGTCAATGTAACATTGAAAGGGGTACCTTTCTCTCGTCTATCCGTCCTATAGCCACCTGCTTGGACTTCTTTCAATCTTGCCGCCATACCCTGATTTACAAACCATCAATTGTACTATATATTTGGGATACATAGTGTAACAATATCTGTAATATACGAGCGATAATAGAACAAAGTTCTTAAAATATACTCCTAAATGCCGTGGAGAATGGCAGGTCGATTATAGGTGTACAGTTCTGTCTAAGCAATTGAGGGCATGATCGGCCAAATGTCTAACTAAAGAAGCCAGTGGAGTGGGTCCGCCGCCCGCTCAAAGTTCTGTCGCAAGGAACTTGCTGTTTTGAGCGCTGAACCACAAGTACGGGTCTCATCCGAATCGCTGTTTCGCTAGTTGCTGGAACATATCCATGGTAGCCTACATGCGAAAAAAAATGCAGGTTAGTAAGTATGGAAATGGTTGGATAGATTTTGATTTTGATTATGATTATGAAAAAAGACAGTAATTAAGAAAATAAGCAAGCAACGGTTACCTTTTCTTTTTCCCTGAACGCAGATGTTCTCTCACGCATGTTATTTAGTTTTTCCTCATCCTTCCGTTTTTTGAAATTGTCCCGTCTTGCAAGTCTAGAAATTAAATGAGAGATGTCATGTCAGTCCAGGAGGCGCAAAGGGACAAATGAAATTGGGAAATGATTATGAGTATTGAGGAGGGAATAACGTACTGTTCCTTGAAACTGTCGCCTCCACCCAGTAAGGTCGACTCATCCAATTCGAGCCCCTCGTCTCCCCGATCTCGGAAAGCTCGGTCGCTTTCTCGTTGTGCTCTTTTCTTTTCGAGCATCCCTTCTCTTCCGACAGGTTTTGGCCCGACCATTTCCTCAACCCGTTCCCTCGCCTCAAGCTTGTCCCGCTTACGTTGGTAAGCCCTTTCTTCGTCACGCTGTTCCTTAGTCAGTTCACGAGCAAGCGTGAGATCTGCGGCTGAGGGCATAGCCGGACCCAGCACTGCACGGCGAGTACTTCCACTGCCAAAAGCAGAGCCACTGGGATGCGACGATGGTCCGTCTTCGTCATAATGATGTTCGCGGTGGGAGGATAAAGATTTAGAACTTTTCCCATATGTCGCGGCTCCCACCTCTGCGCGGGCTGCTCGGAGCGCGTCTTCATCCGCACGGCTTTGGCTCTTTGAGGCAAAGGACCATTTGTATGACGTATTGGCCGTAGCTGGGATGGATCCTGGGTCTATACCGTCATAGTATGTACCTGGTAGAAACACGATGAAGTCAGTATAGGGATAAATATGTTGTAATGCTGCGCTTACGAGGTAATTTGCCTTTATTCCAAGCCTGAAGCGGAGCCAAAGATCCGTTAATTATGAAGGAGGTTGTGGAGGTTCACAACGGCATGACAATTACCTTGACGAATTTGCGAAAATAACTGAATTTGCAATTAGATTCTACTAACTAAACAGAATGCAGTGCTCACCTCCTTGCTCTGTCACCAGATAGTCCATCAAAGTACTTTGTGGAGATTGTAAATACAAGCTCGTCATTAACCAAGAAATAACCACGTACCTTTCCTTTCTCCTCCTTCAGCCACAGCCTGAATTCATCACTCTTCTGGAAGTAATCTGACTCGGATATTGGAGAAACACCGTTTGGGAGTTCTACGCGTCGTTGCGGTGATTCAGAGCGATCCCGAGACCTAGAACGAGACCGAGAGCGACGAGATGGCATTCTTTAATTATTTATGTGGTATATGAGCTGCAATTTGGGTTCTGAAGTCCTTGGTACTTCGAAAAGCGAGTTTACTTCAAGGAGCACCACGGTTGATGTGCTCAAGGTGACAAGGTCGCGAGCACACTGTTGACGTTTGTTGACCAGGGACTTCACTAATTGAATTGAAGCAGCCAACTTCTCTGTAGCCTCACGTTGGTATTCTTAGATATCATCCACTGCAACACCGTTGGAGAAGCGCCCAACACCTTCCCACATCCTCTGTAATATTGGGACTACGCGGAACGCACAAGAAAACGGTGGAGAATAACCCGTTATTTTACCTTATTTGCTAGTGACTAGTTGACTTCCGGAGATCATCGGATCGAACTACACGTGCGTTTTTTTTTCCTTGCTTATCTCAACCTTTTTTTTTTGCTTCAGTATTGTACTGCTTTTTCCCGAACACCTCACTTTATCGCTTTCAAGATGCCTGTTCTCGTGCTATAAGGCTTGGGTACCGAAAGACCCTTGCCTCGACCCCAGAATCCAACTAGACGAATAGACTTATAGAACAACGAGAAACGAAGAACCAGCTAGACGATATCCATCTCTGCTATTTAGGATCCATATCCATTGAATGAAGATATAGACCATACCATATCCACATATATATTTCAAGATTTATAGAATTTATAGACAACTGCAACAATGGCCCAAACCTATCGAGAAACAAACATTTCGTCGACACCACTGACGACGCCTTCCTTATCTTTGCCACCGCTTGGACGATTGGCACAGCAGCCTACCGAACGAATCATGCACGAATTGCAGAATTTGAAAAATCTCTACTTCCCATCTGCATCTGTCTCCACCATTCTCGCGATTCCCAAACGGTGCATCAAACACATTATTCACGATACTTCCGTACCAGATTCCGGTTATGCATCTGCAGAAGAGGACGACGACGACGGAGCCCTCACAACCGAAATTTCAAGCTCAAGTGAAGAAAGCCACGAAGCTGACGAAGTATTACGTGCAGACCCGTTTGAACGAGCGTTTGCGATTAAATGGGTGACAGGTTTCGTCACTCGTTCATGCGATTGGATAGATGCTGCCGTTTCAGATGAAGAGTCTGATCAACGTTCGGGGATTTTGGATGAAGCTACTGCATTGCTGGCTGCATTTGTGGGCAATGATGATGAAGAGGATGTTGCCCTTACTCGGACGTTTTCCTTCCCCGGAGATATTCAGGTCGAGCTGAACGATGCCCCGCTGTCGAAGGACGATCATACCTCCGTTGGATTACAGAGCTGGGGAAGCGCCATTCTCTTAGCAGATCGATTTTGTTCTGAGCCGGAATTCTTTTCATTGGTCCCTCGCACCGGTAACCGACCACTACGTATCCTCGAACTCGGAGCAGGAACTGGTATGCTCAGCATCGTCGCATCCAAGATTTTGCAAGGCTCTTCCTTGGAGATTGTCGCTACCGACTACCACCCGGACGTACTGGACAATTTATCTAAAAACATCGCCACTAACTTTCCTTCGTTCTCCTCCATTACTGTTACTGCCCTGGACTGGGAAAAGCCATCTTACGAATCACCTTTCGACAAGCCATTCGATATTATTCTGGCTGCAGATGTTATATATCATCCGTGCCACGCGAAATGGATCAAAGAATGTGTTGAAAACCTTTTGGATCATTCTCCCGGCGCTAATGGAGTTTTCTGGCTCATCATTCCTGTCCGAACGACAGGGAGGCACGAGGGTATGGATGCCACCGTTGACGCTCTTTTTACGGACTCGTCGGATATTGGATTGACTATTCTGCATCGGGAAGAAGTGGGTAGACAAGGAAATGTTGGTAGGGCCGACGAAGGCGCCTACAAACTGTTTAAGATAGGTTGGACTAATTGATGCCTTTTAATTGGAGAGTCCATAATGCATTCTCGACATTCTTTCGTTGTGTGATCGTTCTTTAAGTCCTGATCACTCGTTCAGTATTTCTGGATATTAACTAGTTTCATTTTTCGTTTTCTTCTTACCCCATGCTGATCACTTACGCGCTCGGTCGTATCGGTTGTATATCTACTGACCGACAGGTACACGTTTTCTTCATCCAGTTTTTCGACGAGCGCCCGTTCCCATCGCGCAAGTTATTTCAGCCGTTGGAGTACCTGGGGCTCTATATCACCGTTGTTCGTTCCTCAATAATGCTACTCTCTGGTGATTTGATAATTGACTATGTTGGTGTCTTTGGAAATCCATATAAAGTTCTCCGCGGGGTGTTGCTCCCGTTCTTCTCGCTGGACCTGAATCTGGATATTATTGTACCCACCACCAGTGACTGGCCTTTTTTTCTTTGGATGCTTCTTCCAAGATCAGGCAAAGCTGGAGTTCGGGGAGGGACCCTCTGCAAATCACGACACCTCCCGTACTTCGATGATCCCCGTTGTTTTCGCTCCGGATACTAAATAAAGGCAAATTCGCGTATTACCCACAGGGAACGAAGAGGGAACGACTATGCTCTTCTGCCGGCACATATACCGGGGATGTTTGTTCTTTTCGATGCCAATGCATCCTGGAGCTCCGCTTCCTTGTTCTTTTCATCCATGGGCCTGGACATGCCGCCTTCGTATGTCAGAAGACGGTAGCATTTCCTGCACATATCTTGACATGTAAATCTTTTCGACTTATTCCTCGTTGATTCTTTTTCTCATCGTTAAATATTTTCACTTCTTGTAATCCGTTTACCAGGCATTCGGTCCCGCTATTCTCGCTTGGCTTTTCACTTGATTGAACGAACTTAAATGCCCCTCAGACTCAAATGTCATCGTATCTGTCTTGAAGATTTCCACACTTTTTTCTTAGTCTCGCTCTATACCATCTAGATCATCTAGATGTCACCAAAATAATGCTATGATACCCGCGAACAAGGTTTGGACTTCATGTACCCGGCCTCTTTGTGTAACTTCCCCAGCATCAAGTTGTTGAAGAAACAGGAATGGTAATTCGTCTCAAGTATCAAGTACGTTCATGATCATCTGCCCTTTCTCTCATACCTCTTTTATTTCCTAACCTAGGTACAAGGAAGAATATTTCTTGCGGCATGGACGCACATGCAACACCACCGTCTCCATCTGATACATGCCCATGTTCGACTGTTGAGCGAGCTTGATTATCTAAATTAAATTACTAGATAATCAGTCCCGCTCCCGACCTGCATTGTTCAAATGCAGGTAAATTCACGCCCACGCAAGCGGTGACTGCTGCCACTATTTTGCGATTGTGCATATGCTGAGTACTTCCTTTGAGTCATTAAAACATGTCATTCATCCCATTCATCTTTGTTTGCAACATGCGTACTTCTTCCTATGTTTAGGTCATGGTATATTGTGCCCTGGGTCTGTCACCGAGGACATAAAGTCAGATAGGCTAACACCAATGCTCCAAACCGAATCTATATTCTGCGTTATAAGTCAACTGACTCCTATACAAGTAGAAGTCTCAAATACGCCACACAGTGAACATCACAGCGAACTTGGAGCTACCTTTCGACCCTCAAAAATATTTTATGCATGACGTGCATGATCGTATTGCTCTATTATGATATTTTGTCTGTGCTATTTTGGAATTTGAGATATGTATACAAAATCTAATAACAGCACAGCAGAAAAAACTGCTTAAGTTCGCGGTGAGCAATACGGCCGCCGGCCGCCAGAGGCCCTGTTGGTTCGAGCAAAAAGATGTATCCCACATCGTTTCTTCTATACACACGCACACATGGATGTCTGCTACATCTTTCTCCCTCCTGCATCGTCCAACGCATCGTATGCCAATGCCACTTCCACTTTCCAAGTTAATTATCATCCCACTGGTTTAACAAACAGTGCATAAGAGTAAGGATTATAAGGATACGGTCAAATACTAATGATTTCAAGACAGAACATTTGCTTTGACACTAAGTGAGAAATTTCGATGCTATAAATTGGCTGTTATATACATAGATAATATCGGTTTATGTCCTTCGTCACATGCTCAGCAGCCCATCTCAACGCCGTCGTAAGGCCCATCATGGTCACCCGTCGATCCATCGAAAATGTTGGGAACATCCCCGGTTGAACATTCCGTGCTCGTATTGTCTTGACCTGCAGGGATGAAGGAGTTCAGGTTATAAGAACAGATCCAAGTTGTCACACAAGCTTACCAGGGCAGCTGACCCATTGATTGTTGTCCATGATGTGGACTTCGCCTGACGGATGGTGGAAGCCCAAGAAACGACCTACACAATGATAGATAAGTTAGTTGGACGTGAGTTGGCCGAATCTAAATTTTCCATACCCGGGAGAATGGGAACCAAGTCCTCCCTTGAAGAATGTTGATTAGCAATTGTATTTGATGCACCCACCACCTTACGAAGGTAGTATGGTGGCCAAGGTAAGAGTGCAACTCACTTATTGTTGATGTGTGTAAGGCTGATATGTGAGTCGACGTAGTCCGCGAAGGCCTGGTTCCCGACCTGAAAGGTGTGGCATGATAAGACCATCAGAAAATTCGAATCATCCCGAAAACAAGATGAAGAATAACTGATACGTACTCTGGGCATGCCGTAGGTGATGGTTCGGAATGTAACGCCGCTAATGTGAAGAGGCAAGAAAACACCATCTAGGAGGGCAAGTGCGCCACCTAGGTAATCCCTTGTAAGCGACTTCGTTCTCCTTATGGTGTAAGAAATTCCTTACCAAGCGAGTGTCCGACGACAGTAACTTTCTTGGCACCATGGGCAGCAATAGTTGTTTGTACGGCTGAGAGAATAGCAGAAGCAGTCCTATAGTTAGGTCAAGAATTAGCCACAAATAATCTATCAAGGTTAATGACATCAAACCGACTTTGCTTGTTCTTTGAGGAATCCATCATGACCTTCGACGGAGGAGCTAACCCCGGGGAAGAGTGTCGTGTCGAAGTTGCTCAAGATGGCTTCTGCATCTGTAAGATCTGCCTCGCTAAGAGCAAATGCGATGTAAGTCGTAGTGTCATTTCATGCTAGAACGGTGTTCCTCACATCTTCGATGTATCAGTTCCTTGGTGAGCCACAATAACAGAGCCTTGCGAGGGCGAGAATCCAACATACCCTACAAGCTCAATATGAGTGCAACATATAAACTTTATCTTTGGTTGTCAACTCACAGAATTGCACAGAGGAACCGTCTCCTCCGGAAGCAGTGGGAATGAAATCCGCGTTTGCATTGCAATTGGCTATTTAGACGATCGGTTAGTTCACTAAGCGCATTATAAAATGGGCTAGAAGTATCTCGTGCCTCCACAATTCCATGCCAGCGTATTGGCAGGCTGGCAATATGCTGTGCTAGCAAAAAATGTGAAAGGTTTGAAGGCAGAGATTTGCGCAGCGGTGAGGGCGGTTATGCTCTGTCTCTTCGAAAGTTCGGTGAGAGCGGGAGCGCCCAGCACATTAGATGCCGACAAGAGCAAGGCAGAAAAGACAAAGCTACTGAACAACTTCATGATAATATCGTTGCGACCTTGGCTAATGAGCACGGACTAGAGGAATTGCAGGACCGGGTAAAGTCGACGGTTGTAGGGGCAATTAGAGAAGCACCTCCGAAGACATTGACGGTCATTTTAGCTAGCTCTTTATAGGAATTTCTGGTACCTGTAAGCGATGCTAGTTCCATCAGTATGATGGGAGTTTTGACTGTTCGAGAAGCTCTATCAACTTTATTGATGCATGGAAAAGCACAGGTATAAGAGTAAATCTGCACCATATATGGCTAATGCACATCCTCGTGCATGCGAATTTTGACGTGACAACTAAAATGCAGTTATTGAGCTTGAGGTCGAAAACTAAAGATAGGATGAGTACAGGCGTATGTGCAATCACAAGCATGACGACCATGGAGTCCGTGCAGATAAAACAATCTTCAAACAACAGAAATTTCATTATCTGCTGGATGCTGGGAATAAAATGCACTAAGCGTACTGGAAAAGGAAAGGAGAAATTTCAAAAATAGAAGACATACACTAAATGGCAACCGGTCTGATTAAACGTGTCTTGAAATATAGAAAAAATACTCCAGCATCACATGGGTCATTCACAAGTATCATGTGCATTATCTTCTAGTAGTATGCGCATCGAACGAGATCGAACGCTTTACAGTGAAGGAAACGCAGTCGCTATTATTTGAAGGTCCGGC
>Ga0247779_1000406_pt1 | contig 28806 bp, 33 predicted proteins | sample UWRJL221509R5_FD_179925 | JGI IMG/M metagenome (GOLD analysis project Ga0247779, IMG submission 179925) | Plant litter microbial communities from Arlington Agricultural Research Station in Wisconsin, United States - UWRJ-L221-509R-5 | ecosystem: Environmental > Terrestrial > Plant litter >...
GCAACGTCTGCAAAAGAAGAGGTTCCATTTTGTGCCATCAAGCTCGGCCTCCTCCTTTCCAATGGCATGATAGTGAATCCCGGACTTAGAGGTGACAGGCCAATCTGGAACCCAGTTGACACCGTACCACTTAAAGGTGGCGAGAGAGGCGCAGGATACGAAGATGTACGAGAATGCCCCGATTGGTGATTCGATGGGGATGAGACGTGTCCATCCACGGTTGGTCTTCGCCGACTACGGTGAGAAGGTGTTCGGGGTGTAGAATACAATTGGGACCCTGCCCGTTGCGACTTGCTAGGCGATGTGAACGAAGTCCGCGTCCTCGAAACGCTGTCGGAATCATGAGATGTGCTTGATGCCACCAACGGCGTTGTCATGTTCGGCAAGTTGGATTCAGAGCGCGTTTCGCGCTCCATGGGGACAGAGCCTATTCTCTGTTTCGTAGGAGTGTATGTTTCTGACTGGCGGGTCATTGGAACCACTTCAGCTGCAGTTGCAGACAGAAGTGCCTCCGATTCTGTATCTTCTGACTCTGTATATAAAGCAATATCTTCTCCAGAAAGCTTAACCCCTTCTTCGTTCCATATCCCAACATCAACGCCTCCACCCCCAGATTGTATACTGACGACCCACACTCCACCCAGTAGCACGATAATGCCAAGCACAACAAGGCAGAGGTGTAGCGGTGGTATTAGAGAGAACTGGTCAAAATAGACCAGTCCATTAACGATGGATGATAAATTGTAGAAACAAAAAGCAGCTAGAATCCCATGAGATGATGTCATTAAAAATCGAAGAATTATAACGAGTGTACTCACAAGGGCAAACTAACGTCGGATCTGCAAGAATGAGAGCTTTGTGCAGATACCATAACTGTAGCACTGCGAATATAATCAATCCTAGGACGAGGACCCATGCCTCCCACCTCCAGAATTGGTTATTGCCTCCCAATGTGAGCAACAGTAACTCTACTCCGCTTTTGGCAAACAGCAGACACATGCCAGAGATGATACCAGAAAATGAAGCATATGAGATCGCAAGAATTAAGCGCGTACGATGCGTTGAACGAAGCTTCGAGTCATCGTCTTGATTTCGTTCTATTGATGAAGAATACTGCGGAACTGGAGAACCAAGTTTGGGATCGATGAGCGGCGTCTGCTCATTGGCCATGGTCGCATCAACGAGGGTATCTGTGAGGCCTGTGGCTAAGTTCGCCGATTGCGTTGGGAGGTTGATGGTAGATGATGTTGGTGTCATATTGGCAGAAGAGGACTCGGATATGGTGTCCTTCAACTTGCGAGCAAGAGAGAATTCTATTACATGAGTCTAATGAATTCGTTTAGTTTGTATTTCATGAAATATGTTATCATCACAAGTAAACTCACAATAACCAAACTAACAAAGACCACCATCCCCAGGATAGAAAAATATACAATGAATGTTGGCCGTCTGAATAATGCAAGGAGGTCTTCCAATGAACGCGTTTGTTCAGGTACAATACCAAAAAAGGCGATTAATATGGCTCCCCCCGCAATGAGGATGGTGCCCAGGATCATCCATGGGGAGAATACGTCACCAAGAAGGAGACGTGCAAAGAAAGCATTCCACAGCAAGGAAACAGCACCTAGAGGAGCAAGAATAACGACAGGAAGTGATGCAATTTGAACGAATGAACCAATAACATTGGATGAAATGAAGATGGCAAAACCGAGCAACCATAGTCTATGAAACAAGATGTTTAGGTGTTTGATTGAGCAAGGGACTATGAAATGACGAACGGTCTTCGATGCTCTAAAGTTTGACGATGTTCTGGCAGGGCTTGGTTTAAGACATGACTCTTGCGCTGGATGGTCAGCCCCAGGGATTGAACGAAGGAAGCAAGGAGACCGATGATTATTCCTAGTGGGATTGAGATGTGATTTGCGGAGAACATGAGGATGTTGCAAAGCCTATCCAGGCAGGGAAAAGACTCGATAGGCTGGTATATTGTGTCAAGTCTTCATTGACAAGAAAGGATGTAAGTAGTATTGAAGAGTACCGCTGTTTAGCGGAATGCGGTGACCGGGCTGCCATTGAGGAACGCACGTGATCAATGATGAGATGGCAGTGTGCTATTTGAACCCAACCCTTGTCTATGTTTACATACTGTCTTCGTGCTCGATTGGGAGAGCAGTTCGTCGAGTGACCAGGAGCAGCGCAGATACTCTCTAAATCAAAGGCTTTTGGTCTATTTTTGTCATGTCGTGAGCAAACAAATGACTGTGCTGTGAACACTGTGATGATGTCACTTCCAGAATATTCTCCAGGGACCGAGACTTCTATGGATTATTGAAGGTGAGACTAGAACATACTTTCGTTCACAAGATTCTTCTTCATACCATTCTTCCGCGCATATATAGACTCTCCGCCTTACAGGCTCTCCTTCATCACTATACTCCCCTAATAATTCTCAACGCTATAATTCACGACCATAATGACAAGCAACATGGAATTCACCGATAAGACTCAGCAATCTCTTGCTGAAGCCATCCAACTTGCCAAAGATTACGCCAATGCTCAGGGTATGTTTCATTACTGCTGTATCTTCATTCGCATATTAACATAGTGATCCAGTTTACCCTGCGCATCTTGCATTTGTGCTCCTCAATGAAGGACCAGCCGAAAGTTCAATGCCAGGGGGCCCGCAGACTCAGTCCGGCGGAGCTCCCCTATTTGCATCTGTAGTCTCTAGGGCGGGTGGCGATCCAGTAAGTGTCGAACAACTAATCACTTGTCTCTGTAGAATCCTAACAGCTATGTCCAGATATCCGTAAAACGAGGGGTACAGAAGCTCATTGTACGGTTACCAACGCAAAGTCCACCACCCGAAGAAACTTCCCTATCGGGCGCCGCTATGAAAGTCCTGCGTGAAGCCCACTCTCTTCAGAAGACCATGCACGATTCATATATCGCACAAGACCACATCCTCCTTGCTTTGATTCAAGATCCATCAATAGCCGGCGTTCTAAAGGAGAACAGTCTTACAGAAGCTACTCTGAAAACTGCAATCGAGCAAATTCGTGGTAATCGGAGAGTCGAGTCAAAGACCGCTGAACAGGGCTTCGATGCACTCCAGAAGTACGCAGTGGACTTGACTGCCTTGGCTGAAGAAGGAAAGATTGATCCAGTTATTGGGCGTGACAACGAAATTCGACGTGCAATTCGTATCCTTTGCCGCAGGTAAGTTGGATATATGCTTTTTCAAATCTCCGATGTTTCTAATAAATCATCACAGAACAAAGAATAACCCGGTTCTCATCGGAGAGCCTGGAGTCGGCAAGACTGCAATCGCAGAAGGTCTTGCTCAGCGCATTGTTAAACGCGATGTTCCAGCCAGCCTCATCGCCCGTCTCTACTCGCTAGATATGGGAGCATTGATGGCTGGTGCCAAGTACAAAGGAGAATACGAAGAGCGTATCAAGTCTGTCTTGAACGAAGTCGAGAAAGCAACCGACGACGGTGGTCCCGGAATCATCCTTTTCATTGACGAATTGCATCTTATCATGGCTGGGAGAGGAGCCGAAGGAGGAGGCATGGATGCCGGCAATCTCTTCAAGCCTCTTCTTGCACGTGGCAAGCTAAGATGCATTGGTGCGACTACGCTAGCGGAATATCGCAAATATATCGAGACGGATCCAGCACTAGAACGTCGATTTGCACAGGTTCTTGTGAACGAGCCCACTGTCCCAGAGACCATCAGTATATTGCGTGGTATTCGCGAGAAGTATGAAGTTCATCACGGTGTTAGAATCCTCGATGGCGCTCTTATCACTGCCGCCACATTGGCTCATCGTTATTTAACGTCACGACGTTTACCTGATTCCGCCATCGATCTAGTTGACGAAGCTTGCGCTAGGTATGTTTTATTCTTGTTCTAGACGAGAAACTTATTTCTTACTAATTTTGTTTAGCGTTCGTGTTACTCGCGAAACAGAGCCCGAAGCCATTGATAGACTTCAACGCCGCAAGCTCGAACTGGAAATTGAAATTCATGCTCTTGAACGTGAAAAGGATACTGCCAGTAAAGAGAGACTTCAAACTGCCCGCAAAGCCATTGCCGACGTTGAAGAACAACTACAACCGCTCAAAGCTGCGTACGAAAATGAAAAGAAACGCGGCGACGAAATCAACCAGGTCCGCAGGAAGATGGATGAACTGAAGGCCAAGATCGAGGATGCTGAACGAAGGTGAGTACTAACTATTTTTGTTTGGCGCTGGTGTAAGTGTGTAGTAACATCCTGTATTTCTTAGATATGATCTCGCGACTGCATCTGATCTTCGCTATTACGCCATGCCGGATCTACAAGCTCGGCTGGAGAAACTAGAAGCAAAGAAGGCGACCGAGGACGCTGCTTCAGGAGGTGGATCGGACTCTGTGACCCCGGACCAGATTGCGGAAATCGTCGCGAAGTGGACCAACATTCCTGTGACTCGTTTGGTCACCACTGAACGAGAGAAACTGCTAAAGATGGAGAGGGTGTTAAGCGAAAGCGTGGTCGGCCAGACGGATGCCGTAAAAGCTGTTGCAAATGCAGTCAGATTGTCTCGCAGTGGATTGTCGAACCCCAACCGGCCCATCGCTAGTTTCTTGATGGCAGGGCCTTCGGGCACAGGTAAAACCCTCATGGCAAAGACAGTAAGTATTCTTTTTGTTCTTAGAGTCGAGTACGAATTTGACCGTATCGATTTTAGCTTGCGACAGTCCTCTTCGACTCCCCAGACACCATGATTCGAATAGATGCTTCTGAATATTCGGAGAAGCATTCTATCTCGCGGCTCATTGGTTCTCCCCCAGGTTACGTTGGCTATGATCAAGGCGGTCAATTGACCGAATACATTCGGCGCAAACCATATTCCATCATCCTTATCGACGAAATTGAGAAAGCTTGCCGCGAGTTTGTTACGCTATTCCTACAAGTGTTGGACGACGGTCGCTTGACGGATGGGCAAGGTCGCATTGTCGACATGCGAAACACTGTCATCATGATGACGTCCAATTTAGGGGCTGCATATCTCAATGACCTTGGGGAGGGTCCTGTCGACCCTAAGACGAAGACGCTTGTAATGGGAGCCATCCAAGGTCACTTCCCTCCCGAGTTTGTCAACCGCATTGACGATATCGTGATCTTCGTAAGTTCCTAATTTTATTCCACAAATAAACTCGTATACTGATAGTCTTTTCTTTTAGCGCGCCCTATCGCACAAAGATATACTCAAGATTGTTGACATACGTCTCAAGGAAGTCAATGATCGCCTTGCGGACCGGAAGATCCACCTCGACCTCGATGCGGAGAGTAAAAACTATCTCATGTCCGTTGGCTACTCGCCAGCATACGGTGCAAGGCCATTGAACCGAGCCATTCAAAGCGAGCTGCTCAATCCGTTATCTGTGCTTATTTTGTCAGGTCAGGTTCTGGATAATGAGACTGTTCGTGTGCGGTTCGACGGTCCTCACAACCGTCTGAACATCATTCCCAACCACGAAGGTACCGGGGCTGCTATGGATATAGATGACCTTGATGCGGATGATGATATCGAGATTGAAGAGATGGATTAAATATGCGCGGACGAAGTCGGGTCACTTGTACTCAAACTTGGAAGAAAAAAAGGGTTATTGTATGAAATATTGTAGATAGTCTAATTTTTGTATTATTAGTGATTGTATTTCTAGAACACAACTTTCTTGGTGCATAGCAATGGAATTTTACATGAACAAATCGAATCGTGCAAATTTGTGTTTCCTTCAGATTGGTACTTCCAAAAAAGGAAAAAGAGTCTCAAGGGGATTCCGCGTCCGAAACTTGCTGGTCAGAGTTGTATCTTAACCAAACCATGCTGGGGCGCCGTGCTGCAACTCGTCTCACTTCTGCTCTAAAGAACGTTAGGCGAAATGCCTCAACTCCTGCTGTTGTAGGAAAGGACACCAAGGCTGACAAGAAGGCCCTCGAGACTCCACCCGCAACCACCCAGCAATCTCCCAACTACGCTACGACATGGTCAACTAACCAGCGTCCTCGTCCGGGTCCTGGATCCGGTCCTAGATTCGAGCAAACTGCTATGGAATTCCAGCCCAACCCACTAAGCGCAATGGAACTTATCTCACGGGAGCCTATACGGCTGGTGCAAGGTCGGAAGGCTGTCTGCGATGGAGGTATGTGCTTTCACGGAACCCATTCTTGCTGCGCATCCCATGTGCCCTCTTTTTTTTCTTTCTCTCTCCGGGTCGAAGCAATGTTCTGACGTATTTCAACTCATGGCAAATCAGGAGGAGGCCCACTCGGTCATCCCAAAGTTTACATCAACTTGGTGCGGTTGACATCGTTTTCTAGTACTTAATTTCATAAGACACTTATACCTCAACAACAGGATCAACCAGGACCTCGTCCATGCGGGTATGTGTAAAGTCGTCATCTTCTGGACCCCAATGACTAAACTCAAGCCAAAATGGTCTGTTTTCTCTATACAGATACTGGTATGTACTTCCTATCACATTAATATAGTCAGCGACTTATTGTAACCTGGTTCATCTCATAGTGGAATCCGGTTCGAACAAGACCCCCATCATCACCATCATTGATTACTTGATAGCCATCCTGTACGCTGTCATGCGAAACAATAGAATACGTTTAAGCTCTTTCCAAGTTCCTCTTTCTAAGTTGAATGTCAAAGAAGTCTCGCCACGCAGACCCAGCAAGGGATGGTTATTCTCTTTTTTGGATCTGGATTATCCAGCCCCCGATCTTGGTGTATTGCAAGTCTGAGAGCGTAAAAATACATATTGTCTGTCTACTACTATGTAGCTTCCGAATTTGGATAGTGCAACTAGCGAAGAGTAAGTATGGTACGAATGGAAAATGGCAAATTAGGAGCAGAAGCAGATGGTAAGGCCAAAGGTTCATTAGTGTATGCCGCTGATACAACCTCCTGGGTAAGATGGATCAAAACGAGTGACGTGGTCGGTTGCAGAGGATGGATGGAAAAGATGAAAAATGCAGTCAATGATTGAACCTAAGAACAAAGAGGAAACGAAGCCAAAAAAAACACGAAAAAAAATATAAAACCAAGTGAGTGTGTCTAGCAGAGGATCAAGAACCTTCTGATGTCGTAAAAACCATCGGCGATAGGGGTGTAAATTCGCCACCAGCAACCGCTTCTAACTGAGAGAAAGGTGGGAGAGCGTTGGAGGATAATCGGTCATCGTCAGTTGAAGTAGGTAGTGGCGGAGGTGGTAATGGAGGCTGGATGGAGTCATCAGGGACCAGACCATCCGTACTGTCCCATTTGTAACTCACCACTTTGAATATCGGGTTAATAGCTGATTTTGCCGATTTTGGTGTATGTCCTGAGCTAGGAGGATACCCATATGAACTTCGCGGATGACCGTATGGGCTTGGAGGTAAAGCAGGTAGTTGCCCATTGGAATCCCGGGGGCTATGAGGATTACTTGGGAAGAAAACAGGAGATACAGAGAGGTAAGGAGGTGATTGTGTTCGCGATAGGAGATCATCTTTATGCTGCTGTAACCCATAAGGAGGTGAAGAGGGGGACATGGAAGGAGAGAGAGAAAGTAACTGAAGAGGAGGAGGAGAGACGCTACCAGAAATATGTGATGTGACGGAGGCTTGGGTACGGAAATCGTGAGCCAACTGACCCTCGAGGGAGAACGAATTTGATGAGCGAGCAGAAGGTGAAAAGTCGTCAAAAGATGTCCGAAGAGAAGATCTTGAAGTCATTCTGCTGATACCATATAGACTTGGTCGGTTCCGTAGCCTTGACGGCCCAGGATCGCTATCAACTGTGGCGAAGGATATTGAAGACATCCGACTAAGACTATGTACGTCCGAAGACGACATCGAGTGGTCATCGTCATATTCCCTCCGCCGAGCCTTAACCATTCGTTCTTGTTGATTTCTCCATTCACGGTCGCGATATTCTCTATCTCGGTCGGGAGGTGAGTGTATTAGTTCGCTTTGCATAACAAACTTGCCAGCCGCGGCACCGATGGTTGACGAAGCAGCAGCATTACCCGCTGCACCTTGCTCACGTCGAACAGGCCCAGATGACGGTTGCTTCCCCGGCTTGAGTTCCGGAGCGGGACCAGCTCGCCACTCAATATCGTCACCGACTTTGCTGCTGAGAAGCATTTGTTGACGTTTGACAATGACAGCACGCGCCTGTTCTCGAGCACTCATTTCTGCCCGCTTACGCTTAGCCAACTCAGCCTCACGATGCAACCGTTCAGCCTCCTTTTTGTTAAAGTCTTGCATCTTCTTAGCCTGACGCGGGTCCACTGGCGCGGGTGCGTGAACCGGCGAAGATTCACCCAATGATCGGCTGTCCGTACTCGAGGATTGTGTGCGCTTGCGAGAAGGATATATAACGGCAGGGCTCGTTTCATCCACTGGAGGAAGGGCGCTATGTGATTTGTCTCCCCCAAACATACCAACAAGACCCCATCTGCTGTGCTTCTTTCCAAAGGCCAAAGAGCCCAATTTGCCGAGTTTATTGCCGTGCGATGCATGGGCGTTAGAAGCGTCTTGTGATTCGGCAAGCGGAGCATCTTGAACCATGGCTGAATCTTGAGTATCCATAGGTTGTGACCGATGAGATTGAGGAGGTAGGTTTTGAGGAGCGACATCCATAGGAAAGTCGTTTTGAGAATCTTGCCAATTACCATTAGGAGGTGCATGCCGATAGTCATTGTGCGCAATAGGTACGTTGGGCTGAGAAGGGAATTGAGGGTGAGGTGAAGGTGTTGAATAAGGTATGCGATGAGTAGTGGCAGCATCGGGAAAGCGTTGTGGATGAGTATGCGCGGGATGTGAGTGTGAGGGAGGAATGTGGGATGGGGTTGCTAATGATGGGTTGGAATTGGTTCCGTTGTACGATGAGATGGTGGGAATGGAAGAATTCGAGGTTGATACATGTAGGCCAGAGGGTATAGGGATATTGTTACGGGGTATTGTTTCCAGTAGGTAAGGATGGTCCATGCATTGCCGACTAGTTAGACGTTTTGCAGGATCGTATCTCAAGAGATCTCGAATACAGTTGATCAGTGATACTGGGACCGTCTTCTCGAATAGGGAATAAAAGTCTTTTGGTGGAATCTATATAAAATACGGTCAAAAATTTCAAGTTGAAATAGAATAAATTTGTCAACGCACCTGGGGAAACTGGAAGCCAATATCCTTTGCCAGTTTGACTCCTTTAGCCCATGGACCTCCACCCAACCGACTTCCATACATGTCAACCCCATAAGCATCCGATGGGTCTCCTAGAATCTCACAAATTCGTGCCACCTGATCAATCTGATCAGAGCCAGGAAATAGTGGACGCAAATTGACCAGCTCTGCCATAATTGTACCAAACGCCCACATATCGACAGGATTCGAGTAATCGCGGCTCAATAACAACACCTCTGGCGCCCGATACCAACGGGTAGATACATATTCTGTGTAAGGTGGCAAGCTTTTGGTTTCTCGAGCAAGACCAAAATCGGCTAGTTTGATGATGACAACGACATCTTTCTCCTTCGGTGCGTTCGGCGGTGCGATTGGTGACAAGCTGGTGTAGTCGAAGAGGCCTGTTGTAGTAACAAGGACGTTCTCAGGCTTCATATCACGGTGAAAGTAGCCGTTAGCGTGTATGTGGTCTAGTCCGGTTACGATTTGGCGAAAGATAGAAGAAACGAGGCCACCCGCGAGAGGCCGGCCTTTGCGTGCTTTGATGAGATGGTAGAGATTGCCCTCCATGGATTCAAACACAAAATACAACTCTTTGGTGTCGGGAAGAAGGAAGAAATCGTACAACGGAATAATGTTTGGATGAAAAGGAATTGCGCGCAGAGACTGAGGGATATATGCGCCTTAACGCGCGAAATTAGGAGAGGGGAATTGAAGGAGAACGCACCTCAAGTTCCTTGAGTTTCTGACACTCATCCCAGCCTCCTTCCCATCTCTTCTTCATGAGCTTGACCGCTACCAACCGCTTCCCAGCCCATTCCGGTCTCGCACCTGCTCCACACTGCATCGGCGAAAGTGGGGTATTTGGGGGTAAAGTACCATGCCAATCGCAGAGCCATACGGTACCAAATGAACCATCTCCCAGGACCTTGAGGGGTGTGTATGAGCGTGTCGAGCCTAGATGAAGGAATTAAGCGGAAGAAACGGGGAAAGAAAGAGAAAGCTGGCGAACTTGTCTGTGAGGTGCCAACGAGAAGCCTGTTGTCCTGTATGGAGACACTGGGTATTCCGACGACAGTAATAGGGGCCTTGAGGGTTGGCCTGTGCTGCGGGTGGTGGTTGGTGTGTTGGGGAGCAGGATGGCCGTTTGGTTGGTGTTGAGCATGGCCATCTTTGTGGAGTGTGAGAGATAGTACAAGAAGGAACTGATATTGAGAGGAATACCTTGCATTTGGCCTTTGAGAGTAATTCTGGCGAAAAAACGGGTGATATAAAGGAAAGGATCAGGCGAACATAGAAATAAAGATAGAAGGGATTCGCTGGCGGGGGAGACCAAGGCCTGCACAAGGCTGAAAAAAAGAAGACAGAACCGTCCGAGTAGCTCAGAGCCCCCGACCCAACCTGTTCATTCCTAATCCGGACTTGTCTTTTTGATCGATCGTAGCCAATCGTTCGGGTCAGATCTATTCGATCCAGCGCGGTTCAATTAATCCGTGACTTTCGTACAATTCTAGAACTACTACTACTAATATGGCACCTCATGGAATAGCTTCGACACACTCTCCCCATAGTGGCTCCGTCGTATCACTTCTCCAAGTACTTTGCCAATATCAATCACCTCGATTTTACTGCATGCTGCTTGGTTCGCATTTTGTGGCAGCGTGTTCGTCACGATTAGCTTCTCCAGGCTGCTTTCTTCTATCGTCCGCAGCGCATTGCCGCTCAGGATTCCGTGCGTCACAAATGCAAATACCTTCAGTGCTCCAGCTTCAGTCAAGTGCGAGGCTGCAAGGCAGAGCGTTCCGCAGGTGTCTGCCATGTCGTCTACAAGGATTGCAATTTTGTCCTTCACGTTCCCGACCAGCACCATGCGCGAGACTTCGTTGGCTTTCTTTCGCTCCTTGTGGAATAACGCAAAATCGACGCCAAGGCGGTCAGCTATTGATGTTGCTCTACAAAGTTTTATTAGTCGTGAAACCAGCCAACTAACTAGTTACTCGCTCACCTCTTAGCCCCTCCAGCATCTGGTGAAACGATAACGACATCATCCACATTGAAATGCGTCCTGATATATAGGATTGCCGATGGTTCTGCATACAACTGCAAAAGTGTTCAGTTGGAAATTTAAAAAAGCGCAGGGATGAACCTCCTTACACTAAATGGTGGATTTTAATTAACTTTAGGCTTGAGAAGCGATCCTGGACTCACTTGTCAACCGGAACATCAAAGAAACCCTGAATCTGAGAAGCGTGGAGGTCCATAGTCTGTAACAATACAACGTAGTCAGGCGGTGGCCGAAACTAGCTTCGAATCTACTTACGATAACATGATCGCAACCCGCTTTTTGTATCATATTTGCCACGAGCTTAGCCGTAATGGGTGCTCGGCTTTTGTCTTTTTTATCTTGTCGAGCATAGGGAAAGAGAGGAATGACGGCTGTGATGCGCTTTGCACTTGCAATTTTGCAAGCATGAATCATGATGCACAGTTCCATAAGAGCTGTGTTGACTGCACCACAGCCTGTGTTGATGATATACACATCGTCCTCTCGCACCGATTCTGCGATGGTAACGTTTGTCTCGCCGATTCCACTCTTCGTTATTTCAGCTTTTGAGAGGGGTAAACCAATGCTGGAGCATGATGTGTCAATGAATGGTGCCCTTCAAAGACAGGGAAGCCTTTAGTATAAGGAAGAGAGATACCGTCTGGCAATAATCTCAGCAAGTTCGGGATGGCTTGTCCCTACGAATATAAGCTTGTCAGCTTGCAGTTTCATGCTTGGATCCACAATGACCCGCACCCGAAAAGATTTTGATACCACTGCCGTTCAACATGTCTTTTCAAGCTAATACAAAGGAAAGATAGAGAGAAAAGAAACAATGAGCAGAAAGAAAGTCGCAGGCGCCAACGAAGATGAGAGTTGGTCTGTATGATGATAAGATTTTCTGAGTAAGGGTCGGAACAGTGTCACAAGCGAGCCGTGACATGAACCAGCTCGAACCGGTCACTCATAGGTTAATGGCTCGTCCGGCAAGTAGCCGGTCCAATGAATTGAATCAAAACAAAAATAGACCAGACACCTGTCCGGAAGTCTCTTTAAAAATTATCGAATCCCCACAGCCATAAGGCGGGAGAATCCACTCGCCATCCTCAATGTCCGCTGCCACATTTGTTTGTTTTTTCTTTCCATGATGTAACAAATCTGCTGACTTTACCATCAATCTCGCGTTTTATCATGACAGCTTAATTTGACATGACTTTGGTGCGGATTTCCGCAGAATGTCGCTTCGGAGATTTACCGTCACCTATTTGCTCGATGGGCCAAAAGGCTGATCCTTTGGTGCTCGGACAAAATGGTTTATATTCATTTGGGCGCCTGTGTTGAGTCATTTAAACCATTCCTCGTTTTCTAGATTTTTAACCAACCTACACCGCACGAATTGCCTGACGGCTCCCTGGCGGCCATCCGGATTGATATCGCTTATCGACTTTACCGAGGTTCTTCGACTGATCATTCATTCCTCGAAGTCAACCAGGACAGTCTGGATTCAGTTCAAACGTCTTTCATCCGAAAGCATGCATTGCAGGACAGTGCCATTTTAATTCCCGCTCCACTTTTGCATGTAAATAACATACATACGTGCCCAACGTTCGTTTAAGTAGTCAATACTACCGCAAGATTCGGTCCCGAAAGGCAAATTTAGATAAGGATACGCATCACGCAGGCAATTGCATCGCGAGGACCTGCAGAGCATTTCACCATCCTACGTATGTATCATAAACATTCTGTATACCGACACGCAGCTCTTATGGCAATTATTGCAAACGTGCATATATTACATCGCTAGAAAACAATCTAACATACATATCCTACCAACAGAGTATCTTGATGTGAATGATGGGCCCAAGAAAGCCCAAGACTTCTCACCCCGCCGGTTGCGCGTATAAACCAAAGAAAAATAACAAGTCGACAAAGTTGAAAATCTTTACCTAGTCTGTTCCACACAAAATTCCGATGAAGACAGGGTAAATAACCTATAGCCATTCGTGTGTTCTGCCAAGTACACGTAGCACTTCATAGCTCCCATAATATTTCAACTAATCTCCACATCGCATGTTTGCGTTTGTATACATTGTGACAAAACAAGTAGCTAGCTAGATATAAGACAATATGAACAACCAATACTTGGACATAAGGATCATTAAATTTCCAAAAGAGAACGAACGTAGCAGGTTGAAGCCTGGACAAAAAAAAGTGGGAAGAATGCGGGACAGATCTCTGCCAGATGACGACAATAGAATACAAAAAAGTGCGAACAAATAACGAAGCCAGAATCGGAAGTCGTGATTGGAAGTACAACACAAAAGGAGGGAATTACTGGTGAACCGGAGCAAGGACTGTGGTCTGCGTTGTCGATCTGCCGTTAAGGATAGACAGAAGTGAAGAGGTGCTTTGTGGATTAATAGGTGCAGTACTCGTATTGGGGGCAACATTAGGGGCGACGGTAGGATAAGAACGGATAGGTGAAGTTGGTTGCGGAGGGAAAGAAGTAGGTGGCATTCCAAATGCATGCATGGGAGGTGGGGCAGTCTGGTACGGCATCTGATTGGGATTCCCATAAAATGGCATATTGGCATTGTAAATATGGGGCTGCTGCAATTGCTGCTGCTGTAAAAATTGTGGCACTGCTTGATAACCCGGGCTGATGGGACCACCTCGAGACCCCTTGAATGCAGCAAGGAGGTGATTTTGGTTCATGCTAACGCTTCCTGTGGGGTTATGCATCGGAGGTCGATGGAAAGCCTGGCTAGTTCGCGACCGAACTTGGAAAGGATCATAATATGCGTTCATGGGATCACTCGCAGGATAACGTGGATGGAAACCAGCAGCACTAGAAGGTAATACTGGATAGTTTGTGTGTAATGGGGCAGTATTCTGCATTTGTTGAGAAGCAGGATAGGCGGTTGGCATCGAATAAGGAGTAGGAATAGGTCCCCTACTGACAGCGGCAGCGCGTGCTGCGACCAGTGGAGCTAATCTGGCAGATTCTTCGGCAACCGCTTCAAGCAATGACAATTGTTGCAACGTCTTAGCTGAAGTCGGAACTTCCGTAGCTTTGGTAAGGTAAGGCGAGATATCGGCGGTTCCTGAGGGCCTCCGAACGGCAGTTTGAGGAGTAGAGGTATGCAGCAAAGGAGAAGTAATTGAAGGCTTCGCCTTAATGATAACCTCGTCATTGCGGTTCCTCTTCTCGTCAGATACGGTTTTGGTAGGTTGAATATCCGATGAGACAGACGGTGGTGATGGTCTAACAGCAGTGTGTGTATGCGACAGATCTGTCCTTGGTGAACGATTTGTTATTGGTTGGACATGATTTGACGGGGCAGAGGAAGACCAATCATTTTGGTCAAAAACATGCGATACAACGGGTGATTCGTCGGACACATCCGAATTGTGGGCCGTAGGTGAACCAAAAACTTGATGTTCGTACTCTTTCTCACTCGCCGTCTTTGAGTCCGGGATAATTTCAGTATTCGAGGAAGCGGACATTGTGAGAGAAGAAAGCAGTCGCGCAAAATGTGGATCTAGTTCCATCATCTCTGATGCTGTATTTACAGTACGTTCAGGTTCCTGCGGGGATGGAGTGAGTGGACCTGGATTATCGACAGATGACTGGGAGCTTGACTCCTGAATAGGATCGTGGTCGCCTTCTAAAACCTCTTGCCTTGGAAGGACATGCGCAACAGCAGGCTGCTGCTGCTTCTTCTTCTGTTTGGGGGTTTTCCGCATAGTATTATGAGATTTTCGTGCTTGGATGAATGCTTTCAGTTGACTAGGGATAATGGTTTCATTTCATGGGCTAACATAAGAGCATCAAGCAGACTTACGAGATGAACGGCGATATCAGGTAAAACCTCCCAGGTGACGCCTTGTTCTTTCTCCAAGTTGGAAGATCCGTCAATCTGAACCACTCTATTTTCTAAAGCGAACTGATCAGTAAGTGACATTAAAAATTGAGGTAAGTATTACAGATATTTCTTTCCGAGTTTTAGTCTTAAATGGAAAGTCTTCTGGTACGCCAGGAACGACAAATAAGGATATCTTTTGTTCTTTGATTGAGATTTCAAAAACATCTTCAGGATTTAACTGGCCAGCAAGGTTGTAACCGGTTTCTTCCAAGACCTGTGTGACACATAAACAAAGGTGCGAAAGACTCAATTGCCCTGCATACCTCTCGAATAGCGCAAATATGAGGAGGTTCCGTTTCATTGATTTTTCCTTTAGGGAAGCCCCAACCTGATGACGCTTTCCAGCCCTTGACTAACACGCACTAAATAAAGTATGGTGACTGGGATTGATTGGTTGTTACAACAAATTGTTTAGCGAGCGTACCTTATCCATTGTATCGTTCAACATGATGGCTCCACATACTGGAACCCGTGTCTTGTATTGCATGAAAGTATTGAAGGCTTGTTCGTGATCATGACTCCACTGTTGCAGGAGCGGGCATGCATGAAATAACATTTCAGAGAACTTCTTGAGGGCTAAAGAAGGAAGTTTTGTGTTCTCTTCGCGTATAAAGTCTTCATAGAACCAATGTCTGGAGTAGATCCAGATCATTTAAAACTTATCCTCCACAAAGAAACCACATCGCAACGTACGCTTGTTCGACTTGAAAACATAGACGTTCTAATGAAACTAATTCCTCATCGGGAAGGTTAAGGATGAATCGGCTAATAAAGTCAGTATGTCATTACAGTTACTTCTTGAATGAGTACAGACCCACCTGGAAAGATCATCCAGCACTTCTTCTTGGGTAGCGTTCTTATAGGAGAAACGAGGGACTGGCTCTGCAGCATTGGCAGAAGAAATCTCTGGGGAAGATGATGACGAAGACGCCATGGAAAGAGAAAGAAGAGAGGGAAAAAAGTTCAATAAGATAATCCCGCTAAAGGGGTTTGCAAAGTGGATGATAAGAATATGTTTAGTGTCGAGGGAACGTGGTGGATGGTGAAGACGGTCCAGGCGGCGATTGAGAAACAACCTGATTCGAGCATGTGACCACATGCGTGACTTGAGCTGCTATGTTACTATTAGTAGTCACATATGAGTCAGACTTGATCTTAATTACATAATGTCTACTTATAACTCCGAGAGACGACTCATTCTTGCAACATTCTTGTCTTCTGTACTTACTTACCTTCATCCAGCATTGAGCTAGATTGAGCTCAAGTCAACTTACACATCATGTACGCTCCTTATATTAATATTCACATGAATCCAACTGCTGCCACAGTTGAGGCTACTGTTACGGCTCTGGAGTTGAACCATCAGGGGGGATTACGCCACAGCTGAAAGGTTGCACTTACAAGCTATTGCAATTAAAGAGCAGCAGTTCGGAACGGACGAAGTAACGACTGCTCTGTCATATAATGCCATTGGAGAGCTTTACCTACAGATGCGACGTCCAGACGACGCCGAAAACTATCTAGACAAGGCCGTTCCCATTCGAAATACTAAAGGGCCTGCGCTTGATGCAGCAGTGTCGCGTGAAAATCTCGCCCAACTTGACGAGCTTCGTGGGAACTTGCCCAGAGCGAAAGAGTTACGCCTCTCAGGTGCACCCGATAATATTGTCTGCGGGTATTATCATGTACGAGCATGATTATCTATCACTTCAATGAGTCACGACGATTTTCACTTTTCCTGCCCAGTGTCCAGGTCAAATGTTTAAAAAAAGCCAGCTTAAAATGTGTGGTACATGCAAAGTAAGCACAATCTACATTCCATGCCATATAACATTTCTCAGAAGTTAACCTGGTGGTATTTTCCTTAGTCCGTCTATTATTGTTCTGCAGAATGCCAGGTAACACCAAGATTCAGAACGATTTTGAACGTGGATAACACGGAAGTACTTGGTTTTATAGGGCACCGATTGGAGGGCACGTCATAAAGTATTATGCCACGCTACTTGATTCCGAATTCATGTTCGTGTCAACTGGTCCACAAGATAAAGATAAAAAATAAAAACCTTCAATCCGGGCTATGTATTTGCAATCAGTCTCCTCGAATCTTTAATATATATATATATGTACAGTATAAGGGTAAAATAATACATTGAAAATAACTTAAATGCCAGAAAATCCATGTACCCTAATACACGCATAACGAACAATGTCCAGAATCAAAACTCTACTTCTTGAACCCCATACGTCGAGCATATTCGCTTTCTTCCTGCATAGTAAGTCGATCAGTGCCTGTCCAATTTGCTGAGCTCGTCCGGGCACGGAAACGACTAGTTCTAGTTTTGAAGATTTCCTCCATCTTGAGCGGGCGCACTGCACCGAAAATGTCGTCTGGGTTGATGGTTCTTTGATTTTCAAGAGCTTGCCGCAGTTCGGGTGATTGTGCCCAATCAGGCGGATCGAAAGTACGAACACGATCTTCGTCTTCTGAGTCCGAATATTCACTGTTGATATCGGGCAATTCGATACTTTCGCTTGGTACAGGCGGGTCAACATGTTTAGCAGCATTTATCTGCGCTTTGGCACGAGCTGCCATGGCTGATTGAACGTGTTGCGCTGGTCGAGAAACTTCATCGTCAATAGGAGTTTGATGTTGATATGGTTCTTTCCCTTTTCCAAGATGTTCAACCAAGTTGCTTGATGAAGATGAAGCAGCATGCGCCAACGAGCCATAAGCGGTCGAAGTATTCATTGTGGATTTCTTGAGAGGGGTTTTCAGGTGGCCCTTCCCAAAAAGTACACCACTCGGACCAGGTTTCTTGATTTCTGGTTTCTTTTCAACCTCCACCTTGCGTTTCTTTTGACTTTCTTCCTCCTACTAATGTGTAAAAAAAAAAGAACTAAATCTGAGAGAATTGTGAACTCCACCTTTTTATTTGAAGGAAGCTTCAAAGCTCTCTTTTCAGTGTTTCCTTCTTTCTCTTTTTCCTTCTTCCGGCGGTCTGCCTCTTCTTTTGTCTTACGCTCTTCCTCCAACGTTCGAGCCTTCTCCTCGTCTGCTTTCCTTTGAAGAGCGAGTTGACGACGATTTTCCATTTCTTTCAGACGCGCAGCCTTCTTATCAGCTTCTTGTTGCTATAAAGGAGTTGTAGTCAGCCGAGTAATGATTGAATCCAGATAAACGAGTTACCTTCTTCGCAGCAATAGCGGCTTTGTGTAGTACCGTCTTGACCTCAGGCTGCTTCTTTTTACCAGTACCCAGAGCACTGCTTATAAGTTTAGATGCTTGACCCAAGAAACCAACTTGCGACTGAGAAGACTCTGTTGAAGCCAGCGACAGTTGGCTTTCGCTTCTCGGAATTTGGGACTTTGAAAAGAGCTTGTCAGACTTTGACAACCCTTGACTGAAAATAGGGAGAAACATACATTTGAATTGCTAGACGCCTTGGACCCTCCCAAGATAATCTCTTCAAGTTCAGCATCATGATTGAGGCCGTCTTCTTCGTTCATGTCGACATCGACATCGAAAGCGCCAGGTACAAGTTGATTCCTTGAAGGTGACTGGTGCTGAGGACTCTCTTCGCGGTTAGGAGACAATCTAGTGACGGGTCCTGTATCTGCCCGTTGACTATGGGTGAATTGGGTACTCCACGTCATGCTATCCTCTTTCGAGCCTCCAAAAGTCCATTGCACGCCTGCTGCAAGTTTTTCGTCCATTGGCCAGCTATCATCTTCGTCACAAATCTGTGTGTTCAACGGTTGGGACTCGGTATCGTAAGCGGAAGTGTATTCGGTATCCTGGGTCTCCGGCATCCATGCAGGCACATCATCATCGAATAGTTTGTCGGACTGCAAGCTTTCGATAGTCGAGTGTGCAGTTAAAGGGGCTGGACTCTTCGGCTTGGATGTTAAGGAAGAAGGTCGGGTATCCTTTTTGGGAGGAAGAATAAATGTCGGTTTAGTGAACGATGTGTCAGGTTTTACCAGACTAGGGGCAGGAGCAACAAAGACGGGAGGTTGTTTGTTGAAAACCGGAGGAGGCACCGAAGCGACGTTGGCGTTCTTAGGAGGTGGTGAATTTGCGGGTGTCGTTGACACACTTCCACGAGCCACAGTTTCTTTGGACTGGCTGTTCGATTCAGGTAATATAGGTTTGAATTGGAATGGTTTCTCGGGAACTTTGTGTTTTTCCTTAACTTTGCCTGCGCTAGGAAATAGATCATTAAAATCTATTTGTTCATCGTTCTGCTTGTCAGATGTTCTCAGTTCTTTCAATTCTTGTGCAACTCGAGGATTGGTGTCTATTGACGGCAAACCCATAGCCATGGTCATTTCCTCTTCCTTACGGTCCCGTTCTGCAACCCGGGCCTCAGCTGCTCTACGGGCTTCCGCAAGAACTGTTGCTGAATCTCCCTCAAGACTTTTTCCACCCGCCTTGGTGGTACGGAATCCCAGACCTTCAACAGTTTTCTTGAGAAGATCCAAAACACCGGCACCCGATTCTGAGGGATGCGGTGTCTCTTCTTCTTGCATCGGCTTTGATTCGATTACTGGTTGGTCTTGAACTTTCAGCTGTTCCTTTGATTGGCGAGGTGCACTTTCTCCTTCAGTAGTCTTCGCGACTTTGGTTTGTCGCTCTTCATCATCCTCGCGAGGCAGCATAAGGGAAAAGAAATCGTCACTTTTCCTCTTGGTACCCTGGGAAGAAGATGCAGGTGTAGGCGCAGGGTTGATGTAAACCTGTGATTTCTTGGGAACCCCTTCCATAGCCTTTACTGCTCTTGCTGTCATTAACCAAGACGTACGCTTGCCGACACCTGCTCCTGGGGTTGCTGCCCCCATCATAGTTGCCGTAAGTGAGTGACCACTTGGTTTGCGAATGATAGTTGGGTCCGGAAGAGTTGGGAATGAAAGACCGACATGCTTATCATGAGATTTACGATCAGTAGTCGTAAAGTCATCTTGGACCTCTTCCATATTGAAATCTTGCGCGTTGTTCGATTCTTTCGCCGAAGATTGAGCCATATTTTCAGGAACAATTTGTTCGGTGGCCTTTTCTGCGGGTACCTCTTGCTCGACAGTATGCGCATTTTCCGAGTGTCCTACATTCTCTTCATCCTTAGGAGCTGCTAGAGACGGGGAAAGAAGGGGTATAGAGTGCAGTGATCCTATGGAAGAGGACGTTGTAGCACCATTGTTTTCTTGGTCTTGCTCTCTTGGAAGTGATGGTTCGCGAGGCTTGACGTTTGATACTTCAGGAGTCTGTGCAACGACAGGAACTGTCAATTCTTCTATTCGGCCACTAGTCGATGCACGGCTGCGTTCTGAGGGTTCTTCATCCTCAGCGATGATAGAAAGGTCGTTGTGGTCAACGGTAATCGGAGGAGCAAGGGTCGTGGGGGTAACATCAGGAAGTGTTGGGTGGGTCTCGGTTGAAGTGGGGACCAGAGTGGCGGAAATCGGTTGAATGGGAGCAAAGGGATTCCTGGCTTGAGTCTCTAGTGTGAATGGTAGCATGGGAGATTTGCCCTTTTCTCCTAATGGTTTGGCTGGCTTGGTTGTTGAAAGAGAAATGGGTGCGAAAAGATTGGCTGGAGGCACATTTTCGCTTTCCGCATCATCCTGATAAACGCTGTCAACATTTTTCTCTTTGGATATTTTGTCAAGCTACTTGCATTGACAGAGAGCGAAACTATGGTTCCTAGCTTTGAAGACATAAGTTTCGGCTTTTTCGCAATTGCCTTCTTACGTCCGGGCGTTTTCACTAGCTCAATTAATGGACTGAAAGACAGATAAACTGAGTTAATTGCATGTTGTAGACTAGGCGAACGTACTCTTGCTTTGCTCCTGAAACAATGTTATCCAAGTAATCGTCGAGAAAGAGAAACCCATGTGTTTGCACTTCATCTTTAAAAACCTGGCGGCCTGCGTCACTTGCCATCGTTTGTCGGATGGAATTGGCCCAGTTGAGAAGCCCTAGATGCGCCATAGTGGATCCAAGGTGCAAGATTCTTGAGGCGCTTTTCAATGTAGTCGACGTTGTTGATGTAAAATCATTATGCCAATCCTGTTTGAATTCAACTGTCGCGTCAGTCATGTGATCGTATACATGTACCTTGAATTAGCTAATCAAGCAGTGCCAGAGCGAACTAGTGCTGCCGCCACAGTGCAGCCGATGTGAGGTGACTGTGACTGCACTGTGAAAATTCAAACTCAGACACACTGCACAGCCTGACATGGTCACTGTGAGGCCACCGTGAAGTTATGCAATAAAAACGCTGCTCGAGCTCGAGGTCAACTCGGGCTCGCTGGTGTGCGTTCCTTGCCTTTGAATTCAAAAATTTAATAGACACCCGGCTGTAGTAAACAATCAATATCCATGCACCAACATTTCAGACCTGTCTCGACTCTCGTTGTATTTTGATCAGGATTTAATGATATTTACTTTTCTACTAGTGACTGTCGTACTTGTCTGAAATTTCTAAAGCCCTTTGAGAGCTATATTTCCTCGGATTAAATATGGCAAATATTCTTACTTTTTTTAGAGTGCACCACTGCACCTTCAAAAGGCGCACTGTACAATCTGTTCTTGCACCCTATTTCTATTACTCTCAAGTTTCGCGGTTCTGGCGTTCCGGCATCAGCCTGCTGTAATACTATTTTTAGAAGTGCTATTATGACGTCTAATATCTATGTTATTCGGCTCAGGATTCAGATGTACAATCTTCCTCGTGGTGCCCACACAATCTCACTTAGTTATCCGCGACGGTGACGCAAAATACCATGGTTTTTGGACGGGGCCCTGGTGTAATTATCAGAAGCGTTTACACTCGAAGAGTGCGCCGAGTGCGTTGAACTATGATTCAGACATTGATAGTCGAAGGTTAAATGGACGATGTTATTGACTTTTTGAATGTGGAAGTACTTATCATGCAGTAATAACTTCACTAAATTTTTCTTCTATGTATATGAGGCAAGTTTTGGCCATAATATTCATATAATCAGCTCCTACATGAAAGAAAATTCGTGTGCTATGTTTTTCTTATACGTGTGGGAACATTTATCACAGTCATCACGGCACTTCACAGCAAACTGTGTTTGCTGTGAGGCGTGTCACAGTGGCACTAATTTGGCCTCACAGCGACTTTACTGCACTGTGCGGCAACACTAGAGCGAACGCAGCAAAGCATCATCATGTCAGGCTCATGGCAGTGCTAGACTCTGGTGACACTTATGACACCTGCAGTGTTTGGAGCTGGTGGGAGTACTCGGCCATGACCACAATGACGCGCTCACAGCTACTCTTTGATTTTTCCCTCATATAATATCTAAACCTGACATCGGTGTCCATTTTCTAAATGGACCTTCCTGAGGAGTCGAATTTTGAGCGACCTTTCCCTCCTCGTTTCTACCGCGCCCTTTCTATGGACGCGTTTCAACGATCAGAAGTCAATTTAGCAACAAGAGAAAACGCTATGAACGAGGATGAACTTAATGAACAACAACTTCGGGAACTCTACGATAACGAAGAGATAGACAGGTTTTTGAGACTCTTTTCTGCTGTTCGTACTTTCCTATCAAATTATATGCGTCCTTATCCTTAATTGAAATCTTGACTCGTAAAAAATTATTGTATATCTAGTTTGTCACAGAGGTACAAGTGCCCGATACTCCCTTACTCAGTGATAAACCCACTGGACCTCCCGAGGGGTATTCTAAATTGGACACTTCTTCGGGTAGCACTTCAGCAAGGTCCTCATTAGAAGACGGGGAATGGACGTCTATTTCCAACGAACCTGCAGAAGCAACTCATGGAGTCCAAACAGAGAGGAGCTTTGGAGAGTTGCGATACGAAGGGTTGTCTGAAGAAATCGCAAATGTGAGTATGTGGTCCACGGAAATAGCTTCAATGATACATGCTCAAACCTATCTATCAAGCGCTATTTGCTTCCCCGCCTCCCTCCTGCTAGGCCCGCACCGCGTTCTTTTACAATTGGACGTCTACGAATCGCCGTTGAACGGCTGTATCTTGCGGCATTTCCAGCGTACAACGTGTTCTTCTCTGAGCTTATCGACTTGGCTACATGGACAGATTATTGGACGAGCCTCGCATATTGTCTGGTGAGTTTGGACATATCAGCTCATGTTTAGGCTAGCTAAATAAACAAAATATTATAGACATTTTGGACACTTTGGTGGCACAATCTGTTAGCGCCTGCCTTTGTTTTGCGTATCTTGTATGGGGTATTATGGCGGCGCGTGTTTCCTTATCCTACTTTGGAAGATCTGCGCAGGCATCGCGATGAAGTCTCAAGTGCTGACGAATTTGGTGAACGTGTCTCCGCCAGGCTCTCTGCTTCATCGTCTGGCGTAACTGAGATGTGGAGACTTTTCAAGTTGTTCGACAATAAACGTAAAAACAAGGCCAATGCTAAAAGCAAAGATAAAGACAATGGAAATGGAAACAATTCTAGTCCTGGCCATCCAGATAACACCACTGAATACCAAGAGCCCACAGTTCTCGATACTCTGGACGAGACCGAGGAAAACAAAGATGCTAAACTTTTAGGACTTCGAATCCTAGAGGACCTTGCTGATCTTCATGAGAGAATAAGAAAGTATGTCTCATTTCATCACGATTAGAAAAGGCATCTGACTGGTATACTCTCACCCTAGTATTCTCATTTGGAGGAAGCCGTCCGCCTCTCAGCGATACACTTATGTATGCAACGCATTGCTTTACCTTGGACCTCACGCATTGACAATGAAATTTATCTTAGATACTTTTTGGGATCTTTCTGCTAACACTACTACCAACTCAGTATATCTCCAAGCTGGCGTTTTTTATCTTGGGTTGTATATTTTGGCACGTTATCCCACTCGTTGCTGCTTTGTCTCCTTCAGATAGGAGCAGGTTAGTAATACAGACCCTTATTTTTGTATTTGCTTTTGTATTGACTTTAACTCAAGAATTCCTCCGCCGCTTGATGACGTACCCACCGATGCCGACTACGCTATGGAGCTAATATCCCTGCGAGTCGCGGCTGGGCTTGAGGTTCAGCCGGCCAACCAGAAGCAGACGAAGCGGCACAAGAATTCTTCATCGGATAGTCTCGTGCTGGAAGCTTCATCGAAACCTCAGCAACGAAGCCGGAACGATTCTGTTGATTGGAAAAAGTGGGGAAATCGCCTCGCCATTGGCAAATCTGCGGCCAATGATCTTAGAAGGCTGAAACCGGGCAGCGCTGTGAGAGCTTCGCTTGTATATTCCTGCACCTTTTGGCTCATGATGTACAATAGTGGCCTGTTCACGAGGTTTGGCCACCGAGGCATCCTCTTCTTCCAGGGGTCGGCATTGCTTTACCACAGGTGAATGCTGAGTTGCATAGTAAGGTGCTCCCCTATTTTTTTCTCGTTGAAGATCGCCAATTTTGCTTGTTTAGCTTATCCCTGTCAACACTCCTCGGGACCGGGCCTAATCACTTTGACACCTCGAGCGCTACTGTTTACTCCACTGATGTCACAGACTGCGAAGCTTGTAGTTCCATTGTCTGCTGTCAAAGGAATAAAAAAGGCCGGGTTGCTAAAAGGGTTGCACATTCGGTGGTCTTGTACGAGCGACGAGGCCAAAGAGGAGAAAGAAGATAAGTTTATGTGGATTGGGTCTCGGGATGAGCTATTTGCTCGTCTCGTTGGTAGCGATGGTAAAAGGTGGATGAAGGTCTAGTGTGTTTATTTTTAGACAACTTCTCTTCTACTACGACAGGTGTTGTAGTCTTTCCTAATATTTCTTTTGGGGTCCGATTTCCTCTTGTGGATTGAGAAATATATGGCCTCGTAGACGAGTTTCCTCTCCTTTTTCTTCTCTTCGTCCAGCACACAACCATGTTCTTCACAGCTGAATTGCTCGGAAAGCGCGACAGTGGCTTTGGTCTTCTATGGTGCCTGATATTCATATGACGAAGTTCGACTTTAGTTTGTCGACCTTTTTTTTTCAGGCTGGCTGCTACACTCGGTTCAAGGTCTAATTTCAAAAAGCTTCCAAAACGTTCTGTCCTTACTGCAGACATCACCCAACTCTGCGACTTGATTTCCGAGCCGAATGAACCTCTTGCCCTACGACTATCCAGCAACTTAATGTTTGGTGTCGTTCGGTAGGAATTGCCTTCGATTTTGTCTCTATTATTTCTTCATAGTCTAGCTGCCGATTTTCAGAGTTTACAAAGGTAAGAGTATTGTTTCATCGTTTTTAACTACATCATTCACCGACTTTCTCTAGTTAAACAGGATATATTTATGAGCGATGTTACAAATTGCGTTGCTACTTTGAAAAAGGTTGTACAGGATCTGCGAACGTCTGGTTCTGCGCAATTGCAAATGGCTAACCCCTCTGTTCGGTGAGCTCTGCGTGCGATGTACATTACTTTTGGATCCTAACTCTCGTCAAATCCAGCCCTTCTACTGTAACCCTCGTCGCAGATCCGAACCAGGCTTTTGCGCTAGACTTTGATGCTTTTGTGGCTGTTAGTACAGCTAGTTCTTTAGCATATAATCCACGAATGCCTTTCATTTCCTTTTTATATAGAACTGGGACGAATATTTAAATATCGATGGTAGGTTTCGCTGTTTCCTCGTGGTTTCATACCCTCGTAAACCTGCTATCAATAGCCGACACTACAATAGGAAATAGTACTGTCATGGAGGACGAAGACGACGACGATTTCGACCCGAACGAAAAGAAGAAAGGCAAAGCAAAAGCCGTCAAGAACCCCGCGCCTGCAACAGAAGCACTGCGTAAAGAGCAGCATACACTCGACGAGCATCATGAACACCTTTTCTCGGCTTCTTTTGACTTATCTTTCAATACTAATATCTCTGGACAAGGACCATCTTCGTCTCAAGTGGACGCTCCTTTCGATAATTTTTTCCCTTTCTCTGATGGGCTAGAAGTTGGAGACGACCTTGGAGATGACCTCGCCCGTGAGCTCGGCTGGAATATATCGCCTCAAAAGAGTGTCAGAAGTAACAGGTTATCATTTTGCTGGCCTCCGTCGTGTATCAGTCGCATTAAGCTCATATATGCAGGGTTACGGTTGATGATCCACCGGAGATGAATTTCGAACAGCAGCTAAATGACTTCAACATGGATATGGACTTTGATTTGAACATTGTAGACATGCAAATGCCTGACCATCAACTCTCTAACAGAGCTACTCCTCCGCCTGGCACGCCTGTTCCTCGTTCTGCATCGAGGACGAAAGTAAGTATTCGAATTTTAACACCATCTACCATAGGAAAGGACTAACTGAGTCCGATTCTCAGACTCCGAGAAAAGGTTTCTCTGAATTCTATATCTCTTCTCCCCTCTTCGCTGACTCCTTCAAAAGAAAATAACTACCCTTCATCGAGGATGGGATCAGTTGCACCAAACATGCAATTAGGAAGTCCTGCGACATCTTTTTCTCGATTACTATTATCTCAGGATGAGGTACTTCCGCTGCAGCCTTTGAGGGAAGTAACCGCAGAAGAGCGCAATAGACAGAACCAAGGCATGGAGCCTCGTCAAAGGAAGGCCAAAAGAACGCGACTGCTCCTAGACGCTCGCACTGAACTGACAGACGACGAACTGAAGGTATGGATTAAACCCCAATTGGCTGAGTTTGTTACTTAGTCTTGTGTTTGAAGATCGCAAGGGCCAAATATGTGGAATCACAAAGGTCTTTAAGACGGGACGTCTTAACCAAGAGATTTCAGAAAGAGGCCGGAAAATATGTCGAGGACCTCATATGGGGCGTTCCCAAAGGGAGTAAGTGATAACGGCAATGCTAAAATCGATTCTTGACTGATATTCCTCCAAAGTTCAGGAGCAGGGGTTAAAGGAATTTTGGCAGGAAAACTTCAAGGTACAAGTAGAAATGCGTTCCGGTGCACTGCGTATTCATTATGAGGGTATGTACCTTTGCGGTATATTATAAAATCGCCCCAGAACAGATCGTATCTCACAGACGAACAACCCCCAACCAAGAGAAGGAAGATCTTTCGACCGCAACCCAATGAAGGAGAGGACGAGGAAAATCTCGCCATAAACCAAGACGAACCCGTTTATCCGGACGGGGATTGGGGTATGGATTGGGGTGCAGGTTTGATCTTCCTCGTCCACATCATGATAGTTGAATTTAAGACTTTGATTCAGGGAACGACGGTGATATGGCGATGATTATGGATGATCCTGGGCCCATTAGACACTCTTCTGAAGTGATTGCTGCGGACATCTGGCGTCGTGTGAAACCTGATATTTTATCATTCTCTAGGAACCAGGTCAAGCACGTCGTGTATCTCGCTCTGCCTCTATTATCGGTGGAAATCTTGGGTTTGATATAGCTGCGAAAGGTTCTGGGAACGGGTCACAGCGTAGCTCGCTGTTCCCGTGGGACAACGCAGGAGGTGGACCAAGCTCTTCGAGTGGAAATGTCCCGTTCGGACAGCCTGAGTTCGAGCAACCAGTCGAATATGTCGACATCAGATTGCGAAGCAGTTCTTTAAGCCGTCATGGAAGTCCTATCGTCCATAATAGCCAGGGAGGAAGCGTACAAGGGATGGGCATCTCGTTCTCTCCCGTACCCGGCGGAAGAGGATCCCAGGTGTTTGGAGAGGACTTACAATTCGAAGGTCAGGCCTGCCTGTTAACATTTAGATACATGATTGATCTACAGGCCCCACAGTCGAGAACCAGGATGAGATTGCTGTTCCGGAAGATACACAACAAGACACGCAGAAATCAGAACAGAACCTCATTACTCTGGAAAGGAATTCATTTAATTTCCTGGAGTGAGTTGTGGCTTGCAAGAGAGATCTTGATTGATGACTGTTATCTTCGATAGATACGCCAAGATGCAATTCCAGGTATTGCCAAAGGGAGATGATAGGCTGACATTCGAAATCGTCGTCCCGAAGATGACTAGCACTCGCCATGTCGCGGCAGCTGGGTTTTATCATTGCTTAGGTCGGTCGGATATTATTCGTACAGATTGAAATTTATTTGTTTTCCATACCTCGCAGTTCTAGCCACGAAGAACCTTGTCCGCCTGCAGCAACGAGAACCGTACAGGACGATTAATATTGTCATTATTTGAGAAAGTCGATAGAGATGCCGGTTTACGAAGCTACGTTCGGGGAGTCGGAGATTGGCGAAAAGAAGAATTCTTTTGTACTGTGTAACACATTGAATGATAAATCTGATAAGAAAAGAAGAGATTGAAATGAAGTAGCTGTGTTCCGACCAGTGCAACGGCCGTTGTTCGTTTGCGGTGACTTCCGAATACGGGGACGGCGGCGCTAAATGATCTCCGTCCAATCAGAGCCTTTTCCCTAAAAACACAGGACCAATGATGGGACCATCTAATAATTATTCGCTCCAATCGTACTACTTGTTGAATCACTTATAAGTCAAATAACTCGGGTTCAATCTGTTCCGTCTACTACAGAAACGATTACCGCGTCTCCCAGCGCAAGTTCACAACTCAGTCTCTCATCACAGGTCATTGCAACTCCACCGTAAAATGTCTTCACCAGCCGTACTTGCTGCCAAAGCCGCCCTTGCCAGCATCGATCTCTCGAA
>Ga0247779_1000407_pt1 | contig 28580 bp, 27 predicted proteins | sample UWRJL221509R5_FD_179925 | JGI IMG/M metagenome (GOLD analysis project Ga0247779, IMG submission 179925) | Plant litter microbial communities from Arlington Agricultural Research Station in Wisconsin, United States - UWRJ-L221-509R-5 | ecosystem: Environmental > Terrestrial > Plant litter >...
TCATGTCGAACTTGTCGAATTTCCAGATTGCGAGCACTCTTTTGATTATGAATCGGGAGCAGAGGATAAATGGCGCAAGGAGTTTGACCAGGTGATGATATTCCTTCGTATGCAGCTTTAAAGGGGTACGTAACTGGTTTTGTACGTTGTGTATCTAATCAATTTAAACGCTTCCAACATATCAATTACCCATAGCAATATTAGGATACCATTGTATCTACGATGAATCGCATCAAGTTATTCTCCATTGCAGGCATGCTCATTGTGTACATACATCGACGTTGTTAAGCGCATGATATATGCTCCTTTATTCTGAGTTTCAACACGATTTTATTACTGTTGCAGAAAAACAACTGACGAATGTACTCGGATCGGAGTTAACGCCCTTCGCACTTTTCCTCGCCACGAATCTCTGGGGACCGCAATGCGCATTGACCCGTCATCGATTGGCTTTTCTCTTGCCGTATGAATTCGTAACGTCGGTACTGCAAGGCCTTTTTCTATAAAATGGAGAGTAAATTGTAAGACAGAGATAAGCATTGACTGATACCTTCTACTACACTATGGCACAATACAAAACTTTCGAGTACAAGAAGCTCGACAACACACCACCCTTCCTTTTGGATGTCTATTTCCCGCCCTTTCCCGCTACAGACAAAATCGTTTCAATCCCAGTGCTTGTTTTCTTCCATGGAGGAGCTCTACTCGCTGGTGATAAGCAAAGCGCTTTTCCAAATTGGTTACTAGGTATGTTTTTGACCTCAAGTCCTCTGAGATAAATTTGTTGATTATTATGTAGAACGCGCTTTATCGCTGGGATACGCATTTGTCTCGGCGGATTATCGATTACTGATACCGACCACCGCACATGAAGTCGTCGAAGACCTCAAGGATGTCTTCAAATACGTCTCGAACACCGAATTTAAAGGGGATAGCTATACGTTTAAACTGGATGGTGACAGGATCGCTGTCTGCGGCAACAGTGGAGGAGGATTGTGTGCATATCTTGCGGCGATACACTGCTCCCCGAAGCCCAAAGTTCTGATCAGCATTTATGGTCAGGGAGGCAACTTTTTTGTGAGTACAAATTGAAAACCCAGTGTTGTTTTTTTTGCTCATAAGGCCAAAATAATTTAGACCGAGCACAATCTTGCTGTTAAAAGGGGTGGAATAAAGTTCATGGGCATGGATATGCCTGAACTTAACCCATCTATTTTTTCCAGCTTGACGTATCCATTATCGGAAAGCCAACCTACGTCGACGGGCATACCATTCGGAACTGATTTTGATCAAGACCCAGCGACAATTGCAGAGAACAACCCACGAATGATGAGCTACAGTTTCTTCCTCCAGCAAGGAAACTATCTTGATCATTACACTGGCTTGCACGAACCCAGCATCAGCGAGGAACTGCGCAGCATTCTCGAGAAAGAAGGTACCAGTGTAGAGGATTTCAAAAGGGCTTTACCGAGCGATAAACATTCGCTGTTTCCTCAATTATCTGTTGATGCTCAGTGGCCTCCGACCATTCTCATTCATGGAACAATTGATGACGTTGTGCCCTTTGACGAGTCGCGCAACATCAAGAAATTATTGGAGGACGTTGGAGTGCCAGTGCAATTTATCGAAGTGGAGGGCCAACATCACGGTTTCGACGGATTTCCAGGCGCTGAGGAGGCGCATAAAGTTGATTTTGATTTAGTGAAGGATTTCCTTCACAGATATCTATAATTTTATTGAATGTACGCATTTATTTAAAGAATGTTCACCCATCTGTTTATAGAGTCGTCAAACTTCATACGTGATCTGCTTCGATATCATCCATTGCGTGATAGTAATGAAACTTAGCCGGGCCAGATTTGAGAGGAAAGTGGGAAGCAGTAGTTAATCCAACCCCAAACATTGGCGGAGAAGAGGGTGGTCAAATCCTTTCCCAGCGGGTGTGGCATTTTGTGGCCGTTCATATGATGAATAGATGACTTTGCTCTGGGCAAATCCAACCGCCGACGCCATATATGACTACATCGTACACCGATCTTTATTCCAAGATGAACAAGTCAGTACCATGAACGTGCGACGTTCATAAGTCTTACTACTGTTTTTCGGGAAATCACGATAGCTCTATCGGGATTTGAGAGGATTTGCGTCGTTGGTCGTTTAAGAATGTATTCATGAGTGTGGGTAGACATTTGATACTCCCATGGGCATAAGTAGATACAGAGAAAATGGGAGTATCCATCGAGACTTTGCGAACGGTGGACAATGACTTGATTAGTCAAAATACTTATTGCATACCCTCGAAGACTTTAAAGTTTACAGGTCGTTTTCGGCAGAGGAAAGTCCTTGCCTTTGAAGTAGTCGTAGTTTAATTAACCTGCAATTGTGCATGTGAGTAACGAAGAAGAGGGATAAAAGCGTCCGACAGCTAGTGAAGTCATGCTCAGGTAGCTACACTGGCAAATTGCGATTCCCACCAGCATGCGCAGAGCTCTATTTTAGCACCGGTGACAAAGATTTGGTCAGTATTTACTCACCTTGTGAATGTTTATACTCTGAGGAAATCATCCTTGATAGATAAGAATTGAAGTCAATTGCTCAGTCAGGACTGGATGGTGTTTTCTTAAAAGAGGTTCAGGCGATAGGCAGAGTCAGCGCTTCATCATCAGTTACCGGCAGCTCGGTACGTCAGCCCGGGAAAGACGCTTATTTGGTCGTGCTTGTATTAAATGGCGTTGTGTTTGCATTGTTTGGCAAAGCTTGGTGCGTACCTTCAGTGATTTGTTCCGTTCTTTGGTTTTGAATTATCTTGCGTTTCGCCCAACTTACTTGCCTGTATTTCCCATACCGCTATCATCTGTTTATTGCTTCTCCTTTTTTTTCAAATATTAATGAGCGGGCTCAGCTCAGCGTCTAGTATTCTGGGTCAACCGTCCGACCAGGATGTCGTTATGAATCCTCCGTCTGCAAGCAATCCTACTTCTACTAGCGAGGGCCATTCAACAGATCTTGGGGAAAAGTATAAGACCCTCAAACGAAGATTCGATGAGATAGAGCAGGTCAGCATTTATTTTCTGTCTTTCTTAATCTCAAGGAAGGCAGACCAGGAATATGCATTCGTCGCTCACGCAGATCACCAGGAAGTTAATTCGGAAACCGAGCTCCAAATTGATGCTCGTATACGCGAAGAACGAGAGTAAGTCGAAGCTATGCCACTCGTCGATGTTACACCCAAAGTTACACCTTTTTGTTACCTCGTTATTGATTCCGGTGCATTGTACTTATATCCCTTTCCTAGCCGAATACTATCGGGGATGAAGCAAATCGAGCAAGCGGCTTTGGGCTCGAATGACGCGCCATCTCAAACCATAGACGGCAATACAACTATTTCTTCGTCGTCCAATGGGAGCAAGTCGCCGCTGAGTAGCCTCATACCGCGTAAGTGGATTCTATATTTTGAGACAAGGAATTACTAAGGACAAAGTAGATCACATTTCTGCTCAATTATCATCTGCACCTATAAATCTTAGATCGCCTAGAGGACAAGCTGGAAGCTCTCGAGAAGCGGGGAATGAGGAAAATGGTCAACAGTCGAAGCACGTCGAAGGGTCTTCACTATTACCCAACTCCAATGGTACCAGCGACAATTCGTTATTTGGCCATACTTCTACTGTACCGGACTCGCCGCAGAATGCCCATGGCCAGTCGTTGGATTACAAGGGCCAGGAAGCTCAACACCAGCCCCCAACTGCCGACGACGTTGACATTGACATGCTGAATAGCAATGACCACGGCGGTAGTAATTCCAGACACCCATCCAGTATTAATTCCCATATGCACACCCAAAAACAGCAGAAAAAGTCTTCCGGTCAACCATCCTCGGAGGTTTCCACGAAAAGAGAGACACGGTCAACTCGTCAGACCAGAAATACGCGAAATGAAGGTGGCAATGTTATCGCTGCAGTTGCAGCCGCGACTGCGGAAGCGGAAGCCGCTGCTACTGCTATGCAGGACGGTCATGGGAATGTGCATTCAAAATTGGTGGCTTCACCATCTTCTACATTAGCGCATGCATTGGGCCCGAGTAATGAGGCTTCGTCGTCCAAGGAGACAAGTTCAGCGTCTCTCGGTCCGGCTTCTACACATCTCCACATGGAAAGTATACTCAAAGTTGCTGAAGCAGCGGTGGCTGCTCAAAGAGCTGCTGTTGCTGCCAATGAAGCTGACAAGTCAAATAGTTTACCTGCCAACGCCGACTCAAACCTTGACCCCAGCCTTTTTTCAGGTTCCAACGGCACAGTTGTCCATCCTTCACAAAGTAATAACACTCCATCTTCATCTGTTGCTAAATCATCCAACGCGGAGTCAAATATAGGGAGTTCTGTTGCATCAAATGCTGTTGCTAGTAGCTCTTCGACTCCCACTTCGACCTCTACTTCCACCACCACTACCCCTACTCCGGTCAGCAGCCTGAGTAACAACCCATATCTTGGTTTAAGCACAAATCTACTCCCTCGAGCCAATGGAAATTCCACTAATCCGACTGCACATCCCATGCTTATGCCCTACCCCTTCTTCTACCCGCCTCCCGCCGCCCCTGGCACGCCAAATCCCTCACCTTATCCAATGCATTATAATCCATACTACTACCTCGCTGCCCCCATGATACCTGGCGCAAACGGGATGTATCCTCCGGCGAATTTTCCACCTCCAGCTCAACAACAACACCCCCCGCCAGAACCTCAAAAGCCCAAAGCGAAACGGCTGAAAGCTCATACTGTCACCACTAAGAGTTTCAGTATACCAATGGTTCCAAGAGACAAGAAAGGCAAACCTATGTTACCACTGAATGTCGGTATCATGACAGTTATCAGCTTGGGTGATGTTTGTATGAGGGACCACTTTCATACAGAGCGGTATATCTTTCCTGTTGGTTACGAAGTGACACGGTTAGTTTATAGTCTACCTTAAAATTTATAATTCATTCACACCTTCTATTAGGCGATATCTCTCTACTGTCGATCCTACGATTGAAGTTGTCTATCATTGCACAATCCTCGATGGGGGTGATGGTCCTAAGTTTCAAATCATTCCCTCGGACAGACCGGACAAGCCAATCATCGCTGGTACCGCTACAGGTGCATGGTCAAATATCGTGAAGCAAGCAAATGCGATTCGTAATCGACAGCATTCAAATTCGGTCTCTGGTCCAGATTTCTTTGGTCTTGGTCAAAACACCATCAAGCATCTAATCCAAGAGCTTCCTAATGCTGATCGCCTCCGTGACTACGTATGGCAAAACTTTGTGGAAGGAGGGTGAGTTGTAAATTAATGTGTGCCTAGTGTCTTAACTCAAAATTATCTAGACCCCTTGGAGGACGGCATGCTGCTGTTATTCCAGCATTACCAGAAGAATATGATGCCTCGCTGCCTATCGGGGCTTATTATCCTAAACGGGAAACACCAATCAATCCAAATGTTCCAAGAGGATTGGCTCATTATCCTCAGCATATCATAGCTCAGGCTGAAGCACAACAGGCACAGAAACTCGCTGCTCAAGCCTCTCAAGAGCAACCCATAGCTGGCCCATCAGGGTCGTCATCGTCGACACCCGCACAGCAGCCTCAACCGACTTCTCTCGTTCAACCTCAGCCCCCATATCCACAACCTACTGTAGGAATGATGGGAAATCTCAACGGGAATCTCAATATTCATGAATATCAACCTCCAGCACCTCAACAAGTTCAGCCTTTGGAACAAACCGCTTCTCAGGCTGGGGACAAGCGAACGACACGGAGTAGTACAGCTGGCACTGCTCCTGGTTCAACATCGCCAGCATCGCTTCGAAATAGCCGTTCTGCGTCTCGTAGTCAACAACAGCAGCAAGACCAGCAGCAACTACAACAACTACAGATGTCGATGCCGGTCAATGGTGGAATACCTCATATGGGTGCCGATGGGATGATGCCGACTACATTTGCAGGAATCATGAATGCATATCCAGTCCCAGGCGTACCACCTCCTTCCGACTCTTCAACGACACCTAGCAGTTGACCATAGTCTTTTCACTTTCGGCTACCTTGCTTATCTTCTGATGCAATCTTATGCTCTTTCGATAGGATCTTATCCATCGACCTGTATGAGTAACGAACCCCAGCTACCAATTCCAGTCATGATGTATTCTATTCGTCATCTATGATGACGATCTTCATGTCCCAATTTCTGAGCTCGTTTCTAGCGCTCTATGGAGGAGTCTAAGTGCACTCTCTTCACTAATTTTGCCGCCTATACCGTCTGTCTGTCCTTAGACGCTATCAACAGCATTTAAACTTTGGATAGATGTGACGGAATGCTTTCCGGGGCATGAACGCATAGGATAGTCATATTTTGCCTGTTACAGGTCAAATGTGAACAATGATTCTTTTGCTCATTGCACTGTAAAGTATTCTCGCTTTGAGCTGAGATGGGCTATATTGATTCATGCGTAGAGTGGTTTTCATACGCGCCTCTGTGGGGACTTCATCCGCTGCTAGGATAGTGCCGGAAATGGGGTAGTATGTGAGGCAGACATTTATTTCTTTGGCATATAAGTCACAGGTCATAAATTTCAAAACGTTAGTAGATAGGCAAAACAATCCTCCCGTCTAACTCTATCTAAAATTTCCCATTTGTTAATTTGACCTCCTGTTTCTTTGTCTCGACTGTCTGCGTTTCGCGTTGTTCTTCATCAGTTTTCCCGGAAACAACTGCAGGGCGTGTTGTCGCAGCAAGTTCGATGCTGGGAGGCTTGTCCTCGGCTTTTTTACTTCCCTTCGTGCTTTCTTCACTGATCTCCTTGTTCTTGGCCCTTTCTTCCTCCTCTATGTCTTCTTCATGTTGGGCAAGCCTTTCTTCAATAGCTGCACCTTCGATTTCGAGGTCAAGTTTGGCTAATTCTTCTTCAATCTTCTTCATGGCATCAGATTTACTTGCATCTGTGCCGGAATCTTTTGCAGACGCAACAGAAGTTGTTGAAGTTGAATCATTGTTGTCTGTTGCAGATGCGTCTAGGGAGTCTGCAATAACACTTTCTGATGTTTCGTTCCACAAGCGATCCAGGTCCTCTTCCCACCCAAGTTCCTTGCACAACTCCCTGATAATATCGTCACACTTTCCAAGCAGGACAACATCGTCCGGCTTAGAGCCAATATTTCCAACATGGTCGATGTTGATCAGGACGCGCGGGCAATCATCATTAACCATGTCTGCTAAAGAAGCAAATGGCTGCACTGTCAGAGATGTTCCCATGATGATGAGCAAATCGGCGTCACGCGTGTGGGACATGGAACTCAAAAAATTATGTGGAAGCTAGAATCATTTACTGCCTCAGCTCAACGTTGATGAGTACATGGGAGAGGATTGGCAAACCTGTTCCCCGAAGAAAACGATGTCAGGTTTGACGTATCCATTACACCTTCCACATCTTGCGATCTTTTTCGCAAGGATATGCTCCTTCATCTTCGCATCGTCGAAAGGGTGTCGGCAATCAATGCACCTCTGAGAAGCAAAGCTGCCATGAGCTTCGATGATCTTATCTCCAGGAACACCTGCACGTCTCTCCAAGGTGTCTATATTCTGTGTGAAGCATGTGTGTAGTAGTGATTTGTCGGAAAGCAGGCGAATAAACGAGTGTGTGGGTGTCGGACGGAATTTTCCAGGATACAACTCGTGTGCAAGCGTGTAAACTAGTTGGCAAGGCAGAGTAAATACAATTAGCTCCAGATATCTAAATGTATAGAAATGACTCACAGGGAACTGGATTCCTTCGGAAAAAACCAATTTCAAATACGGCTTCAGGGTGAGGCAGATTCAACCTTGCAAGGTTGGACTAAGAGAAGAAAGTTAGCTACGTTTTGGGGCAAAAAAACCAAGGACGCCACACATAAAGTCCTATGATCGTTATTAGAAGCCTAGTTGGAACAACATGATAAACTCTCATACCAGTCTCAGGCGATCTGAAGTCAGGGATACCTGCAGAGGTGCTTACACCTTACATACAACACATATTTCAATGGGGTTCATCGTTCAACGTGAGCATACCAACCTGCGCCCAGCTAAATCAACAGATATGAATAGATGTAAATTAAACCAGATTTCAATTTGCGAAAACAACTAACCATAAGTACGACATTCTTACAGTGCTTAGACTCGATATACTTCGCCAAACCAGGTATATCCTTTCCGGAGAGCACTTTGGATTTCGTTTTGTAACTCCGTCGTCGGCCAAATTGAAAGTCCATATTGGTTGATCAAGCAAATTAAAGGGCTTGTTATGTGATTACCGCCAAGGTCGACTGAGGTTACTAAAGCTTAGTGAGAACCTCGGATGGGCGCGAACAGTGATAGTCAAGCACTGCGTGGATAATCGTTGGTAGAGTGTTTCTTGTCGATTTACGAAAGGTAATTAGAACTATTACGTCCTAAGAGTTCGTGGTGAAGGTACTACCTGAGAGCAGATCTTGCCGAGCACGGACGAAGCGCCGAAGGTGGGTAAAATTTCCAATTTGGGCACCTCCACGTCACGAGTCAAACTAGTCAAGATTTGAGTCGACCTTGCTTTTGACGCTCACTCCGAATGCCATACCAAGATTCTTGTCGCCCTGCTGGAACTGAGCATGTTGCCTCCTTCGTTGAAGCTGAAATAGAACAATGGTCTGGATGCCTGAAACGACTTGGACACGCGTTTCGGACTCTTTGAATGAGTTCTCATCCAATCAATAAATATAATCAAAATGACCTTGAGGAATTTATGAGTCTATAGCACTACGACTAGGAAACACGCTCATCTGGATTTTACTTTATGTGCTAGCTCGCGTGGATTTCCGGGAAGCGGACATTTCTTGGTCATTCGTGCGCTACGATAGCGGCTCTATGGGTTCTTAAAGATCACCCATCCTCTCGGCTAGCCTGATATGTAATTGACTCTATTTAGTTGTCGTAGATAAACCGTCTCATTTTTTGATCAAGTCTGTCTCTGTGATAAAGAACTGATAATGAGCAAGGTATAAAATACATCTTCTATCCAGCCAGGAGGCTTCCGAAGATATCGAGCTGAGCCTCATTGTGTTATGACTCCGCCACTCATTCAAGTCTTATCCAGGTCTTTGAATTTTCAATGATACCCTTACGATACTTCCCAGCAGTATCCGAGAAATGATCGCTTTTCATGGGGTCGTTTTCTTGTCTTATCATGCTTCCATGGTCTATTTCTCCGAGCCACGATATGGAACTATGTTCTGGAAGAAGGCTCGAATCGTTATATCGACACCGCGACGTCTCAATGATACCGCATTGATTACTACCACAATAAAAGCAAGTCTACGACATATAAAATCAGCCAACTATATCAGCGAGTATCTTCTCAGACAATTCAAAAAAACAAAGTGTCCTTTCTAACCAGCGCCATGAAGCTTACTGTTGCCTCAATCTTAGCACTTGCCTTCGCTCTCGGCGGTTCTTCTCTCGCCATACCTGATGCTGCGCAGCCACAGGTTACTACCCTTACATTCACATACCCCGATGGGAGCGTACTTACACGCACGTTGACGTTCCCCGCAATCCTCACGCGCACTGCCCTCCCACCGGTAACCATACCTGTTTAAATCATCGAGAACCACTATCCTATAGTGCAGGTGCTCGATAAATTGTACGTTATTCTGTGTGTATTCTCCCAATGCACTATTTAACGCAGCAATTTGCACTCTTGCGATAAGATACTGGAAAAGAAATACATTGGCAATGATAGGATTTTTTAAATTGAAATTTTATGTTCATATTTGATTTTATGGGGCTTCAGTAGTCAACTGAGGATTGGATGGTGGTTGCTTTCCTGAATTATATTGTATATGTGTATCATTACGTTCAGATCGAGCCCATACACAAAAAATATCAATCAAAACTTTGCACAGTTGAGTTCGTTGTCGATCAGTCATCCGTCACACCATGCTCAGCATTCCAGTCTTTCAACCAAGACTGGACGAATGCGATCTCTTCCTCATGAATCTCGAGAATCTCCGGAGGTTCATTCTGAATATTTGCAAGGCCATATTCATCGTAATGGTGGACCGCGTCTTGGAAGAAATGTCGCGTCAATAAATATCAGAAAAGAAAATAGAAAGAAAATGGCTCACTGGGAATAAGCTTGAATGGACGCACAGTAGTATCTCTACGAGGAAGAGCATCACTACTGTGTGCAGTATCAGGTCGCCATGGGTCGACTTAGGCACAATGAAGGAACATGGATTAGCCTAGTGGTTCTTCTTTTTGAAAAAATAACCTACCTTGCCCATCGATGATTGCGAGACGATCAGCAGCAATGTGGAAGTCCCCTAGGATATTGACAGAAGCTACGTTTGGGAGAGGAGGGACCTTAAACAATTCACCAGGTGGGAAAGCCTAGACAAGATATTTTATTTTAATTGTCAACGCTTTCCCTCCAGGCATTAATTAGCACCGTCAATGGACGAACCTGTTTGCACATTTTGGATTCGTAGGCCAAGTCAAGAACGCGGGAAATGATGCGTGGTCTGTTGTCCGGAGGGGCGGTCTACGACCAAGGGTTGAAACGGTTACTAGACAGCTTGATACAAGCAATACATATAGTAAACCTACGGTGAAATATCCCCACTGCGTGCAAACTTGGAAGTTCCATGGTCGCCACGTCTGCCCCAAATCTGTAGCTTGGAAGTCGGCATCGTTATACGTGCCAAAACACTATTTATTGACGGCAATTGAGACTAAATAGCAGAATTAGAGGAAATATTTTACCGACCTCTTCAACAGTGGGCCCAGGAGGCTGACCAGAACCACACTCGCCATCGACGAACTAAACGATAAGAAATATCTATGAGTTTATCGACGGAGCAGTAGATGTGGCAAAATTATCTCACATCCTTGATATACGCTGCGTAATTCATGATAACATAGTCAAGACTAAGGTCTTTCCCAACCTGGACGGATCTCGCTGGGTGCCCAAAGGGTAATTTTAACGTGGCTGCCGTCGCATTTGCAGGAGGCGTGCTTAAGGCAGAGCAGAAATCTTCAAATCCAGAATCGTTCTGTTCAGGAATCCAGTTTTTATTCTGCCAGTCGTCCAGGGCGATCTGATCCCATGACCATTAGTAAAAGCCTAAAAGAAAAAAAGAAGACTGAATCGTTTACCTCTAATATAGATGCAAAATCAGTGTCGTGCGACAGTCCTTCCAGGCCAAATTGTGCTTTCAAAAGCTGTTTGGTACTATTGGAATGGCCAAGAAGGATCGAATCAATTTTGCTGATCGAATCAACCAAATTCTGTGAGCATGTAGAGTTTGCAGCCTGTCGAATGATGTCCATATACTGCCAATTCTCAATTGCAGCGTGAACGACACCTATGAGAAAATCGGGTTCCTGAAAGACGGCGGAAAAAGAAGAAAATACATACCACTTGACGCGATGGCACCCCAAACGATATCAGGATACAGAACTTTCATATGAGCAGATCGAGCACCCGCATAAGAGCCCTAGAAATTGTAAGGGTGTAGATCATTTAAACAAGAAAAAGCGGACTGACTCCGTAGTAGATCCATGGGGTTCCTGGAGCGGTTAAATCCTCGTTGATGCCACTGAATTTCACATTCCTCATAAAATTTGCACTATCTGCAGCAGCTTGTGAGTTATCAAGAAACCTAAAATAAAGGCATGATGACGTATGAAATAAGCATAAGGAGATTGTATCTTTACCGGAGGGCATCAGTTGAGAAATTTAGGACTGGAACGGACTGGCCTGTTGAAGTGTATACGGCGTCAATTCCCATCAAATAAGGAACACAAAATCACAGAACGTACCATAGTATCTATGCTCCAATACGACACCAACACCTCCTGTCGCCCGAGTTAGAATTTCGACTATGCCCGTATCTAGAAATTGCAAGCGGTCCTGCATATCATTTAGAATCATAGTAAAGCAATCTCAAAAAATTATCTCGCTTACTGATCCACTAGTTTCCCCTCCATCTAATATGACTACTGGCGCACCCTTACGTGGCTTATAGTTGCGAGTACTAACCCAATAACGTTGTTGAAAAGTGTCTTTGCGGTTCTTGTCAAAATGATCAAGAGGCTGCTCGAAGAATTGGGGAGGAAAATCCGTTTCAAGATCGGCGCGCTTGCTATTGCTAGACTGGGACTCCTGCTGAATGCGTTGGTTTAGTTGCCACTGTTTAACGCGTCGCGAGCCAACAATGTTGGAAAGGGCGCTCGTGGACGCGACCAGACACAAGGCGACTATCAGAGATGCAGCCTTGGTCCGCATTTTGGAACTTCAGGATGGCGAGAAAGCAAATAACGTGGGGTGGTCCTTATGTAGTATTCATGGTTTGATGGATATGACTCTTCTATGAGATGAACCATGTTGTATTCAATGTTCTGTGAGTAACCGTCTTTTTTTAGTGTTTCGTTACGAGAGCGGGCAGCTGCCGCGCAATGCCGATCCGAATTTTTGGTTGGGGGCGACTCGCTTCTTTCCTTCCTTTCAGGAGTCTGACAAACAAGCGTTCCATTGTTGAGCTTTCCACCGAACCGTTTCACCCGAGTCGAAGCTAACCTGAGGCCAGCCCATGCGGTTGCGCCCCCATTTAAATTGTAACTAGCCGATAACATTTTTAAAACTGCATGCCATACCGCCATGTAGAAAAATTCTAGTCAGCTGAAGTGTTTTTAATGAGATAATTATATACGTACTTACAGAAGATGGTTGATAGTATTTGTGCAATTCTCAATAATCTAGAAAACAATGATGTCGTGAAACAGAAATGGTAGTATACGTATGCACGAGGCTTCATTTTGGCTGCCAAAATCATATTGTGCGAAAAAGTGGCTAATAAGTGCAGAACCGTCATTGAGCATTGATATAACAATCACAAATACATACCAGAAATAAACAAACTATATGAGCAGTTGGTCTTGGAACCTATTGCCAAAGCCAAACATAATATGTGCGATAAAATTTTTGTATTTTGAATTTAGATCCACGGGGAGTAAATAAACAATATACGTTATGAAAGGACTGCTCACTGGTCTTCTACCCCATTCTCTAAGTTCCAATCCCTCAGCCAGGAATTCACGAAAAATATCATTTCGGCGTGAATTTTGCGTATCTCGGGCGGCTCATCAAGAATGTTGGCAAGTCCGAATTCATCGTAGTGATGGACACCATCTACAAATAAGAAAATTTAAGCATGGCGGAGAGCTATAGTAGGAAAGATCGACGCACTGGGAATAAGTTTGAAAGGACGCAAAACGGTATCTTCACGATCTGGAGCATCACTACTGTGTGGGGTATCGGGTCTCCATGGATCGACTACAAAGGAGATTAAACTCGAATGCACTTGGACATATGATATGCACCGTACCTTCTCCATCAATTATAGCCAAACGATCAGCAGCAATCCAGAAATCACCCAGAGCGTTGACTGCAGTTACATTAGGTAGAGAAGGGACCGTAAAGTGGTCACCGGGAGGGAAAGCCTGAGAAGATTATGTTAAGTTGAATCCGTTGTGTGATATAATGATCACGACCAACCTGTTTACAGATTTTGGATTCATATCCAAGAGTCAATAGTCTAGATACAATCCTAGGTAACTTTTGGTCTGGAGGTGCGGTCTGAAAAAAAACAAAGGTACGAGTTAAAATAATGCAAAGATATTCCGCATGCAATACCTACAGTGAAGTAACCCCACTGCGTGCAGACCTGGAAAAGCCAAAGACGCCATGTCTGATCGAGACCTGTGTCAAGATAACTTTCATCATTGTATGTGCCAAAACACTGGAAGGAGTTCACTTAGAACAAAAGGAGACGAGAATCACAAGTCACGGACCTCTTCGACACTGGAGTCTGAAGGACAGCGAGAAACAATATTCTGGACATGGGGTGAGACTTTTTTGCGCGTGGGGGAAAGAAAAAAAAGTACCTTCTTAATCCAAGAACCATAGTTGATGATAGAGATATCAACAGCAAAGTCTTCTCCAACTTGAACCATTCTGTCTGGATGTTCGAAAGGAAGCTCAAGAGATTCTGCCCCAACGCGTCCAAATGGATGGCTCAATGCGGCACAAAACTCGTCAAATCTGGTGCTACCAACAGCGGGATCCCAATTTTTTGCTTGCCACGAACCGAGTGGGCTCTTTCATAGGAAATCAGTCTTATAATGCGACGCAAAGGCATTAGCATTACCTCTAGAACAGAAACGAAGTCGTCATCGTGTTCCAGGCCACTGAGACCGAAGAGAGATTTCAATTGCCGCTTGAAAGCAGCACGGCCGCTCGAGAGGATAGAATCAACCTTGTTGATGGAATTAACGAGATGGGCAGAACATTTAGGGTCTGCCGCGTTGCGAATGATATCCATGTATTGCCAGTTCTCCAGAGCTGCGTGAGTAACGCCTACAAGAGAATTTAAAGGTGCTTCTGTAGATAATCGTAAAAGACCCACCACTTGATGCAATAGCACCCCATACGATTTCGGGATAGAGAACTTTCATGTGAGCAGCACGGGCACCGGCATAAGAACCCTAATAAAAAATTCTTGTAGCCAGGTGCAAAGGGTTGGAAACATCAACCTACTCCATAATAGATCCAAGGAGTTCCAGGAGCAGTTAGGTCCTCGTCAATGCCATTGAACTTTACATGCTTCATGAAGTTGGCACCATCGGCAGCTGACTGTTCATTATCGAGAAAGCTGCAGCATGATGAGCGCGATTTAAAAGCAAAGAAGATTATCAGTTTACCGAAGGGAATCGGTGGAGAAATTGGCAACTGGTATAGATTCTCCTGCAACATACATAAATATGACTTCTTTACAAAATGTAACAAACTTGCCATAGTATCTATGTTCTAATACAACGCCAACACCTCCGGTTGCACGAGCAAGGATTTCTACGATTCCAGTGTCCAGGAATGGCAAACGGTCCTAAAGCTATAATCAGACTATGGAAAATGGACTAGGAAGTCCTTTCATGTTTTGTATACGCACCTCTCCGCTAGTTTCGCCACCGTCCAAAACAATAACTGGCGCACCCTTCCGTGGCTTGTAATGACGCGTGTTAACCCAATAACGCTGATGAAAAGACTCTTTCAAATTCTTGTCGAAATGATCAAGTGGTTGTCGGAACCATTGCGCAGGAAAGTCTGCCAGTAGTGCTGAGATATGCTTCATGACCAAAGGTTTCTGTCCTAGAATTTCGGAATCCTTGCTAAACGAGTGGTCCTCGGCGCGTTTCTTGTCCAACTTCCACAGATTTACGCCCTGCGGTCCAAGGACGCGAATTTGGTCTATACCTGGTAGGGCACTGACAGTTGCAAGAAGACATATTGAGGTAAATAGCAGTGAGGTCTTGCCCCTCATCATAAGGCTTAGTGGTTGTAATTCTGTGTGAACCTTGACCAAGGGCCATGTTGACTCTTGAAAGCTGAGATAGCCTTTATTCGGTTACCTTATGGACGCCGACGACCTGCCGTGTCTACGGCACGGGGACCGGATCTAGCCGGAAAGAGTGATCCCTGGGATGGCATATAAGTATTACTACACTTAAGCTTGAGCTTGAACATTTGATTCTGAACTCCGAGTAAGTCTGTTCTGGTCTCGCCAAAACCTCCCGAAATCGAATGACTCTACCCTACAAAGAGAGATGTCTTTTCTTCTCTTTCACATCTGCAATTGGGTCCACACTTCGAGCTTCCAGTAGGTCGACCTCAATACGGTATACAGGCTTCTTGGCTTCGTCCACAACGATTTCAAAGAACAACCTAGCGATTACGCGTCGGCTTGCTCATGAGTTAGATTTCTAACATGGTCTACTTACGCAGTTCTTGCCATCAAGGGTGAAAGGCATCCATCGTAGCCCTCGTTTCTAACAAAGAACGTCGTGCTATGATCAATCTTTTCATAATTTTCCGTATAAAATCAAATGGCTAGTGTCCTTATCAACAACCAATCTCTTCTTGACGCCTTTTGACAATGCCTGTCGTTGAAATCGCACCCTCGACCCTCAGCGATGTCTATTTCTCAGACATACCGAAGGTTGTCGAAAGTACGTTCATAGAGAGGTCAGATTAGTGGAAATTACTCACTGTAATATTTTCACAGCATTTATTGGGCAGTTTCTGAGGCCGAAACAAAGAATATCCTCTTGTTCATAAGTTCATCTATATATGAATGCTTGGTATCTTAAATTCCATTATCCTTTGGTGGAATGGGAAATATATGAACACCACAAGGCAATAATTAATCGTCCGGGATATCCGGATTTCATCGGCTTTGTACCTTCTATTGGGCAAGAAGCATCCGTGAAGTATGTTGATTCGATAAATACTGCGTTCCTGCTCTTACCGCGCCTGTCACGGAAGCCTTTACTTTGACCATGAAGAAAGGAAAACCTGAGGTAACGCCATCAACACCTTGACCGACAAGGTTGACGAAATAAACTAAAGTATTCACCGGTAGGCGTCACGTCGGAATCATCCTCAGAATATTTTGCTGTTGTTGGATGGGACAGTTCAAAGGCAGTCAGTGCGTTGCCCATCGATCGACGTCCTCTGACAGTTGGATGCTACAGAAGAAGGGTTCACCAGCTTTGTACGTTTCGTTTTTTAAAGTAGCTGTGTGAATGGTTCTAAAAAAATCCATTGGCTGATATCCTTTTACGCGGACTTCCAAACGATTTCCCCTTTTCCTTGTCTCTACAACGTCCACCTTCCTTGGGGAGGGAACAAACGGCGATCTTTATTAACTTCAGTCTGGATTTAGTAATTGAGAGTCATCATATAACTTGGGTCCCTAAGACCGGGCTCAATAAGGTCTTCTTAAACATTTATCTCCTGTGCACGCTCCATGATGATCATTCTTCCTTGCTTACATTTACTGACAGATAGTAACGGTAACGGTTAAGCGGGTCTGTCCATAGTGGTCGCGATTGCGTGTTCTGCAGTCGACTCGTACTGATATAGTTGTACGTAAGTATTTCCAGTGCTTTTTCAAATTATTTAAGCGATGCATTTAAAATCATAGAATCACAGAACTGATCTGCCTCGCCAATTTGCCCCTTAACATCACGCTGCAGTCCCTCCAGCTTACCACTACATACCTTTGTATAGCTCTACCTCTCTGTTCTAACCGATCCGACGATGCCAATTGTCGAACTCGCTACCTGGGTCGTAAGCGACGCCTATCTTAAGGACAGCAAAGTGCTTGACCCTGCCATCGACTTCTTCAAGGCGGGTGTGGACGGCTTGAAAAGGTGCATCCACATTGATTTCTGATTCGAAAATAGAAGACTGAGACGGCGCTTAGTATACATTATGGCATCGCCGAGGAAGACCAGAAGACCATGTACTTGTTCATAGGTGCGAGATATGAGAAACAATCTTTAGTCTGATTGTAATTCTGATACATTCGCTTTCAGTTTGGGAGAGCATCGAGCATCATAAAGCTTTGATGGCCCGTCCTGGTTATCCTTTGATTCTCGGCCTGAGACCTTCGATCGGCGAAGGAGGTTTGACAATGAGGCATATCGACTACCTCCATGATTTTTTCCCCGCTCTTACCGCCCCCGTAACCGAAGTGCTGCTCATGACCTTGAAAGACGGTAAAACAAAGGAGGATCTCGACTCTATCCTCTTACCCTTGGGGAATAAAATTGACACAAAGAATATCCACAACCGCCCCGCTAATCAAGGTGTAATCTTGGAGGACCCAAAACAGTTCGTTGTCACCATTGGGTGGGACAGCATTCAGGTTTGATATGTTTTGTTTGACCAAGTAAAATAGTTCTAACTACAGTATACAGGCCCATACAGATTGTGTAGGAGAGGCATCTTTCCAGCCTTTAATCCAAGGACTACTGGACACTACGGAACTCACTTTAGTCCATGTCGCTCTGAAGACCATCTGATCTGTTGCAGCCCCGCTCGCTTGCCGGAAGGCTTTATTTATTTGCGTAGTTATATGTTGGATTTTTCTTTGTTGAGGTTCAAATTGGGTACAAGATAAACGAATGTAATCTAAAATTTAGCCCATGCTAGGCCATGGCTCTCACGTAAACGGCCTTTTCCAACATATATGTCCGCACGATTTGGCAGGCATGCGACTGGTTACGCTCGTTCTTTATTTATATTCTACCTTGTCTTCGAAAATATGTTTTGTCTTGAGCTTCTGGTTGGTCACTGTGGACGCGGCGCTCGAACTTTAAATGCAGAAAATGCATAACTACCCTCTGATATGTAGTAGTGTGTACGTTGTACGATTATTCACTCGTCCATTCTTGCCAGTGGCAAACTCTTCGACTATTTCGGGAGCTGTCACTGTCAATTATGTGCTAGGGTGGCATGCGTACAGCCTGGAACTTGCGTATGCACCGTGCAGTGACAAATACTCTTATTTCAAAAATAGAATAACTGATTCTTACCGCACTCTGTCGGGTGAAAGGAATGTACTTTGGCATTGGCTCGGCATAGCGTTAAACAATAGTACATTTAATAACTCCGATTTTTATGACAGCAGGCTCCCATGAGATTGGTGGGGCCTTTGCGGCTTCCTTTAGCACTTAAGAGTTACAGCAGGATTGGGAAAGAAAGTCGAGTATATATCTATCAGCCTTGCTGGCGTGCCGCGTCGCCTCGAGACGTGACAACCGGGATATTCTAAGGTGATTTCGGTATTACTACAACGCCACTCTGCTTTTCTATATAAAACGCTGGTTGTTTTGTGGTTTACCGTGTTAAACATTGGAGCACTTAGTGTATAAAATTCTTACTCTCCGTCATATTTCTCGCCTTCAAAACAAATAATAGATGCATGCAGGAAGACATGGTTAAAAAGGCTAAAAAAACTTTGAAATGGAGGCATAGAGATTTTGGGTAAGTAGTTTGCGTAACAGACAGTACATGGTGTAAGGGACCATTATCTTATCTTATCCATTCTCACGTGATCTTGTGATCGCACCTTTTCCTAGCCACAGCTTTCCTTGACCTCTTTACCTTACCTTGTACGCCCGTAACCGTATCTGTCTCGTTCTCGACAATACATCGTGGTCCAGTTATTTCTGTGTGACCGCGCTCAGTGAGCCTTGAAGTGACGACAGGCTTTCACATGGCCCAACTAAATAAGCGTATAATGTGAGCTGGCATATTATTACTATAGTAAAACTGATTAAAAACAAAGCAATTAATAATAGGGATTTAATAAAAGTTATATAGATATATGCTGCCAGTGGAGCTTTAATGTGTCCTATGGAGATTCGCACTAGCACTTCAATTGTTAAAGATATTCAAGTTCAACGCGACGCGACGCGACATTATGATGTCACGTGAAACGCGACGATAACCATACATGAAACAGAGTCTCCGTTTACTAAGTAGTCTTTTCGCCTCCGAAATGTTAACGATTCGGACACAATTTAGCGTTAACCAACGCTTCGTATATTACCTCTTCGAAATTTGAACACTCTGTTGACGGCTTCGGTATTTGACCCTGATGTAGGGTATAGCGACCAACTCTGGGTTAGTTAGTATCTTCAACTGCGTCTAGTTAATAATATTCACCTAGTAAGTAGTAATTTCCGAGTTTATGCTCAATTAAAAGTGCTCATACTTCAGTACTCATTCATGTATCTTAGTCCTTTATTGCTAGGAGGCCTTGAATAGTAGATATTTGGCATCCAATTAATTATCTTGCGCTCTTCGTGCAACGTCGGTACTGGGGACAACTACAAGCACCTGGATGACTACGTATTTGCCGAGATCCGTTAATGATGCGTATTTGCTTGCACTGATTCCGCAAAATATCGGGAATACAACTCTCAGTCCAAATTCCCTCATTCGCCCAAGCTCTGGTCAAATCGGTCGGTCAAGGGGTCGGTAAAATTTACTACCACAACTTCGGGGCTAAGAAACAGTGTTTACTTGTTATTTGAACATGGTGTTGAATTGGCTTACTTCGGACTCAGTACTAACTTCGTCGCAAGCAAGGGACTGGACTGGTCAAAAACTTTGTGGAAGAAGGATACTCATCTTACACTCAACCGATTTATTTTAAGTAACTCATTCGACATCCACAAGCAAATCCTTCACTTGGTATAGAGGCTTGGACCACTACAAACCCTATGATTCAAGAATAATACTGCCGGATCAAATTACAACACGGATCGTGGCGATGCAAGGTTCGAGGATTGATGCATTGCATATAAGCCATTCCTCTAAACAATGTAATGGGACTTTCGTACGGTTGGAACCTACCAATACATGTCTGATAATTGATTTCCTGAAGGGATCGTGTCGACTCTCCGCAGTCTGTATTGTCGGCAAGAACAGGTCCTAATCTTCTTAAATGGGGTTACTCATTTTGTAGTATGCGGCGATTTAACAGACCTCGTGGCGGTCTCTCTTGTGGGGGTGTCCGACTAAAGCCTTCTACCTCTTGACGGTCGTGAGTACATAGCACCACAATAATGGGATTGGCGAATTTTGGGGTTTGTAGGCAACAAAAGCACACAACCGCATTGGCAACTTAACGGCAAAGGCTACATGTGTGAGTGCCTTCTGATGAATCAAAACGTTAGCGAACGGTCGCGACTGAGCTGTTTTATCAGGACTCATGGGAAGCGGGATCCATCTGGGCATATTTAAAGAAGACGTCATGGCAGAAAGATCTCTTCCTTACTTACTCTCATCATCTACAACTTTTTGAAACAAAAAGCTCCTCCCTTGCTAATAATGCATGTCCTAGAGTTCTTCTCTTTCAGTGCATCCACTGCACTCCTTGCCGATCCATCTCTCGCGACACCTACTTTGGAATACTTTAAAAGAATCGAAGGATGCTTAAGGTAAGCATATCTCCATGTTACGGGGATTAGACGTTATTCAAAGGACACTCGATAGTGTCCGCTATGGATATGAGATTGAGCAAAAAAGTCGACTTATGATAGTGATCGGTGAGACGTACTCTTTGGTTCTTTAAATATGATCTAACATTCTGTGGCAGCTTGGAAGACATACGAACATTTTCAGAGATCTTTGAAAAGAGAGGACTATGATTCCTTTATTTCTTCCCTCAAAACGAGTCTCCCCAGTAGCCTTGAGGTCGAGGTCAGTGTGCTCGCCGAAGATCCTACACCAATGCTCGCAGCGCCTGTGACGGACTTGTCGGTGGTAATTGTTCAAGCAGACACTTCGTCTGAAACGGTTGATGCTGTGTTCCACCAAATGGACGACTCCAAGTCGAAGGTGAAGGTGTTAGCTGACCCTACGAGCGAATATCCCACCAAACTCATCCAAGGATCGTTCAAAACCACATCAGAGCCTCATTATTTAATAATTTGCGGATGGCAGTCAAGAGACGTATGTGCGATCCACCAGGTCCATAGGGTGTAACTTATTCTTTAACATCCAGCAACATCGTGAATACGTGAAGCAGGCCACCGGGATGGAAGAATGGGAGCTAAAAGTAAACAAGATGATTTCTGTTATCGACGACCTTCATATTAGGCACGCTGCTCTGAAAATTGCTTGACGGATGTTATGGTCCTGTACCGGCTGTAATTATGTCTTCTATGAAGGCTGTGCCCATCCATTCGGCTATACGTACTGCTTCATGTTAGATGTACTAGAATATTACGCAACCTTTGGACAAAAATGCACTTCGGTTTAAATCGCGTAAGACACTTTGGAAATTACGATTACCTGGGTTTTCGAAGTACGTATGTACATCCGCAGCCCGCAGAACAGAACTCCACAGAGATTAATTTGGGGGCGGGATAGAATAATTGGACACCTGAGCAGTTCTACCTCGCAGAGGATGGATGATGCAAGAGGATACAGATAGCATCCACTGAACCACTAATAACGAACGTTAGGCGTGCAACACAACTTGTCGGTAGTATTTTCGTGCATACTTCCATAGGGCGATCAATCGTGAGGCAAACTCGTAAAGCACAAGATAAGCAATGCCGGAAACGCGAGAAATGGAAAATGTTTGTCGATGGCTACAGAAGGTAAGAACAGCTTCGACATTGTGTAGCGGGCATGCATGAAGGTGTAGGGACAGGTTTAATGAGTCTTCGTGAGGAGCACAAGATTCGCAAGTTGCTTTGCACCTATTCATAAAATTAAGATACTAGCAGGGGACACAGGAAAATCATATCAACAGACTCGGTTCTGTTGAATATACTTCAGTGTGAAATGAGTGTATATGAATCCGATGTCGAAATTTGCTACCATTCAAAAATTGTTGTAAAAACGGGAGAGATTCATTCAGACTTAACCCCCCTGCAGAATGATCAACATGTAGGAACGATGGGGTGTGCCGCTACCGCCCGACCAGCGCGTGTTCTTGACACAAAATGTCGGACTCCAATTGATGTATGTGATGGCAATATTCTCGAACCACCAGTTTTGTCGTGAAAGATGGACCTTTAAGAAGGATCAAGTAACTTATTGGCAGCTTAAAGAAGAGCGGAATGGTTTTTAAAAGAAAACAAATGCATGGAAGAAACAGGTGTAAGTCACGAACAAGATTGGAGAGAAAAAAAGGACACAAATCTAATGGACGACTTAGAAGCTGGGGGTCCGTGCGTGTTGATGACTAGCGTGGGATAATAGCGGATATGATGAAAAACACTCGTGGACACATAACTCCTTACCTTGTAATTCCCACTATTCCTCACGCAATAGTTGTCTCACCATCGCAGCTAACCTCTAGACTTCTTCAATTAACAATATAACTCGCCCTCTGAATTCTGATCCACCGTGTGGGTTTTTAGGATTTGATTTGAATTCTTTCAGAGCATGGAGGCATCATCCAGCACCTCCACCATGACTGTTACAGACCCAGTGTCGTCTTTGCGCGCTGCAGCACTCTCCACCTTGAAGTCAAAACGTCGTAAGCAAGTATCCGAGAAACTTGCACCTATCCCTGTTCGACCCCCACCGCCGAGCGATAATTTCCAACTGGACTATGGGCAAGACGATGTTTCTATGGCAGATGCCGGACCCTCTGTCTCCTCCACCACGGCTCAGGATTTTAAGGAACCAAATTTTCAGCCGCATGAAGACATGCACATGCGAGAGGAGGGAGAAATCAGTGATGAGGAAGAACCTCCACCTATTGTGAAGCAACCAATTCCTCTAATCGAGAGACTATCCGATTCTCCTATGCCTATCATGCGTAAATCAAGCACTCCAGAGTCATCATTAGCAGTAAAAACGGAACCATCAGCTTCTCCCCGATCTACCTCTCCAGAAGTGGAACCTGTCCAGGCACCTCGTCTCGCGTTGGTGGACAGAATATCTGACGAACCTTACGTGCCTGATGAAGAGCTATACGGTGTTCCATCCATTGGAGAGGCGCCTGTACATCATCTTTCCATACCCTATATAGGACCTGATTGTGTTCGTCCAGGACTAGATCGTAGGTTTCTTTCCATCTTATCGAAGCTACCATTCTAAAATATTCTCTAGTCAGTCAAGAGCAATACGACATTGTGAAAGATATCATTCTTGATCTTCTTGGTTGGGGTGTGACTTTTGAATACCTTGTTGAATGTGGCCTCAGCAAGGAAGTTTTATACTATGTTTTCAACGAACTCGAGCTCAGTCTTCCAGATTCATTTGATTCGGCGGGGATACTTCCTTACACCCCAGAAACATTTTCTCTCCCACAACAACTTGTCTTGACATCGTCACCCTTACATGAAGAGGAACAGCACAAGTTGTCACTGCCGACCACACATACAGTGGTTGATCCCAAAAGTAAATCGATTACCCCCCCTCCAGCACAAGCAACTCTTTCAATACCTGACAGTCCCGTTGTTGCTGATCTTCATGACATGGAACGACAAAGACGTCAGGAACTTATGGCGCGTAAGGCAGCTGTTCTAGCCTCTAGGAAGCAAAAAGAATCTGTCGTGTCTGCTTTTGTTAATGCGGACGTTCTTCAAGGAAGTGAACATCACAGTGACGAACAACGCAATTCAGGTCCCGCCGTTCCGGACGTCGACGACTTCCTTAATAGTCTTGCTTCTGTTAAAAACCTGGAAGATCCTTCGGCAGGGCTCCCCTCACTTCAACAGGTTGTAATTGAGGAAGCTATCCAAGTGGATTCTGCTTCAATCCACGAGCAACTTGCTCAGAATCCGGATGTGGAGGATCAAGCTATTGAATTTTCTGTTCCTGAACTCGTGTCTGCCGACATCAACATGCCAGTGCAGGCGCGCAACTTCAGTGAACCTCCAACTTTCTCAAGCGAGCCACCTCCAATATCTGTTGATTCCTCCGTCTCGGCATTCTCGGAATCCTCTCAGTCGTCGGAGGTAACTTCCTCGATGTTCGTCCCTTCAGCTCAACGACGAGGGACCAAACGGCCTGTGGCATCTGATTTTGTGGACCTTGAGCCAACTGCCAAAAGACATGAAACCGTAGATCGAGAGCATATCAACGGTCATTCAAAGCCAGTTGGCATTACGCGAAAGCTTACCTCTGGTTCTGGTTTTCAAGGAATTGCATCTCGGCGATGTGTGATAGAGCTCAGTGACAGTGAGGATGACGAAGATAACCAGGCGCAAAACGACGCGGAACAACCTCTTGTAGCATGGCGAGATCATAGGCACAAACCATCATCAAATGCACCATCTCCGACACCTTCTAGACCATTGTCATCTGCAGCCGCGTCTCCTGGGGCTCTGGCTGAAAAAGAGGCTGAAATCCGCAAGATGCGAGAAATGATTGCCAGGCGTGAAGAACGCTTAAGAAAACTAGCAGTGAGTTTTCTTCTTTTTATTGCGATATCTATGCCCTAAATTTTATGTCAATACGTAGTTGACACGATCTGCTTCTGCTGCCAATAATAATCAACCCGCTAGTATTGCGAAGCCACAGATGTCAAAACCTGTATCAACTCCTGAAGTCGAACCCGTAGAACCTGTAATACCGAAGCTAGAGGAACAGGACGTCGATGCTAATCGAGAGGTTGATTCGACTCCGAATAGTTTCGCAGGTGCAGAATCATCCACGCTTTCACGTGAGTTAATTCAGCATGCTGGTAAATGTCTGTCTTACATTCATCTAGCCATAGATTCTATCGATTCAGCAATGGAAAACGGTTTGTATATCCTATCACGTTTTTATTTTTATTTTGGTTTTCATTATTGCAATACAGGCGAATCGAACACTAATGAGCTCGAAATTAATTTGAAGTCTGCAGAAAACCAAGGCGAGTCAACCTCCAAGTTTCGCTCCTTAAATTCCCATCCTTTCCCCCCACTAACTATCTTGTTTATCTTGTTCACATCGTATTTGTTCTCCAACTTTTGTCTGCGTCGAAATCACATTGCTATGATTACGGGTTATCAATTTGTGTATTCTTTCTCCTTTTTTGTTTTGGTATTCTCCTCGTGGTTTCCTCTCGATCTTCCGATTTTTGTTTCGGTGTCCAACATTCTAGATGAAGCCTCTGATACACATGCACAAGCGGCAAGACCCTTCTCTTAATCTTTGGCCGCACAATCTTCTTACTTGCGCTTTTGAATTTTCTGGTTGTCTTAAATCTCATTATGACGTCATGGCGATCGTTTGCTCTATCCTTCTTTACATATTATTCGGTGATGTTGCCCTCTTCTTTCATCCTTTTTTCTGTGTGACGATCTACAGGCCTCAATGCAGCATGACGAAAGAATGCAATTAACTAAACGAGGGTCCGTCGACGCCGACCAGAACTCGTCGCCGTCGACACAGGTGCGTCTTATGAGTTCGTCTATTCCCTTCTTTTCAGCAATGTCGCCTCGACTATCTGCTGATGCAGGTATACCATCTTTAATTAGGTATTACCGGCAGTGATTCCATCAGTCCACCTAAGGCAAGACGCAAACTGGCAGGAGCCGTCGCAGCCATCAAATCTTAACAGTAAAACAAGCGAGGATATACAAGATGCCACCATATTCACGGCCTATCACTCTCCGTTTGACTCGTATCCGCTGCTGCTTCGTGATTCCTTGCTGCTTTCTACTGGCGCGAAGAATGCACGTGCATCGCTTTCTGATAACTCTTTCATGTATCCATCATCTCTACTTTTGCATCTTGATTCCTCTTCTGCTTATGCTGAACATTTTATTTCATCCGATCCTTCTTCTACTTCTAGGCTAGGCATTCCTTTGCCCAACATGAAACCTCTCAGACAGGCCACCATGACGAAGTTGCTTGATCCGTTCAAGCGTATTTGTCAGTATGAAGTACCTGGTGGTGGAACATGCCGTGATGAGGGATGTGAAGATGTGCACTTGAGCAGGCTCGAAGGTGCCAACCAATTGGGCATCATTGAGCCGAATGGTACGTCGCCCATTCTGTTTATCGCAATGCCGTTACTTGTATATCTGTTCTCATTCGCATTCGCGATCACTCTCATTTCTCGCTTTTCAGACGATGACACAGCGCAGTATCTGTTCAACACTTTGCCTGGCTCGTGGTTATCGCAAAATCACATCGATTCTCCTTCGCGGATTCTTTCAGCCCTTCATGACGTGCACCACAGGACTTTGAATAATCCCCTTAGCTTTGAAGACCGTATAAGGCGGGCAATTGAAGCGCTTGTCTCCTCGACGCCGACAACGTGACTGGGCTCCCCGAACTTATAGATGGCAAGGATTACTGAGGCCCCCGTGTATTAATGCTCTCTACCTCTATCTTCGAAAAAAACGGCCCTCAAGACTCAGAATATGCGCGTCCATCGCTCATCGGAAGAAGGACAGGCCCCTCGACAAGAAGAGCTACCGGCAACTGGGTGTCCGATATCTTTTTTCTTAATTAAAAAAAAGCAAGAGGGAGCGGCGGCGCCGACAAACATGCAGCTTATGGCTTGCTTACTCGAATGTCAAGATGAAAAAGAAGGACCAGGATTGTGATCGGAGATTTAAAGAGCGCGGTGGCGCCATCCTGTCTGCGGGTACGTGGCGGTTCTGGGGTTCGGTTAGTCACTGGCTGGGATTGCAGCTTGCGAATTGTCCGATATGCTGGGAGAGGGTTAGCGCTCCATGATGCGAAGATTACATCGTGTTCTAGCTCCTCTCCTTGTCGGCTTTTTTCTCTGCATATTTTGCTGGGGTCTTCCTTCTCCCTTTACTTGCCACATACATGCGGGGACGTGTTGAAGAAGTTGGTGTTCTCCTTTCATAGTCTTGATTTTTTTTGTCGGTGCTGTCGCTTTTTCGAGCAATGGGAGGATGATGATGGAGCTAATTTTGTCTTTTTCGTTTCTTTATTTCTTTTTCTTTTCTTTTTTCTTGCTTTGGATTTATAATTTCGCTGCGAATACATTTATTTCCTGTAAAACCATTGTTTGTAATACGATTCTGGATTTCATCGATTGGTATTGCGTGAATTTGAACATAAAAAAGTTCCGAAAAAAAAGGTCGGCATCTGACGATAATAAGCTACAGTCGTATCTCCTGGAACTAGATATCGACGAACATCCGGTCACCTCGGCGACCCAAGGAATGTTGACGCAGGGCTATAAATTGAACCTGGACCTCGGTAAACCAATGTTCATTCCCGCTTTGTATGGCCCATATGTAGGTGCCCAATTTAGAGAACGCCAGCGTGATTTTATGACCGTTATAATACGGTTACTAAAGACTAGAATAGTCCATACTTTGGCGGGGTACCATCCACTGCGGGGAAGCCGAGGCAACCGTTTCCCGATTGTATATTTGTCCATGTCTCCGTCTCTCTTCGAGACGAAAGATGCACAGCAGCAAGAAGAGGTTGTAGAAGTATATGTGCATCTCAAGCCAATACAGGACCACTGACGCGTTTTGTAGATCACGATTTAGGAAATATTCTGTAAAATATAAATGTATAGTAATCAATGCACCAATGTAGCATTTGAAGGCTGTTTGAAGCCTTAATGTATCAATAGCCCAACGTTGAATGAATGTGCCGTTTCAAGCTTGGAGAGATCAAGAAGAACATATCAGATATGTGCCGGTACCGGTACTACTACTGATCTTGATTCTTGAACATGACAGATCTTTTTTCTTTTTGGTAGAGACGATGCAGTGTCGGGGTGCCTTCATATCTATCATATTGTATCATATGGTCAGATTGTCCGATTCTCCAATGAATCCCGTTAGGTTTGCACCTATAGCTGTGGCCTTTTATTATTATTTTTCTTATCAAAAAAATTCAAGTGTGTCAGCTTAACAGCCGCAGCCTTTAACAAGCCGCCGAGAGTAAGTATATGGGCACAGTGTCAAAATAGACTTTTAGGCGACCTTTCCCCGCAAAATGATGATGGTTTTTTTCTTCAATCCCAATTTGTTGCTTGCCAGAAATTTATTAATACGAATTGCTTACCGTTGAACACCGCGCTGGTATCTCCCGGGTTAAGGTGTTCAAACGTTCAAACGTCAAGTTTGGCCGCCCGACGACTGGAGGTTAAAGAGTTTTGCATCATGATAATTTTGCATGATGTTTACTTGGACTCCTTCCTCGGAAGTGCCCGATGAAGCGCGCTTCCGCATGCAGG
>Ga0247779_1000408_pt1 | contig 28495 bp, 38 predicted proteins | sample UWRJL221509R5_FD_179925 | JGI IMG/M metagenome (GOLD analysis project Ga0247779, IMG submission 179925) | Plant litter microbial communities from Arlington Agricultural Research Station in Wisconsin, United States - UWRJ-L221-509R-5 | ecosystem: Environmental > Terrestrial > Plant litter >...
CATGAGGGTATACGCGAGACTAGATAACACTTATGTGCCAACTGCGACTTTACCGCGATTAATCTTTCTCTTCATTCAGACCAGAAGAAAAGTTGTGTGAGCCAAAAAATCGGACAATGTAAAACAATTGCGTAGCATCACTCCAACATGAATCTGCCTATTAACGCTCGCATGAACTTAATAAAACGTTTTCCGCTTGTAGATTTGAGCATCCTATTTATGCATGTAAAACGGTCAAGTTGCACACAAGATCCCCTTTCAGCTAACTGTTAGCGGAGATTGACGACTACAGAGGGTGATATTATATTATACTGCAAGAGTTTGCCAGACGGCAGTGAAAAATAAAAGATGATACTACCAATGGTTAGTCCAAGTCTCTGCCGTATCAAATTTCTCCGTAGTTGTTGTCCTCATCTTAATGAATGACCGCCACATACCCATCCGAATTAGGAAATAATCTTTACTCTTTCGCGACAGGTAAGTCTCAATCGGCACTTCAACTGGGGCGGAGCCCAACATGTTGTTAAGCAAGTACAAAATAGAACAATGGTGAGTCCGCAGGTACGCTATATAAGCTTCATTGAAAAGGTCAACAGGGTCTCTCCTCTCCTTACAGAACCCCGCACGCTTTGCTCAAGTTGGAGAAGAGTCTCGGAAGCGGCGTTCTACCTTTCGATCTTTGCCCTCTGCGGCCCACAGAAATCACACAGAAACTTTCAAGCGCCTACTAGTGCCAAGGATACTATGGATTGGTTATTGTGTGCGTGGATGAATATTAAATCCCGATCAACAGGAGGAATCATTTACTGGAAGATTAAAGTCTCCCATGCTGGCTCATTGAGCTTGCCGATGCGGGGCGGACTACAGAAGCTATAATCTTTTGAAGCGGCGACTACCAAATATTCTGGGAAAGCGGCCATCAACATGTGAGGATGAGGATCATATTGGACCCTTTTGATTCTCGTCTTAGTGCGACCAGATCTTGATCAATGATTCCGCTTCCCCTCCCTCCCTTCTTCTTTGACACTCTCTTAATAGTTTTTTTTGGAGAACTCTGCAGCTCCTAGTAAGTGAAGGTAACTTTCTTAAACCTGACCTTTAATTAATTCTCCCATATTGCAGTAGGAATACGGACAAACACGGTTGGAGGGCGTATTAAGGTAAGTAAGGGCCATCAGTTTATTCTGTTTCTTACAGTTCAAGAGGTAAATGATGTGTCCAGGTAATTTTAGGCGTCTTCTATTAAATCGACGGTAACGTTAAATATGCTTATGGGCGAAAGCGGTGTGCGTGAGAGACTCCTTTTCATCATGTCCCACTTGCGAAATTACAATGTTGAACAGTAAAATCATCCGCATAGCCTGTCAGGATGACGAAAGGAAAGGAAATTGATAGGAAAAGTGAGGTCATATTACATTAATGACGGGATGGCGACCTTCATATTTGATGTGTTCTATGTAGGGATCTTGTCAAGTACCCGCAAAAGGTCACAACTGCAGATCTGAAAGTTTTCATGATTATCGCTTTGGTGAGTATATGAATCGATATGGAATTGATATAGCCTTATAGAGAGCTTTTGAGCAGGATTCCGTATGCCCTCATCGCTGGATGGGTGCAATGCGAGGCAACGATTCAACAGCTATCCTCCAGTTTGGTGGGTTAACGTTAGGAACAATCCAAGCATCAAGCATCGTGTTTCGCCCTCGTCGACCAATTTCCGCTCTATTGAACATTGCGCGGTGAAGCTGAGAATGGTATCATCTATTCATCCTCTTGGAGAAGAGAATAGAAGGAGTTTTCGATGCACGTTGTTCCCTTGTAGATCGCTGGTTCTGACCGTAGTAAGAAGAGGAATGTTACCAGCAGTCTTGACCCCTTTGCCCCACTGCTCAGCTCACTTAATTCATTTGATCGCATTGGCCCGTGAGATGGTCTGAAATGTAGATGTAAAGAGTACAAACTCACTGCATTGCTTTTCTGGGAGACGGAAATGAATTTGAAGCCGGTGCAGATACAGATTCTGCGGTACGCACAGCCGTACGCCATTGTTTGCGAAGGGTTAGGTAGTCCTGATTGATTAATGATGCAGTGTCAATGAGGTCAATCTTTGCTGGTCCGGTCAGCTTTTCGAAAAGAAAGAGAGGCAAAGGGTAGCAATTCATGATGTGTTTATTTATGGTCGATAGCAGTAGGGTTCCCCGCAAGCTGGATCGTTGGCGCTATACACTGGTAATAGACGAGAAGATAATATAGATCAGTGACAGCCACAGCCCCGGGCTTCAATGATAATCCTGCAATCCATATCCTGGGTCTTCCCAATCGATGGCTCAAGTAGATCATTTGAAGCAAAGTTGGCTGACAGGCAACAAATCGAAGGCACGGAAACGAAGGGGTAAAGTTGAAATTAGTGGGTCAGGGTGAAGGGCACTACGATCCGTGTCTGTCGATATGAAAACTTTGCCAAACTTTAGCCAGTCCATGGGTCGTTAAATCGATGACGAGTGGCGAACAAACTGTTGACACGTCAGGCAGGGGACAGAATGCGGAACGAGTCCCAGGAGAAGACGCCGGAAACTTTGTGGTTTTGTGGAAGGTAGTAGAAAGCTGAAATTATTATTATGTTTGGGTCGGTGGTGGTTCGGCCTCCGCTTATGTATGGTAAGGATGATTAAACCGACGCCCAAAGATTCATACTGCATTTGTTTTTCAAGGGCAACGTGTAGCTATAGAAGTTGATTCGGCGGCCCAACAGACGATAACATTTATGGAACGAAGACGGAGTAGGATAAGTTTAAAAGGCAGGATACCCTTTAAAAGCAATGTTTTCGTTGAGTTAACAGCCGGATCTTGTCAAGCAGAGAGGCCTCCTTGGAATTTATATTTGCGTCGACTGACCACACTTGTGTAGAAATTTTGTGCAAACCCCTATCATTTGTGAAGCGGCCAACTCCAAATTGTAAATATGATAACCTTTCTTGAAGAGAATCTGATAGATAGACGGGTTTAAATGGACGGCGCCCTTTCTGTTTAGGCCTTTACGAAGTAGTATACGTACACGTATTGAAAAAATCTCCCAGGTTGTCATTGCCCCCTGACAGCAAACTTGTTCACGATGCGACCAAAAGAGAAAGGCAGGGTACAACATTCATAAAGTGGAGTCCCAAAAGCTTCCAAACATTTTTGTAGACGAGTTTAGTGATTTCGAGGTAATGTAAGGTGGCCGACGTCACCGAGTGAGTGAGAAAGCAGTTAGGGAAGCTGTCGAAACCAAGTCGTGGCGCTCAGTCGTTCTATTATTGAGTTGCTCATTCCTGGATAGAAACGATGCAAAGTTGTAGAATGACCTTGAGCCAATGGTTCATAACTGGTCAGGATCCGATAGTGACTCAATCTTGTTATTTTAGACTTTTCTTTCCAAAGGGACGGCGATCAACTTGGTAGCGGACGGCGGCTAGGATTCGTTTGTTTTTTTTGGCGACAATCGCGAACTTTTGTACGGCATGGGTACGAGAAAAATTGAAACATGAAGGGAAAGAGGAATAATGGATAGCAGGGACCTTGTCTGAGAAGGAAAGATGCAAAGACTTGGACGATGTCAACATGTTCAAAGGACTTAGGACACGAGGGTTCGCGGCCTTTCAAAATGCTCTGATGGCCTTTGTCTTGCAGACTCGCGCCTATATCCTGGTCTCTGTTTATAAACAGTCTTTTTTTCTCATCGTTTTATCCTATTCTGCTACATGAAACCGCTCTGGACGGTCCATGTGTTCTACTACCGCTCTTGGGTCTCTATGAATACTACAGATAACTTGGCTTGGAGACATCTCATGTCCGTCTGACGAGGCTTTCTCTTGCCAAACTTATCAACCGCCGCTAAGAACAACTTCCCCCGTTTCTCCTTCAAGAACCCGTAGAAGCGGTTTCGGCATGTGGATATGATTTCCGCTAGCTCATTACGAGTAATGGGACGTGTTGGGCGATAGACGTTTGCCGAGACTGACCTGTAAGTACTATCCTCGGACTCAATGCACTACATTGGACTTCCCCGTCCTTGAATTACCATGAATCTGGTGAGATGTGTTCAACAATCTTTCTGCCACTCTCCTCTGGCGCGCGTTCCGATATTTCGACGACACGAAATCTTTACGAGAACAGTTAATATCCGTCCGATTGTCAAGTCGTGGCTCCCTCGCCGTTACTGTCCCTGAACAACTCGCGCATCTGCCTAGGTTGTAATGAAACGTATAAAGAGTTAGCACTATGAAGTTTCTCGATAGACGTCCCAGTCTGTATTCGCCATCGTATCGATCCTCGAAGTCTCTGTCGATATTCACCATGCCTGTAACTTGCGCGTGCAAGCACGACGGGGAAGACCACGTCTTTATTCGTTGCGGATGCCCCAATGACTATCCTAAATCCCATCCTATGCACGTCAACGACGACGCTTTCCACCATGTGTGGTGTATCAAATGCTTGAAATTTTGTTATAAAATTTCAAGCTGCCCAGTACCATTACGCAATATGCAAGTAGCGTATCTCACCAAAGTATGGGTCAAAGACCGGTGTGTTTTCCTTCGCACAGTGGGCTATACACCTGATTTGTTATTATCAGTAATCTCATGTAAATTTACTACCCACAGCAAAGCAAATATTATCGCCTCGATCAAGACGTGGATGCGCAAACGGAACCCTCGCAGCTCCATTTTACGCCCCAAAATATAATCGAATAAAACAGACCGCCAGTTGACGACTTATCGACGTTGGCAATTGGTACAAATTCATTGAAGGGGTTCAAGCTACCATCAAGCCGCAATTTCGTACAATCTCCTGCCATATGCTTAACCACTCTATCTTGATACCCTCCCAGTTTATCGCATATGCCACTAATATCGACGCCCAACACGACTTTCTTAATTTGCAATCATGATTTGATATCATGGAGTACAGACACTTTATAAACATAATATTGGATACTGGATACTACATAATCAGAAAACACGTATATAATCAGATTCAGCCATAATATTTCGTTGATCAGTCAGAAGCAAGTAAAAGTAGAATGGTAAAACAGAAAACAAACGATACAACTACATTTCAAGTACATTATCCTTGCTGGATGATACCTCGGGTTCGAAACGTAAGATTCTTTCATCAGAGTTTGGCATGATGTAAGACATAAGGAGAGGCCGTTTTAGACTTGACTTTGTCTACGTCCGCCATTGTAATAGGGCGAACTTCATGGGCGTGGTTGTAGCCGAGTCTAATAAATTGTATTAATAAGTTAATGAGGAAAATGGACGGCAGGATATCTTACCTAGTCCTTCCGTCCTCGCCACCAGGTTTATAGAATTCTGGTCTACGAAGCAAGGATACCACAACGGCTCCTCCTAATCCAACATTATGAACCAGCCCAAATTTGCCACGTTTATCGGGTATATCAAAGAGACCTGGAGCTTGCATAGGTCCTGCCCCTAGAATCATACGTCAACCACGTTGAGCTAAATCGGTTAAATTTCTAACTTACACTCCCTCAGTTGCACTGTTAAAGGTATGAGGTAAGAGCAATAACAATTATGTACTGTAATGGCCACATACTCATGATATAGAAGTGCATCCCAAGACCCGTAGCACCAAGGGGATGGCCCTTGGCTTCTAGGCCGCCACTGGGATTGACGACATACTTACCACCATACTGATATTGTTCAGTATCCGTTAAATGAAAGTATCATATTCGGTAGCTTACAGTATTGTCACCTCGTTCAACGAGCTTGTGGGCTTCGTCGGGAGCACAAAGACCAAGTGCAGGATATGTAATGAGCTGAATGAGGTGTCTTTGAGGATGTATTCGACGCAAAAATGGTCAGCAGATCGTACCTCGTTGGCCGCGAAGCAGTCGTGCAGTTCCACGACACCAACCTGGTCCCGACCTTCCCCTTCAGAAAATCCAGCTTCTTTGAAAACTTTGTCTGCGCAAACTTTTGACATCTCGTAGCCTACAGCATCCATCGCACTACGTCCTTCGAAGGTACTGGTGCCGTCGGTTGATAGAGCTTGTGCAACAATTTCAATGGCTTGGTTCTCAAGTCCATGTGAATGAACAAAATCCTCAGATACGACGATGCAGCATGCAGCTCCATCCTAAATAGTCTGATGAGGCGGTTTTCAAGATGCTTATGGAAGAAATTTTACCGAGGTTGGGCTGCACATGAACTTTGTCAGATTCTTAGTAATCTTAGGAGCTTTCAAAACCTGTTCAACACTCCACCCGTCCCTAAACTGCGAGTAAGGGTTGTTGACAGAGTGCTTGTGATTTTTAGAAGCTATGCATTTACGTGGCGTCAACTACCTGCGGTGTATTGGTATAGAGAAAGAGGAGGTCACGTACCAATTTTTGCAAGATGTTCGACACCAGCACCATACTTCTGGAAGTATTCTTGAGCACCGTTATCAAACAGACGAGGGGCGCCGGGTCCATGATTTTCGCCCAGAGTCTCCTCGAGTTCGAACGAGTGTTTATTAATCAGAGCCATGGGATTGGGACGATCAGGGAAGTTAGTTCCCAAGCTTCCAGGCTTCATACGTTCGAAACCAAGAGCAAGTGCACATTCTACCTGGCCGTACTTGACGGCATTGTTGGCTTGGTAAAGGGCCGATGAGCCAGTGGAGCAGTTGTTATTAACGTTGATGATTGGGATGTGGGTAAGGCCCAGATTATACAAAGCTCGCTGTATGGGTACCACTTTAGCTGTTCAAATCGCAGGGACCTTTATGATGAAGTTATACCTGACCACTGGTGGAATCGCCGTAACAGTATCCGACGTATGCAGTTTCTACTGAATCATAAGTAATTCCTACACAGTTTTAAATTCGACACTGTCAGGCAGGCTTGTGATATTTTGCACGAGAAAACACTGACCAGCATCGAGAAGGGCTTTCGTTGCAGCTTCAAGACCCATCTAATTGATTTACTTAGATTTCTCATATTCTCTTTAGTGAATCTACTTACGTCTTCCGTAGCCCTCGTTGCTCTGGGCTGCATATGAAATTAGACGGTTATGGCCTTTCTACCGGCAAAAAAGGCTGACCTTGATGAATGCAGTGCACCCAGCACCTACAAGGAAGGTTCTACGTCCAGGCATCCTTTGACTAGAAAGTGTATTGCGTTCAGGTAAGAAGTCTGGGGTAATAACAAGAGGGAGGAAGAGATGCGGGGTAAATGGTGTAGATGTAGAGAGAATCATTTATAATTGGTTCTATCAGTCTAAAATGAAGAACTCGGCCCCCCTGAAAAGGTATCCCCGGGACTCGGGTATTAACATATCCGCTTAGGCGGCCGCCTGTATCCCATAAATGGACCCTCTACTACCACCACGACTGGTCCGTAGAATAATTCAGCATTATCTTTATTATACATGCATACCAACACCCATCTCTTTGATGGCTCGTGATATTCGAGTAAGATTAGAGAAAGTCGATGTCGCCAAAGGAAAAAGGGTGCATTGCCAAAGGAGCCTCGAGACTCGAGGTTCAAGACGTCAAATATTAACACAACAGAAAGTACTTTTTCAACACTCCCTACTTCTTCCGTAGTCTGGGCTTGGGGAATTCTACAGGAGCAGTGAGAACAGCTCGTTTTTCGTTCGCCGAACCGCTTGATATGCCAAGTCGAGCCCGCTCCTTTTCTCCCAGAATGGCAATTTTGCAACCTGAAGGACAGACAAACTGAGTTAATAAAATGACCATTTTTAGATGGAAAAGGCTATGTACCAAGGGATCTGAATAATTGGTTGACCCTAAGAAATTTAATTAGCTGAAGTAGGATATGACCGATGCATCTACTTACTCTGCAACAGGTAAGCTCAAATCATGAGCAATAACAGTCGTATTGGAAGCATAATCATCTAACTTGAGGCACAGTGCGAAGGTGTGAGTTAGAAGGCTAGTTTTGGTTGCACTAGTAGGCTGATAGCTAAAATGCGGCCTCATCAAACAGAGTCTCATTGAGAAGAATTATTTATTTACCTCGAGGTTCCTCGCGCAACTTCTGTGAATCGTGAAAGAAGATTATCAACTACTAAGCTGGGTACAGCCGTCAGGCGTTCATATAGCTTTTCTTTGTCAATCGATTTCTGGAAAGTGGCTTGTCGGAAAGCGAGCATAGCAGATATGTAGAAAAGTATTTTTCTGGCAAAAGAATAAGCAGTAAGCCGGGTATAAATCAAACTGATAAACGCACAAATTTTTCTTTTTGTTCTTTCCTGACCCTTCCACCAAAGCTTCGAGATGGGTGTTGATCCATGTGGACTTGCGATAAGGCAGCAAAGCTACCCTCTCCCTCGCCGATTGGGCAACTTCGAAAGGACTGATAGATAAAGCCTTCCATTCTGCTTCCGAGATAATATCGTGCAGAGGATATATCTCTGCTGGGTCAGTGGCAGTGGAAGAGAAAGGCGGGATCAGTCTGTTCTTATCAGCCGCTTCCTTGCGTTCTTCTGAAGAAATAATGAGTTGATGAATTCCCGAATGAAAATTGAATGGAACGTACCTTCGGTCAACAAATTGCCTGATCCTTTTTCAATGCTATCCATGACATAACCCATAACACCTTCCATAGCTCCAACATCAATTTTATTGCGTTCTTGTGCCCTGATGTTAGCCTTCTGCTTCTTTGTTCCGAAGGTTTCTCCAAGAGCAGTCTTCGCCTCCAAATATTGAAGTTTCGAGGGAGCTGCTAAAGAGGGTATCGATTTCAGGGCTTTGACGGTGTGCGTTAAGATATGAGGAGACTGGGAGGTGGGAAGAATTGATATTTTGCCTGTTTGTTTATTGCGTACGGCAAGTAGGTAGCTGCCCAGAATGCAAGGAGTTGAGTATCCGCCTTAAAGCACCTTCAATATTGTGTGCTCACCGACAACCGGCTTCAGCGGCTTTTCTGCTCTCATCTTCGTTCGAGACGAACTCGACGCTGGGTGTCTCTCCTACTACCAACAAGTCTTCGCTATCATCATTCAATGTTTGCTTAATTTTTTTGCGCGTATAACATTGAAATGAGGTGGAAGCAGGAGCCTGAAGGGCAGGATAGCTGACTGTTTAGAAATAAGCCAATTATTTTACTTGGAGCCCTGAAGCACATACTGAGGAGTGCCCCAACTTTTTTTGTTGTAGCCTCGGCAAGTTCGAACTGGGCCTCGGGACTTGTCTCGCGTTTTCTTTTCTTTGAGGCAGCTTTTGCAGTGGACATCTCTTATAAAAATATAGACCCCGATTTCTGTGAAGCTCTATGGGATTGAAGATGCTAGAGTCGTCGATCCATAGAACGGAGATGAAAGCGGGAAGCAACAAGTTCGGCCAATTTTCAAACATACATAGCCTCCCTTATTTGTAACTCTGTTCCACTACATGCGCAAAGGATATTGCTGCCAGGGCACTATCCTCTTCGCCTACCTCATTCTGTATATAGCGGTACACTGACATATATTCCAGGAATCTGCGGGTAGCATCTTTTATAGTTTGAAAGATCCCAGCTTCACTAGTTTCCAGTCCGCACATCATTCGCGCTACCGCCTTGCCAGACGGCTCACTATCAGTTTCAGTCTTCGCTGAATATTCATACCAATGACTGAAGTATTATCAAAGCTGGAACCCGGGCAAAGCCAGAGTCCAACACTGGAGGCCAGCTTGGAAGGTGCGAACGGCCATGATCTATCGGCGGCACACCAAGCCAAATTTGACTCCTTGACTCCGACACCATTGTCCTCTTGCTTAACCTCCAAGGCAGAGACAATGGACATGACGGTCAAGTGTGAGAATCATGTCAAGCTCGAAGATACCTCACCTTCGCAGTCACCCACCATCGTGGCCGACACTACGCCTCAAAATTTCAAGATGTCCCGCTCACCAAGCCCTCCAGCTTCAGCGGTCGAAGGCACCACGTCCAAGTCATCTACTCCACCTCTTCCCATTAACACGAAAGGCTCGAAGAAGGCTCCTCTGGCTCCTGTTCAGCTCATTGCTGACCTACCTATTGCCCGAGATGAAGCTGTGAAAACTTTCCGTGAAATCTCTGACAATAATTACCAGTACAAGTCTCTCGGACGTTCTAGAGAAATTTCGGAGAGCATGACATGCGATTGTACCTATGAACATGGTTCGTCTTCTTTTTACATGTCTGTCAAAGCCTCTGCGTAGTTACAGTACTATAATTTGTCCGGTGTTGAGGCCCCAGGCGGTGTTGTTCGTGTAGCAGTATCTTACGTGTCCCACAGGTGTCGACAGTGAGGACGACGCTTGCGGCCCATATTCCGACTGCATCAACAGACTAACTCAAGTGGAATGTCTTGAAGGCGATTGTCGATGTAGGTCTCACTGTCAAAATCAAAGGTAAAATCGTAGTCCTCTTTCCACCGTGTGTGATCACACTGACAATCATATGTATCGATACAGGTTTCAGAAAAAGCAATATGCCGACATTGAAATCGTTCTCACTGAGAAAAAGGGGTATGGTTTGCGAGCAGAGAGTCGTATTGCAAAGTAAGTGCCCTTATTCCAAAATCGCCTATGAATGCTCTATGGCATACTTCGGACATCTGACTTCGATTCACTTTCAAGAGATGCATTTATTTATGAATACGTTGGGGACGTTGTGAATCCTGTATCTTTCAAGAAACGTATGCGCGAGTACGCGGAAGAGGGCATTCGACATTTCTACTTCATGATGTTACAAAAGGACGAGGTAAGCAATTTTGTCGGGCCTATTGCCACACGGTCATCTTATCTCTTATGATCGTCTAGTTTATCGATGCTACCAAGAGCGGTGGAATTGGACGTTTCGCAAATCATAGTTGTAACCCTAATTGCTACGTAGCCAAGTGGACTGTCGGGGATCATGTGCGGATGGGGATCTTTGCGAAAAGGGACATACAGGCCTTTGAGGAGCTGACATTCAACTACAATGTTGACCGTTATGGGTGAGTATCTATAAATCATGTATATCCAATCCGTTCAGTACCATTAATATTCTTGCAAAGCCACCAAGCACAAGAATGTTTCTGCGGAGAACCCATGTGTGTCGGGTATATTGGTGGAAAAACTCAGACGGACATTGCCACCATGGACGACCTTTATCTGGACGCACTTGGAATTACGGATGAGGATGATTTAATGGAACTGAAGGGTACAAAGAAGAAGAAGGGAAAGAAGATCGATGATCCTGATTTCATGGTTAGCTCAAATTTTCAGCTATCCTATACTATGACGTTTACTTGAATTGTTCGCTCTCACAGCCAAATTTGAAACCGGTCACAGAAAAGGAAGTGCCTAAAGTGGTTCAGGCTGTTAGACAGACAACGAGCCGCAAAGTACTTTCTAAATTATTGACGAGGATCAAGGTATGCATGAATGTTTTTTCTCTCTCGATGGCGTTCTTGACTTATTCAAATTGCTAGATGACGGAAGATCAAGCAGCTCTTCGACAAATAATGCGACTGCGCGGATATAGTCTCATGACGAATGTCCTAGAGGACTACGCGACTGATATGGAGTTAATTACTTTGGTTGGTACCACCATCTGCTTGGGGCTGACGCAGATGAAATTGATAATCACGGCAGGCGCTGCAATGTATGACAACATGGCCATTACTTAATCGCAACAAAGTGCAAGATTCCAAGGTTCATGTTCCTGTCGAAGCCTGCCTTTCTTTGGAGAACGATACCATCAAGTCATTAGCCAAGGCTGTGAGTATCCATTACCAATAACTTTTCTTTTAAACATGCTCACACTATCTCATAGCTGGTGGATCATTGGGAGACTCTTCCTGTGTATAATCGAATTCCGAAAAGGGTAATCCATGTACGTATCAGTTTTTGTTCGCAAACATTCTGCAAGCATAGACTCATTTGTATTCCCTAGGCAGATGAGATTATTGCATTAAACAAGACTGATCATATCATTGTCACTACACCGGCACCTGTCGTCCAACGTGTGGTTTATAGCGCTTACGAAGAAATGCCTCGAAAACGATATCGTCAACAGGAGCCGGACTCATACCAGCGAAGACCTCCACCGCCATCACCCTCGATTATTCTGGCACAGGGAGTCTTGGACAAAGATTTGGAGTTAAAAGCCAGAGCCAAGCAGATAGAAAAGGAATCCATCAAAGCCATCATTGCTTTAGCCACTGAAGACGCTGCCGCGAAAGAAGCTGCTGCCGCCGCCGCCGCAGAAGAGGCTAAAGCCCAAGCTGCAGCTGCAGCTGAAAAGGCTGCACGCAGGAAAGAGCGCGGACAAAAGAAGAGTTCCTCATCTGAAGACAAAGAGGCAAACAAGGAGAAAAGACTGCTGAAATTGGTTGGAGCAATTGTGGTCAAGTGCATGTCCAAACATTCAAAGTCTTTCGACAAAGACGCTTTCAAGAGCTACGCAAAAGAGGTGCAGAAATACAAACTTTGCTTGTAAACCGGGTCTAACTCTTTTTTCAGTTGACTCAGAAGATTGCTGAAAGCGAAAAGAAGTCCAATAGTTACAAAGAAAGTCGATTGGACTCCCTATCGGAGAAGAAGGAGGAAAAAATAAAGAAGTTCGCTAAACAATCTATCGCTCAAACCATCCATAGAATGCGGAAAGCAGGGAAACTGGCCAGCTCTTCTTCAACTTCGACTGCACATGATACACCATCTACTTCTATGCCTACTCCGAACTCTCATGATGGAGAACCACACGTTCAGCTGAACTTTAATCCAGCTGATGACGATATAGAAATGGAGGTTGATTATGGCAGTGAAGACGACTACGAGGAAACAGGCGAAAAAGAACACGGGGAATTAGTTCGAATGCCGCCTCCAGAATGGTCGGGTTGGCAAGACGCGTCCATGGATATTGAAGATGCTCATTCAGCGTCGTTAGGAGCTGCAGACCCACGTCGTCGACCTCCAATAAACAGCTAGAATCTGGCACAATCCTTTTGGTTGATCGTCATGTATATTTTATTTCGCTTTCCCCACTAATTTAATTCGCTCAATGGACTATGTGCTGCTCTACTGTTTTCGTGCTATTACTATACATATAACAATACCCTCCGTTAGTCCTTCTTACAACTATGTTTAGTAGGGATGGCTGTATCAGTGAGTCCGAATAGGACGAGATATATCAATAATAATAATGAAGACTATGTATATCAGGATTTGGTATAGATGTGGATGCTTTGAATCCAAGTGTGGCAGGTGATTGATGAGTGGCCAGTACTGTTGTACATAAAATACAACTAAATCGTGAAATGGAAATGAGGAAGATTATGACAAAAAATCAATAGGGTCAGGTTCACTGTCTAAAATGTCGGGTTGAGAATCCTTCAGTCTTTGCAGGACACTCTTAGGTGGGCCTCTCCTAGTCACACTCACAGGCTGCAGATGTGCTTCATCAGAGAGAAAAAAAATCAAACCAGCATACATTTTGTGACATACCGTGTTTTGAGCAGGCACTGTTGTGGCGTGCTCTTGACGCTTCCTAATTGTACAATAAATAAATGACTGGTAGTAGGAGCATGAAATAACATACACAGTCTTCGTAGATTTAGTTCTGGAATGCTGGGCTTCGGCCACGGTCATCTTTTTAGCTCTCGCCTTGGTTGCTTTTTTAGTAGTGTCGGATTTCTCTTTCTCTCTGGGTTGCCCCGCATCATGCTTGTTTCCATCTATCTTTTTGCGCTTTGTTGTCCTTTCTGTACGATCATTCAGTGCAACGTCCTCTTCATCCGGCTCAGGCAAATGAGATCGCTTTTTGGAACGTCTACTGGATCCTTGTGATTCCACACTGCTCTTGTGGGCACCTGCAGGAAATTCTGCTTCTGGCACAGACTTTGACTTCAGGTCGTTCTTGATAGCGCATTTTTTGTGGGTCTTCAGAGGAGGTTGCGGCACCTCGTCCAACTCCGCCTCTTTAGCGGAACGCTTCTTAGTTGTGGATTTCGGGGTCCTTTTCGCAGTAGCTTTTTCGTCTTCCGAGTCTGCGTGTTTCGAGTGGTGCTTAGTGGCTCTTGCAGGTGCTTCCTGTGGTTTTGACTGCGTGTCTGGAGGTAGAGGATGTGATTTACCCTTCGCAGAGGTCCTTTTGCTGGGCTTATGCTGAACATTTAACTCAGCAGCGGAAGGTCGTATATTCTTATTGACCAACTTCTTCGCTAGAGCGCTGCTTTTGCTTGCGGTCGCGCCATCAACGCGATGATTTTCTCGGCCATCATAGTCAGAAATATCTTCCTCATCTTCTTCTGGGATATCCGGCAATCGCGTATTAGTTATCGAAGACGAATTTGTAGGAGTGCTGGGTTTGTTTGGTTTTGTGGTAGATGCTGTCTTCGTAGTGGTAGAAATTGATTGTTTTGTCTTGCCTTTGGGTTTGGTCGTCTTCCGTGTCTTTGGGACGTATTCATCTTCCGACCCGCCCGAAGAATACAAATATGACTTCCTCCTTTTGGGTGGAGGATTGGCTGAGAGGACATCAATGGGTTGCTTGACGTTCACATTTTGGGTTATTTGGGGTTTTGAAGAAGACGCAACAGAGTTGTTTGGGATGTTCAATTTCGCTATTATTGACCTTGTATTGTTGACTTTTTGAGATTGAAAATCAATGAGAAGAGAAGGACAATATAATGAAAGTTTACGAGTAACCAACCTGAATGTGTAGCAGAAATTCCTGCCGTAGAACCTTTAACATTTTTCCCTATAGGCTTTGACTTGGGCATTGGACGACTAGTCTTAGAGCTGGACCCAACATTTTCTTTGGTCTCAGTCCGCTTCATGTTCTTGGTGCCTACTTGTGCCTTCGGCTTTGCCTTTTTCGTCGCTGCAGCCTTCGTCTTGCTCGAAGACTGAGAGCTTTTCGCAAGGTCTGAGTTCCGTATAAGATCCTATGTCTTTCAGATGGACAATGCCATTACGTACCATTCTTATCGTCTGAAGTCGCTTTAGACTTTCCCTTACGGTCAACTTTCGTACTGACTATTTCCGGATGGCGTTGGTAAATCAGTCAAGAGTAACGATTAAAAGTCCCAAATAACTCACTAACTGTCTCGTCGTCCCCCTTGCTTCCACCTACTGATTTCCGACTTTGTTTCGCAAAAGTCCTTTTAGCGGATATTTGAATATCTGTTAGATTCGCTGGCTGAGCGGAGGTGCTTCCGAGTGATTTGCGTTTAAGAGGTGATGCAGATGTACTTCGGCGACTCTTTTTCAATGGAGGGGCTTTTCCTAGTAAAATATCCGCAAGTGTATTCCTGCTGCTAGGAACAAAGATCCTGAGACAAATAACAGTTTAGCCATTCCAAGGCAATGGTATAAAGTTCCTGCTTTTATGACGTCGACTCACCCTCCTCTGTCTCGAAACCGAGATTGTTGTCGTTGTAACCTTTGAGCTCTGCTTTCTTCGACGTTTATCGGAGTTGCTAGAATGGCGGCAGGTTTAGGAGGCTCCCTGGAGTTCATAATTAAGTAGCGAGCAGGTAGAGTTTTCTTATGCTTGAAGAAACCACTGGATTTGCCCTACTGGATTTCGGACGTCAATAGTCGATACGAGCAAACGAAGTCACATGATCGTGATAATCTATATTTGGGTCGCCATATTTGTCTTAGACAAATAAATTGAAGTCCATTGCTATATTTGGCACACATATCCTCCTTGACCACCGTTTAAGATTATGATGTCGGTCGCCGACATTTCTATATCGTTATTTTGTATATCTCTTTCTGCCGTCTTATACAAGTTCTCGGGTCTATCTGCTGGCAGAACCCCTTCCTCAGCATATTTACTACATAATCAAGTCACCCATTCCCGGTTTCTACCTGTGGATTCCAGACATGCTTTTACATATCCCACCCTAGCCTTGCTTGTATCTGTGGATGCTCTGGAGTGTCGCAAACTGGACCTTGGAAAAGGTTGGATTTTTGGATATGGTGGGCTATGGGGTAGGATCGTAGGGATTCGCCCTGAACCCTATCTCACCAAACAGTCTGGGTCCATCAGAACGAAGCTTGAAAGTGTCCTTAGGAGTCGCGGATACTTACAGATGATGCAAGATTGTTGGATGATGACTATGCCTAGTTTCTTGGGGTTTGAAGGAATCAATCCGCTTACGGTGTATTTTTGCTATGACTTGAGCGGATGTCTTTGGCTTTCAGTGTTGGAGGTAGAGTGCAGTTGGAAATTTATCGGTTGTTGTGCTGACATTGGACCTAGGTGCATAATACATTTGGAGAAAGCCATATCTATGTTCTAGAAGTGGGTCAAAACGAAGATAGGATTCCATCGCAAGGGTTAGTTGGATCTCGTAGCCATGTTTTCAAGAGATCGCTAATTTTATTCGTGACAATAGATACGATTATCAGTGGACGTTTCCTCGAGAATTTCATGTTTCGCCTTTTAATGATCGTTCGGGATTCTATAGAATTTCCATCAAATGTCCCTCCCATGGACCTACGCAGCCCTCAGAAGGTTACACACCACCTAGACCGTCTGTTCGTGTGCATTTGTACACTGCTTCTGAAGACAATGCTGCGGCCATAGGTCAGCTAAAATCAACAGCACTCCTTCGGCCAGTGTCCAGCGCTCCCCTGACTTCTTCCACCTTGCTCTGGGCCCTTTTGAGAGCACCGTTTTCTCTTCTTCTCACCATGCCACGCATCCTTTACGTTGCATGGATTCTTCATTATAGAAAGCGTCTGGACGTTTACCTTCGTCCAGAACCTCTTCCTATCACTTTGGGTACGAAGAAGACGCCTGGAGGGGTCAAATGGCTAGAAGAAGGTTTGCTGGATCGTCATGCTCGTTATCGCGTTGAAGATTTTCTTCTCCGGAAGGCGTTGGAAACGGGCATCAAAATCACTTTAATTGCTGGTGACCCAACTATTCCTCATTCGATCTTCTCCCCAGATCGGCTCCCACCGTCTGATGAATTGGTCATATCTTATCTCTCGCCTAGGATGTTCACCATCCTTTTTCTTTGTCCTTCGGCAGAACATGCATTGATATTAGGGAGCGACACGGAACATATATTTGAGGTTTCCTCTAAGGACATATTTCTTCACGTCTTTTCTCGGAAAGAAGAAAAAAAGACACTCGGATGGCTGCAACGTTTACGTATTCATGGCATTCCTAGGCAGATTGCATTGTCTGTACCGTACTCTCATTTCTTGGACAAGGACACTTTCTTAGATTTTGTTATGGGTGGTGCCATGATATTGACCCATTATTTTTTGGATCAGCTAGAGAAATGGATCTTCACGATCACGCGAGCTCGTATTGCAAACGGTCATGAACCATGGAACCAGTGGACTAGAGCGTCTAGAGTGCACTCACGGCGAGGATAATCATGTACTTAATCAATTGATTTATAAATTGAGTCATTAGATCTATTGGAAAAGAAATGTTGGGAAGCATTTTTAAATTCGCCAAAAATGATTATTTCCGTAATTGCATACATGGTAGATGAATAACAAAGTAGTCTAGAGATCTTTCTTCTTTCCAGATTCGTGTTAATTACATGCAAATACTGAGACCGTGGGCGCTTCTGCCATTCAACATGATATGATGCATGATTGCCGATTCATACCCACCACGCTCTTTTCTTTCCACCACGTCCATCTCCTTAAACTTATAGAGCACCCTAACGAAATTGGCATGTAGGCGACATTTTCAGATGAGTAATTACCACTTTTACCATCCACCACATCAATATCTTGTCTTTCCAACAAATCCGTACGCATACGGCGCCCAATTTAGTCCTTATCCGTCTCCCACAGCTGCAAATACGAATGGACTGCCATCTCCTCATTCTTATTCTTACCCTCAATCTCCAGTAGGAGTAATGCACCATGAGCCGCCTGTAAACAAATATCCGACTCTAAATGCCAATGGTTGGTATGGCTCCGAGGGGTCCGTTCAGCATGGGCCTTTAAACACTCCCCAAACCCCTCAGCACCCTCCTGGACTGACGGTCCCTTCACATACACCTAATGCGCCCGCAAATGATCCGCAGACATCAGAAGATCCCCGCATTCACGAATTTTGGAGGGGTAGACTGGCACCGCTACCAGGATATCGTTCTCGACCTATACTGCTTCCAAGGAAAGAAATACTCCAAGTTGAAAAACCTCAAGAAAAAAATCAGGTGAGAAACCCACTCGAGTTCGTCGAATTGGCATCCTGAGCTTTCTCTATATAGAAAAATAAGAAAGACTTTCAATTTGATGTTTATGTCAATTATTCCTCTTTGTATGAACGTATACGCCACTAATACATATCGCGCAGGCAGAATGTTTTGTACCCCAGTATCTTGCAAATATTCAGAAACAAATCCAGCCATTGAAGCCCCTTCCAGCTGTTGCTCCTTTCCCGACTGTAAAATATCTCGAATCTTTTTTGATACCCCGAATGATTGAAGAATCAATGAAATACAATGACCTTGCACTGCTCCAAGATCCTCCGATGCCGAAACAAGAAAAGATTCCTCCTTTGGTTATTGATACCTACCATACTCATTGGACAGAAATTCTTCGCTGGGAACTTGATGCTATCGTCAGCGAGAAAGAGGAAATTATTATATGGAGGATCGCTGTGAAAGTCGTCTCTTGGAAAGACGCAGAGTTCGTGTTTCCCGTCCCTGGCATTCGCGAGAATCATCCTTACCTTGAAATTGGGGACCTTGTGCACTTTCGTGAAGTTCTCAAGAACGAGAAACGGGGAAGTAATAGCGCTGTTGAAGGACGAGTTACAGCTCTGAGGAAAAGAGAAGGTCTTGTCCGTGAGTAATTCGACGGCTTATGTAGATACGAAGCTAATCTGACGCGCATAGATATAACCAGTCCTCCTCTAAAGGAGCACATCGAAGCTTATGTTCCACTTACGCTGCAGACAACTAAAACAGTAAACGGATTTGTTGTCTTTGATGCAGGCGAAATCACTCCCTTTGTATTCAACGTCTCGTTCATGACCAATGCACGTCCTCTGTGTTCCATGGATAGGGCAGTGTCCACAATAACGAATAAAATGAAGAGCAGTACTCCTGGGATTAATCTCGCCCGACAGTGGCTGTTCCCTGAAGTTAAGCATTATACGGATGCGCCAGCGGCAGTGTTGCGTAATGGAGACATTCGAGAAGAAGAATGGGCAGACCCTGGCCTGAATGTGGAACAAAGGGTGCGGTTGGTTCTGTACAGCCTGATCCATCGTTTCTCAAAAATTCCTTCTATAGCTAGCTGTTTCCACCGTTGCTTTACATCAGTTACCGATTCCTCATCTCATCAGTGGCCCGCCGGGCACCGGAAAAACAAGGTTTTCCTCTTCCTAGAGGCTATTATAAAGCACTCATTCATATTATCAGAACGGTTGTTGAGTCGGTTCTCCAGATATTTAGGATACAACCTGAAGCTTGTATTCTTCTTTGCGCACCTTCTAATCCGGCTACAGATACTTTAGCCCTGCGTCTCCAGAAACACCTCCTGCAACATGAAATGCTCCGACTCAATGAACCCAACAGGACGTTTGCTGAAGTTCCAGATATTCTCACACCATATTGCTGTTAGTACGCTGCGTCTCAGTCAAAGTTTAAAGCTCATGATCCACAACGACAGGCGTCGAAAATGATAAATTCTCTATACCACCTTGGAAAAAACTCATGCAATACAGAGTGGTTGTGTGCTCGTGTCTCGATGCGAATATCTTGGTTAGAGCACAGTGCACCAATGCGAAATTAATGAGCCTGGAAGAGGAAATTACGGCTTCGATTCATCCTAATCGTAGGCATAGACATATTGTCCAGCCTCATTGGACACATCTGTTGATTGATGAGGTTAGTATCGTTCTTTTTTTGGATGCCGCTGACTTTTCACATGGTTAGGCTGCTCAAGGCTCTGAGCCTGAACTTCTCATACCGATCTCGGTCGTCCTCCCTGATGTCTACGACACAGAAACCGCGGGTAGGACTTTCATGCCTCAGCTTGCTTTATGCGGGGATATAAATCAGCGTATGTAATCTTGTATATGTACTTGGTCGTCTTTTTAGTTGATCGAGGTGTTGTAATTTGGATGCAGTTGGACCACATGTTGTTTCTCATGAAGCTAGAGCAGCCGAGTTTGAAGTCTCACTGCTTGAGCGCCTATTCGAACGGCCTCTGTATGCTCAGTCAGGCGCATTGGTACCAAATGGATTGACCAAACGCCAACTTCCGTATACCACTCTTGTCAAGGTAAATAGGACGCAATGTACTTACTGAACTCACTTCTGATGAATGTTCTATAATATATCCAGAATTACCGTAGCCACCCCGTCATTCTCATGCCACCTTCGGCCATCTTCTACAATGATACCTTACAGCCCTATGCGGCCAACGGAAAGATATGTTGGAAGAGGCTATCTAACCTCAACTTCCCTCTTAAATTTATCGGTACGGATTCAGCGGAAAAGAGTACAGATGAACGCGCGTCGTGGTTTAATATGGGGCAAATCAGTATCGTTGTGGATACTATAAAGTCGCTGCTTGATGACCCACGCGCGAGCGATCCACCACTGCGGCCAGAGCAAATTGGTATTATGGCTCCATGGAGAAAGCAAGTTTGGACGTTGCGGAAAAGATTGAGGAATGAAGGGCTAAGCGCTGTTGATGTTGGTACGGTTGAGGTATGTCTTATTCAAATATAGCTTTGACCATAAATATTCATTGATTTTTTTACTGCATAGGACTACCAAGGACGCGAGAATCGCGTAATAATTATCTCATGTGTTAGATCAAGCCCTCGATTCTTGGAAGATGATCACAAGAAAGGAATGGGGCTGATTTTTGAGCGTAAAAGGTTCGTATGCGCGTGTTTCATTTCCTCGGCCTGTACTGCAAGTATGAATTGCTCTTGGGCTTTTATAGGATGAACGTTGCCATCACGCGAGCGAAAGAACTTCTTGTCGTTGTAGGAAATGGCTCTCTTTTGCAGCGCGATCCATACTGGAAGAGTTTTCTGCAGTTTTGTTTAAGGAACGGATTGTGAGTAAACAGGTTTTGTCCAAGTGTTTTAAAAGATTTTGATCTTTCATTTTACTCAGGTATCAGGGACCGAATCTCTCATTAGAGATGGATGGAAACTACATCTCCCGTCTAGAGTGAGTGAGCTGCTCTCCGAATTTGTGTGCATAATGATAATGCCAATGCTTAACCTGGTTGAATTCATATAAGGTCGGAACTTGCTCAATCTGATATGGAGATTTCTAAGTTAAGCCCAGAGGAGCAAGGCTTATTACTTGCCGGGGACGTTGCCCGTGAGGCCCTAAAGGAATAGGTACATCTGCTAGCGCTTCTCTGAGCGTTCAAAGTGACTTTGAGTATATACTGTTCCTCTTCTTTCTCTCGGGATATTCTATCCTAGTCGCGATGCTAGTAACTAATGACATAAGCATTAGAATACCCGAATATAACTATTTGAATGGGACAGAGACTTGAATATGTACACTGTGGAATAACGGTCGAGATGGAGATCTACGAGATCAAACACCAGTGGGACGCAGACCAGTGCCAACGTACAGTATATTGACTTTGGAGCTTCTCCGTGTCAGTAGTAAAACGAGATGATTAGAGCAAGGTTAGGTCAAATTAATGAATTATACAGCTGTGTGCGTTGATATATATACTTAACCAAACGTCTTGACCGTCTGTATCCAAGAACTGTAAATACGCAATAAAGATAGAATGCAGTGGATAAGGAAGAAGGGCGCTCAGTAGAAACGACTCTATTGATACGAAGGCAATTCATCGTCTGGAGGATCCGAACAACCCGCAAGCCTTCCAACATGTCCTTCTACTAACCAGGCCCATTCATTGCCTTCTTTCCATCTAAATGATTCTCCGCCGAAGTTGACCTGGAAATCGCAATCACCCTCTACTCCTATGGCAGCGAAAACATCTTGGGTGCAGCGGGGTAGATAGACGCCGGAAAAAGCTGTTGGGAGACGAATGCCATTATGTGTGAAGAAAATGATCCCTGTCTTGAACTCATAACCGCAGCCGACCGTGTCTCCTGGTTCGATGCGATTAAGGGAGTCAGTGTAGTCTCGTCCGCCATCCGGATCTTCAAAGAATTTACAGAAGTCATCGAGGTGCAGGCCGGCACTCATTCTGTTCCATCCTGGGAGACGCCACACGGGGTAAGGCCTGCATGCAGTACCTGCGTTATAGATAAGTCAAATGGGGCGATGAAAATGAAGTACACATATTGACTCACCAATGGCGATGATGCCTTGCATCCTATTAATGTACACTTCATAATACACACCTGTTTTGCCTTGAATGTCGTACAGACCGGCAATAATTGGTAGGTTACTCAGTAAGCAGACGTCTTTGCATTCAGATCGGGTGCTGACTGATGAGACGGCGAGTCCACCTTTGGTACTGCAGCAATTGTGTACGTCACCTACGAAGCGGGGGCTGTTGGGGAACTCAATTCCCCAGGCTTTGCAACCTATCTGGTTGATCAAGTCCACGGCATGGGAAGGCAACAATCCGGGAGGAGACAGGGGATACTCGTCACAAAAAGCTAATGCAGCATCGTGCTCTTCCGTTGGAGCCTCGTTCCACTTCCCGTACTGATGCTAGTGTAGATGAATCAGAGAAAATATCGAGAGATGGGTAGCATTGAAGTACACACGGAAATCTCTGGAGCAGGCACCCAGTCCGGTGGTGCTTCTACGCCGATCTGCGGGAAGTTTACTTGAAGAGGGCGTCCTGAGGAACTTAACTCAGAGGGACGAGTGGCAACGTCCCGCTTTCGGTTGAAAAATTTGAACATGAGGGTAATTGGTGAAAATAATGGTCATCCTTGGCCAGATTTGTATCCGTGCCCTTATAATGACAAGTCAAAATGCATTGTTGCCGCGCAGAGGCGATGGTGACACTTCGGACACATTGCACAATCGGGCGCTATGCCACTCACATGCACATAAGATAAGATAAGATGATGATTTTGATTGCCGAGGTACATACTCAGAGCGACCGATATTCAAGTCATCCATAAAAATAGTACCAGAACAAGGGTATATACCGATGTTTTTGAACATGCTAGCGTTTTTATATCCCACGGCAAAACATGCACGCTGACTCCAAGAGTAAGTACACCACAAGGCTGACCGAGAGCATGCATATTGTAGCACTGAATGGATACCGCTGCGGAGTAAAACAATAGCCTGGCCAGGATGATATTGAGGCATAGCTCAATTTTCGCGCCATTGGTTTGCACATGCAGTGCATCTAATAGTCAGTTGAGTGTGAAAACATGACCCTACAAGAATAAAACAGGGACTCACCGATAGACTGAGGAGGAAAATAGTACATGATCAGAAACAGAATGGCAATTACAAGCAAAAGAAAACATACAAGTAGTCATAGGTTCATCGGCAGACCTAATCTGCAGCTGGTAGAAATATGCGGCATTGTTGTTGCACTTGGGGCAGGATGCTAAAAGAACAAGACTGTTATTTACGATACGGTTAAGTTAAGAAACATATCAGCGTGCCTTGTGTTTGATCTGCATGAGCCCACATAGCATCTCCACCAAGAACATCGTCGACTTCCTTTCTTTTCAGCTTAGTCCTGGAGGTCATCTAATAACGGCGCGTCAATACCCGCTGACTGTCGTCCGTGAATCTTCTCACTTGTTTCGTGATAGGGAATTCATAAGGACAAGAGTTACACGCCCATTTGTTGACGCCGCTTTCCGCTGATATGACCAAGAGGTTAGCGCAGGTTGGACAGAATAACATGAGCAGAGATAAACATCTAAAAGGAGCACTTGTCAGTGTGCTAACAAAAGCTGTAAAAAATGTGAGTAGACATGTGACTCAGGGGCCGGCGGCAATTGAAGAAAAAATGGTTGTACGTATCTTGCCACTGTCTGCGCGACAGTCACCGTTATTCACTATCTTTTACCCCTCCTCTCTTTTTACACTGGCGCCCATATTTAATAGACTATTCTGCAGTGGTACCGTCTGCAAAAGGACTCTACTTGCTCGAGCTTTCGCGTCAAAGGCACACTCAACCAGCCATAATGCTATGACCATTTTAATACAAGCTCCGGGCAGCTCTCTACTTCCTGGACTACGACGGCACGCGCAGAACATCAAACACCTAAAAGCAACCTCAAATAAGCGATGGCAATCAACTACGACGCGTCCAAAAACCACTTTTACGAGCGCAGAAGTCGACGAGGTCATCTTTAGCTGTGTCGGCAACTCTGTAACAATTCCAGATAGAGAGCCACCAGTCTTCAGAAAGGCTGGACCAAAAAGAGTGGAGGATTTCGAATGGCTACAAGATAGTGACGACGATAACAACTTCGTTTCGTCTTCTTCGTCGTTAAATCAACGCACACCGGGTCGGTATGACTGGAGAAAGAGGGCCACTTCACGTATTCCTGGGCAGATGACTACAGACGAAGAAGCTTCTCGTCATAAAAAGAGGATAAAATTGTCGGATACTGAGTTCCACCCTGGTTCCCCATACTACCACCAAATACTAAATTACTCGCGCAGGTACGCTTTCCCCCCCTCAGTAGTGCATACATTTACTGATAACATAACAGGTTCGGTAGGCTGCTTGACCTTGAGGAAGCCGAAGATGAAGCAGCTTTGAGGCACCGGCTATCAACCTGGAGCATAGAGAAACTGAAGCTAGAGGGCTATTGCTTGACTGGTCTTAAGGCTTACTGGCTCAAAGAAACTCTATTTGGACGTCCAGTCGCGGATTTCACGGTTGAACAAGGTTACCACATACCAGAAAACAAACTCGAGTAAGTTTCTAAATTGCATATCAGACACTACATACATTGCGACGGGTTATCGTTATTAGAAAGGGCACGCAGGTTTTGATTTCTAGGATTGATCCCTTGAAGGAAGAACCTGTCACGGGCTCTGTCCTATCTAGCACACAATCATATATTCGCGTTTTATTTCCCTCAACCTTCGACATAGAGGACACCTTATGGAGGCTTGATCTTGGCCGCCCAAATTTAATATGGGAACGCATGCGAGCAGCCATCTCTTATTTACAAGATGACCCGGCTCAGGCCGAGTCTGTAGACGCTGGAGGATCGTCGGAGACTGTGCTACAAGGAACATATTTGCGCGACATTTTGCTACGTTCATTCCCTTCCAATCCTGTGGCCACTAGTCCAATGGATACTATGTATCTTGCGGAGGATGGGGAAGTCGGTACAACCGCGGCTAGCGAGTTTATGGAATCTAAACACGTTCAAGAACCACAAGAGAATAAACCAAATTTTTCAGGTGTTTTCAAAGAGGATTGTCTCATCCAAAGCTGGGCAGAACGATATTCCAAAGCGAACCCAGTGATTGTTGAAGGAGACCCACCTCTCACGGGGTTAAATTCCTCGCAAATTCGAGCCATGGCAACAATGATTGGAAACAAAGTCAGCCTCGTTCAAGGGGTTCGTAAATCACACTATTTTTCAGTGCGATATATCAATTGAAACGTGATTTTGTACAGCCTCCAGGAACAGGAAAAACCAAGACTATTATCGAAACTATCAAGCTTCTCAAAGTATGTTTATTGCTTGTTGTTGGCGTAATTTCCATTTACGAATTGTCCATCTTTGATAGGTTGTGTTCCAAGTCCCCCAACCAATCCTTGTATGCACGTATACCAATGTAGCTGTTGATAACCTTGTGGAAGGATTTGCAAAAGCTGGGGTCAAACCACTTCGCATAGGGCAAAGTGCTCACGTCAGGCAGTCGTTGATTGAACATTCACTCGATTATAAGCTTCAGCAGCATCCATTACATGCCAAGCTGATGACTGTACTGAACGAAGACGAGGAAATCAATGCAGCAATGAAAGAATTATCCAAGAAATACGGTTCTTTGGAGTTGAGGATCAAGGAGACGGCTAATCCTAGGAGGAGCACATTGGCACGAGCGCAGAACATGAAGAGTGCGATTAGCAGCATGGTATACAGACAGAAGATGTTGAAGAAGAAGATATATGGCTTGCAACAGCTCATGCTGCGAGATACTGTGGCAGCAGCCGATGTCGTATGTGTTGAATTACTGGAGTGCTATGTCGTTCTTTCTGACTCCCTCTCTAGATTTGCACGACTTGCATTACTTCGGCTTGCTATGCACTGAACGTGATCGACTTCCCTGTCGTTTTTATTGATGAGGCATCGATGTCCACGGAACCCGCTTCTTTGATTCCCATTATGAAAGGTGTAAGTTATCTGTTCATCGGAATGATACGGACGATGCGCATGCTCAAAGCCATTTCTTAGTCCCAACATCTAGCACTCATTGGAGACCATAAACAATTACCTCCAATTATCATCAGTCGCGAAGCCAAGGAGGGCGGACTAGGCGTCAGTTTGTTTGAACGATTGACAGAAGAAAAACGTACGTATTCAGTTTTACTCGTTCGTATTTCGCAAAAGTCACGTCATCATTTCGTTTCCAGGTGTACCGTCTGTTATGCTTGATATTCAGTACCGAATGCATCCTTCCATCTCCCAGTTCCCCTCGTTGGAATTCTATGATCTAGAACTGCAAGACGGTACAGTCGATGCCAGTGGCAATGTCCTTCCAGGTTTAGAGCCGCCTCGGTCGAAGCATTTAATACACAATGCCACGAAGAAACACAGTCCTTCAGTCATTTTCTTAGATCACACAGGCAACGAATCTTTCAAGGGCAGGAGTCGGGTTAATGTGACTGAGGCGCATATTGTGGCGAGCGTCGTGGAGGATCTTCTGTTAAGCAATCCGGTGGGATTTTTATTTTTGGGTTACCGTGGACGTCGCTAATTCTAACTGTATTTTATTGCAGCAACTGACCGGTACTGATATCGGGATTATTGCACCTTATGCGGCGCAAGTGACGCTGCTGACGAATATATTCAATTCCGACTTGACGTACAAGAAACGCTTCATTGAAGTACTGGGGGAAGAACGTGCTACGCACGTTCAGCAGATCGAAATCAAGACTGTGGACGGATTCGAGGGACGAGAGAAAGAAGTCATTATATTCTCGACTGTTCGAAATAACTCTGCTGGACACATCGGGTTCCTCGCGGACAAGAAACGACTGAATGTTGGATTGACGCGAGCGAAACGCGGTCTGTTCGTCGTGGGTAGTATCTCGACGCTGCGGGCGGGCAGAGGGAGCAGTAACCTTGAAGGAAGAACCACCGCCGCCATTCGGGTAGGGAAGGGAGCAGATTCATGGCGGCGGTATGCGGAGTACTTGGTCAAAGATAATTTGGTCATCTCATTGACGGGCCAGGAGCTGTACAGCGCGCTGTACGGCCATTTGAAGGCAGCTAAGGGTCGGGCAAACAAGGAGCTGCTCGTTGTTGGTGGTCGCTGACGGATAGGCGGCTATATTTTGACGCGTTGAGGCTGGTACATATATCCGGCCCTTGCCATTTCTTTTTATTTGGTTCCGTTACTGCGCGCACACCGATGCCGACAAGGCGAACGCAGGTCGATGTGCCTTGGACACCCTCCTTCATCATGAAGGCGACTGGTAATGAGAAGAGGGGAAGGGGAAAGGGGCCTGGGTGGTTGGAGGGCTGTGCTTTTGGATAAACGTTCGTACAAGATGTAGAAGGCTGTGTCGACGAAGGTAGCCTTTGAAAACTTTCAGGTTCGCCGCACGGCTTATATCCGACTGTGGCTACTTGGCGGGCTAACATTGGCGCACGGGGGCAAAAGCGTAAATACGGATACCATAGTTGGACCTGTTTTTTTCTGTGGGGCAGGAGAGGAAGGTAGTCGTCTGATGAGCCCATATATATTCATGCTTGGATTGATTAGAGTTGCAGAGATACCCTATACATAAAAAGTATGTATGTATTGTTGTCTATAATATATTGACTAATTCTAGTTGGCTATAGTTTGTATGTATGTATGGAGGATGCAGGGCGCCACCTTGTGCTTGTCGGAGGCCGCAATGATGGTATGGCGGATCAGTTTGGTTGAGGGAGAAGAGAATGATTTGGCAATGAAGATGAGTAAGCCTGGGTATTATTTTGTGGGATCTGAGGATCTGTGTCGGAGCCGTCGAAAGACCTTCTATGGCTGGTGATAAATTAGAGCGAAGGATTCGCAGGGAAATGGCAGTTGCTCAGATAGTAAGAAAGGGGAAAGGGATCCTAGGAGTCGAAAAACAAAACAAAAACAAAAAAATGCTGTGGGTAATGGTGATTTAGGTTTAGGCGCCGTGCATTATTATGTTTTATTTTATTTTAATTTTTCACGAACATGCATCGCAGCATCCGATCGGGCGAGGACGCTCGATGGTTGAAAAGAACGGGATGAATGCAGAGTTGCCTCCCTTTCTTCTCCTTCATTTGTCGGACAGCGAAGAAAGCTGTCGTCCACAGTCATATATCACAATCTATAGAAGCCCGTATACCCATGCCTCAAATATCCAGACACCCACCCGCAATCTTCTCTTCCACCATCGA
>Ga0247779_1000409_pt1 | contig 28432 bp, 26 predicted proteins | sample UWRJL221509R5_FD_179925 | JGI IMG/M metagenome (GOLD analysis project Ga0247779, IMG submission 179925) | Plant litter microbial communities from Arlington Agricultural Research Station in Wisconsin, United States - UWRJ-L221-509R-5 | ecosystem: Environmental > Terrestrial > Plant litter >...
GGGCTACAGCTACCTACAGGAACAGTATTTATACTCTACAGGTATTCTAGAATGTTCTTGGATGAATAATACAATGATGTCATATGGAAGGGTCTGGAATGTAAAAGGCTATGCAAGGCAGTGCATGCCAGTGCATGGCTATGCATTGCTATGCATTGGCTGTGTTCATCAGTGATGCTTGGTTACCATCAAATGATGAATGATAAAGCCTATCTAATCAAAAGATAATGAAAGGATAATCAAGGAAAGAAGACAGATAAGATATCTACACAAATATAAAAGGGAAAAATGCGAAATAAATATAGAAAAATAAGGGAAACCCTGACACTGACGTCGTAATGTGAACGCTTGATGAGGCCATTGGCATGCGAATTGTAGCCCGAAATTCGAATGTGATTGACGTGGTACTTTTTTGAAAGATATCCGAGAGCTTTGACAAACGGCGGCCCGTTGTTGGTAACAATTTCGTAGAGAGAACCCCACCGGTAAATGAAATCCTTCAGGATCCACTTGCCTAGGGTCTCCGCAGTTTCTTTAGCGAGCATGGCAAATTCGACGAAGTGGATGAGGCTGCAGCGACCCTGCACAATGTATTTGAAGCGCCCGGACTTTGGCATATGCATGGTGTCCATGTAAACGCGACTAAATAAAGGAGCTGGTATGGCAACGGTGGGTGGGATGAGAACTTTTTGGGTTTTTCGAATTTGACAAAGGTGGCAGGTCTTGATGAACCAGGCTATGTCGGATTTCATGAACAGCCACCAATAACGCTCGAGAAGCTGGGAAAACGTAGCAAATACACCATGGTGACCAAGGTCATCATGCGCGGAAACGAGAAGGAAAAGACGGCGCAGGATCGAAACAAAAAGTTTATGATGACTGTCTGGGCTTTTCTTCCAGAGGCGGCCTGAAATGAGAAAAAATTCAGTACAGTAACGAATAAAAGAATTATAATCTACAGAAGAAATATCAATTGGTTTTTGAAGGTCTTTGTGCCATTGAATGACTTGATCTATGCGAATTTCGGCCTTAGCGGCTTTCGAGGGTCTGGGAATGATGGAATATGATGTAGTTTTGTCGGAATTTGTTGTGTTTAAGTCTTGGGGTGTGTTGGTTTGTGTTTCATTGATGTAAATGAGAACAGGGGGCTGGTGTGGTTTTTGAAGGGTGACAGGGTTGATAAAGTGCATAAATCCATGCAAGCGGTCGATCCAGTCGTCAAAGTCGTCGTCTTCAGGTTCAGGTTCGTCATTGGGCTGAGGTCGGCGTTGAGAAAGTCTGTCCGGGCCATGGAAGGCAGCTGGAACGTGCACTAGTTCAAAATGAAATGTTAGTATAGCAATAATTCAGCGGTTAATGCTTGCTGAGGGATCAATGTTGGGGCTTTCGAGCATTCCTTTGATATATTTTGCGTCGACTTCTACGACAAAATTTCGGATGCCAATGACTTCATTCTTGAGGGCTCGGAGCGCGCGGTAGAGGCCATAGAGTTCGAGTTTCGGCTGAGAAAATCGTGCTTCTCGTTCATTGAGGGTGATGGAGCTGAAACATGAAAAATATCGAATAATTGGGTTGTCGACATCGCACTGGCTGAGGATAAAACCAATGGCGATGTGAGAGGTGTCGATCGAAAGGATTACTGGAGATGTTGATTGATAATCGATAGGTCGGAGTGCTGGTGAGTTGAGAAGTGCTGTCTTGAGCTCTTCTTGGGCCGCCACTTGCAGCGGACCCCATTCGAAAGGTTGATTATGTTGGAGAAGCTTCGAGATTGGGTGTGCTCGGTGGGCGAAATTTCGTATAAAAATATGACATACACCTATAGTTCCAAGAAAAGAACGAACATCAGTAATATTGGAGCATGGGCCCCAGTTAGCAATCACAGAAACACGTTTAACACAGGGCAGACGCCCTTCAATAGTGCAACAATGACCGAGAACGGTCACTTTGGGAGAACAAAGAATAGATTTAAAACCGGAGAACGTACCACCAGCGTGTTTCATACGCTGTACAACACGGGCAAGAGCAATGAAATGCTCCCAGACAAAACGACGGATCCCTGAGTTCTCAGGATGAGTTTCGAACTCGCCGTTGGGCAAGATGTATCTTGATGCTGGTCCGCGTACTGGGACGTCGTTGATGTATGGGTAGGTAACTTCAGGAATTTCGGGTCGAAGAATAAAAGTGATGTCGTTGTGGAAAATCGGCACCGAGTTCGTCCATCCCATGGGTAAAGTTGTTAGGCAAAAGGTTCCGAGAGGTGTTTGAAATGTGGTAAGGTTGCGAGATTCAATGGCGAGGGCACGTTCGTCGAACCCAATGAAGAGATCCATCATGGCGAAGCAGGCTCTGCAAGAAAAGCGTTCAGCAATCTGGTCAGTGAAAGGAGGTACTCCTGCATGTCGAATTGTGTGTTTATTGAGCGACATTAGAGCCCAGAGAAGACGAATGTCACCATTCTTCTTCCTGTCCCATTGCCAACCCGAACGGTAGCTACTGCTGGAAGGTTCAATAATGCCGGTGTCGATTTTTTGGTGTAGTGCCTCCACGATTTTGGTAAAGATGCCTGGCGGAATTCGGTGGTTCTTGACCACCCAAGGAGTGTGTGGAACTGTTGGAATAACAACCAGCAGGAACATGTCTTCTCGTAGGTGACCATGTTCAGTGTCGTTCCAGGCGAAGGCTGCATTGAAGAGCAAGATGAAGTGGTGGAGAAGTTTGCGTTCTTCAGGCCAGAGGAAACCTTCGGGGTGAAACTTGTCCATAAGCTGACGTCATTCTTCAGTATAACGGCCGGTTGTTGTGAAGGGTGGTGGGTTTGGTGATAGTGTAGGCATGTTGGCTAGAGGATCTCCAACGTTGTTTCGAACAATGCGGAATTTCTCTGGTAGGTTGGTCAAAACTGGCTTGATATGCTTTGCGACAGGTTTGTAGTTGCGTTTGGCAAATATTGATGTTGGTTCAGGGTTAGGGTTGATGGCATCGGCGTCGGGTGGGATATCTAGGGTAAACAATGAAACCATTAGTGGTACGGGCAATGTAGCAAAAGATGATGTCAAAACATGAGAGGGATCAAAGGATAACAAAGGAGAAGAGAGCAAATTAGAAGGTGAAGACATATGAGGCAAAGAAGAATTGAAAGATTCAGACGAGAGATCAAGAGGTTCAGAAGATAAAAACGAAGAAATGTCTGACGAAGACAAGGGCATACGTCGCTGAGAAGAAAATGAATGTGAAGTGACAGCGACTGTCTCCTCGCTCCTTAAAAATCCACTCGTTTTAAAGCTTGGGCAAGTCAGTATGTTCCTCAAGGTACAGTAGGCACTGTAATAACTCGGTTTGAATTCGGATCGTGTATGGTGACCGTTGTGTTGTCGTTCTTGTATGTCGAGACAATACTTTCCGTTAACACATCGAATGGTCGTCCAAGAAGAATGTCGTAGGCGGGTTTTTGAATGATGTGGACCTGTAAGTATAGTGTCAGTCCTCCAATGAAGAATGGTATGTTCCGAGCTAGGCCAAGGGACTGGTTGATGGATCCATTTACTGACTGCATGTTGAGCTTGATGTTTGGGTCGTAGGTGATTGACAACACGTGGCAGACTTCTTCTGACATTGCTACAATTTGACAGCCGGGGTCGAGTATTGATTCCACCTTGAGGTTGTTGTCGATGAGGGGTAGGACCGACCTGAGAGGCGATGATTCTTTGGCGACAACGAGTCTGTCATAGTCGGGTTCTTCACCTGGCGGTAGGCTGTTGAGGTAGACTTCAATGGGGTCTGAGCTGATGTAAGCGCCAACTGGTGGGCTTCGGTGTTGACTTTGAGGTAAGGCATTGGCCGTGGTGGCTGAGTTGTGCTCGTTGTAATCGCAGGTCTTGTTGTATTTCTCGTATAGCTCCTGCATCAAAGAAGAATGTGAGTTAATGTTATTTGTTGGCGTCGTTGAGGTTGATTTGTCAAGGTTGAGGACTCGTCGATAATGTTCACGGAGATCTGCCGAAATGGCTAGAAGTTCTCGCTGAGTGATGGTGATTTTTGCGTCGAGAGAGCGTTCGGAAAGCATTTTCGAGACATCTTCAATGGTGTTTGATGTTTCTGGCATTGTCGCGGCCGCTGGAGCGTCGTTCTTCGCAGCTGAAGCTTGAGGTTTCAAGGCTGGTGCTGCTCCAAAGTTCCTGAGCTGTGGAGGTTTGTAGTTAGCATCGTTAGCCGTTCTGAATGGGTGTTCACGTTCGAAAATGGAGGGTACAGGCGGATTTGTTGTCGTGGACGATGACTTGATGGTCTCTTCAGGTTGTGCTAGTTCCTGTCGAGGTGCTGGTGGGCTTGATTCCTGCTGATCCTCATCGAATTTGGTCGAGGTTCCTCGTTTCTGGCTTCGCATTTTGATGGTTGGTTTGAAGTTCAGTTGGCGAGACTTGAACGCAAAGATTTCGGCTTCGAGGGAGGCTATCTGTCAGCATCTGAGAGCTGAAAGATAGTGGTTGTCGATGTTGTGGCGGCCGCTTCAACATTGGGCGAGATGATCTCATTCATCATGGTTCCGGCGGCTAGCTGGTTCGGATTTTGACGATGCCACTCCTCGATACGATCACGAAGCAGGGCGCCTTGAATGCTGTGAGGTACAAATGAACCCGAAGGCAAGACAACCTTGCCTTCGATGTTTTGCTTGCATTTTCCTGCACGCACATAGTCGTTAACCTGTTCGCAATCACGTATGAAGTGGTTAGTGCCGCAGAAGTTGCATGCATTGTTTCGTTCGCCAGTTGAGGTGGTAGTGAAACCCATCAAAATAGCCATCCCGACCCCCGAGCAGGCCAAATCCTGCATTGGGCAGAAATGTGGCTGTGTCATCATGTGCCCGCTGCCCCTACAGGGTGCCCTACCCATATCCCGCCCCCCAACAAGGTTGCTCAGCCTCGGAAACATCCATTCCCGCCCTCCTGGGCCATTACCCAGCCTCATATGCCAGCCTCGGCACTGTGTCTCTCGAAAATGAGGGGGGTGTCCAAATTAAGCAGATAGGAAAGTGGCTACAGGCATGTATCACTTACCTTAGCAAACTGGCTTGGTTTGATATAGAATTCTAGCTGCTACAGGTGATTGTGCAACTGGTTGCACGCATGGTATACCTTATTCGCACTGGGATGTAAATTTTGTGAACTCGGTACGCTGCTTCTTTCTAAGATCATCTATGTTTCAAATGACAAACGGGGTTCACTACAGATTTAAGTATATCCCAATTTGGCAGACAAAGCGCTTAATCTTTACGTATATCCTATTTTAGTCAACAAAGTGCTTAATCTTTACTTATATCCCATTTCGCGTTTAATGTACTTCCTGGTATCTATCAAACAAAAAATCAAATCAAAAAATCAAAAAGGGTTGCTAATACATCATTTCGGTGTAGTTAGCCTCCTTGGCATGCATGCCCTTTGCCTTGGTTTCAAGGAAGACAAAAAGTAGTCAACGACCCTGAACACCTAACAAAAAAATTTCTTTAACCCATATAGGTGAATTCACCATGCAGCACCATTTGTTTTGTTGGGGATGTGTTGGAAGTTACGCTCTGTATCTTTCTGTTTCCTTACCCCCTTCTCTCACCAGAACTGCACACGTCAACCATGCCATCTCCCTTCAATCACGAGCAGCGTAAAATAATAGCTCAGTTCTACCCAGAATTAGCTGCTGTTGCTCACAAATACGACCCAAAATTTACAGGACAATCATCGGAAATAAAAGAATGGAAAGACCAAAAAGTGGATGACTTACTGAAGGAGGATCTTTTCAAGACGCTTGATGTATCAAAAAAACCTTTGAAGGTGTGGGCCGAGGTGAGTATTCTTCAATCATACAGATAGTACATCTTTATTCATCTGTAGTATAGCATATACGAATTTACTCAAACCATCTCAACAACACTATAAAGAGGAAGGCCAATGTAAAAGCGGGTGACTTGCAAACACATGTTTTTCCTCTCGCCGTTCTTAGTAGCAAGATATCTCCCCACCAGTTATTCATCTACGAGAACCAGGAAATCATCAAGAAAACATATCTTGAGATATGCTCCCAGACCAGGAAGCCTGGTGGTGCTGCGAGACAGCAAGCAGCAAAGATGTTGTGGGATGACACTGATCAGGCGGAATGGAAGGAGAGGACCGAGGAGGTCCAAAATGATATATCCTTGTATGTTTGTTCCATCTCTATCAAATGACATGTATTTAACTTTTACTGTTCCACAGCAATCAAGCCGAATTTGCCACTGAGGTAGAGGATTCCCTGGAACGCCTTGTTGGAGAAGGTCTTCTGGGCTCATGTGCGCTCACTCTGTTGTATGCATTTCGAGACGAAGACAATGTTATGCACATTGGAAAGTAAGCTACATGTTCCTTTCAGTTGGGTGCGTTCTTTAACACATAATAGGGTACATGCTGCGTACGATGTTCACTGAAAGTCTACATTGGTTCACAAGTTTGACGACGACTTGGAATCAGTCAATTGATGGATCTCCCATGCACAAAATTTGCTACCACGTAAGTCCAGTGTTTTATTGAATTGATCAAGGTTGCTAATATACTGTATACATTACAGGAAAGCCTGTTGAACTAGAGACCGAATTTGTTTGTGACAAAGATGGCCGGCCTATTTTTCCTAAGGTGGATACAAGGCGTACACCTGCAGATGATATTGCTATTATCCTGCGAGATTACTTTCTTGTTATGTGGTCCTACACTCAGGGATCCGTTGAATTTCCTTGGAATGATATCGAGGCCAACCCGGACAACTACTATGACTTGTGGGGCTTCCCTGGCAAGATTGTCCACCCCGACCGTATGGACATAATTAACATCGTCAACACTGCTCACCATCTGGCAAAGAATACATTCACATTCTTTTCAAAGGAAAATATACAGAAATCCAATGAGCTCACCGCACGCTGGAATAATCTCCCCCCTCTTCCCAAGCAGATTCAACCACCACATACATTTTTGGAGGCCGAGAAATCTATAGTGGAATCTGAAGAGGATCAGGAACTCCCTCGTTATCACAGGAAATGTCAGCAGATCATACAATCTCGTTCACACTCTCAATCCCAATCAGAAGGTTGTTCCCGCTCTCGTGCAGAATCACGCTCTGTTTCGTGTACCCGTTTGAATAAACGTGCTCGGGCTGTCACTCTCCAGGAAGATAAACAAGGACGAGCTTTATGTGTGGATGGTAAAAATGGAGATGAGCACAATGACATGACCTTGTCTGTTGAGCCGAGGACTGACAATGAATTTGCCAAGGGACCAAATCCTGGACCACCCGTACCTTCACCAGAGAACGCTGAAGCGCACACTGCCACGGCCTTGTCCGTTGATCCAAGTACACTGAATCCTCAACCACCACTACGCATGCCTTCACCAGACTCAGAGAATGCTCAAATCCCAACCAACAACTCCCAGCCATCCGATAACAACCACAAACTTGCCCAGTTGTCATCTTCTTTGATCACTGGTGACACAGAGAACAGTCCGACGTTTAATGTCTGTGGTTTCTCCTGGTAGTGTACAATCCTTCAGTCACACTCCAGCGGCTGAGGCTCTTATTGTGCTGAATCCATCATCCGAAGACCGTCGTGAAACAGGAGATCTTGCTGCGCCACCTCAGAAGAAGCGAGGAAGGGGAAGGCTGAAGAAGATAAACCCAATTGTTGTCTCTGGGAGTAACATATCAGAAGGATCGACTCATACAAATCTATGTAGAAACAATGGCCGTCCTCAGTGTGAACGAAAAGCACCTCCTCTGGGACTCCAGCTCATGTCAAATGTGAATAAGGGACCTGAAAAACACGTACCTTTGGCGGATAGGTGGGTTTATGCAGGCGACGCTCCCAAGGCGGATTGACCATTCAAAATGTTTATTTAAAAAAAATCTTTCCACGTCGTTTATCATTGTTAGTTCTGGCTGACCGCACATTTTACATTTGTTTAATGTGTTTAATACATTTCCGTGCCGTTTAATTCAGTTTAACACTCTCCATACGACCGTTTCATTTTGTTTAACTTTCATAGGATTGTTTAATTTGTTTAAACTTCAGTGATTGTGTGATTTGTTTAACTTAAACAGTTCCGCACTGTTTAATTCTGCTTAACACTTTCCATAGGATCATTTAATTTGTTTAAACTTCATGTGATTTTTTAATTTGTTCAACCTGAATATGATTGTTTACTTTGTTGTATTTCATAAGCTCAGTTAAATATAAGCTGGTTTAACACTGGTAAATTAAACTGTAGTACATTATGCAGCACTAAAACTACAAAGTAGGTAGTTACGTGTCGTTTACTGTTCTTAATCGGTTTAAACTGGTGTTTCAGTAAATGTAAACAGTTTAAACCTTTCCTTTTAGAAAGGCCTTTGTTTAAACAAAACACAGTGAGTTTCATAAACCAAGCTCATCATCAAAACCGAACAAATTATAGGACATATTGCATATTACGATAGGCCAGCTGGAACATTTGGAATCAAAAAGAAGATATGTATTTTAGTAAATAGCCTGCATCGGGATAGAACATAATATAACTATTACTACTAATCTTCATACATTTCATCATCATCTATGAAACATTCATCACCTTCATCATTCACGTCATCAAGATTATATCGAGCCAAAACAGACAGCCCATACTTCTCCACAAATGCTTCATCACTGATAAACTCGTTGGGGCAGTTTGTGAAGGATAGATTAGGGTCAGGCAACAGAGCTATCTGTTGGATAGCACACTGGCAGCAAATACGAGGCTGCAAACAATTAAAGAAGTCTGGGGCAAAATAATCAAGAGGGCAATCATGAGGAAGTGCGAGAAATTCTGCATCCTTCTGACCGGTTGCTGGTATTTTTCGAATTCAGCCCTTCAGCTTTTTCCCTTCTTGTTTGGCAGTCAGTTCCATGACAGCATTGAGCCTATGAAAAAATATGTTATCCTCTGCCAAATGTTCAGGCCTTCGCTTGATCCAATAAATTGGTTGTGTTTTCTCCTTCCAGCGTTCGGGATCAACCTCATCATCTATTAAAAGAAGTGACCAGACTGGGGATTGAACCCAGGCCCTACTGGACATATACCAGACGCTCTAACCACTGAGCTATCAGGTCTTACTGGGTCAATCCACTATATATGGATAATGATGTAATCTCCACCCAATTGAGTTACTAGTCATCCCAAATTGAACTACAGTTCCGAAATGTCACACCAACAGGCTGACTAACAAATGATGACTCAGCAACTCCCAAATGTGAGTTCCCAATTCTCACGAGTGGCAGATTACATAATCCAACATCATCTGATGTGGATTTTGCATCCACCATATCTCGATAGCGCTCAGGGTAACCATTGTCAATCAAGAATTGAAGGCGAGAATCTGTGAGCTATGTAAAGTTTACGTCAAATGTGATCAAGACATGAAAAACAAAAATACATACTCAAACACAGGCACAGTATTTTGAAGAAGTAATGTCCACAGCCTGCACATTGCCAGGGTTCTGGCTCTCTTTCTTGTAGTGTTCGTACATATAGTGGTCAATAATATGATTGTAGAGCTTGACCAACATGTCCATGTTGCTTGCATATTTCTTGTTTGGCTACAGCCAATCATAAGCATACCCAATTAATGCTTGTAAGAAAGTATCAATAGCAATAATGCAGCACGCTGTATTATAAAGGGAATATAGAGATTGGCGAAAGTCTGGGCACCAGCTCATCAAGCCAAAAGCTGCTAGACATGTTTGCAAATGACGAAGCATGTTCTCCTCGACAGCTCATGCATATTTAGAGATAAGCCCACTGTCCATTGCCAACAGCAAAGAACCAAGCTGGACTAGAGAAGGAGGAAAAACGGGGGATCCACGGTGGCATGTCTCCAAGGTTTTCTTGTCCAAGCATATCTTTTCGAACCCTTCAAGAACCTGATCAGGTGGATCCTTGGGTACGTCGCCTGTACTGATCCAGCCGGCAAGAATATGGACATGAATAGACATAGCTTTCTATTCAATGACTGTCAGCCAATGGTTTTGTTTTAGAGCAATGATACATACCTTCAATGTTTTTGCATCTTGTGGTACCTCTGAGTCCAATAACCGATATGTATGAGTGGCGGGCTTTACAGCTGACTTGCACTGTGGGGTACCTTTCTTAGGAGGTTAAGACACCAGTGATGAAGGGACATTTGTGGTCGATTTGTGACTTGCCGACCGAAGATTCCGGGGTGTTGCAGGTGTAGAAGACGAAGATTGCCTTGGCAGGGTAGCAGGTACGGGTGGCACAGAGGTTAGAGTATCATAATAATCCATGGTGTGGCCAGTACTTCCAGCATGTTGCGGTTGAGGTGAAGGCACTTGAGGGGCAGGCTTAGTTCATTGGGTCTATTGTACAGTCCAAAATGACATACTACATTATCATGGAAAATGATTATCTGGTTTAATAATCACCATCGACAACCGACAAAGAAGCAGACAGGCGTTATGAGCTCATCAGGAACTCCACATGCAAAAACAGCGGAAGAATGGTTTGCTGCCAAAAACAAGACTTGTGTCAAGAAAGAATGTGATGAAGAGAAAAAGAAGCCAGGATATCAGAAGTCTGACCACTTGAAGGTCTATCAAGTTGTCAAGTCGCATTTGTTTAAGTCACTTCTAGAAGAAAAATGCAATGAATATGAGGAGAAGGCAAAGAAATAACAAGAGGTTTGCAAAGAGAACAGTACTTTACTCTCCCCCACCCTCAGGCTCTGGAATCCAGTGGATTCCATGGATTCCATAGAATTCTATGGACATCCATAGACTCAGAAAATTCAACTTCAAAAAATTCAAAGTTCATTTCTGAGTCTATGGATGTCTTCGGAATCCATTGGACATTAATAAATACTGAATTAAAATTTACTTTGCTAAGTCTCCAGTAGAATCTACTGGAAACCAGTAGATATTCACACAAATAAATAAATAAATAAAAGAGGTTTATTTGTATATTTTAATACATCATCTAAATATTCTAGATATTTATCTAATTAAAAAAAAGAAAAGAAAAAGGAGAACAGTAAGGAAAGAAGAGGGAGAGGAGAGAGGGGAAAGGGAAAGGGGAGCGGGGAAAGGGAAAGAGGAGAGAGGGAAGGAAAAGAGGAGAGAGAGAGGGAGCAGGAGGGGAAAGAAGAAGGGAGAGAGGGAGAAGAGAAATAGGATGGTGGTGGGAATGGTGGGGCTGGTGGGGGACGATGATGGTTGCGGAACAACCAGTGTGATGTGTCAATGTCACACTGATGCCCACTGTTGGCCGCGGCACATGTGACATCACAAGGGTGGGGCTATAGCCTGGTTAGGTTTATCCACAGAAAAGCCTTGATGGCTGAGTTGGCTAGAGCATTGCGTGCTTGTTCGAGGTTGACTATAGGTGTGTCTGCAGATATTCCATGGATTCCTATGGATTCTATTGGGTCTATGGATACATATCTATAGATGGGCCTATAGAATTCTTTGGATTCCGATTGGTGAATTTGGCAGATGTTGAAGTACGAATCCATATATGGGTCGTACCCCTATTCATATTTACTATTATTTACTATTTCTCTTTTTTCTCCTACTGTCGAACATCCTCACACCTCAGTCGTTTACCCTATCGTGGTGTACTGAGGTGTGTATACATACTTATATATATAATTAACTACTAGCTTACTTACTTGTTTTACCTAGTTGTACTTCGACAGGTATATATTAACAATACAGTCGTTTACCCTATCGTGGCGTACTGAGTTGTACTTCGACAGGTTATGGGCCCCGCGCAAAACTAACCCTGCGAAATCATAAACTCCCTATACACCACCCACTACTCGACTCCAAATTTAAATAGAATATTGATACCGAGAAAGATGTCATCAGCATCCATCATTGGCCCTATAAACCTACCGGACGGAGACAAGCTCCGAGGCTATGAGAACTATGGACACTGGCACATTCTGATAGAAGCCCATGGAAGACCAAAAGGCCTGCATAAGTACTGGAATAACAGGATTACTGTTCCTGCAGACCTCGACGATGACGAAGAGGAGGTCAAAAAATTCCTCGACGCCGAATTTGGTGACACTGAGGCTGACCCAGTCACTACCACACAAAAACATAAAAAGACACCCGAACAACACAAACCAACGCCAGCTGCAACCTCGGACAAACCCACTCCACCACACCCAATCCACTCGAATACGAACTGCGCAAGAGCGTAGCACTATCCTCAATACCAATTAATGTCTTGGACATATATGGATGTGGGATTGATCCCAACAAGAAATCCCATCAAGTCTGGGCAAGCCTCGAGGCCCAATATAGAAGGGCAAGCGAGCGAGCCAGGAACATGCAAGAAGAAGCGCTGGCAAATTGCAAATTGACCAATGGGGATAAGGTCACTGGTGAGGACAGGCATATAGAGAAGATGAGGAAATTGCATCAGAGAGCAAATGAGGCTGGTGCAAAGATAGACGACTCACGATTCATTACCAAGCTCCTGGACTCGTTCCCTGAATCATGGGACCTGGTCATAATGCCAATGTACGGGGAAACCAACCTGAATAAGGTAATCATGAACCTGACAACCCATGCCGAACGGCTGGCTATCCAAGAAGAGAAGTCGAAGAAGCCCAGTAACCCTGCAGACGCCGTCAAAGCTCTCGAGGTGACCATCACTGCACTCCAGGCTGAGGTGAAGTCATTGCGATCCGACAGAGATAACCGACATAATGGAGGATCCAACCAAAATCTCAAGTGCACCAACTCGAACTGCAACAAAACTGGACACCTCATCCAGGATTGCTTCCAACTTGGAGGGGGAAAAGCTGGACAGTACCCGCATTGGTGGAGGGGGAAGCGAACAGCGACAGCAGTTACACCCGCTGCAAACATGGCAACCACGACATCCAGCTCTGCCAACGCAACCACAACACCAGGGCCAGTTGCCGGAGTCCACTTCGCACTCTCTGCTTCAATCGACACTTCCCAGATCCAGCAACTGATCACCGAGAACACGCCCATCGAGCGAAAAGTTGCACTCGCCGCAGCAAACCACACCACCAACATCTCATCTGCATGTGTGGCTGACTCTGGGTGCACGGCTTATTTCTTCAAGGAGCGGGATGTCTTTGTTGAATACAGACCAGTCGACATGACAGGCCAGTCATCCAAGGCTGGAGTGAGCTTCACAGTCAAAGGTGTTGGAAAGGTGCAGATCCAAGTCATCCGCGACGGAAAGCAGCATACACTCACATTTAACGATGCCCTACACGCCCCTGACATCACCGCAAACCTCATATCCATTAGCAAGATGGACCGACAAGGATGGCATGCGGTGTTTGGTGGAGGTCAGGTCAGATTCTTTTATGGGAAGGACAAAGTCTTTGGTGGCGAACTCAGAAACGGTCTCTACATGATCAGCGGATCCCTTGTATCATCAATCCCGGCAGCACTTACAGCTCATTCACTACGCAGCCCAGGCAACATAGCTACATGGCGCAGGAGATTTTGCCACTTTGGGACCAAACGTATCGACGAGGCAGCAAGACTAGTAGATGGGCTGGACATTGTAAAAGGTGAAGCACATGGCAGATGCGAGGATTGCATCATCGCAAATCAGAAGAAGAGACCGTATGACGAAGAGATCTCCCCGACCACAACCGTTCTATGGCTCACGAACATCGACATTTGGGGACCAGCTAGAGTCGTGTCACTAGGAGGCTCAAAATACGCCATGAGATTCCACGACAGCGGCACGGCAAGAAAGAAGACAGCATTCCTAGCGGATCGAACAGCTGAGACAACCCTATACGCCTTCAGGACATACAAAGCACAGGCCGAGAAGGTAACCGGGATGGTCATGGTTTTTGTTCACACCGACAACGCAGCAGAATTTCAGAGTGCACTATGGCAGGATTACATGCGGGAAAATGGCATTAAATTCATACCAACGGCACCATACTCGTCAGCTTCCAATGGTACAGCGGAACGATCCATTGGAATAACCACAGCCTCCGTGCGCACAATGCTACTTGACGCACAATTAAGCGCCAAATGGTGGTCCGAGGCTTGGGCATACTCCGAAATTATCAAGAACATGCTGCCATCATCCAGACACCCAGGCACTATCCCAGAGGAGAGATGGACAAAGGAGAGACAGGATGTTGGTCATATACGGGTATGGGGATGCATCGCATATGTGCACATCACACCAGAGAAGGGCGGAGGAAAGCTAGGGAACAGAGGACAGAGAGGAAGGCTGATCGGCATGGAAGGGCGAGGAATATATAGGATCCTCATCCCGGAGACAGGGCAGATAGTGCGATCTTGCAACGTCCAATTTGAGGAGGGGACCGGCCACCGCACGCTGACACCAGAGGGCGAGTACACACCTGAATACTTTGCTGACGACGATGGTGACACCAACTATGATTTCCTACTCGAAACACCACCGATAGAGCATGTGTCCTCATCCCCTACTGCCTCAACCTCCAAAGAGGCGCCTGCCCATGAACGCCAAGACGCCCAGCAGAAATCACGTCCAAGAAAGATCTGGCCAGAGGCATCACAACGATCGGCTAGATTAGCAGGTGTGGCGCCAGACACGGAGGCAAAACAGAAAGGTACCGAGTCAACGATTACCACCGAGTCCGGGGAAACAGCGAATGATGATGAGATGCCATTTCTTCACGAGGAGGAGGAGGACGAGACCACCGCACTCACCGCCGATGTCACAGCAATCCCTGAACCTAAAAACCTGTTCATCCCAAAAAGCCATTGCGAAGCGCTTGACCTATCACGCCGTCATCTCTGGTATCCAGCCATGGAAACAGAAATAGCCAAATGGGACGAAAAGGACGTTGTGACTCCAATTGCATGCCCTCCGAACATCAAAACCATCGATCTCTTGTGGTGATTTAACTTGAAGCAGGATGCAGTGGGAAACCTATTAAAAAGGAAGGCACGCTGTGTCGTAAAGGGCTTCAAAATGATCCAGGGGGAACACTACTATGAAACCTTTGCTGCAGTAGTGCGTTACGAGTCCGTGCGAATGCTGCTCGCTGTAGCGGCCTCAAGAGGCCTTAACCTACACCTTGTCAACATGATTGGTGCTTTTCTCAATGCAAAACCTCAAGGAGAAATCTACCTCGAGATCCCTCCGGGCTTCAAATCGCACTATGCCATACCAGGAGTCGACACAATCCTTCGTCTGAACCAAAACCTTTATGGCACAATGGATGGCGCAAACAACTGGGCCAGGCACCTCAACAACACATTCACACAGCTTGGACACCGCCAATCAAGAGCGGACCCCTGCATGCACATCCAATACACCAAGGATGGTGGCTACACCATCAGCGCCACTTACACAGACAATATCACAACGGCATCAAGCACAGATAAAGCGGAGGAGCAGACAGTAAGGGTGATATCGGACAAGTATGAGGTGACAGACCACAGGAAGCCAAAGGTTATTCTGGGAATTGGTGTGATTATGCACAACAATGGCGATATCTCAATCCATCAAAAGGCGCTCATCTTGGAGGCATTGAGGGATTTTGGCATGGCGGACTGCAACCCCAAACATACACCCCTCCCTGTATCAGTCGATCTGACCAACTCTCAACCAATGCCTATCCCGGAGGAGGACCATCGTTTCATGCAGGACAAGGACTATAGAGGGGGATGTGGGAGATTGAACCACATCACCAGCGGGACACGACACGACGCAGCACACGCAGCTATGGTCCTCATGCAATATGCATCAGACCCCCGACCCATCCACTGGCGATTGCTTCTCCACGTCCTAGCATATCTGAAAGCGACAATGAACCTGGGGATCCGATACAAATGTAATACTGACTTCAAACCTGTTGGTTTCAGCGATTCAAGCTATGCAGATGATCCTGAATCGCGAAGATCGTCCGCAGGATAGGTACTCACATCTGCAGGCGGCGCGGTCTGCTGGAAATCAAAAACCCAACACCGGATCAGCATGTCAACAGGCGAAGCGGAATACGTGGGGACTTATGAAGCCGGGAAGCAAGGAAAATGGATGACATCTTGGTATAAGGAGCTCGACATGTACTACGATGGTCCGGTCACCGTCCACCGCGACAACAACGCAGCACTTGCTCTCACGAAGAATACAAGCGGACACTCAAGAGTCAAGCACGTTGAGGTCAAAACACACTGGATTAGGGAGGCAGTGCACCGGGAAGACATTTCCATCGTGCCCATCTTCACCGACAATAACACAGCTGACATCTTCACTAAACCGCTCAACCGACAAAAACTCGAGAAGTTCATCAAGCAAATGGGCATGGAAACCCTCAACATATAATCTTTATCTTTATTTCCTACACTTATTCTTCCCACTATTCCTTTTACTCTTACACCCCACTCACTTCTTTCACTTAAATCCACTATGATAATAGGCCTACCCCAAGACGGCATATGGATTCAGGGGGAGTGTTGAAGTACGAATCCATATATGGGCCGTACCCCTATTCATATTTACTATTATTTACTTTTTCTCTTTTTTCTCCTACTGTTGAACATCCTCACACCTCAGTCGTTTACCCTATCGTGGTGTACTGAGTTGTACTTTGACAGCAGAAATCTCTGCCATTTCCGGGTCTCTGGACACCCAATAGATTCCAGAGCCTGGGGGTGGGGGAGAGTAAAGTACTTGGGCTCAGAGGGGGTGGTTGCAGTGGTGGGAGAACTCACATGCAATCAACATCTTCATTGGTTGGCTGGGGAGGAGAGGTGCCGCTAGCATTTGTAGGGGCAGTTTGCAAAACAGGTGGTTCGGATAGTTCATGGGCAGCATGGAGAGCGGCGGCGTTGTCAGAGAAGGCGTGGAGAGTGGCAGCAATTCTGGATGACAATCTTTGCAGAGGGTGCAATGATAGAACCTGCATCACTGCTGTCGTGATGCTGATGCCCTTCTGTTTCGCTCTCCTCTGTGACAGTCATCACCGCTTCAGTCTGATTTCTCCCACTGGAAGTCTCAATCTCGGAAGAATACTGACCGCCATGTGGAGGATGAGGAACATACTCCAATTCACTGAGCTCCATGTCTGAAGTCTCCTGGTCATCAACTTGAGAATCGTTACGAGGATGTATGCTGCCCATATCTTTGTTGTCTTTGTTGTCCAGTTCATCATCCTCAAAGACATTGCCTAATCTGTCCTCCTCACATTCTCCTTGTTTGCCTCCTGCATTCTCATCATCGAACACGGATCCCAAAGTGTCACTGTGAAGTTCTTCATGATCATTTTGAGGCTGCTCAGCAATGTTTTCATCGTCATTGAACATGGCTGCCATTGTTCTGTCGTCCACAGATTCAGCATTGTTGTCCAATGACATGGCCGCATCGGGGTCAGGGGTGTGTGCGTTGTGAAAGGCGGTGTTGCCTTTGGAGTCCTCAGCCCTTCGTTCATCATCCTTCTCCTTGCGTTCTTGAGCCTGAACAATTTTTTCAAATAATTTGTTCCTGGAGTTAAGCCACTGCTTATTCTCCTCATACCCAGCAAGCGCAAGATTGACGGTTGCCTTGACCATGTTGAAGTCATCCTGAGTGAAGCTGGTTGGTTCCGTACTCTTCAAGGCCTTGACGTCCAACTTGATGTTTTCAACTTTCCCTTGGAGGCTTTTAATGTTGGCAGTGTGCATCTGCTTGTCACTCTTCGCATCCTTCACTGCCATATCAACCTTGGCCTGCAGGTTCTTGACACTTGTCTCAATCTTTGACACTGCATTCCTCTATTCTATATGATGATTCAGTGTTTGGAGGATATGATTAAGTATAGCACTGCTGAACTTACCATCATGTTGTGTCTTCTGTGCTGCTTTGAGTTTGATAAGACAGCGCTTGAGCGCCGCGACAGCTTCAGCTCCTATGTGGTATATCAAATTTTGCGCCTCATTCAAATTATTGCAAATTTTCGTACTTTTTTCCGCAATTACAACCTTCACAGGTTCATTGTCCTGTCTGACTGACCTGATTGCCGCCATGGAAAACTTTGCATCCTCTTGCAGAATGGCAGCAGGAAGCCTAAACCAGATGCAGCGGCGCTTGTTGCGGCGCAACTTGCATTCTTGGCACGACAGGTCAATGATTCCATTGTTTCCAATTTTGAACTTCAAGTTGGATGGCAACCTTACGTCACAATCCAAGTTGTTGACCCTGCAGTATTCACAATGCTGCGGGCAGCCATACTGGGCCAGCTCCTGGACCCTCTCCTCTGCTTTTCTGCCAGTCAGTTGAATTGTTGGGCGCTGCTCAGACCTCGAATCATCTTCTTTGTCCTTTTTGTTGTCTCTGCCAGTCTCTTCACCCTCGCTTTCTTCATCTTTTGTCGCTGCCCTCTTCTGCTTACCTGCTGCTTTTGAGGATTCCACATGCACGGCAACCTTTTCTTTCTTGACCGTGATAGGTGACATCTTCCTTGCCTTTGACGCCTTTCCAGTTGATGGACCTGACACGATTTCTACATCACTACCTTCAGATTGCAGAGCTTTCACTCCCTGCTTACCGGCCTTTTTGCGCGCTGGGGGCAATGGCTGATCATCATCGTTGCTGTCGTCAATGACCTCTGGCACAACAAACTTCTTTTGTTTCTTCTTCGGCGGTTCGACATCTGTAATATTTTGGTAAGGCAGTTCAAAGATGTTCATTTTAATTTTTACTTACCTTCCTCATCTTCTTTCCTAGATAGTGCCATGGCTGGCGGCGCAGGTGTAGACGTTGTGGCCTTCAGTTTCAGCCTTGGCTTTGGTCTTGGTCTTGCCGCAGACTGGCCTTGTTTTTCATTAGAAACTTTTGGGGCAGTGGGACCCTTGATGTTGGTCTTGCCAGGGCTGTCTTTCTGACTTCTGACCACCTTTTATTCCTGTCGCGCTGCACCTGCGGCTGCCCGTGCGCTTGTGCTTGCGCCGCCACATGCGCTGTCATTCTGCACCATTTTTGGAGGGCCTATTTTCATCGGCGCTGCACTTTCCCCAGCAGCGATTACCCTTGATTCTCCTCCTACCTTTGGCTGAACATTCTCTACAACCTTGGAGCCCCATTTACCCATTTTGTCCCCCTTTTGATGGATCAGTGAATGCGGCGCTCCAAGCAGCGCGATGAGAACTTTCTCCATCCTCACCATACTTCACTCTTGATTTTGTCGTTGTTGCTGCCGTCTGGAATGATGACGTGGCATTTTGCTTCATTATGCGGTCGATGCTCTCCCACAGTGGTTTCATGTCTGATCCCTTGCGGCATATGGTGTATTGCTTGAGTACTTTGGTCAGCAAACCTGTGCTGCCAATAGACACATGCTTGAGGAGATCCGGCTGTTCTTTTTTTAAATGTTTGATGAGATTTCCCTTCAGACATCATCTGTAGCTTAAAAACAGATAACACAATCTTATAAAAAAGGACACACCATATTATTGTGTAAGGCCTCCAACATCTCAATATGTACATTCTTCCCATATGCTTCCCTAAAGTTGGCTTCATGTGTTTCAATAGTTGCGGCAAGTGATTTTTCATCATATTTAATCGACATTTTGATAGGTATTGTAGAGAGTGCCAAAACTGGAAACACCGGGTGGAAGTGGGAGATGAGCGAGAGAAACGCAATCAGATCACCAAATTGAACGTGTTACATCACAGCTTTGTAAACACAAACCAGGAGATATATCATGTGATCTGTGACTCGTTATTTTATTTAATCCTTTTCTTTCACTTTTCCCTAAAATCAGCAGTCATCGTGCCGGTACCCTATCATTTGATATCTCTTAAACCTATTTCTTTTCTATGACAAACAACAAGAAAGGCAAGAAGGTACAAAATGCCAGCAGGGCCATAGTCAAAAGTCTTCCTGTCGTTCCAGATGGCTATGTTGAATGGCAAACAGATGATGGCCAAACATACATTGTCCCAACGTTTATGGTAGAGGACTTTGAGGGGAAAAAAGAAAGCACATGAGAGAAAAACTTAATTGCAACTCCTGAGAAGTTCAACCGGGGTGAGTTCTGCTTTGCCTTTGCGTTGCACCACAGCCTGCACCACAAATATGCATCATGTGTACTCCGCATAGATTCTATATGCGGCGCTACGCGCGGTGCAGGTTGATTCATATATGTCCTATTATTTAACTAAGAAATATCTAGAATGGGATCCCACACAATCTGGACATTTATGATTGTATCACAGAGATGGGAATTAAGTTTCCCCCTGATCCGGTACTGTCAATCTTTCTTGTTGTAAGAATTATGCTGACTATGCAATAAGGCATTATCTGAACATGATATTTTGGAACAACATGCAGAAGTCATGTCTCTTCGGGACCACCTTGGTATATCCTACAAGGATGCCTATCACCACCTATATCTTGCGGAGCTTGAGCGTTTAAAGGCAGAACGTGTTTGTTTGTTTGGACTCGAACGATTTGACCAGGATATCGAGGACGCCCTTAGCATGGTGGCAAGAGTTGCTGAGGGGGATGGTAATAATAGGGAGGAATTATAATATATATTGTATACACTGATTGACTTCAACATTGAGTTCTCCAAGTAGCTACACAAAATACATTTGTACCGCGGCGCCTCTGTAATATCGCAATTATGACCGAGTGAATTATTATTTTTGCACAATTAAGTTCTAACTTCTTGTTGAACTATAAATCACTTGCACAGTGGCGCCTCTGATTTGCACCTGTGTGATATTGCAATCAAGTTATGAATTCGAGTTAGAAATCTTGAAATATTATGTACTGCTTGTTGAACTACAAATCACTTGCACGGCGGCGCTCCTATGTGGCGCCTCTGATTTGCGCTTGTGTAATATTGCAATAGCTCTCGAGATATTATGTACTGCCAGTTTGTGAATGACATCAGGAAATAGCAGTACATATAAAAAAATTATAGTAAAGTCAGAGCTTAAGTACAATATCACACAAAGTTAAATCCAGAATGCCATGCATCAGGCGTGCATGTGTTTTATGAAGGCAAATATCAGGCAATCTCAAGGCGGCGTGCCATGTTTCATAAGCCATGTTACAAGGTGTCGCAGCCAACCAGGACCCAGTATTCAATTTCTATATCAAGACATCTGATATACAGCGGTTCAATGAATACTTTGCTGGCTCATCATGTGATACACCGCACATGTGCACTATACCATATATTACTGTACAGTGTTATGTCTGTATGTGGCCAAAGATTCCATAGCTGCAATTTTGGAGGACGTACAGAAGGCTCCCTCTAAACACAGCGACATTGTAGAGTTACCTGACGCTTCCCCTCGCTCCCAGCTAAAACACAAGTGCAAGGATACACCTGATGACACCAACACGCATGACTTTACCCCAGCAGCATTCAAGGTGCATTGTTCGCAGTGTAAGGTTATACTCAGTGACGATGATTATAACACCGGCTTGGAGACACAAGATTTGGTTCCACTGGTGCCATCCAACAAAGTAGCAGGTACCTCAGATTTGCTTCTGACAGACTCCATTATAGGGGCTGCCATCAAAGAAGTTGTCGCTGCCGGTGCAAACATCTCTCCCAATTACAATGCTTCGCATGCGTCCTCTAATGCACCTTCTCCAATTACACCTAACACCATGAAGCGACGTCAGGAAGACAATAGCGCAGACATTTCAGCTGATCAATGCACATCAAAGTGTTGTGCATATACTGAACTCACGTCCAATGATTCACCAGTGTCAAAGCCAGTAAAGCAAAATGCTTACACGGGCGCTTCTGAAAAGGTGGGCGCTTCCAAGAAGGTGAGCACTTTGAAAGGGAAGCGTGGTAAGAATGATACCACTGTTTCATCATCAACCAGCCTGGCCTCTACTCTGGCGATAGACATTTCATCTGGCAATGAAATTGCACTGTCCACTCCGGCTCAGGCAACAGTGATGCAGCCTGTGTGTGCAAGTCAAAGGTGTGTAGTTACCTACTGCCATTTGAACTATCCTCTGATCTACTCATTGTGCAGAATCCATGGTGAGGGATATAAGAATAGTGCAGTTATCATTAGTCGATGCAATGCATAGTGTATATCTCTCAAATTTTTACAACACAATTATCTTTAGGACTATTGTAAATCTGTGCTTGATAATTGACAAATACATGCTTTCAAGACAACACTCGTGTACAATTATTCTTACAGTATAATTAATTGTATCATAGAGTTAATTCTACTTATGTACACTATGATTCAACCCTAGCTAAGAAGAATGGAATGAAGGTTAGGGCAAAATTAATTTTACAATAACCCGGCGGACACAGTGTTGGCACTATGTATAGTCCACCTAAGATTAATTTTAACACTGGCAAAAACACGAGTAAAATTAATCTTAGTGGCTGAGGCATGTGATCACTGATCGCATCACTCGGGTATCCTTATAACCGTATCTTTACAACCGGTTCTAGATTTCTAACTAGACAATGACAAACAATAATAATAAAAAGTCTAGTCTAGTCTTGTACTTATGTAATTAGTACTCCTTTATTCAACTTGAACGTTGGCCATAGCCATCTCATTGTCGTGCACAACGATGAGCGGGAACCGGTTATGCACCGGACCGGTGTGGGAACTTCCGGATTTGGAAGGAATCAACATCAATGACCCAGCACTTTACCCCTCTCAAAATAAAGATGTGGGCGACGCTGATGAACAAAGGCAAACCAACAACAACAACACACCTTGCCTCTCCCCTGAATAAAGGGATGTAGGCGGTGTACCGCAAGGCTGACGTCACGGTAGCGGACAACGTGACGATGATGCACCCACCACATCCATCCATCATGCACCTTGCCCCTCCCCTTACTATAGGGATGTGGGCAGTGTTCTACAACGGTGACGGCAACAGCAATGAGCAGGATGCCTGCGAAACGACAACAAGGACAACAGTGGCGACGGCAAAAGCAATGGTGGCGATAGCAGATCGCCATCGCACACACGGCACCACTACCAGCTCCAGCCCCTCCCCTCATTGCAGGGATGTGGGCAGTGTTCCACAACGGTGACGCGAGCAGCGACGAGGCAATGACAACGACAGCACGGCACCTTGCACCTCTCTGACAGCAAGGATGTGGGCAGTTCTCAACGACGATTAGATCCAGGACCGTCATTCCTATCCACGGGGTGATCCAAAACGATGACAGCGAGTGACCAACGCCGCCGACGTTGCCTCACAACCCATACACATGACTTATGCCACCTGATCATCACCACCACCCCTTATCACCCTTGCAGTGACAGCGAGGGTCGCGCCCGTCACCGTCACCACCACTGTACCTTATCCCTCCGCTGCCGGCATGGAGTCAAAGTTCACAGTTATGGTGGATGATGGGCAACCAGTGGCCACAGCCGAACGAAAACGCCAGTGCGAGACGAACCACACCGATGAAGAAGCAGAGGAACGCGAATGGGCGAGTATGCGAACGTGCAGGGAAAGTAGGGCGAGCGAGGGCCGGATGACGAGGCAAAACGGGCGACGAGGACGAGGGCCTCGCGCTACCGAAACCAAGAACGACGTCTCATACTCGCTGTTCTCAATAGCCGGGAAGGGTAGGCTGAGGGCGAGAGTGAGTGAGGAGTGCACAAAGGGTGGTCAGGGAGGAACGAAGTAAAGCACGGTGAAAGAATTGATTTGCTGGTGGACAAAACAGAGGTCATGGCTGGACAGGCGACGGCATTTCGAAGAGGTGCGAGAACTGTCAGAAGACAGATTTGGTGGAAGAACAAAAATCCTCGGGCTCAGTGTCCTTGTGGGTTCGGTGAGTGCTACTATGTCATCATATAAATTCCCGATTTCCTATCCAAATTGTTTTTCCTCCCTCAGCTTTTGCTGTATCTTCTCGCCGCCTAGGCTTGTGGTGCGAGTCTGAACCAGTGTAGTCCTTCAAAGACATAGTGGTTGTCTCGGTATTTCTTCTTTTGTTGAATATTTTGGTTCTATTTAATCTTCTCAAGGATCTACGACCTGGTCTTAGCCTTCCTCAGTAGCATGTGCACCATCTTGTAATCTATCTCGTATGTACACTCCCAATCGTATCAGACCCATACACCTGCCGCAAATATAGAGTCCAAGCCAAATTCAAAAGCTCGATGACAACCATATTCTCGAAGATCCGGCTCATTGCAAGCTATTTGAGCAATCTTGGTCGGAGCTGCCTCTGGGCGATTATCGGCATCGTATTTAGACAATATGATGACTTTCCGGTCCGGCAAAGTTTCTCATCCGTTGCCGCTGCAAAACCACAGAAACATGCTTCTGTGAAGTATATATCACACCTTTGTCATCTACGCCCATAAACATCGAGTCTCGCGGCTACAAATGACAGATAATCAAGAGATATTATTGTGAAAATGGGCACAACGAGGTGCAACACGACGAGCAAACAATAAAACAGTCGTTTTCAATAAGTACCATTGGAAGGGCCTGCTCAAATTCTACCCAGAGAACAATTTCCGGGGTTCTTGTATATTATCACAAGGTCTCACCGAAAAGGACTCGTACTGCCACGCGCTAGCGGTGGCCCTTCAGAACAAGTCCTAACCTTCATCAGAATCACAAGTTATTGGGTCATTAGACAATGTCCACCTCCGCACGAGAGGGAAGGCCTGTATTTGAAGCAGTACATATTTTAAAAAGATGATTAAAGGAAACCCATTACGCTTCAAGTGGCCTTCAATCTGTTTTTTTTTGCTTGACGTGTTTTATATGGTTGTTGTATGGAGATATTATCAGGAAGAACTTGAGCCCAAGTTACTCGCAACAGGGGCTGCCGTCGATGACGACAAATTCTTGCGAGGCAGATTTCGATCCGGTTTAAGTACCGTTCGTCTGATTGCCTCTGCAAAGTTGGGGTACCATGTTTCGCCACGAATCTACTGGTATTCGCTGGCTGACTGTAGATATTACGGGGATGGTGAAAAATCGAACTAAGTAACAAACCTCACAAAGGATAGAAATAAAACATACTGAATAGTAGTTTCTCTGTAAAAATAGACTAAGTAGGTTGATATTGACTCTTGTAGAGAAAAAGCTAACGTCGACGAAGGTACTGACCACTCAAGAATATACATATACGAATGCAAAACACATCTCATTAAGTATAGGATCTTTATGTTTAGGATGCGACAATATGTAGATAGATTATCAAAAAATGCAAGGCGAGCAAACATTAAACATGCATTGTAGCAGGGGGGAATATTACCACAAGGGATGACGTAGGTACAGTAAATAGTTTTTCGTTCCTTTGGATTTTCACTCCGTACTTACGCAACACGCATTCTTGTGCACCGACCGTTTTCATGCGAAATTTCTGGCCGTAAAGATCTCCTTCAGCCAAGCACACGACTATGTCTTGCTGTCTTTGTGGTCTGTAAGGCATGATATCGTGCAAGGCCACTTCTCTCGTGGACAAGCCATCCCTGATAGTCACCATGTTCTCTGTTACACTTTTCATTTCCACGATTTTATGTGCTTGCATCCCACGCACGCGCAGCTTGAACCGATAGCCTTTCAGTCGAGGATCTGTCAGCCATCCCGGAATTTCTTGGACCGGTTCAGTTTCCGCCGAACCTAATTCCGAAATTTGATGACTCGAGGATGGCTCGATGCTCGTTGAATTCCACATAGGTGACTGCAATCCTATAGACCCAGGGGTTCTCGACGAAGGATCCCATGCACTAGACATAGCGCCACTAACAGGCGTGGGCATAGGCGTGAAATTTACAGGCGTTCTTGAAGAAGGATCCCATGCAGCCGAGACTGCCTCACCTGAAGGTGTAGGCATTGGTGTCGCATTACTTAAGGCGTGGGTAGGTGAGGCGGGTAGCACATTCTCCTGGGGTGTTGCATTTTTTTCTGTGGCTATTTCATGCAAGTGGTTGTCCATTCTGCAATCAGGTATTTGGTGAACACGTAACAATTAACAATTGGAAATAAACTCACATTAGTCGTAATGATTTTAAATTAAATTTCTCCGGGCGTGGATGATTAAATATATTCAAAGCAACAAAAGCATGGCCATCCAGTGTAGTATCCTTTACTACGCCCGTCCAGCCTTTGAAATGGTTGGTTCCTACAACCATTACTTTCTTTCCGACATACTGAGCATTGGGGTTGTCCTTCATAGCATTTCTGTCACGCCATAATATGCGACTAGTGTTCAAGTTCCTCAGAGTAAAAAAACGCCTTTCGCCATCATCGAACTTCAGGTGTTTCCAGGAGCAAAGCAGCTAAGTCAACGTGTTTAAACCATCTTTTCCATGCATTATAACAATTGCACATACCTCCTCTTCTCTTCCAAAATCCATAATAGTTATTTCATCTTCATTGACATGTACCACCCAGCCCCGCCTGCCGTTATGCTGTCCGGTCGATACTTCCACTTGATCACCGATCGTAAAAAATTTGCGTACTTCCCATTTCATTGCCGTATGAGTGATGCCCAAAGCAGGTAGATCCACAGCCAAACTATCCTCCGAAATATCTTGGACAATTCCAATCAACCCCCGCAGTTCGCCATCCACGCATTTCACTCTGTCTCCTAACTCAATAGTATTTTGGGTCATTTTGAAACTAGTCTTAGCCCGGAAGTACCAGGGCAACTGTTCGCAGTGTCTGAAGGCCTCGAATTCTTCAGGCGCCGGTGTCAGCTGTCCCTGAAATGATGCTGCGATGTCGGAGGAGCCAGACAGAACCAGAAAGCCTTGTCGAGTGAATAGGTCCCCCCGAAAACGATATACACCTATTCCCTGGTCTATACGCTCCACACTTGCCTCCCCACACACGGCTCTAACCACTTTTTCATCGAAAGGCCTGCCGGCTGGCCGCTTTTCTCTCTTTTCTCCCTCATCTAAGAAGAGTCTTGGAAGTAAGAGATAAGTAACCTCAACCGAATTGTGCTTATTGAGTGCTATGGCTAGGTCACCAACATAAACTTTGTACTTCCCCTTTGCAGGGAGCATTCGCACCCACGACACGGATTCCTTCGCGTCACTGAACAGAAGGCGCACCCAGGTTTGAGCCGAAACAGTTGTCCACGTCTCGCCCTGATGAATTGACGGAATTCGCTCCGGGACCTCACTGGCTCTGCCGGGATATTCTCTGGCTCTTATTCTGGCTCGTTCCACTAGGGCATTCCACCCATCATCAGTATCGTCATTATCATTCATGGTAGACAACCCTTGCGAGGCCATGACCAACTGAGGCGTTAACATATCCCTTTCAAGAGTGCCGTCGTCGTCGTCTACAACAAATCCTACATTTTGCAATTCGGTCATCATACAACGGTTGTGTACTGTGACCACGTACCTTCATTTTCTCCATCCTCATCTTGACTGTTTTCCCGATCCTCATCGACTTCTGCTTCGATGTCCAAAAAGGGGTTCTTATGATGTAATAGTCAATGGATGCATGTTAAGTAGCACAATATAGCAACTTACATGCTCGGTTCGTTGTCTCTTAGATGGCCTTGGATCTGAACTCATTTTTCATTTATTCACTGGCGCAATGCATTTACTGTTACTTCTACGTACAAAGTGTGAAAAGAAATCTATACTTGAACTTCGATGTTCCATTATGTTGATTCGCCTCAGGGTAGGCACTTAATCACGTGTAACTACTGGCGTCCGCGTTTTCTAATAGTAGTATACTAGTAGGCCATCCTTTCCATGAGTCTGCATGGCGAGACCTAACGTACTGTTATAGTCCTTCTGACGCGCGACGTTCCATATGATAGTCAGACCAGTCTTCATCGAATGTCATGGAGTCGGAAAAAGCTGCGTCTTCCTAGAATAAGTCGAATGCTGGATAATAATATTGCAGGACATTCATGAGCTGCTTCATGTCCCATTGTGCAATGTGGAATCTCTGCGGCCCCACCTCATTTATTCCCTCATTTGTTCGCTTGTAATGAAGTATGATCATTGCTTGTTTCGCTACATATATGCGCCAAGGGTGGAGATATGTATGAGTCAGGGACAAGTTCGTGTCCTTCCTCGTGGCTATCGAGTGAAGGTATTCCAAATGCAAAACGCCAGACGACATGGAGCACATCGTCATCGAAGTATTCGCACGAAAGATGAGTTGTAAGGTAGAATACGTACACCTTTGAACCAGCGGGGAGAACGATAGCCTCTAGATTCCTCCTGGCATCCGCGGGACTCTCGTCCACCTCCATCACACCACATCCACTCGAAGCCACAATAACCTTTTTGCCGGCAACACAATCTATGCAAACATTGAGACGGCTTTACGGAAAGCGAGAGAGAACCGCGAATTGTCGAAGATGTCGTCCCATTGGGTTGGGATTGTGATCGTCAGGATATCTGCGGTCGTTGTCGGATAAGAAGTTGGGTGCAAATTTGGGTCA
>Ga0247779_1000410_pt1 | contig 28262 bp, 23 predicted proteins | sample UWRJL221509R5_FD_179925 | JGI IMG/M metagenome (GOLD analysis project Ga0247779, IMG submission 179925) | Plant litter microbial communities from Arlington Agricultural Research Station in Wisconsin, United States - UWRJ-L221-509R-5 | ecosystem: Environmental > Terrestrial > Plant litter >...
GCCGACGGCCGCCGTGCCGAAGCGCTGGATCAGGAACAGGCCCAGCAGCACCGCCAGCGAGATCGGCAGCACGTAGCGGTCCAGATGCGGGGCGACGACCTCCAGCCCCTCGATCGCGCCCATCACCGAGATCGCCGGCGTGATCACGCTGTCGCCGTAGAACAGCGTGGCCCCGAACACGCCCATCAGCAGCAGCCAGCGGCGCAGCCGCGGCTTGGCTGCCACCGCCTTCGTCGCCAGCGCCGTCAGCGCCAGGCCGCCGCCCTCGCCGCGGTTGTCGGCGCGCAGGATCAGCACGATGTACTTCAGCGTGACGACGAGCATCAGTGCCCACAGGATGGTGGAGATCGCGCCGGTGATGTTGCGCGCGTTCAGCGCGATGCCGGTGGCGGGCTGGAACACCTCGATCACCGTGTACAGCGGGCTGGTGCCGATGTCGCCGTAGACGACGCCGATGGCCCCCAGCGTCAGCGCCGCGAGGCCATGCCGCTGCGTCGCGTGAGGAGAAGAGGATGAGGAGGATGTTGTGGGAGCGGACATGATGGCCCGCAGCATGCGCGCGCGCGCATCAGGAACGCATAAGGATGCGTGCCGTCGAGGCTGGGCGTTAGTTAATTCCCACGCACCACCGCCTCGCAGGGCAGCAGCCGGTCGGGCTCGCCGACTTCATGGGCATGGTGGGTGCCCCAGTCGATCAGCGACTGCAGGATGGGCCGCAGGCTCTCGCCCAGCGGGGTCAGCAGGTACTCGACGCCCTGCACGTCCGCGGCCACGGCCTGCCGGCGCACCAGACCATGTTCCTCAAGCGCGCGCAGCTGCTCGATCAGCACCTTCTGCGACAGGCCGGCGATGCGCTTCTCCAGATCGCAGGTGCGCTGCGGGCCGTGCTGTCCCAGCGTGTGCAGGAGTACGGTTTTCCAGCGCCCGGACAGGACGCCCAGCGCGCGCTCGACCGGCAGGCCCGGCAGCCGTTTCGTGATCTTCATGGGGAAGCGCTGACCAACTCGTGTGTAGATGCGGCGCTTGGCGACGACTAGCCTTCGTGTACGAAATTCACTGAAGGAAGTAGACCCGTGGCAGATCTGTTCGATCCCCTATCGCTCGGCGGCACCGTTCCGCTGAAAAACCGCATTGTGATGGCCCCGATGACCCGCACGCGCACCGCGCCGGGCGACGTCCCTACGGAGCTCATGGCTACCTACTACGGCCAGCGCGCCGGTGCTGGCCTGATCCTGAGCGAGGCCACCGTCGTGGCGCCGTCGAGCAGGGGCTACGCCTGGATGCCGGGCATCTACTCGGACGCCCAGCGAAGCGGCTGGCGCCGGGTGAGCGATGAGATCCACCGCAAGGGCGGTACGGTCTTCGCGCAGCTGTTGCACGCCGGCCGGATGGCACATTCGTCGCTGCTGCCCGGCGGCGAGGCGCCCTGGGGCGTGACCGGCCAGCGGGCCGAGAACTCCGACGTGTTCGCGCACGACGAGCATGGCAAGCTCGGCTACATCCGTGCCGGCACACCGAGGCAGATCACGACGGAAGAGGTGGCCGGCCTGGTCGAAACCTTCGCCCGGGCCGCCGCCGATGCGCACGCAGCGGGCTTCGACGGGGTGGAGCTGCATGCCGCCAACGGCTACCTGTTCGACCAGTTCGTGAACCCCGTGCTCAATACCCGGGACGATCGCTATGGCGGCCGCAGCATCGAGGATCGCAGCCGCTTCCTGATGGAGGTCGTCGATGCCACGGTGCGGCGGCTGGGCCCGGGCCGCGTCGGCGTTCGGCTGTCGCCGTTCGGGATGTTCAACTCGATGCCCGCCGATCCGCAGACCGAAGAAACGCTGCTCTACCTGGCCGAGCAGCTGGGCCGCCGCGGTGTCGCCTACCTGCACCTGGTCTACGAACTGATGCCCGCCGGCAACATGGAGACCGCCGAGTTCAAGCCCCACTACCTCGACCATGCCCTGCTCGCCCGGGTGCGCGCCGCGTTCCCCGGCACGATCATCTGGTGCGGCGGCTTCACGAGCCGGGAGCGCGCCCAGGCGGCGCTGGACACCGGCCTGGTGGACCTGATCGCGTTCGGCCGGCCCTACATCGGCAACCCCGACCTGGCGGAGCGCCTGCGGCACGGCTGGCCGCTGACCGAGGCGGATCGGTCGACCTACTACACCCGCCAGGGCGAAATCGGCTTCACGGACTTCCCCAGCTACACCAGCCGATAGCCCACGCCCGGCTCGGTCAGCAGCCGCTGCGGATCGGCCGGCTCGGCCTCCAGCTTGGCGCGCAGCTGGCCCATGTAGAGCCGCAGGTAGTGCGTGTGCTCGATGAACTCCGGGCCCCACACGTCGGCCAGCAACGCGCGGTGCGTCACCACCTGGCCGGCGCTGCGCACCAGGCGCGCGAGCAGCTTGAACTCGGTCGGGGTCAGGTGTTGCTCCTCGCCGCCCAGGCACACGCGGTGCGCCGTCAGGTCCACCAGCAGGCCGCCCTGCTCGTAGCGCGTCACCGCCGGCTGCAGGCTGCGGCCGCGGTGGCGCAGCGCCACGCGCATGCGGGCCAGCAGCTCGCTGACGCTGAAGGGCTTGACGAGATAGTCGTCCGCGCCGGCGTCCAGCAGGCGCACCTTCTGCCCGTCCTGCTCACGGGCCGAGATCACCAGCACCGGGGTCGACCGATCGCGCCGCAGCTGCACCAGCAGCTGCTCGCCCTCGCCGTCCGGCAGGCCCAGGTCCAGCAGCACCAGGTCCACCGGCGTGTGGGCCAGCAGCGCCAGGCCGTCGGCCAGGCTCGCGGCGGTGTGGACCTCGTAGCCCTCCACGCGCAGGCTTTCGGCCAGCGTGGCGCGCAGCTCGCGTTCGTCTTCGACCAGCAGGACGGCAAGGCTCATGTCATCGGGAGTTCGTTGGGGGCGGGCAGCGGCAGCCGGCATTCGAAGCTGGCGCCGCCGTGGCTGCGCGCACGGTAGCGCAACTCGCCGCCGTGCGCGCGGGCGATCGCGCGGCAGGCGGCCAGGCCTACGCCGGCGCCGCGGCGCGTAGCGGCGTCGGGGCGCTGCGGATCGGCCACGTCGCGGCCGCGCTGGAAGGCATCGAAGATGCGCTCGCGCCAGCCCGGCGGCACGCCCGGCCCGCGGTCGCGGACGGCGAGCATCAGCTGCCCGTCGCACTGCGTCACGCGGATCTCGGCGCCGCCCTCGCCGCCGTACTTCAGCGCGTTGTCCAGTAGGTTGTCCAGCAGCTGCAGCAGCAGCACGGCATCGCAGCGCAGCAGCGGCAGGCCTTCGTCGAGCCGGGCGCGCACGCGGGCCTCCGGGTGGCGCTGGCGCACGCGGCGCAGCGCGGCACCGACGAGCTCCTCGGCCGATTCCCAGTCGGTCTTCAACGTGACGCCGGGCGCATCGAGCCGGGCGATCTGCAGGGTGTTGTCGGTCATCCGCGCCAGCGCCTGCGATTCGTCGACGATCGCCGCGGCCAGCTTGCGGCGCTGCGCCGGGCTCAGCCGCTCGTCCTGCTCCTGCAGCGCCGAGGCGGCGCCCATGATGGTGGCCAGCGGGGTGCGGTAGTCGTGCGAGATCGCGGCCAGCAGCGCATTGCGCAGGCCCTGCTGGTCGACGGCATCGCGGGCCCGCTGCGCGGCGCGCTCGGCGGCGCCGCGCTCCAGCGCTAGGCCGAGCTGGTCGCACAGCAGCTGCGCCTGGGCGCGCAGCGCGGGATCGGGCGGCGAGCCGCTCGTGGCTAGCGAGATCAGCGCCGCGCCGCCGCTGCCGGCCCGCCCGCGCAGCGGCAGGTACCACTCGGGCAGTTCCTCGTGCCGGCCGGTGCCGGGGCCGAAGGCCAGCGAGCGCCGTGCGCTGAGCCACAGGCCGGTGCGCTGGTCGGCGCTCAGCGCGGGGTCCAGCGGCAGGGCGGTGCCTTCGCCGTCGTCGTTGTCGCCCTCCGCGGCGCCGCGCGGCAGCGCGTCCTTCAGCACCAGCAGGCGTGCCGGCGTACCGGCCAGGTCTTGCAGCGCCTCGCGCAGCGCGGCGGCCTGGGCGGCGGTATCGCCCGCGTCGCGCAGGGCCTCGCTGAACGCGCGCAGCCGCTCGGCCTCGCGCGCGTGGCGGGCGGCCAGCTCGGCCTGTTGGCGCAGCCGTGCCATCAGGCCGGCCGTGCTCCAGCTGATCGCCAGCATCGTCGCCAGCAGCCAGGCATGCAGGCGCAGCTCCACCAGGAAGCTGCCGCGCGGTTCGATGAAGGCCGCGTTGAACAGCAGCACCGCCAGCAGGTCGACCGCCAGCGCCCAGCCGAGCGGCAGCCAGCGGCTGCTCAGCGCAGCGGCCAGCACCAGCAGCAGCGCCAGGTTGCCGATGTGGGCAAGCTCCGACTGCCCGTCGACCCAGCGCATCAGCGCGCCGGCCGCCACCCAGATCAGCAGCGGCGGCAGCCAGCGCCTTGTACCCGCTCCGAGCATCGGTCAGGCCCCCAGCCGGCCGGCCGGCAGTGCCTGCGGCATGCGGCTGAATTGCTGCCAGCGCCAGACCGCCAGCGCCACCGTGGCGAGCGCGAGGCCCGCGAGCCAGACGGGCGAGGGTGCCAGCACGCGCTGCAGCGTCATCGCTCCCAGGCCCGAGCCGGTCATCAGCAGCGTCGGCAGGGTCTGCGCCGCGCCCGAGGGTGTCCGCGGCAGCCGTGCCCAGTCGCACCACAGCGTCGCCAGCGCCCAGGGCAGGCAGGCCAGGCCGTAGGCCATGCAGGACCAGAAGATCGGCGTGCCGAAGCTGAAGCCCGCGACGAACAGCATCGCCCCGCCCCAGCTCGGCAGCAGGCGCATCAGCTGGCGGCCCGCCAGCGCGCGGTTCAGCGCCGCGCCGCGCGGCATGCCGGGCAACAGCATCAGCAGCGCCTGCTCGCGGCGGGTGCGCAGCAGGCTGGCGCGCAGGCCCAGCATCGGCGACATGAAGGCGCTCATCGCGCCGATGATCAGGCCGATCGAACTCTCGCCGCGGATGTGCCAGATCGGGTAGCCGAAGCCGAACCAGGCCACGGCCGTGCTGAAGCCGAAGATCAGCAGGAAGATCATGCCGCCCACCAGCTGGCCGATCCAGTGCGAGCCCAGCGCCAGGCCCAGCCGCGCCAGCCGGCTGCGCTGCGTGGGCACGGCGCGGGCGATCACGCGGCGGCGCCATGCGGCCAGCGGCGCATTGAACAGCACGGCGAGCCGGTCGCCGATGGGGCCGGGCGGTAGCTTGCGGCCTTCGCCCAGGCGGCCGGGGCGCTGCTGTTTCTCGGCGCGGGCATAACGCCGCATATGAGCGGCGCCGCCGTCCTGCAGCAACCGGCACAGCAGCCAGCCCATCACCAGCATCGCGCCGATGAACAGCGGCAGCTGCGCCGGGCTGGCCTGCCACAGCGTGCGCATCCTGTCGAAGGCATGGTCCTTGGCCAGCAGCGACAGCACCAGCGGGATCACGCTCATCGACACCCACAGCCACGGCATCACCGAGAACAGCGCCAGCACCGCCATCAGCAGCGCCGCCACGAGCCCCCAGCCGAGGCCCGAGCCGGGCAGCGCCGCGCTCAGCAGCGTGATCAGCAGCCACAGCCCGACCAGGCTCTCGCGCAGCGTGCGCACCTGGCCGGGCACCAGGCGCGCGGCGTTCGGATGGTTCTGCCGGCGCAGGCTGCCGAACTGCATTAGCCACCAGCCCTGCAGCAGGAAGCCGAGGCTGAAGGCGAACCCCTGCAGCGGAAACTCCCGCATCTGCCAGGCCACCAGCGCAAAGGGCAGCTGCGAGGCGAGCACGCTGACGGCGACGACCCACAGCGTGCCCTCGCTGCGCCGCTGCAGCCACGGCGCAGCCAGCGCTTGCCGGTGCGTGGCGAGGACGGTGCTCATGACTGGGTCAGCTCCATGAACAAGTCTTCCAGCGTGACGCGCTGCGCATCGACACCCGCGCCTGCTGCCGGCACCCTGCCTTCGTTGCCCCGCACCAGCCAGCGCTCGCGGCCGCCAGCACTGGCGCCCGCGCCGCGGCTGAGCACCTGCAGGCCCATCGCGGCCTGCGCCAGTGCCGCGGGCGGGCCGGCGAGCAGCCGCGTCTGGTCGAGCAGCTCGTCCAGCGGCGCCTGCAGCGCGATCCGGCCGCCGCTCAGGAAGGCCACGTTGAAGGCCACGCGCTCCAGGTCCGACAGGATGTGCGTCGAGAACACCACCGTCGTGCTGCGGTCCAGCACCTGCTCGACCAGCTCGCGCAGGAAGTCGCGCCGGCCGGCCGGGTCCAGGCTCGCCACCGGCTCGTCCAGCACCAGCAGGTCCGGCTCGTGGGCCAGCGCGCGGATGATCGACAGCCGCTGCTGCTGCCCACCCGACAGGCGCGAGATCGGCTTGTCGCGCTCGATGTCCCAGCGCGACAGCAGGCCCTCCACCTTGGCCTCGTTCCAGCGCGGATAGAAGCTGCGGAAGTAACTGAGCAGTTGCTTGGCCGTGAAGGACTCGAACAGGTCGCTCTGCTGCGGCACGTAGCCGATGCGCGCGCGGTTCGCGTCGTCCAGCTGCGCCACCGGCTGGCCGAACAGGCGCACGCTGCCGGCCGCGGTCTCGCGCAGGCCCAGCAGCGCCTCCAGCAAGGTCGTCTTGCCCGCGCCGTTGCGGCCCAGCAGCCCGACGACCTGGCCCGGCAGCAGCTGCCAGTCCAGCCCGCGCAATACGCTGCGCGATCCGTAGTCCAGCTGCAGGCCGGCCAGCTCGGCCGAGGGGCTGGGCAGCGCCGGCGCCGCATGCAGCGCGATCGACGAAGGTGAAGAAGACAGCACGTCGTTCATGGTCAGGAGGCTCCTTGCTCTTTCAACACCTTCGCGAACAGGTCCAGCGCCTGCGCGGCCGGCAGCTCCAGCTGCAGCGCCTCCGCCGCCGCCCGCTCCAGGCTCGGCCGCAGCAGCTCAACCCGCGAGGCCGAAGACTGCGCCCGCCGGTGCTGCGCCGCGATCACCATCGGCAAGCCCCGCCGCCGCTCCAGCAGCCCTTCCGCCTCCATCAGCCCGAAGGCCTTGGAGATCGTCATCGGATGCACCGCCAGCGCCTGCGCCAGCTCCCGCACCGACGGAATCTCCTGCCCCGCCACCAGCTGCCCACTGGCGACCCGCCGGCGCAGCTGTTCGACCAGCTGCCGGTAGATCGGCTCGGTGGAGCCGGTGTTGATGGTGAAGAAGAGGTCGGGGTCGCTCATGGTTTGTGTGTACTAGTACAGTAGTACACATGGGTGGAGGATGTCAAGTGTTGCTGTCTGGGGGCAATGAAACTTCTTGGGCCGATTGGTCTTGTGTCACGGTGCCGGGACTCGCCCCGGCGGGCGAGTCCCTTTCTTGGGCGCCCAAGAAAGGGACTAAAGAAACCGCCCCTGGCTCCGCCGCCCTCGCTGCGCTCGGGTGCCCTGCGATGCTCGGAACCCGGGGCCGCGCCGAACTCACTGCGCTACGCTGCGTTCAGACAAGCGGCGCGAAGTCAGTCTTTGAAGCTCGCTGCGCTCGCGCCCCGGGCTCCTGCGCTTCTCGGCGGCTGCGCAAGGGGAACTCGACACGGCTCGCTGCGCATCGCCTCCAGGGGCGCCGCTCCGCGAGCGCCTCATCAAGGCGATGCGTAGCGAGCCGAATAGGTGTTTTGGGCCCCTTGTGCAGCCGCCGAGAAGCGCAGCGGCTTGGGATCGCGAGCGAAGCGAACCTCGTGAACTGGCTCGCGCCGCATGTCTGAACGGAGCGTAGCGCAGTGAGTTCGGCGCGGGGCCCAAGTCGCGAGCATCGCAGGGCACCCGCAGCGAAGCGGAGGGCGGCGGAGCCAGGGTCGCCTTCTTTTGCTTACTTTTCTTGGCGACGCAAGAAAAGTGAGTCGCCCGCCGGGGCGAGTCCCGGCACCGTGGCGAAAGACGACCTCAGCCCTGGTGCTGCCCGAAGATCAGAAGGTCTCCCAGTCGCCCTCTGCGGCAGCGGCCAAGACAACAGGCTCCGCCTTGCGCTGCATAGCGACGGGCGCGGCTATCGCGGGTTTCCGGGGCGCTGCGCCGGCGCCCTTGGCGATGGGCTTGCGGGCGACCGCAGCGGCGGCCTTACCAGCCGGCTTCGCGAGCAACGGCGCTGAAACGGCGACGGCTCGCGACGGTGCGGCGGATCCATCGACCTTGAACACCGACACCACCTGCGCCAGTCGCGCCGACTGCTCGCGCAGCGAGCTCGCCGCGGCCGCGGATTCCTCGACCAGCGCTGCGTTCTGCTGGGTCATCTGGTCCAGCTGAGTCACGGCGATGTTGACTTGGCCGATGCCGTCGCGCTGCTCGGTGGCGGCGGAGGCGATCTCGCCGATCATGTCGGTGACGCGGCGCACGCTGGTGACGATCTCCTCCATCACCGTGCCGGTCTGGGCGACCAGCCCGGCGCCGGATTCGACGCGCTCTACCGAGGCGCCGATCAGGCCCTTGATCTCCTTGGCCGCTTCGGCCGAGCGCTGTGCCAGCGAGCGCACTTCGGAGGCCACGACCGCGAAGCCGCGGCCCTGCTCGCCGGCCCGCGCCGCTTCCACGGCCGCGTTCAGCGCCAGGATGTTGGTCTGGAAGGCGATGCCGTCGATCGTGCCGATGATGTCGCCGATCTTGCGCGAGCTGGCGGTGATCTCGTCCATGTTCGTCACCACCTGCGCCACCACCGCGCCGCCGCGCGTGGCGGCCTCGGCGGCAGAGGCGGCGAGCTGGTTGGCCTGGCGGGCCACGTCGGCGGAGTTGCTGACCGTGCCGGTCAGTTGTTCCATCGAGCTGGCGGTCTGCTGCAGGCTGGAGGCGGTCTGCTCGGTGCGCGCGCTCAGGTCCTGGTTGCCGGTGGCGATCTCGGCCGAGGCGGTGGAGACCGACTCGACGCCCTGGCGCACCTCGCCGACGACGCTGCGCAGCTGGCGTGTCATGCGGTCCAGTGCGGCCAGCAGCTGGCCGAACTCGTCGCCGCGATCGACCGTGACGTTGGCCGTCAGGTCGCCGTCGGCGATGCGGCCTGCCACCTCGATCGCGCGGCTCAGCGGCTGCTGGATCGAACGGATCAGCCAGACGGCGCCGATCACCAGCGCCACGATCACGAAGGCGATGAACACGACGGCGATCTGGATCGTGCCTTTGCGGCGCTCCGCGACCTGGGCATCGATGTCCTTCTTGGCGTCGACCTGGGCCTGCACGAACTCGTCCAGCGCGCCCACGTAGGCGGCCACCGCCGGATTGAAGCGCTGGCCCATCTCGTCGCGCACGCCGGTCGCGTCGCCGGCCGCCTTCAGCTCCTTCAGCTTGGCCGTCGAGGCCAGCACGAGCTTGCGCTTCTCGCCGATGCGCTCGAACAGCGCCTTGTCCTTGTCGCTGAGGCCGGTGTCCTTCAGCTGCTTCTGCAGGCCGCTGATCTGCTCGATGGTGCTGGCGATCTGGTCCTTGAAGGTGCTCTCGACGATGGGGTCGGTGCTGATCGACGAGGCTTGCACCTTGACCACCGTCGCGGCGCTGAGCGCGGCCCAGCGCTGGGCCAGCGACTGCTTCAGCGCGAAGGTTTCGGTGGCGGCGTCCGTCTCCGCCTGCACGCTGCGCGTGCGCAGGGCCGAGAAGCCCAGCAGGCCCACCAGCGCGAAGATGACGATGCCCAGCGCCAGCCACAGTCGGCCGGCGACGCCCAGGCGGGTGCTCGCCATGGAGGAGGAAGACGGGGACGACGACGTGCTGCTCATCTCGGTTCCTTGCGCTTGAATGGGGAGTTATGCCGCTGCGCGGACGATAGCGGAGAAGCCCCGGAATGAGCGGGGTGCGCCGGCGCGGCGGCGCGGCGCAATGCACGTTCAGGCGCCCTTTCTTACCAGCTGCCGATATTGGGCATCGAGGTCCAGGGCTCGGCCGGAGCGAGTGCCGGGCCGTCCTGAAGCAGCTCCACCGAGATCAGGTCCGGCGAACGCACGAAGGCCATGCGGCCGTCGCGCGGCGGGCGCTGGATCGTCACGCCGTGGTCCATCAGGCGCTGGCAGGCGGCGTAGATGTCGGGCACGGCGAAGGCCAGGTGGCCGAAGTTGCGGCCGCCGCCGTAGGCCTCGGTCCTGCCGTCGGCATCGGGCCAGTTGTAGGTCAGCTCCACCTGGGGCTGGAAGGGGCCGTCCTCGTTGCCGGGGGCGGCCAGGAAGATCAGGCTGAAGCGGCCGGCCTCGTGGTCGGTGCGCCGCACCACCTTCATGCCCAGCGCGTCGCGGAAGAACTTCAGCGAGGCGTCGATGTCGGTGACGCGGATCATCGTGTGCAGGTAGGTCAGCATGTTGTTGTCGGCGCAGCAGTTGTCGAGGCCGACACTAGACCACGATTTCGCTTCGACTGTGCGTCAGAACGCGTGGCGGAAGCCCGTGATCAGCGAGAGTTGCGAGCCGCCCGGCAGCGGCGCGACGGCCGGCGCGTTGGTGGTGGCGCCGACGGCGAGCGCGCCGCCGTTGTTGATGTAGTCGGCCGTGATGTAGAGCGCCGTGCGCTTGGACAGCGCGTACTGGCCGCGCAGGCCCAGCACGTCGGCCTTGTCGGCGGAGTCCTTGTAGTTCAGCTCGGCCAGCATCAGGTCGATGGAGAAGGCGGTCGTGACCGGGATCGTGCTCATGATCCAGGCGAGGTCGCTCTTGGGCGTGGCGAGGCCGTCGTTCTGGCGGCGGATCCAGCCGACCGACACCTTGGTGCCGCCGAAGAACATGTAGCCGCCGAGGATCGTGCGGGTGTCGTGCAGGTCCGGCGAGGTGAGGCCGCCGTAGGTGGCGGAGGTGCCCCCGTTCTGGCGCTCGTAGGCGCTGCTGACGCCCCACTTGTCGCCGTCGTACTTCAGCAGCAGCGACCACTCGCGGCACTGGCTCGCCTCGGTGGCCTCGCCGGGGCAGTTGGTGGCCACCTTGCTGTTGCCGGCCAGGCCGTCGCGGCCGAAGCTGTAGTTCACGCCGGTCTCGAAGCCGCCGCCGAACTTCACGCGGTAGCTGATCGCGTTGTCGGCGCGTGGGTTGGAGACGCCTTCGTCCAAGGTCGGCAGGCCCTGCGCGCCGGTGCCGAACATATTGATCGGCGACATCGCGAAGGCCTTCATCGTGTACTGCCGGCCCAGGGTCAGCAGGCCGAAGCTGCCTTCCAGGCCGACATAGGCCTGGCGGCCCCAACCGCGCGGGCCCTGGCTCTGCGTGCCGACGTCGGGCGAGTAGCCCTGCTCCAGATTGAAGATCGCCCGCAGGCCGCCGCCCATGTCTTCGCGGCCGCGGAAGCCGAGGTAGGAGGTGGCCGTGCCCGAGCCGACGCGCGTGGCGTTGCCGGTGGTGGTCTTGCTCGTCGCGGTGTCGTGGATGTACTCGACGCCCTGGTCGATGAAACCGTAGATGGTCACGGAACTGCTGTCGCCTGCGGCGGGCGATGCGCCGTCGCCCTCATCGCCGGCATGGACCTGTGCGGAAAATGCGGCAGCCGCCAGGGCTGCCAGTGAAACGACCAGCTTCATCGATTTGTCTCCGTGATGCGCCGTGCAGCGCGCAGCGGAGACCTCATGCATCAAAGCATCGTCGGCCCATGTCTCCGCTTGTTGTCTGATTTGAGGGCGGGCCGATGGTGCCGAGCGGGCTGCGCAGCGTCCATTGAGAAAAGACGGCGCCGGCTTGAGGAAACGGTTAAGTCGAGGCCCGGGCCTTGCCGCGAGGGCGCCGCGGCGAGGACTCCGATGGCAGGCTGTTCTTCAACAGCGAGGCCGCCTCGACCAGGCAATCCAGCAGTCGCTGCGCGCTCGGCGAGAGCCCGCGGTTGCGGTTCCACAGCACGCCGGTCGGGCGTGCCAGGCGGGGCAGGGCCAGCGGCAGCACATGCAGCGGCTGGGCCGCGTCGTTGGCCAGCGTGCCGGCCATCACGGCGATGAAGTCCGAGACCTGCAGCTGGGCGCGGGCCACGTGCACCGACAGGGTCTCGATGTAGTTGTTGCTGAGCGGCACGTCGTGCGCCTCCAGCACCCGCTCCAGCGGGTCGCGCAGCAGCGAGCCCGGTGGCGGCAGGATCCACGGGTAGTCGCGCAGATCCGCCCATTTCACCGTCTTGCGGTGCGCCAGCGGGTGATGGACGCCGGTCATCAAGGTGACCGGCTCCTCCAGCAGTTCGCGTTCGTCGAAGCTGCCCAGCGCGTCGGGCGGCGGCATCCGGCCGACGACGAGGTCCAGATGGCCCTGCCACAGCTCGGGAAGCAGCGAGGCGGTGGTGCCTTCGACCACGGTCACGTTCGTGCCCGGCGACCGGGCCTTCAGCAGCGCCAGCGCCTGCGGCAGCAGCACCGAGGCGGTGGCCGGCAGCATGCCCACGTGCACCTTGCCCTCGGTGCCCGAGCTCAGCGCCTTCAGCTCGTCGCGGGCCTGGTGCAGCACGTTCAGCATCGTTCGCGCATGGCGGATCAGGCATTCGCCGTAGGGCGTCGGCAGCAGGCCCTGCGAGGTGCGGGAGAAGAGGGGGAGGCCGAGGCCGCGTTCCAGCTCGGCGAGCGACTTGGACACGGCCGGCACGGTGACGTGGGTCACCTCGGCCACCTGGGACAGGTTGCGATACGCGTCGATCGTCACCAGCAGGCGCAGGTGGCGCGCCTTCAGGTTGATCTGCAGATACCAATCCAGGCCCGACACGTCGCTTCCCAACTGCCCCAGTTAACCGTTTCTTCAAGTGCGGCGCAATTTTACTCAATCGACCCGGCGACCCCGGCTCGGCAAGATGCCTGCATCTCGAATCGACAAACCAAGAAGCACAGGAGACACGCAGTGGCCAACGTCCACCTGAAGATCGCCATCGCCGATCACCCGCAGACCGAGGGCATCAAGAGCGGCGCGATCCCGCTGCCCGGCATCGATGCCGAGTTCATCACGGTGAAGCCGCAGATCGGCGCCTTCCGCCGCATGGTGCGCGACCACGAGTTCGACGTCTGTGAACTCGCCCCCACCACCTACATCATCGCCCGGGCCTACGGCGCCCCCTTTGTCGCCCTGCCGATCTTCGTCGTGCGCCGCTTCCACCACGGCGGCCTGCTGGTGCGCCCGGATGCGGGGATCCGCTTGCCCAAGGACCTCGAAGGCAAGAAGGTGGGCGTGCGCGCCTACTCGGTGACCACCGGCGTGTGGACCCGCCAGGTGCTGATCGACGAATACGGCCTGGACAACGGCAAGGTCACCTGGGTCGTCGATGACGAAGAGCACGTCACCCAGCTCAAGCTCCCCGCCAACGTCATCCAGGCCACCCGCCCGCTGGCCGACATGATGGCCGACGGCGAACTGGTCGCCGGCTTCGACGCCGCTGCCGGCATCGGCCGCACGGGCAACCCCATCGGCGGCTGGAAGGAAGTCGAGGCCAACTATCCTGACCTCTTCCCGAACGCCGCCGAAGTCGAAACGGCAGAGATCGACTTTTACGCCCGCACCGGCATCTACCCGATGCACGGCACCATCGTCGTCAAGGACGCCGTGCTCGCTCAGCATCCCGAAGTCGCCAGGACCCTCTACGACGCCTTCGCCGAAGCCAAGCGCCGCTGGCTGGAGAAACTGCCCAGCTCCACGAACGCCGGCGACAAGAAGTACCAGGCCCTCACCCAGATCGTCGGCCCCGACTCGCTGCCCTACGGCATCGAAGAGAACCGCAAGACCATCGAGGCGCTGGAGCAGACCGCCTTCAAGCAAGGCCTCACACCCCGCCGCATGAGCCTCAATGAACTCTTCGTCGACCCCAATTCCTGATCCGGCCTGACGAGACAAGAACAATGAAAACGGAGACAGGCAGTTCCGGCAGCTATTACCCGGTGGGCGTCGGACGCTGGGTCGTCCTGGCCCTGCTCTCGCTGGGGGTGCTGATCTCGTTCGTCGACCGGACGAGCATCTCGGCGGCCCTGGCGGACCATCAGTTCGTCCGCCAGTTCTCGCTCAGCAGCGTGGACCGCGGCTGGCTCAACGCCGCCTTCTTCTGGTCCTACGGCCTGGTGCAGGTGCCGATGGGCTGGGTGGCGGACCGCTATGGCGTCAAGTGGCCCTATGCGCTGTGCTTCACCGTCTGGTGCCTGGCCACGGCGCTGATGGGCGCGGTGACGGGCCTGACCGCGCTGGTGCTGCTGCGCCTGCTGATCGGCGCGGCCGAGGCCATCGTGATCCCGGCCAGCTACCGCTGGATCCGCAACAACTTCCCCGAGAGCCGCAGCGGCCTGGCCGTGGGTCTGTTCGCGATGGGCAACAAGTTCGGCCCGGCGATCGGCGCGCCGGTGGCCGCCTGGTGCATCGTCAACTACTCGTGGCAGTGGATGTTCGTGGCCACCGGCATCGTCGGCCTCGTGTGGCTCGGGCCCTGGCTGGCGCTGGTGCGCAACGATTTCCCGACTGCCGCCGAGATCGCCGCCTCGCGCCGCAAGGCCGGCACGGTGACGATGGCCAACATCCTCAAGAGCCCCGTCGTGTGGGGCGGCATGATCAACAACTTCTGCTACGGCTACTTCACGTTCTACTGCATGACGTGGATGCCGGCCTACCTGGTCGAGCAGCGCGGCCTCTCGCTGCAGGACTCGGGCATCTACACCTTCTTCAGCTTCGCCGGCATCGCCATCGTGGCGGCCGCGGCGGGCTGGGCGGCGGACCGCATCATCGCCGGCGGCCGCAATGCGGTGAAGGTGCGCAAGGCCTTCGTCATCGCCGGCTTCGTCGGCGGCTGCACGGTGCTGCTGGGCGCCTATGCGGAGTCGCTGCAGACGGCGCTGTTCTGGAACGTGTTCTCGCTGTCCTTCCTGGGCCTGGCGACGGCCAACAACCTGGCGCTGTCGCGGCTGACGCTGATTCCCCGCCAGGCGATCGGCCTGGTCACCGGCGTGCAACAGGTGGCCACCAGCCTGGCCGGCGGCGTGGCGGCGAGCCTTTCGGGCTGGCTGCTGCACGTCAGCGGCAACTACGACCTGCCGATGCAGGTGATCTTCGTGTTCCTGGTGATCGGCGCGGCCGCCACGGCCGTGCTGCTGCGGCCCGAGTGGTCGCCCAAGGTCACTGTCGCCGAGGCGCCGCCGCGCCCGCCGGTCGAAGAGATCCCGCAAGAACGCACTGCCTGAACGAACCCCGACAAGAAGCAAGACATGGCAAAGATCGTATTCGGCATGGCCGTCCCCCACAGCGGCATGCTCGGCCAGAAGCCCGAGGACTGGCTCGACAACGCGGAGCGGGACTTCAAGAACCCGGAACTCTGGTTCCGCAACCGCACCTGGACCTATCCCGAGCTGGAAGCGCATCGCGGCAAGGCCTTCGAGAAATACCTGACCCTCGAGGAGCGCACGGCCCGCGCCCAGCGCTGCCGCGCCGCGCTGGATGAAATGGCCGCCGCCTACCGGCGCGCGAAGGTGGACGTGGCGATCATCCTCGGCAAAGACCAGCAGGAAATCTTTCCGCACTTCTCGCCGTCGATCGCGATCTACAGCGGCGAGGAGGTGCATAACGGCCCGCCTCAGCGCAGCGTCTACGCGCCCGACCATCACGTCGTCCACAAGGCCCACCCGAAGCTGGCGAACTATCTGCTGGAGACCTTCCAGGCCCGCGGCTTCGACCTGACCGACCTGTTCGCCTGGCCCGAGAACGTGTGGATGGAGCGGCAGATGAAGCAGAAGGCCGACTACCCCGTCGTGCCCCACGCCTACAGCTTCGTCTACCACCAGATCATGGGCGACGAGCCGCCGCCGCATGTGCCGGTGCTGATGAACCTGTTCTACCCGCCGACGCAGCCCTCGATGGCCCGCTGCATCGAGTTCGGCGACGTGCTGCGCGATGCGATCGAGGCCTGGCCCGAGGACGTGCGCGTGGCTGTGGTCGCCTCGGGCGGGCTCTCGCACTTCGTCAACGACGAGGAGTTCGACCAGGACATCCTGAAGAAGCTCGCCAGCTACGACTACGAAGGCCTGTCGGCGATCCCGAACGGCTGGTTCCAGTCGGGTACCTCGGAAATCAAGATCTACGGCACCGTGATGAAGGCACTGCAGCACACCGGCGCGGAGATGACCCTCGTCGACTACGTGCCCTGCTGGCGTACCGCGGCCGGTACCGGCGAGGGCATGGGCTTCATGTATTGGGACCCCGGGCGATGAGCCGTTAGACGACATGACGGTCAGCCTCGACTGACCGCAAGACAAGACCACAACCAAGAGGAGACTTCCAATGAGAACGACAGCAGCCTGCGGGCTCGCTGCGATGGCGCTCGCCTGCGCCTCGCCAGCGGCCCATGCCCAGACGGGCAATATCCAGATCTTCGGCATCCTCGACCAGGCCGCCGAGATCGCCAGCCATGTGAATGCCGGCAATGGCACCTCGGCCACGCAGTACCGGCTGGGCCTGGGCTCGGTGCCCTCGCGCCTGGGCTTTCGCGGCAGCGAGGACCTGGGCGGCGGCCTGAAGGCGATCTTCACCTTGGAAGGCGGCATCAACCTCGACACTGGCACCTCGGGGCAGGGCAGCCGCATGTGGGGCCGCCAGGCGATGGTCGGCCTGCAGGGCGACTGGGGCCAGGTGACCTTGGGGCGCCTCTACATGATGCGCTACTTCGCGATGTTCGACGGCGACTTCTTCGGCGCCGGCTCGCAGGGCACGGGCACGATCGACGCGGGCATCCCGAACGCACGCGCCGATAACGCGATCTCGTACCGCTACAACCCCGGCGGCGCCGGCTTCAGCGGCGGCGTCAACTACAGCTTCGGCCGCGACACCGTCTCCGCCAACAACCCGGCCGCGGCCGGCTGCGCCGGCGAATCGACGATCGCCAAGCAGTGCTCCGAGTACTCGGCGATGTTGCGCTACGAGGGCAGCAACTGGGCCGTGGCCGCCTCCTACGACAAGATGTACGGCGGCACCTCCACCACCTACGGCGGCCTGACGAACCCGGACCTGACCGACAGCCGCGCCGTCATCAACGGCTACGTGAAGTTCGGCAAGAGCAGCAAGTTCGGCTGGGGCTGGCTGGCCCGCAACAACGAAGGCAGCGCCACGACGCCGAAGAGCAACCTCGTCTGGATCTCCGGCGAGACGCACCTGAGCGAGCCCGTGGTGCTGACCGGCATGCTGGCGCAGATCAAGTACAAGGACTCGGCCAACAAGGCCTCGGTGCTGGCGCTGCGCGCGAACTACTGGTTCTCCAAGCGCACGACGGTCTACGTCTCCGAGCAGTACGTGGCCAACAAGGGCACCTTGGCCGTGGCCGCCAGCACCAACTCGTCAGGCACCGGCCCGCTGCCGGGCGACTCGCAGAACGCGCTGCAGATCGGCATCGGTCACTCGTTCTGAAGACCGTCGAACTTGCTCGTTACTTTGGCGCCGCGCTCCCATCCTGGGAGCGCGGCGCGCCTTCGCTTAAAGTCCCGCGGATGAGCAAGGTTCACCGCGAAGCCGTTCCCGCGCCCGCCCCGGTGCCGCAGGTGCGGCTCTACGTCGAGAAGCCCGAGGAGAAGCAGGAAGCCTGGTTCGTCAACGTCGGCCATGTCACCGAGGGCGGGCGGCGGCGCACCGAGCCGCATGCGCATCCGGCCTACGGCCAGGTGATCTTCGTGCGGCAGGGCTGCGGCGTGATGAACCTGGAGGGCAGCGCGGTGCCCTTCGAGGCGCCGTGTGCGCTGCTGCTGCCCAACGAGTGCGTGCACGGCCTGGACTATGAGATCGACGTCGACCGCTGGGTCCTCACGATCGAGGAGACCTTCCTTCATCAGATCAACGCGAAGCTCCCCGAGTTCATCCAGCTCTGGACCGAACCGCGTGTGATCTCGCTGGGCTATGACGACGAGGCGCCGAACCACTTCTACAACCTCGTGCGCCGGCTGGAGCAGGAGGTGCGCTCCAAGGCGGTGGGTCACATCGTCGGCACCGAGTCGCTGCTGACCTCGATCCTGCTGCGCCTGGTGCGCAGCACGCGGCTCGACCAGATCGACAAGGAAGGCGCGACGCGCAACGCGATCAAGCTGGCCGACCGCTTCCGCGAACTGGTGCACCAGCACTACCGTGAGAACCTGAAGCTGCAGGACTACGCGTCGAAGATGGCCGTGTCTCCCGCGCAGCTGCGCACGGCCTGCGTGGCCGCCACGGGCCTGTCGCCCAACAAGCTGATCCACGCGCGGCTGATCACCGAAGCCAAGCGCAACCTGATCTTCGGCGACATGTCGATCGAGCAGATCGCCTACGGCCTGGGCTTCATCGACACGGCCTACTTCACCCGCTTCTTCCGCAAGGAAGTGGGGCAGTCGCCGAGCCAGTTCCGCACTGCTGCGCGCGAGCAATCCAGTCACGCCTGAGCCCACGTCTAGGGGCCTTCCCGGGGCACCCGAAAAGTGCCAATGAATCTGCGATTTGTGCAGAGGCTTCCAGAGGCTTGTCTCCTATTCTTCGAGCACATAACGAAGAGCCTGCGCGGGATGCGCGGCCGATGGAGACGAGACCGATGACACCCGACACCGCCAAGCCGCGCGCCTAGTCCGCGCCCCTTTTTTCCAAGCCCACCGCGTTTCAACTGCGCGGCCGTCCAGTGGCCGTGCGGGCGGAGCGCTGTCCATCAACTCGATCGAAAACAGCAACCGAAGGAAGAGACAAGATGAAGCCCACGAAGATCTGCCTGGCCGCCCTGATGGTCCTCGGCCTGGCCGCCACCAGCCATGCCGCCGACGATGCAGCGGCCGCGCCGCACGCCCCGCCGGCGAACTGGAACGACACCTCGATCGGCGGCCGCTATTCGAGCGATTTCTACTTCCCCGGCAGCGCCGAGAAAGTGGCGCAGAAGATCGCCTTCCTGAACAGCGTCGGCGGTTTCAAGTACGGCAGCTACATGTTCAACGTGGACTTCCTGAAGTCCGACATGAACAACCCCGAGGCCAACGGCAGCAGCGGCGCGCAGGAGGTCTACAGCGTCGGCCACGTCGAATGGAGCTTCGGCAAGATGCTGGGCCATCCGGTCGCCTTCGGCCCGGTGCGCGACGTAGGCTTCACCACCGGCTACGAGCTGAGCAGCAAGAACGACGCCTTCCTGTCGCGGGCCCGCATGCTGACCCTGGGCCCGACCCTGGAGTTCGCCGTGCCGCGCGGCTTCTGGAACCTGACCCTGGGCATGCGCACCGAGAACAACCACAACGGCATCACCCATGCCGACGTCCGCTACGACAGCGCCTGGCACATCGAGAGCGCCTGGATGACGCCGTTCAACGTGGGCCCGGTGCCGATGACCTTCAAGGGCTTCGCCGCGATCACCGGCCCCAAGGGCAAGGACGGTTTCCACGTGGACACGAAGACCGAGGTGCTGACGCGCATGTCGGCGCTGTTCGACGTCGGCTCCGCCTGGGGCAGCCCGCGCACGGTCTACATCGGCCCCGGCTATGAGTACTGGCACAACATGTTCGGCACGCCGTCCAGCGAAGCGGCCGGCACCAAGCGCTCGGCCGCCGTGCTCGTGGGCGAAGTGCATTTCTGATTGAGAAAAGTGCCAGTGAATCTGGCATTCGTGCAGGGAGCGCCGCGGGGCGCTCCTCTATCCTCGATGCAGGAAGTCAAACAAGAAGAATTGAGCCTGGAGACACTGGATGACGACGTTGTGGAGACGTGCCGCGCCGCTGGCGATCGCAGCGGCCATGCTGGCCGGCTGTGCGGTGCAGCGCGAGGCGGTTGAGCCGGCGCGGCTGCTGGCCTATGTTGGCAGCGACGGCGCCCAGTTGCACGTGCTGTCGCTGGAAGCGGACGGTCGTCTCGCTGCGCCGCGCGTGGTGGCCGAGGTGCCGAAGTCGCGCTGGCTGATCGCGAATCCCGCGAAGGCGGTGCTCTATGTCGCAATCGACGGCGGCGCGCAGGAGGGCAGCGTGGCCGCCTTCGCTATGGACCGCGGCAGCGGCGCGCTGCAGGCGCTGAACGCGGTCCCGGCCGGCGGCAGCGGCACGACCTTCTTGTCGCAGGACGCTGCGTCCGCGACCTTGCTGGCGGCGAACTTCGGCAGCGGCACGGCCTCGTCCATCGCGGTGAAGCCGGATGGCAGCCTCGACGCCAAGGCATCGACGGTCCAGGACGCCGGCTCAGGCCCGCACCGCCGCCAGGCCAGCCCGCACGCGCATGCGGTGACCTTGGACCCCAGCGGCCACTATGCGCTGGTCTCCGACATGGGCGCCGATCGCGTCTTCGTCTACGGCTTCGATCGTGCCCGGCACCAGTTGGTCAACGACGATGCCGCGGCCGCCCGCGCCTTCGCCACGCCGCCGGGCAGCGGCCCGCGCCGTGCGATGTTTGGCGCCTCCGGCCGTGTCGTCTATGTGCTGAACGAACTCAGCGCCGAGCTGATGACCCTGGCCTGGGATGGCGGGACCGGCCGCCTGACGCCGCTGCACACGCAGGCCATTTCGAGCGACGGATTCACCGGCGCGAAGAGCGCGGCGGAAATCGCGCAGAGCCGCGACGGACACTTCATCTACGTCGCCGATCGGGGCGAGGGCAGGCTGGTGGTCTACCGCGCAGACCCCACATCGGGCCGACTGAGCTTCGAACAACGCATCCCCAGCGGTGGCGACGGCCCTTGGGCCTTCGACATCGATCCCAGCGGCCATTGGCTGCTGGTGGCGAACTATCGCAGCAACAAGCTGAATCTTTTCTCGATCGACCCGGTGACGGGCCGGCTGAGCGACACCGGGCAATCGGTGGCGTCCCCGGGGCCCGTCAGCGTGGCCTTCGTGCGCGCCAGCAGAAGACAACAGGACCAATGACGACCATGGACCGCAGACGTTTCGTCACCATTGCCGCCGCAGGCGGCGCCGCGCTCGCCACCACGCTGAAGCCGCTCGCCGCGCTGGCCGCCGAGCCGGTGGCCAAAGCCAAGGGCCCGCTGCTGCTCAACCGCATCGGCCCCTCGTCCTCGCAGATCTTCATCGCCAATGCCGACGGCACGAACGAGCGCAAGCTGATCGACAGCGGCACGCTGGACTTCAACGCTTCCTTCTCGGCCGACGGCCAGTGGATCGTCTTCACCTCGGAGCGCGATGGCCTCGGCAACGCGAACATCTACCGTGCCCGCGCCGACGGCACGCAGGCGGAGCGCCTGGTCGACTCGCCCAACGTGGACGATGCCGGTGTGCTCTCGCCGGACGGCAGCACGCTGGCCTTCGTCAGCACCCGCGACGGCCTGAAGACGAACATCTGGATCAAGGACTTGAAGACCGGCGCGCTGAAGAACCTCACCGGCGTCTCCGGCGTCCAAGGTGATTCGATGCTGCCCAATGGCTTCTTCCGCCCCTCGTGGTCGCCGGACGGCCAGTGGATCGCCTTCTCGTCCGACCGCAACACCGAGTGGAAGGGTCACCACAACGGCGCCGGCTGGGAACACACGCAGGAGCTGTCGGTCTACGTGATCCGGGCAGACGGCACGGGCTTCCGCCAGGTCGCCACGCGCAAGGACTATTGCCTGGGTTCGCCGAAATGGTCGCTGGACGGCAAGCGCATCGTCTTCTACGAGACCAAGGCCGAGTACACCTACTGGGTGCTGCGCCCGGACCTGCTGGCGCAGATCGACTCGCAGATCGTCTCGGTGGACGTGACCACGGGCGAGCGCATCGAGCACACCAGCGGCCCCGGCTTCAAGATCAGCCCGCAATTCGTCGGCGCCGACGAGATCGCCTATCGCCGCAAGGGTGGGGCGGGCGAGGGCCTCTATTCGACGGCCCCCGGCAAGGTGCCGGTGAAGATCGCCGGCCTGCGCACGCCCAACTGGTCGCCCGACGGCAAGCAGGTGATCTACGAGAAATTCACCTGGCGCGGCTGGAAGCAGAACCAGGCGCTGTTCAGCTGGGATGCCGATCGCGAGTACCGCTACAGCGACGTCTGGCCGGCCTTCTCGAAAGACGGCTGGATGGTGCTGACCGCCAAGGGCGACGACTCCTCGGTGGACATCATGCGGGCCGACGGTTCCGAGCGGAAGCGGGTGTTCAATGTCACCAAGGACGGCGGCCTGGACATGGGCCTCGTGAAGCGTGGCCTGGCCGGCGCCTTCTTCCCAGTCTGGTCGCCGGACGGCGAGTGGATCGTCTTCGGCCTCGGCAGTTGGTTCACCGAGCGCGGCAAGGGCGGCGCGAAGCTGATGCGCGTGAAGCGCGACGGCACCGGCGCCGAGGCGCTGACCGACGACTCGGTCTTCAACGCCGGCTTCCCCAGCTACTCGTCCGACGGCCGGCAGGTCGTGTTCCGCTCCTGGTTCGGCGAGGGCCACGACTACGACAAGATGGGCCTGCGCATCCTCGACCTGGAAACGCGCAAGATCCGCGAGCTGACCCACGGCTACGACAACCTGCCGATCTGGTCGCCGGACGGCAGTCGCATCATGTTCACCCGCGGCGAGAAGATTCCCGGCAGCATCTGGTCGAACTTCGACATCTGGACGATCAAGCCCGACGGCACGGACCTGCAGCGCCTCACCACGCACCCGGCCAGCGATGGCCATGCGGTGTGGACGCCGGACGGCAAGCAGATCCTGTTCAATAGCGCGCGCAATGGCTACCGCGACGAGGCGCCACACTACGACATGACCTTCCAGCCCTACGGCCAGCTGTGGGTGATGAACGCCGACGGCAGCGGCCAGCGGCAGATCACCGACAGCCTCTGGGAAGACTCGACGCCGCAGTACGTGCCGCCCGGCGCGCGCTGACTGAACATCGACAGCTCCAAGAAAACGGCGCCACCTGGCGCCGTTTCCGATGGGGCCCGCCGGGATCAGCGGACCGTGGAACTCATCCGGCGCCGTGCGGCCAGCCCAACCAGGCCGCCCATCATCAGCAGCAGCGAAGCGGGTTCGGGAACCGCGGAGACCGAGATGCCGTCCAGGTAGAAATAGCCCGGGTCGTTGTTGAACGTGAAGACAAGGTTGGAGGCGGCAGCGGTGGCCGTCGTCGTGAAGCTCAGCGTCTGCACGGCCGACGCGGCGGGGCTCGTCACGTCGTACACGGTCTGGCCGCCCAGGCTTACCGAGAAGCTGCTGGGCGTGCTGCCGTCGGACTGGAACGAGAAGCTCACCGTGTAGGCCTGACCGGCCACCGTGTTGAGCACCTGGCTCAGCATGTCGGTGGTGCCGAAGGTGCCGAGGAAGGCTTCGCAGCCGCCCTCGGGCGCGCTGCCGGCGTCGCCGCAGTACACGCCGCTGAACGGATTGGTAAGGATGGAGCCCGACCAGCCGGTCAGGCTGCCGGCCTCGAAGCCGCCGTTGGCGACGAGGTTCTGGGCGGAGGCCGGCAGGGCGGCGACCAGGCCAGCGGCGGCGATCAGGCCGGCCATCAAAGTCTTCTTCGGGAAGTGGATGTGCATGGAAGTACCTTTTTCTGAATTGAGAGCCACGAGCGACGCGCCCGGTTGCAGGCTCAGTTGCAGGAGATCTGGTTGCCGACGGCGGTGCAGGTCGATTGCTTGAACAGCGGCGTGTACAGGTAGTTGCCCAGGCTGCTGGTGCTGACGTCGGACGCGGCGGCCGGCGTGTAGGGCACGAAGCTGGAGGCGTCGTTGGTACTGCCGCTGCCGGAGTAGCGAGCCACCGTCGGGTACGGATACACCGGGCGGGAGACACCGGTCGACGTGTTGTTGGCCACCAGCGCGTTGGGCGCCGTGCCGGACTCCACCCAGGCCATCAGCGGCGTCAGCAGGTCGAAGGTGTTCGGTCCGAGACCACCGCCGCAGTGGCCCATGCCCGGGAACAGGTAGAAACGGGCGAAGCTGTCCGCCACCTTCGTCACCTTGCTCATCGTTTCCCAGTACTGCAAGGTGCCCTGGGGCGAGATGTGCTGGTCGGCCCAGCCGTGCCACAGGATCAGCTTGCCGCCGGCGCCGGCGAAGGAGCGCAGGTCCGGGTTGGTCGCCGAGTACAGCGAACCCGAGGCCACGGTGGACATGAAGCCCGCGGTGCTGAAGTCCAGGTCGTTGAGCGTGCGCGGGGTCTGCGTGGCGGCGTCCTTGTAGGGGCTGTTGAGGAAGGTCTTGTAGAGCCAGCTGGTGACGAAGTTCTCGCCCGATGCGCTGCCGCCCTGGGCTGCTGGCATGTACAGCGTCCAGTCCAGTTCCGAACCCCACTGGCTGGAGCCTTCGGGTTCCAGACGCTGGCCGTCGCTGGTCGAGCGGGCGCCGTCGTGGATCCGCGCTACCGCGTCGGCCTGCGCCTGGCTCAGGCAGCCGGCCTCGTTGTTGTTGTTCGTGCAGACCAGCGTGTTGGTGTTGAACTTGCAGTTGCGCGGGTCGTCGATGATGCCGTCGGCCACGCCGTCGATGGCATCGCAGGCCGCGACCACCTTCGAGTGCACGTAGGCCAGGTTGCCCTGCAGCAGCAGGTAGGTGTTGCGCGCCGGGATCGGCAGCACGCCGGGTGTCGACTGGTTGGTCAGCACGCGGTTGCCGTGGTGGTACGTGTTCTGCACGTCCATGTTGTTGGCGGGCGCGCCGGCGGCGATGCCGTTGAAGTCGTTCGGGTAGCGCTGGGCGGCCATCAGCGCCTCGCGGCCGCCGTCCGAGCATCCGTCGAAGTACGAGTAGGCGGCGCTGCGGCCGTAGAAGTTGGTGATGACGGCCTTCGCGACCTGCGCGGCGACGTGCACGCCGCGGTAGGCGAAGTCGATGCCGGCCCAGGGGTTGTTGACGATCCACGTGGACGCCCCGGTGTGGCCCATATTGGTCGTCGCCGTGACGAGTTCACCGTTGTTCACCGGGATGCAGCCGGCGGATTGGGTCGGGGCGCCGAGGTTGTCGTTGCCGCACTCGCCGCCGCAGCCGTTCTGCACGTAGCGCTGCGTCCAGTTGCTCATCGGCAGCCTCATGACGATGGAGTTGGCGCCGGGTCCGACGACGCCGCGCACCGAGCAGTAGGCGGACGGGTTGCTCGCCGAGGCGGGGACCAGCGATACAGCCGAGAAGGTGACCTGGCCGTTGTCGTCCGCCACGCCGGCGAGGTTCATGCCCTGGAAGGTCTCCAGCGTGCAGCTCATCGCGGCCGGAACGGCCGTCAGCAGGGCGGCACGCTTGCTGATGGCGGCGGCGGAGGCTGGCAACCATACGCCCTGCATCAGCAGGGCCAGGCAGGCGACCTGGGTGACGTGTTTCTTGAGAGTCTTCAACTCGTGTCTCCTTCTGTCTTTCTTGACGGCCCGTCAGGCAGCCCGTGCGTCGGGTTCGGTCGAACCGCAACGCGGCTCGTGGTGCGGACTCCTTTGCGGAGTGGCTGCCCGAATCCAGTATTCGTCTGGGGACGAAGTCGAGTGCTGAGTTCGCCTTGCGCGGGCGTGAGACTTTCTTATTGCCCCCATCCGGGATTGCCCGATAACGCGCGGTTATCGCGCCCCCGCTCGTGCAGTCTCCCGGCGCGGGAGCGCGCCGCCTAGACTCGAAAAAACAGGGAGGCCAGCTGAGCGCGAGGCGTTCGCCGCCTGCAAGCCTCGGAGACAAAGCGTTGAGACATCAAGCCCGCCGGACCGGCGCCGTCGCATGAGCATCCAGGCTGAATCGCTGGACATCAATCTGCGGCATCTGCGTGCACTGACCGCGGTCGCGGCCTCCGGCAGCATTGCCGCGGCAGCCGAGGGGCTGTGCCGCGTCTCGTCCGCGGTGACGCGTTCGATCGCCGAGCTGGAGGGCGCGCTGGGCCGCCCGCTGTTCGAGCGCCATGCGCGCGGCACCGTGCTCAATGCCTACGGCGAGCTGGTGCTGCGGCGCGCGCTGCGCATCGAATCCGAGTTCGAGACGGCGCGCACACGGCTGATGGCGCGCAGCGGCGTCAAGGCCACCGCCGACGCGCACTCGCTGTTCGCCTCCATCCTCAACGGTCGTCGATTGGCCGTGGTGGCGAGCGTGGCCGAGAAGCGCAACATGCCGGCCGTCGCGCGCGAGTTCGGCATCACGCAGCCGGCCGTCAGTGCCGCGCTGAAGGACCTGGAGACGCGGCTGGGGGCGGTGCTGTTCGAGCGCTCGGCGCGCGGCCTGGCTCCAACGGCCGCGGGCGAGATCGTGGTCTTCCACTTCCGCCGCGTGCTGGCCGAGCTGCGCAATATCGGCCCGGACATCGCGGCCAGCGAAGGCGTGCTGACCGGCAGCGTCCACGTCGGCGCGCTGCCCTTGGGCCGCACCCGCATCCTGCCGCTGGCGATCGCACAGCTGCTGGACAAGCATCCGGGCCTGCACATCGCGACCAACGAGGGCCACTACGACGCACTGTCCGCCTCGCTGCGCAATGGCGACCTGGACTTCATCCTCGGCGCGCTGCGCTCCTGCGCGATGACGAAGGAGCTGACGTTGGAGCCGCTGTTCGAGGACCAGATCGCCCTGATCGTCCGCGCCGGCCATCCACTGGCCCGCGCGGGCACCGGGCTGCAGCAGTTGCTGAAGGCGCGCTGGGTGCTGTCGCGCCGCGGCGCACCGTCGCGCGAGCTGTTCGAACAGTTCTTCGCGGCCTGCCAGCTGCCCGCGCCGGCACCGGCCGTGGAGACCGGCGACCTCGCCGTGCTGCGCGCGCTGCTGATGGAGAGCGACATGGTGACGGCCATCTCGCCGCAACAGCTCTGCTACGAGATCCTCGACGGCAGCCTGGTTGAGCTGGGCTTTCCGCTCGACATGACGAAGCGGCAGATCGGCATCACGCAGCGCGACGGCAGCTACTGCTCGCCGGGCGCGCGAGCGCTGATGGACGAGATCCGCAGCGTTGTCGCGAATGCGGGTGACTTCCGCGGTGGCATCGCCGCTGCGCACGGATAGGCCGGGGTGTTGCATAAAAAAGTTTGACCCCAGCGCATCGCGAACTCAGCCCGCGCGGCGACCCGCGAAGCCACACTGAACCTCGTTCAGCAAGCCACACAACAGAGACGAGCAAGCGACGTCGCGGACGACGTCCGCGACGGCTCACCGAACGAACACCCAACAAAGACAGATGGAGACGATCCCCATGAAAAATCGCAGACACGCACTCTCGCTGATCGCCGCCGCGGCGCTCATCGGCGCGGGCCCCGGCATGGCCTGGGCGCAAGGCGACAGCGTGAAGATCGGCGTCATCCTGCCGATGACCGGCCCGTCCGCCTCCACCGGCAAGCAGGTCGAAGCCGCGATCAAGCTGTGGGTTGCGCAGAACGGCAGCACGGCCGGCGGCAAGAAGGTGGAGGTGATCATCAAGGACGACGCCGGCGTCGCCGACACGACGCGCCGCGTGGCGCAGGAGCTGGTCGTCAACGACAAGGTCGCCGTGCTGGCGGGCTTCGGCCTGACGCCGCTGGCCCTGGCCACCGCGCCGATCGCCACGCAGAGCAAGACGCCGATGGTGATCATGGCCGCGGCAACCTCGGCGATCACCGATGCATCGCCCTACGCCATCCGCAGCGGCTTCACGGTGCCGCAGATCACCGTGGGCATCGCGCAGTGGGCGGCGCAGAACAAGATCAGGAAGGTCGTGACCCTGGTGTCGGACTACGGCCCCGGCAACGACGCCGAGAAGTATTTCAACGAGCGCTACACGCAGGGCGGCGGCCAGGTCGTCGAGAAGCTGCGCACGCCGCTGCGCGGCGCGGACTTCGCGCCGGTGCTGCAGAAGGTGCGCGATCTGTCGCCGGACGCGCTGTTCGTGTTCCTGCCGTCGGGGCAGGGCGCCACCTTCATGAAGCAGTACGTCGAGCGGGGTCTCGACAAGGCCGGCATCAAGCTGATCACGACCGGCGACGTGACCGACGACGACCAGCTCAACGACATGGGCGACGCGGCGCTCGGCGTGATCAATTCGCACCACTACTCGGCGGCGCACGACAGCGCGGTCAACAAGAAGTTCGTCGCCGCCTTCGAGGCCGCCAACAAGTTCCGACCGAACTTCCATGCGGTCGGCGGCTACGACGGCATGCACATGATCTACCAGGCCCTCGAGGCGACGCACGGCGCCGGCGGCGAAGCGCTGCTCGCGGCGCTGAAGACGCAGGGCTTCGAGAGCCCGCGCGGCCCGATCCAGGTCGATCCGCAGACGCGCGAGATGGTGCAGAACATCTACATCCGCAAGGTCGAGAAGCTCAATGGCCAGCTCTACAACGTCGAGTTCGACGTGCAGAAGGCGGTCAAGGATCCGGGCAAGGTCAAGTAAGCAAGAAAACAAGAAAGCAAGAGGATCCAGATACCGTGCTGACCCTTCTCTTCGACGGCATCGCCTACGGCATGCTGCTGTTCGTGCTGTCGCTGGGGCTGGCGGTGACGATGGGGCTGATGAACTTCATCAACCTGGCCCACGGCGCCTTCGCGATGGCCGG
>Ga0247779_1000411_pt1 | contig 28150 bp, 22 predicted proteins | sample UWRJL221509R5_FD_179925 | JGI IMG/M metagenome (GOLD analysis project Ga0247779, IMG submission 179925) | Plant litter microbial communities from Arlington Agricultural Research Station in Wisconsin, United States - UWRJ-L221-509R-5 | ecosystem: Environmental > Terrestrial > Plant litter >...
CGATCGCGTGCTGCGGCCCGGCTGGCACGGCGAGCCGGAGTTTCACGGGCCGCGCTTCACCGGCCTGATGCGCGAACTGCTGCAGCACCCCACCGGAGCCGGCACCGCGCTGCGCCGCTACGCCGAACTGCAGCGGGCCCGACAGTGGGGCCAGGCGGGCATGCCGATCTTCTGCATCGCGGGCCGCGTCGATCGTTGAGACCGGCCCGACCGCCGGCCGGGATTTGACGCCTTGCGGGATAATCGCCGCCGTCCCGCGTCAACCCGTGAATTCCATGAGCACCACGATCCGCTACGCCGATTTCGTCGACAGTATTGCCGGCGCCCTCCAGTACATCAGCTACTACCACCCCGCCGACTACATCCAGCACCTGGCCCGGGCCTACGAGCGCGAGCAGAGCGCCGCCGCCAAGGACGCTATCGCGCAGATCCTGACCAACTCGAAGATGTGCGCCGAGGGCCGGCGCCCGATCTGCCAGGACACCGGCATCGTCAACGTGTTCCTGAAGATCGGCATGGGCTGCCGCTTCCCGGACTTCCCCGGCTCGATCGAGGAGGCCGTCAACGAAGGTGTGCGCCAGGCGTACAACCATCCGGACAACAAGCTGCGCGCCTCGGTGCTCGACGATCCGCTGTTCGCCCGCAAGAACACCAAGGACAACACGCCCGCCGTCATCAGCATGAACCTGGTGCCGGGCAACACGGTCGACGTGATGGTCGCGGCCAAGGGCGGTGGCTCGGAGAACAAGAGCAAGTTCGTGATGATGAATCCGAACGATTCACTGGTGGACTGGGTCTTGAAGACGGTGCCGACGATGGGCGCCGGCTGGTGCCCGCCGGGCATGCTGGGCATCGGCGTCGGCGGCACGGCCGAGAAGGCGATGCTGATGGCGAAGGAGTCCCTGATGGACGACATCGACATGTACGAGCTGCTGGACCGTGGTCCGCAGAACAAGCTCGAAGAGCTGCGCATCGAGCTGTACGAGAAGGTCAACGCGCTGGGCATCGGCGCCCAGGGCCTGGGCGGCCTGACGACGGTGCTCGACGTCAAGATCAAGACCTATCCGACCCACGCGGCCTCCAAGCCCGTGGCCATGATCCCCAACTGCGCTGCCACGCGCCACGCGCACTTCGTGCTGGACGGCTCCGGCCCGAGCTACCTCGAAGCGCCGAGCCTGGACCTGTGGCCGGACGTGAAGTGGGCGCCCGACTACAACAAGAGCAAGCGCGTCGACCTGAACACGCTGACGCGCGAAGAGATCGCCAGCTGGAAGGCCGGCGACACGCTGCTGCTGAACGGCAAGATGCTGACCGGCCGCGATGCCGCGCACAAGCGCATCGCCGACATGCTCGCCAAGGGCGAGAAGCTGCCCGTGGACTTCAGCAACCGCGCGATCTACTACGTCGGCCCGGTCGATCCGGTGCGCGATGAAGTGGTCGGCCCGGCCGGCCCGACCACGGCCACCCGCATGGACGGCTTCACCCGCATGATGCTGGAGAAGACCGGCCTCACCGTGATGATCGGCAAGTCCGAGCGCGGCCCGGTCGCCATCGACGCGATCCGCGACAACAAGGCCGCCTACCTGATGGCCGTCGGCGGCGCCGCCTACTTGGTGTCCAAGGCCATCAAGGCCGCGCCGGTGCTGGCCTTCGAAGACCTGGGCATGGAAGCGATCTACGAGTTCGACGTGGTCGACATGCCGGTCACCGTGGCGGTCGATGCAGGCGGCACCAGCGCCCACATCACCGGCCCGGCCGAGTGGCAGGAGCGCATCGCCTCGGGCAAGGCGGTGAAGATCCCGGTCGCTGCGGCCTAAGCCGTTCCGAGCCGCTGGAACAGCGCCGGCAGTTCAGCGGCGCCCAGCGGCCCGGCATACAGGGAACCCTGCACCTCATCGCATTGCAGGCTCTTCAGGATGTCGCGCTGCGCCGCCGTCTCCACGCCCTCGGCCAGCACGCCGAGCCGGACCGCATGGCCCATGCGGATGATCATCTCGGCGATGTGCAGATCGTGCGGGTCGGTGTCCAGGCCCTGGATGAAGACCCGGTCGATCTTCAGCCGGTTGACTGGAAGATGGCGCAGCTGGCCCAGCGACGAATAGCCGGTGCCGAAGTCGTCGATCGCGATCTGCACGCCCAGGTCCTGCAGCAGGCGCAGCCGACCGATGCCGGACTCCATGTCGCCGGTCACCATCGTCTCGGTGACTTCCAGTTCCAGCTCACCCGGCGCGGCGCCATGCTGCTGCAGCGAGCTGCGGACGAACTCGACGAAGCTGTCGTCCTCGACGATCTGGCGCGTCGACAGGTTGACCGCCATCCGCACGCGCCAGCCCTGCTCGCGCCACCGCTGCTGTTGCGCGAGCGCTGTGTCCAGCACCCACTTGCCCAGCGGCAGGATCAGGCCTGAGCTTTCGGCCACGGCGATGAACTGGTCCGGCGGCAGGACCTGCTTACCGTCGCGCCAGCGCAGCAGCGCCTCGACGCCGACGATGCGGCCACTGCCGAGGCTGACCTGCGGCTGGTACAGCAGGAAGAAGGCCTGGTCCTCGATCGCCTGGTGCACTCGCGCGCCGAGATGCAGGCGCATCCTCAGCGAGGCGTTCATCGAATCCTCGAACAGCAGGAAGCCAGCGGGTCGGTCTTGCCTAGCTTGCTTCAGTGCGATGCCGGCATTGCCGATGACCGCACTCGGGTCGACGGAGCCGGGCTGGAACAAGGTGGCACCTATCGTCGTACCCACCGCAACATGGGCGCTTCCGACGAGCAGCCTGCGCTTCAACTGCTCGGAGACGCGCTGCAAGCGATCCACCGCCTCGGCCCGATCCTCGACCGGCATCAGCACGCCGAACACATTGCCGCCGGCCCGGGCCACGAAGTCGATGCCGTCGAAGCTGCTCAGCTCGCTGCCGACGTGGCGCAACAACTGGTCGCCAGCCTCCCGGCCCAGTCCCTCGTTGGTCGATTCGAAGTTGTCGATCCCCACCAAGGCCAGCACATGGCTGCGCGCAGGGTCGAGTCTGTCCGACATCTGGCGGATCAGCGTCAGGCCGTTCGGCAGTCCGGTGAGCTGGTCCGTGAAGGCCAGGTTCTCGATCTTCTGGATCTGCTGGTACGAACGCAGCGCGGCGCTCAACGAGGTCTGCAGTTGCTCGCCGGTCGTGTACGACTTCTCCTTGTAGTCGTTGATGTCGTAGTCCTGGATCACGCCGATGTCGGGCGCGTAGCCGGGCTGGCCGGTGCGCAGGATCAGCCGGATCTCGCTGTTCTTCAGCCCGTCGCGGATGTAGGCCACCAGGTCCAGCCCGGCGGACTCGGTCTCCATCACCACGTCGAGCAGCACGCAGGCGATGCCGGAATGGCGGGCCAGGACCTCCCGGGCCTCAGCGGCGGAGTAGGCATTCAGGAAGGCGATAGCCCGGCCGGCGAAGCGGAAATCGCGCAGTGCGAACTGGGTCGCGAGGTGGATGGTCGGGTCGTCGTCGACGATCAGCACCGGCCAGGGATCGCCAAGCGCTTCGGGCTCCGGCGCCGCGTCGTCGTCCGCGAGGAGCAGGAAGTCATCTTCGTCCGCGCTGTCTGTTGTCATCGTCCCCGCCACCGCTGTGCGAACGATTCTGGCAGTAAAGCGCGCTGCGGGACAATCGCGCGCATGAACGATCTGCGATTCCAGGCCCTGGCCGCGCTGTGCGAGCCGGAGCCGTCCGCCAAGGCCGAGCGGGCGCGCGCGCTCCATGCGGCGGCGGCCGATCTGCCGCTGGATGCCGGGCGCCGCATCGAGCGTCCGGACGGCGTGCCGGGCCGGCCCGAGCGCCCGCGCCTGGTGCCCACGCTGCAGGTGCCCAAGCGCTCGCCGTTCACCGCCGAGGGCCGCGCTGCGCTGCTGCACGCGATTGCGCACATCGAGTTCAACGCGATCAACCTGGCGCTCGACGCCGTCTGGCGCTTCGAAGGCATGCCCGCCGAGTTCTACCTCGACTGGATCCGTGTCGCCGGCGAGGAGGCATTGCACTTCACGCTGCTGCACGAGCACCTGCAGAGCCTCGGTTTCCGCTACGGCGACTTCGACGCGCACGACGGCCTCTGGACCATGGCAGAACGCACCGCCGGCGACGCGCTCGCCCGCATGGCCCTGGTGCCGCGTACGCTGGAGGCGCGCGGCCTGGACGCCACGCCGCCGCTGCAGGCCAAGCTGGCGCGGGCCGGCGACACGCGGGCGGTGGAGATCCTCGACGTCATCCTGCGCGACGAGGTCGGCCATGTGCGGATCGGCAACCGCTGGTACCGCGAGCTGTGCCGCCAGCGCGGCCTCGATCCGATCGCGCTGTATCCGGAGCTGGTGACCCGCTACGAAGCCCCGCGGCTGCGCCCGCCGTTCAACCTCGAAGCGCGCGAGCTGGCTGGCTTCAGCCCCGAAGAAATCGCCTACCTCAGCGCCTGAAGGACAATCGCCGGCTGCTTTGAAGAAGACCTGCCGCCCGTGACTCGCATCCAAGCCAATCTGCTGCTGCTCGCCATCTCGCTCATCTGGGGTTCGGCCTTCGTCGCCCAGAGCCACGGCATGGCCGACGTCGGCCCGATGCTTTTCACCGGCGTGCGCTTCCTGCTCGGTGCCGCCGTGGTGGCGCCGCTGGCCTGGGCCGAGCGGCGCAAGCTCGCCGGCCAGGGCCGCGCGCTCACGCGCCGCGATAGCCTGACGATCGCCGGCCTGGGCCTGCTGATCACCGCCGGCGCGGCCATGCAGCAGATCGGCCTGGTCTCCACCTCCATCACCAACGCCGGCTTCCTGACGGCGCTGTACGTGCCGCTGGTGCCCGTGCTGTCCTGGCTGCTGCTGAACCAGTTGCCGCACTGGTCGGTGTGGCCTGGCGCGCTGGCCTGCCTGATCGGCGCCTTCCTGTTGTCGGGCGCTCGGGAGCTGAACGTGGGCCTGGGCGACCTGTGGGTGATCGGCTCCGCCCTGCCCTGGGCGCTGCACGTGCTGGTCGTCGGCCGCGTGGCCGACCGGATGGCCGCGCCGTTCACCGTCGCCTTCGGGCAGTTCCTCACCTGCGGCCTCGTGTCGATGGCGATCGCGCTGGGCACCGAGCCGCTGAGCCTGGCCGGCCTGCGTGGCGCCGCCTGGCCGATCGTCTACACCGGCGTGATGTCGGTGGCTATCGCCTACACCGGCCAGGTCATCGCGCAGCGCTACGCGCAGGCGGCCGACGCCGCCATCATCCTCTCGTCCGAGACCCTGTTCACCGCCGTGTTCGGCTACCTGCTGATGGGCGACCGGCTCGACGATGCCGGCCTGTTCGGCTGTGGCCTGATCCTGGCCGCGATGCTGGCGATCCAACTCGTGCCGCTGCTGCCCGGCCGTAGACTGCAGGCTTCATAACGCAGTAGGAGACTTGCCTTGAGCACCGCACTCGACGCCTATTGGATGCCCTTCACGGCGAACCGCCAGTTCAAGCAGTCGCCGCGCCTGCTGACCCGCGCCGAGGGCATGCACTACATCGACGACAAGGGCCGCCAGATACTCGACGGGGCCGCGGGCCTGTGGTGCGTCAACGCCGGCCACAACCGGCCGAAGATCGTCCAGGCGATCCAGCAGCAGGCCGCCGAGCTCGACTACGCGCCGCCGTTCCAGATGGGCCACCCGAAGGCCTTCGAGCTCGCCGAGCGCCTCGTGAAGCTGCTGCCCAAGGAGCTGACCAAGGTCTTCTACACGAACTCCGGCTCCGAATCGGTGGAGACCGCGCTGAAGATGGCTATTGCCTACCACCGTGTGCGTGGCGAGGGCCAGCGCACCCGGTTGATCGGCCGCGAACGCGGCTACCACGGCGTGAACTTCGGCGGCATCTCGGTCGGCGGCATCAGCGCCAACCGCAAGATGTTCGGCACCATGCTCGGCGGCGTCGACCACATCCGCCACACGCACGACCTGGCACGCAATGCGTTCTCGGTCGGCCAGCCCGCCCACGGCGCCGAGTTCGCCGACGACCTGGAGCGCGTGATCGCGCTGCACGACGCCTCGACCATCGCCGCCGTCATCGTCGAGCCGGTGGCCGGCTCCACCGGTGTGCTGATCCCGCCGCAGGGCTACCTGCAGCGCCTGCGCGAGATCTGCGATCGCCACGGCATCCTCTTGATCTTCGACGAGGTCATCACCGGCTTCGGCCGCACCGGTTCACCGTTCGGCGCCCAGACCTTCGGCGTCGTGCCGGACCTGATGACGGTGGCCAAGGGCCTGACCAACGGCTGCGTGCCGATGGGCGCCGTGTTCGCGCGCCAGTCGGTGCACGACGTGTTCATGAACGGGCCCGAGCACCTGATCGAGTTCTTCCACGGCTACACCTACTCGGCCCACCCGCTGGCCTGCGCCGCCGCGCTGGGCACGCTGGACACCTACGAGGAAGACGGGCTGCTGACCCGCGCCGCCGAGATGGAAGGCTACTTCGCCGACCAGCTGCACTCGCTGAGGGGCGAGCCGAACGTGATCGACGTGCGCAACGTCGGCCTGGTCGGCGGCGTGGAACTCACTCCCATCGCTGGCGAGCCGGCCAAGCGCGGCTTCGCCGCCTTCCTCGACTGCTGGAACCAGGGCGTGCTGATCCGCACCACCGGCGACACGATCGCGCTGTCGCCGCCGCTGATCATCGAGCGCGACCAGATCGACCAGCTGGTCGGCGCGATCCGGACGGCGCTCAGGAGACCTTGAAGACCCGGACGAGCGCCGTGAGGCGCTCGGCCTGGTTGTTGAGACTCTGCGCGGCAGCGGTGCTCTCTTCCACCAGCGCGGCGTTCTGCTGGGTCACCTCGTCGAGCTGACCCACCGCCTGCGAGACCTGCTGCAGGCCGCCGCTCTGCTCCTGCGTGGCGCTGGAGATCTCGCGGATCAGGCCCGAGACGCGCTGCACCTCGGCCACCAGCGAGCCCATCGTCTGGCCGGCCTGCTGAACCTGGCGCGTGCCGCTGTCCACCTTCTCGACGTTCTCGGCGACCAGTTGCTTGATCTCGCGGGCCGCCTGGGCACTGCGCTGCGCCAGCGAGCGGACCTCGCTGGCGACGACCGCGAAGCCGCGCCCCTGTTCGCCCGCGCGCGCCGCCTCCACTGCAGCATTCAGCGCCAGGATATTGGTCTGGAAGGCGATGCCGTCGATGACGGAGGTGATGTCCGAGATCTTGCTGCTCTGCGCGCTGATCGCCCCCATCGTCTGCACGACGCCGTTGACGGCCTCGCCGCCCTGCGCCGCCACGCTGCTGGCCGCACTGGCAAGCTGCGTGGCCTGCTGAGCGGCCTCGGCATTCTGCTGGACGGTGGAGCTCAGCTGCGCCATCGACGAGGCGGTCTCCTGCAGGCTGCTGGCTTGGCTCTCGGTGCGATTGGACAGGTCGTGGTTCCCGGCGGCAATCTCGCCGGAGGCCATCGCGATCGAACCGGCTGCATCGTTGACGTCGGCCACCAGCGAGCGCAGCGAATCGCGGGTGCGCAGCAGCGCCGACATCAGGCTGCGGCCATCGCCCGGCTGCACCGGCACCTCGACGAGCAGGTCACCGGCCGCCACGCGTTCCAGCACGTCGCGGGCCAGCGCCGGGTCGCCGCCCAACTCGCGCCGCATCACGCCACGCAGGCTGAACACGAAGCCGATGCACACCGCGATCATCGCCAGCACCAGCACGATCACCCAGCCGCGCGCCGTGCTCATCGCCGCACCGGCGCGGGTCCGCGCGGCGTCCTTCTCGGCGTTGGTGGCCTTCTTCATCTCGAGGAGCTGGCCGCGCAGGTCGCGCCAAGTGGGCGTCTCCTTCTTGTTCAGCAGCTCTGTGGCGGCCGGGAGGTCGCCCGCCTTCACGAACTTCAGCACCCCGTCCTGCGCCTCGGCCAGTTTGCCGCGCGCCTCGCCCATCGCGCGCAACTGCTCCTGCTGCGCCGGCGTGGCGGCGGCGCGGGCTTCCTCGGCGGCCCTGTCGTAGCCTTTGATGGCGTTTTCGAGGTTTTCGTAGGCCTTCTTGTTGGCCGGATCCAGCACCGTGTTACGCAGTGCCTGGCCCATCTGCAGGCCCTGGGCATACATCTCGTTGGTGGCGGCGGCCAGCGAATCCTCGTGGGCGAAGTAGTCGCCGAGCTGGCGATCCATGCCGACGGTGCCCAGGCAGATCACCGTCCCCAGGATCGCCGCCAGCGCTGCCGGCACCGCCAGCGAGACCATCACCCTCTGCGTGAACTTCATATGCCCTCCCTCCGAGCCCGTTGCTTATCTGAAAGAAATGCTAAGGGTTCGCATACCGCTCAAATAGAGAGTTAGGGCAACGCGACTGCGGAGTTCAGGACATATTTCCGGATGTGGTCGCAACCGCTGTCGCTTTCGAGGCAAGCATCGAGCCGAGCAGCGCGTCAACGAGCGTGCCTCCGGCGCCCGCCCCACCGCCCGTCACCATCACCTCCGGCACCAGCTTTAGCCCGGCGCGGCCGAAGGCCTCGGCGACCTGGATGCTGGCGTAGTTGCCCGCACCGACCGCATTGGTCTTCAGTTGCACCACCGCGGCCTCGGCCTCGCCGACCTGGCGGATCACCGTCGCCTCGGCCTCGCCGTTGACCCGCGTCACGCGGGCGTCGGCATCGGCATTGATCGTCTTCGAGCGCGCCATGCCCTCGGCCGCGTGGACCGAGGCCTCGGCATCGAAGCGCGCGATGGCCACCTTGCGCTCGGCCGCGACGACCTGCGGCTGCGTGTCCGCCAGCGCCTTGGCCTGCTCCAGCTTCTGCCGCTCGGTCTGTGCCTGCTGCTGGGTGACGAAGGTGGCCTTCTGCGTCTCGGCGACCTTGCGGTCGGTCAGCGGTTTCATCAACTCCTCCGGCGGGTTGATGTCGCCGATCAGCGTCTCCACCGCGCCGACGTTGTACTGCGCCAGCGCCGCCGCGATCGCGGCCTTGGCCTGCGCCTGGCGCTCCGAGCGGCTGCTGAGGAAGTCGATCACATCGGACTTCTGCGCGGCATTGCGGAAGTAGTTGCCGATGGTCGGCTCCAGCACCTGCGTGACCAGCGCGTCCATGCTGCCGAAGCGCGCGATCACACGCGGCGCGTCGTTGCGCGGGATGTGGATGATCTGCGAGACGTCCAGGTTGTACGAGAAGCCGTCGGACGAGCGGACCTTGATCGTGCAGAGCTTGGCGTCGAGGTTGTGCGCCTCGGTACGGCCGGTGGCCCAGTTCAGCACGACGTTGGCCGTCGGCACGATCTTGACCTTGTGCGTGTGCGGATTGATCGGGTACATGCCGGGGTCCAGCGGCTCGACCCAGACGCCCTTCTCGCCGCGCCCCACCAGGTTGCCGTGGCGGAAGTCCTCACCGGTCACGTCGCGGCCCTCGCGGCCGACATAGGCCACGACGACGCCGACGTTGGCGATCGGCACGTTCGTCTGCTCCACCATTTCGACGGTGGCGAACTTCGGGTTGATGAAGTAGCGGCCCGACAGCAGCACCTGCTCCTGCAGGCCCTTGTTGCCGCCGTTGTCGACGAAGCGCTGCGGATCCTGGAAGAGGTTGTGGCCGGGCACCTCGGGGCCGGCGATCTCGCCGGTGGCCAGCGGCAGACCTTCGCGCGTCGTCACGATGCCGATGCGGCCTTCGGGCACGTCGGTGACGTCCGCCAGCTCGACCTTGAACAGCAGCGGGTTGATGCGGTAGGTGCCCTGCGGGACGATGGTCATCTGCGGGCCGCGCTCGCCGCCGCCGTCGATGAAGGCTCGGGCATCCTGGAAGGAATCGCAGGCGACCTGGCGGCCGATCACGCGGCCTTCGGCCAGCGGCCGGCCGTCACGCGCCTCGACGATGCCGATCTTGCCCGCGCCGATCACCGTCATCGCGACCGGGCTCACCTTGAATACCAGCGGGTTGATGCGCCAGGTGCCCGGCGGGATCAGCGCCATCTGCGCGCCGCGCTCGCCGTTGCCCGCAAGGAAGGCGACGGCGTCCTGGAAATCGTCGCAGGCGACTTGGCGACCGAGGATGCGGCCGTCCGGCAGCACGCGGCCGTCGCAGCTTTCTACGACGCCGACCTCGCCGGTCGGGATCACCAGCTGCGGGACGATGTCGATCTCGTACTGCCAGGGCCACAGGCCGACGTAGAGCCCCGGCGCCAGCGTGGCGGCCTGGATGCCGGCCTCGCCGCGCAGCGCGACAATCTTGCCCGGCGGCAGCTGGCGGTGCTCGCCGAACAGCACGAACTTCTTGACCACAGTGCCGATCGAGTCGTCCGGCACGATGTAGATGCCCAAGAGCCTCAGCACCCGCTTGTAGAACACGAGCAGCAGGACGAGGATGAAGAAATCGATGAACCAGCCGAGGTAGCTGCCAATGAAGACTGACGCTGTATCCATGGGGAGGCGGAGCCGGGTCCGCTTGCCTGTTGAGGTGCGGCCAGCCTAGCCAGCGCCTCGTTAGGAAAGCATCAGGACGCCGGCGGCGCCGCCTCTGCCTGGGCTGCAGGCACGGTCTCGGTAATGTGGTGCATCACCCGCTGCGGGAACGGGATGTCGATGCCCAGCCCGTTGAGCGTGCGCAGGATCGCCAGGTTCACATCGGACTTGACGCCGCCGGTACCGTTCTCGGGATCGGAGATCCAGAAGTAGACGGTCAGCTCCAGCCCGTCGGCAGCGAAGTTGCTGAGCTGCACCGAGGGCCCCGGGTCGGCCAGCACGCGCTTGCAGGTCTTGACCAGGTCCACGAGTTGCGGAATCAGCGCATCCAGGTCGGTGCCGTAGGCCACCTGCACGACGGTATTCACCGACACGCGCGGATCGGCCAGCGAGCTGTTCTCCACCCGCTGCGTGATCAGCATCTCGTTGGGCACGACCGACTCCCTGCCGCCCAGCGAACGGATCACCGTGTAGCGGGTCTTGATGTCGCTGATGCGTCCTTCGAAGCCGTCGACCTTGACCATGTCCCCGATGCGCAGCGAACGCTCGGCCAGGATCACGAAGCCCGACACATAGTTCGACGCCAGCTTCTGCAGGCCGAAGCCGATGCCCACGCCCACCGCGCCGCCCAGCACGCCCAGCGCCGTCAGGTCCACGCCGGCGGCCGAGAGCGAGAACATCAGGCCGATGAAGAGCAGCAGCGCCCGCGTGACGTTGACGGCGATCTTGCGCAGCGACAGGTCCATGGCGCTGCTGCGCAGCAGGCGCGCCTCCACCGCGGACGAGACCCACAGGGCCAGCACCAGCACCACCAGCGCGGTCAACGCGCCCTGCAGCACGTCCAGCACGGTGATGTGCGCGTTGCCGACCTTGAAGCGCACATCGTCCAGGCTGTCCATCAACACCGGCAGCACGCCGGTGACCCAGAGGATCGAGCCGATCCAGGCGATCCACGAGACGCTGCGCTCGACCAGCTTGATGATCTTCGAAGTGGGCATCGCGGCGCGCAGCACGCGCACGGTCAGCCGGATCACGACCAGCGCGATCAGCACCGGGATCACCAGCTTGAACACCGCCGGCGCCACGCCCAGCCGGGGCAGCACCGGCCGCGCGGCCAGCGCCAGCAGCAGCGAGAGCACCGGGAACAGCACGCCATCGAAGACATTGCGGCCGAACATCACCGGCATCGGGTGGGCGCCGCCGTGCGCCTCGGTCGCGCGCTTCAGGCGCCAGACGATCAGCCAGGCCAGGCCCATCACGACCAGCAGCAGGCCGATCTCGGTCAGCGCGGCGGGTTTCAGCAATGCGGCGCCGAGCGCCTCGAGTTCGTCCTGGTTGAGCGGTTTGTCCATTCGTCCTGTGAGGTCCTGCGGGGAGGCAGACCTTACCAGACCCGCAAGATCAGATCCCGGCCAGCACCCTCAGGTGCACGCCGACGCTGCGGGCCAAGGCCGTCAGGTTGTAGCCGCCTTCGAGCGAGGAGACGATGCGGCCCTTCGCATGGCGCTGCGCGACTTCCTTGATGCGCCAGGTGATCCACTCATAGTCGGCCTCGACGAGGCCCAATTGGCCGAGGTCGTCGTCGCGGTGAGCGTCGAAGCCGGCCGAGATGAAGATCATCTCCGGCTTGAAGGCCTCCAGCGCCGGCATCCACTCGGCCTCGATCATTTCGCGGATCTCCGCGCCGCGCGTGTACGGCGGGACCGGCACGTTGACCATGTTGTCGCCCAGCGGCCGGGTGCCCGAGTACGGATAGAGCGGGTTCTGGAAGATGCTGACCATCAGCACGCGGTCGTCGCCCGCGATGATGTCCTCGGTGCCGTTGCCATGGTGGACGTCGAAATCGATGATCGCCACGCGCTTGAGGCCGCGCACGTCCAGCGCATGGCGCGCGGCGACGGCCACATTGTTGAAGAAGCAGAAGCCCATCGCCTGGTCGCGCGTGGCGTGGTGGCCCGGCGGACGCACCGCACAGAAGGCGTTCTCTGCCTGGCCGTCGAGCACCAGGTCGGTCGCCTTCACGGCAGCGCCGGCGGCGCGCATGACGGCCGCCTGGGTGCCCGGGCAGGCGAAGGTGTCGGGGTCGATCGCGCGGGTCTCGCCGAAGTCGGCGCATTCATGCATCAGCTCGGAGATGCTGTCGACGTAGAGCTTGCTGTGCGCGCGCTCGACGTCGGCCAGATCCACCAGCGGCGCCTCGTGCCGCTCCAGTGCCACATCGATGCCGCTGGCGATCAGCCAGTCCTCGATCGCCGCCAAGCGCTGCGGGCACTCCGGATGGCCGCGGCCCATGTCGTGCTGATGGCAGTCGGGATGGCTGATGTAGGCGGTGGGCATGTCTCGCTCCGGGACGGGCTGTCGTTTTGCGCTATGGTCACCGGATGGAGCAGCAACATAACGGCGTACTGAACGGCACATTGACGCGGCAGCTGGCGGACCTGCAACGCCAGATTAGCACGATCATCAAGGGCAAGCCGGCGCAGATCCGCGACTGCGTCGCATGCCTGATTGCCGGCGGCCATCTGCTGATCGAGGACCTGCCCGGCGTCGGCAAGACGACGCTGGCGCATGCGCTGGCGATCTCGATGGGGCTGAAGTTCTCGCGGCTGCAGTTCACCGCGGACCTGATGCCTTCGGACCTGGTGGGGGTGTCCGTCTACGAGCGCGAGCAGGCGGGTTTCGTGTTCCACCCCGGCCCCGTGTTCGCCCAGGTGCTGCTGGCCGACGAGATCAACCGCGCCGGCCCGAAGACGCAGAGCGCACTGCTGGAGGCGATGGAGGAGAACCAGGTCAGCATCGACGGCGTCAGCCACCCGCTGCCGCAGCCCTTCTTCGTCATCGCGACGCAGAACCCCAGCGAGCAGCTCGGCACCTATCCGCTGCCCGAATCGCAGCTGGACCGGTTCCTGATGCGAATCTCGCTCGGCTACCCCGACGCGCTGGCCGAACGCGAACTGCTGGCGGGCCAGGACAGCCGCGAGGCGCTGCGCGCGCTGCAGCCGGTGATGCAGGCGGGCGAACTGCTGGCAGCGCAGCAGGCGGTGCGCGGCGTCCACGCCTCGGCGGCGCTGCTGGACTACCTGCAGGCGCTGATCGCGGCAACGCGCTCGGGCCAGTGGTTCGTCGAGGGCCTGAGCCCGCGCGCCGGCCTGGCCGTGCTGCGCGCCGCGCGGGCGCTGGCGCTGCTGCAGGGCCGCGACTTCGTCTCGCCGGACGACGTGCAGGCGATCCTGCCGCAGACGATCGCGCACCGCCTGCGCCCGCGGGCCGGCGCCGGCCGCGGCTCGCGCGAGCAGGTGCGCGCGATGATCGAGGCCATCCCTTTGCCATGAAGGGCCCGCGGGCACGCTGGCAGGCGTGGCTCGACGCCCGGCACAAGCCGAGCGACGTCCACGAGATGGGCCAGCGCAACATCTACATCGTGCCCAGCCGCCCCGGCCTGTTCTTCTGCCTGGTGCTGCTGGTGCTGCTGCTGGCTTCGATCAACGACCAGCTGAGCCTGGGCTACATGCTGACCTTCCTGCTCGCGGGGTCGGGTCTTGCCTCGATGCAGACCACGCACGGCAACCTGCGCGGGCTGAACCTGGACCTGCGGGCGCCGGCCCCGGTGTTCGCCGGCGACGACGTGCAGCTGGAGGTGCGCCTGCACAACGCCGGCCGGGCGCGCTTCGGCATCGGCATCCATGTGCTGGGCGGCAAGGCGGACGAGATAGCCTGGACCGACGTGCCGGCGCAGGGCCATGCGCTGCTCGCGCTGCGCTACCCGTCCACGGCCCGCGGGCTCCAGCCCATCCCGACCTTGCAGATCGTCACCCGCTTCCCGCTGGGCCTGTTCCGCGCCTGGAGCATCTGGCGGCCCGCCGCGAAGGTCTGGGTCTACCCGCGGCCCGAGGCGCCGGCTGCGCCCTTCCCGATGCAGGCCGCCGATGAGGGCGACGACTCCACGGCAGCGATCCCGGCGGGCCTGGCACAACAGGGCCAGGACTTCGAGGGCGTGCGCCTGTACCGCCGCGGCGACACGCTACGCCAGGTCGTGTGGAAAAAGGCGGCGCTGAGCCTCGACCAGGGCACGCCGCCCTGGGTGCGTGAGACCCAGGCGCCGGCATCGCAGACGCTGTGGCTCGATGCGCGCGCCACTGCCGGCCTCGCGGACGAGGAGGCGCGGCTGTCGCGGCTGGCGGCCTGGGTGCTGGCCGCGGAGCGGCTGCAGCAGCCTTATGGCCTGCGGCTCGGCGGCGCGTCCTGGGAGCCCGGACTGGGGGCCGTGCAGCAGCAACTGTGCCTGGAGCAATTGGCGCTTGCGTCGGAGCCCCTGTCGTGAAGCTTGGCAGCAGCCTCCAGCAACTCGGGCGCGAGGCCCGGGACACGCTGTTCCTGCTGCTCGCCATCGCCGCGATCGCCCTGCCCCATGCGCAGCACCTGCCGCTGTGGGCGAGCGCGATCGTCCTGCTGGTACTGGGCTGGCGTGGCCTGCTGGCCTGGCGCGGCGATCCGCTGCCGGGGCGGATCACCGTCGTCGCGGTGGTTTCGGCCTGCATCGCGCTGACGGCGCTGACCTACCGGAGCCTGGTCACGCGCGAGGCCGGCATCACGCTGGTGGTGATGCTGCTGGCGCTGAAGACGCTGGAACTGCGCGCGCGGCGCGATGCCTTCGTCGTGTTCTTCCTCGGCTTCTTCCTGGTGCTGACGCACTTCCTGTATTCGCAGTCGCTGCTGTCGGCGCTATGGATGCTGGGCGCCGTGTGGGCGCTGCTGACTTCGGTCGTGCTGGCGCAGATGCCGGTGGGCCTGCCGAGCCTGGCGCTGGCGGCGCGGCAGGCGGCGCGCACCACCGCGCTGGGCCTGCCGGCGATGCTGCTGCTGTTCGCGCTGTTCCCGCGCATCGCGCCGCTGTGGGGCGTGCCGTCGGACGTCGTCGGGCGCACCGGGTTGTCGAACCAGCTGGACTTCGGCGGCATGTCCGAGATCGCCAATGACGACAGCATCGCGATGCGGCTGCGCTTCGCCGCCGACGCGCGCCCGCCGCTGAAGACGCTGTACTTCCGCGGGCCGGTGCTGTCGCGCTTCGACGGGCGCACCTGGCGGCCGGCGGACGAGGCCTTCGCCCGGCCGCCGTCGATCGAGCCGCGCGGCGCGCCGATCCGCTACGAGATGACGATGGAGCCGCTGCGCATCCGCGTGCTGCCGCTGCTGGAGATGAGCCCGCAGCCGGTCGGTACGCAGCTGTCCATCGACGCGCTGACGCTGCGCCGCGAGGCTGACCTGCGCTGGTCCGCGCCGCGGCCGATCACCGAGCGGCTGCGCCTGAATGCCGAGGCCTATGCCGACTACCGCGCCGGCGCCACACTGTCGCCCTCGGCACGCGCGGCGAACCTCGACCTGCCGCGCGGCCGCAACCCGCGCACGCTGGCCTGGGCCGCCGCGCTGCGCGCCGAGCCGCGCTTCGCCGCGCTCGACGACGATGCGCGGCCGCCCGCGCTGGCGCAGGCCGTGATGCGCCATATCGCCACCGGCGACTTCACCTACACCTTGGCGCCGGGCCGCTATGGCGAAACATCGCCGGACGTGATCGACGAGTTCTGGTTCGACCGACGCCTCGGCTTCTGTGAACACTTCGCGGCCGCCTTCGTCGTCGTGATGCGCGCGATGGGGGTGCCGGCGCGCATCGTCACCGGCTTCCAGGGCGTCGACCCGGTCGAGCAGGACGGCTGGTGGATCGTCCGCAACAGCAATGCCCACGCCTGGGCCGAGTACTGGGTCGAAGGCCGCGGCTGGCTGCGCGCGGACCCGACGGCGGCCGTCGCGCCCGAGCGCGTCGAACTCAGCCGCGCGCTGCGCCCGGCGCCCGGCGCTCTGGAGCAATTGAGCCCGGCGCTCTGGACGCAGTTGCGCCAGGGCTGGGAGATGCTGGATAACCGCTGGCAGCAACTGGTGCTGAACTACTCGCGCCAGGACCAGTTCGACCTGCTGAAGCGCCTGGGCTTCGCGCAGCCGGACTGGAGCGCGCTCGGGCAGGTGGGCGCCGGCGTGATCGCACTGCTGACCTTGGCCGGCGGCATCTGGACGCTGAGGCAGGCGCGCCCGCACGACGCCTGGTCGCGCCAGCGCGCGGCGGTGCTGCGCGAGATGCGCGCGCTCGGCCTGCCGGCCGCCGCACACCAGGCGCCCGCGCGCTGGGCGGCGCTGCTGGACGAGCGCTTCGGCGCACCCGCCGCGCAGGCCGGCGCACTGCTGCGGTCGCTTGAACTTCAACGTTATGCGCCGCACGCCTCCACCGCGCCGGGCTGGCGCGAGCGCCGGCGCTGGCTGCGGGAGTTCCGCAGCGCAGGACGTATGCTGCGCAGGAATCCACCGTAGTCGCCGCCGTCTCGATGCTGTTCCCGTCTCGAATCGCCCCCCTGTTCCTGCTCTGTGCGGCCATCTGGCTGCCCGCCCACGCCGCCGAGCACCGCAAGGCCCATCGCACACCCGCGAAGAAGACCGCCACCGCCGTGCCGCGCGACAAGCCCGGCCATGCCTTCGGCCCGCGCGACGACCTGATGCGCTACGCGGGCGAGCTGGCCGCCGCACAGGGCTGGGATGGCGCCGAGCTGAAGGGGCAGCTCGCGCAGGCGCAATCGCTGCCGGTCGTGCAGCGGCTGATCATGCCGGCCCCCAGCGGCGCGGCGAAGGATTGGGCGGCCTACCGCGCCCGCTTCGTCGAACCACGGCGGCTGCAGGCGGGCCTGGCCTTCTGGGCCGAGAACGAGGCGGCGCTGGCGCAGGCCGAGCAGCGCTTCGGCGTGCCGGCCGAAGTGATCGTCGGCCTGATCGGCGTCGAGACCTTCTACGGCCGGATCATGGGCGGCTTCCGCGTGCTGGACGCACTGGCCACCTTGGCCTTCGATTTCCCCACCGGCCGCAGCGACCGCAGCGAGTTCTTCCGCGGCGAGCTGACGGAGTTCCTGAAGCTCAGCCGGCGCGAGCACCTCGATCCGTTCTCGGTCAAGGGCTCCTACGCCGGTGCGATGGGCCTGCCGCAGTTCATGCCGGGCAGTTGGAACCGCTACGCGATCGACTTCGACGGCGATGGTCATGTGGACCTGGTCGCCGAACCGGCCGATGCGATCGGCAGCGTGGCGAACTACCTCGCCGAGCACGGCTGGAAGCGCGACATGCCGGTGAGCTACGCGATCTCGGCGCCCACCGGCGGCATGCCGGCGCAACTGCTGCTGCCGGACATCAAGCCCACCTTCGGCAGTGCCGAGCTGCAGGCCGCGGGCCTGGCGCTGCCGGATGTGGCGCGCGAGCACTTCGGCCCGCTGGCCGTCGTCGAATTGCAGAACGGCGCACGGCAGCCGCCGACCTACGTGCTCGGCACCGAAAACTTCTACACGCTGACACGCTACAACTGGTCGGCCTACTACGCGATGGCCGTGGTGGAGCTGGGCCGCAGCCTGACGGCCTTGCGCGCGGCCCGCTGAGCCGTCGCGGCCGACGCCCGCCCGATTGCCTTACAGTCGGCGCTAACGCTCCAGGCGAGCGCAGTGGGGAGCTAGCCCATGGCGGCAGTTCAGCCGAAGCCCACTTCGGCCCTGAAGGTCCTAGTCGTCGACGATCAGCAGCAGGTGCGACAGATCATCCGCGAGTCGCTGTACCGGCTCGGCATCAAGAGCGTCGTCATGGCCGCGAATGCGGCGGATGCGATCCGCGCGATGAAGAGCGAACAGATCGACATCGTACTCAGCGACTACAACCTCGGCGAGGGCACCGACGGACAGCAATTGCTGGAGGCCGCGCGCAGCGGCCGTCTGCTGACGCCGGTCGTGCCCTGGATCTTCATCACCGCGAATTCGCTGAAGGCCGACATCCTGGCCGCCGGCGACTACATGCCCGACGGCTACATCGTCAAGCCGTTCACCGACCAGCTGCTGTCGCGTTACATCGAGTCGCTGTCGGCCCGCAAGCAGGCGCTGGCGCCTCTGCTGATGGCCGTCGACTCGCGGCGCTGGGACTACGTGCTGGCGGTGGCCGAGGCGTATGCGCAGCGCAGCGACGCGCTCAGCGTCGAAGGACACCGCCAGAAGGCGCACGCGCTGATGCGCCTGGCGCGTTTCGAGGAGGCACACGCCCTGTACGAGCGCATGCTCGGGTTGAATTCCGAACTGGCCTGGGCCCAGCTCGGACGGGCGCAGGCGCTGCGGGCGCAGGGCCAGGCGGCCGAGGCGCAAAAGCTGCTGAAGCGATTGACGATCGACCAGCCCTCCTACGCCGCGGCCTACGACACGCTGATGGAGATCACCGAAGACGCTGGCGACGAGGCCCAGACGCTGGACCTGGCGCGCAAGATCGCAGACCTCGTGCCCAACGCGAAGCGCAAGCTCAAGCTCGGCGCGGTGGCACTGGTCGTCGGCGAGAACGAGCTGGCGATCAAGGCGTTGGAGACGGCCGTCGCCAAGAGCCGGTATGCCGTCACCCCGACGCCGAACGAGCCGCTGCTGCTGAGCCAGGCGCTGGTCAACGGCGGCGACGCACAGAGGGCCCTGACGCTCGCCGGTGAAACCGCCAAGCGCTTTCCGGACCAGACGAGCACGCAGCTCCTCACCAAGGCGCTGAGTGCGCAGGCGCAGAGTCAGCTCGGCAACGGGGCCGCCGCGGCCGCGCTGATGGATGAGCTGAGGAGCCACGCGCAAGAGGTGCACCTGGACGAGAACGGCAAGCTGATGCTGGCGAAGGCCGCCCTGGCGGCCGGCCAGGACGAGTTCGGCCAGCAGTTGATCATCGAGGTGGCGCGCAACAACAGCGACCGGCCGATGATGCTGGCCGCCGCGATGCGCGCCGCCGCGGGCTCGGCGAAGGAAGCCGAGTGCCGCGATCAGGTCGCGGCCGCCGGCAAGGTGCTGGAGGACACGCTGCAACAGCTGCAGGCGGCCAAGCGCAGTGGCGATCTGGCCAAGGCGCTCACCGTGGGCGAGGAAGCGCTGTCGCTGTCGCCGCAGCACTTCACGGTGCAGATCGAACTGTGCACGCTGCATTTGATCGCGATGAACCGCAGCGACGAGGACGGCGCGCACGCGAACCGCGCCCGTGAGTTGCTGGCCCGGCTGGAAGGCATCAACCCCGACCATGATCGGGTGGCCGCCGCGCGCAGGTTCTTCCGCGAACGGGTCGGTGCCCTCTGATGGCCGACGCACCCCAACTCGCCGCGCAGCTCGATGCTGCCGTGATCCACGACCTCAAGAACCGTCTTGCCATCCTCGCCGGCGAACTGGCGAGGCTGAACGAGCTGGACCTGCCGCCCGAGGCGCGCCGCCACGCGCTGGCGGCCCAAGAACAGGCCGACGCGGTCACGCACAAGCTGGTCGCCTACCTGACCTTGCGCCGTGCCGCCGCGCCCGATGGCCTGCGCGCGAATACGCAGGAGGACACGCCCGCGCTGCTGCTGGATGAACTGCAGGCCGAAGCGCTCTTGCTGGCCGGCGGCCGCGTCGAAGTGCTGGTGGATGCCGCGGGCGCGCCGGACTTCTGGTTCTACGACCGCCACCTGGTGCTGCTGGCGCTCGACTCGGCGCTGTACAACGCCCTGCGCTTCGCCCGCAGCCGGATCACCTTGCGAGCGAGCACCACGGCCGGCGGCATCTGCTTTTCCATTCGTGACGACGGGCCGGGCGTCCAGGCCACGCCGGACGCCAGCTCGACGGGGGTGGGTCTGCGCGTCTGCGAGGCGGTGGCCGCGGCGCACCGCAATCGCGGCATCCCAGGTCATTGCACGCTTCGTAGCGAGCGCGATGGCGGAGCGGTGTTTGAGTTGCACCTGCCCTGAACGGGCAGCGCAGCGCCGTCAGGCGTGGATGTCGAGCATCGAACCTTCGGTGTGCAGTTGAGTCTGCAGCACGCGGAGGTTGGCAACGTAGGCGTAGGTGGCGGATTGCTGCTCGACGATTTCGTTCGAGGCTTCCACCGGCTGGTTGACGACCTGCGTCGTCGTACTGACGCCGCCACCGAGCACGCTGCTCTGATCGACCTGCTCGCGTTGCGCGTTATTGCCGGTCGACAGCCTGGCGATGTTGCTCGCCGACGCGCGCAGACGCTCGTTGGCGGCTGAAATGCCGGAAAGCGCGGTGGACAGGTCGGGTGACATAGCGCGACTATCCCCCAAATCGGCTTCAAACGGGAGAACTGGGGGCAAAAAATCCGTCAATTCTTCGCGCTAGGACCGGCCGGATACATGCCTAACCGGCCAATTCCTCGTATCCGCCCGAGGAAACGAACACTCGCACGCTATCGCCGCCGGCCGCTTTCGCCTCGGCACAGGCCAGTTCGGCGGCGCCCATCACGGCGTCGACGGTCTCCAGTGTGTCCTGCAACTGCACGACGCCGATGCAGGCCTTGACGCGCGTGCGGTGCAGGCCCCAGCGCAGCCGGTAGCCGGCGACGGCAGCACGCATCTTCTCGGCGACGATCTGCGCATAGTGCAGATCACAGTTCGGCAGCAGCACCGCGAAACGATCTTCCTCCAGCCGCGAGACCAGGTCGGACGCGCGGACCTTGGTGATCAGCAGTTGACCCAGGCCGTAGAGGAAATGGTCGCCCACCTCGCTGCCCATCGCGCTGATCACCTCGCCGAACTTGTCGACGTCCACCCACAGCACGGACACCGGCTCCAGGCGCCGGCTGCCGACGTGCGTGGACAGGCGCCGCTCGAACTCGCGGCGGTTGGCCAGTTCGGTCAGCGCATCGTGCTTGGCGGTCCAGGTCGGCGCGAGCCGGGCCTGGCGGGCGACAGTGACGTCGTCGACGATCCAGAAGGTCTCGCCGGCCGGTTCGTTCCAGTCGAGCGGGCTGATCTGCAGGCGGCCCCAGAAGCGAAAGCGATCACTGCGAACGCATTCGATCTCTTCGTCGAACGGGCGGCCGGCCGCGAAGGCCGCAGCCGTGCGCTCCAGCAATCCTGCGTGCGCGGCATCGGAGACAAGCACGCTTCGAATCTCGCGGCCAACCAGTTCGCTTCCGCCGTCCTCATCGCCATGGCCGAACAGGTGGTTCAAGGGATCGCTGACCAGCGCGAAGCGGCCATCGCGGACGAAGCCCATGGCCGTCGGCGCTCGCGTCAGGACGGCCTGCATGCGAGCCTGCGTCGTGGTCTGCACCGACTCGGCGGTTTCGTTCGTTTCGGGCGGTATGGCCTGCTGCATCAGCTTCTCCTGGGACAGATGCGACTATGGCAGGTGTCCAAGACTAAGGCTACACAGAAAACCCGAAACGACGGTTCGCCCTCAGGGTTCGGACTGCCGCAGGAAGCTCGCGAAGCGCGGCAGTCCGCTGCTCGTCAGCCCGCGATGACGGTAAGTGATCGTCGTACCCACCGGCGGCGGCGAGCGGCGCTGGGCCTCGCTGAAGCCGGTGCCGATCCGGAAGGTCCGGCCGGCAGCGTTGCGCACCAGCAGCGCGCCCATCCGGCCCTGGAAGCGCCCTTCGCCCGGCTCGTGTGCCAGGACGACCGCTTCGTCATCGTCCTGCGGCTTCAGCTTCAGCAGCACCGGGCTGCGCCCACTGAGGTAAGGCGCGCTGGCCTCGTGAAGCACCAGTCCCTCGCCACCGCCGCGCACGATGTCGGCCAGGCGCCCATCGAGCTGGCGACGGTCGCCGATGCGTGTCTGCTCGACCACCCGCAGGCCCGACCAGGCCGAGCCCGCCAGCAGTTCGCGCAGCGCGGCGTAGCGCTGCTCGAAGCTGCCCGGCGCGGCAGGCAGCTCGAAGACCATGTAGTGCAGTTGCGCCCATTCGGCCGCGCGTGGCTCGGTGCGACGCACGGCGGCGGAGGCCTCCTCGAAACGGCCGCGTCCCATCCAGAGCTCCCCGTCCAGAGCCCGCGCCGGAAGCTGCGCGGCAATATCTGCAGGCATAGCGATCGGCTGACCCTGGCGCGTCCACATGCGATGTCCGTCCCAGTAGCCACGCACGCCGTCGAACTTCTCGCTGACGAGGTAGCGGCTGACGTCCAGTTCGTCCGGCGCCTTCTGCGCCAGCAACAGCGCGGGCTCGGCGGCTTTGCGGGCGAAAGCGCTCAGTGAAAACAGCGGCGCCGCGAAGGCGCCGGCAGCCAGCAATGCAGCCGCGCTTGTGAACTGGCGTTTGCGCATATTGAAGCTCCTCGACATCTGTGCTTGGTGTCGGAATTCTGTGCAGCGCGGCGACGCGTACGGGCGTAAAAAAACCCCGTCCGGCATCGCCAGAACGGGGCTTGACGAACGGGCGGCGGTAAGGCCACCCGGCGTCTTGCGCAACTTACTTGTTGCGCGTACCAACCACCTCGATTTCCACGCGACGGTTCTTCGCGCGGCCTTCGGCGGTCTTGTTGTCGGCGACCGGCTGCTTCTCGCCCTTGCCTTCGGTGTAGACGCGATTCTTCTCGACGCCCTTGCTCACCAGATAGGCCTTGACGGCTTCAGCGCGACGGACCGACAGCTTCTGGTTATAGGCATCGGTGCCGACGGAGTCAGTGTGACCCACGGCAATGATGACTTCCAGAGCGATGCCACCGGTCTTGGAGACCAGGTCATCCAGCTTGGCGATGCCTTCGGGCTTCAGAACAGACTTGTCGAAGTCGAAGAACGCATCAGCGGCGAAGGTGACCTTCTCGCTGACCACTGCCGGCGGCGGCGGTGGGGGCTTCGGAGCTTCGACCGGAGCGACCGGCGGCGGAGCGACCGGAGCCGGTGCCGGCTCGGCCTTCGGAGCCGGCTTGATCTCGCCGTCGCAGCCCGGAGCAGCCGTTGCCGGCGTCCAGAAGGCGTCGCGCCAGCACAGTTCGTTGGTACCGTTCTTCCAGACGGTGCCATCGGTCGAGCGCCAGTTATCGATAGTCTGCTGCGCAAAAGCGCCCGACGCTGCGAGAGCAGCGGCGGCAGCGACGGAAGCAAGCGTCGCCACGCGGGTCAGTTTCTTCATTGATTCTCCTCTCAAGGATGGCTGCAGTTGCCCTGCGAGTGTCCAGGTACCAAAACCTTCGGAGACTTCCGACGAAACATTTTCGTACGGGTTTCTCCTAGGGACTCGTCGATTGTGCCACGGGGGCACGGAGCGGCTTGCATTGTGGCGGTGCAGCGTGACGCTCCCGCGGCGGTTGTTGCTCGGCTGCGACAGCAGCGTGGCCCTAGAATGACAAGCTTGCCCTAAACGACGCAGTTGCGCCCGCAACCGCGCGAACCTCGCACTTTTCGCATGACCCAGTTCGCCAAAGAAACCTTGCCCATCAGCCTCGAAGAGGAAATGCGGCGGTCATATCTCGACTACGCGATGAGCGTGATCGTGGGCCGGGCCCTCCCCGACGCCCGCGACGGCCTGAAGCCGGTCCATCGTCGCGTGCTGTTCGCGATGAACGAGATGGGCAACACCTACAACGCCAAGTACCGCAAGTCGGCGCAGGCGGTCGGTGAAACCATGGGTAAGTACCACCCGCACGGCGACTCGGCGATTTACGACACCATCGTCCGCATGGCGCAGCCGTTCAGTCTGCGGCACATGCTGATCGACGGCCAGGGCAATTTCGGTTCGATCGACGGCGATAACGCCGCGGCAATGCGATACACCGAAATCCGCCTCGACAAGATCGCCCATGAAATGCTGGCCGATATCGACAAGGAAACCGTCGATTTCGGGCCCAACTACGACGGCAGCCACCAGGAACCGCTGGTATTGCCGGCACGTTTGCCCAATCTCCTGGTCAATGGCTCCTCGGGTATTGCCGTGGGCATGGCCACGAATATCCCGCCGCACAACCTGAATGAGGTTGTCGATGCCTGCCTGCACGCGCTGAAGAATCCTGATTGCTCGATCGACGAGCTGATGGAAATCGTGCCGGCGCCCGATTTCCCGACGGCCGGCATCATCTACGGCCTGGCCGGCGTGCGTGATGGCTACCGCACCGGCCGCGGCAAGATCGTGATGCGCGCCAAGGTCCACTTCGAGGACATCGACAAGGGCGCCCGCCAGGCGATCATCGTCGACGAGATCCCGTATCAGGTGAACAAGAAGACGCTGCTGGAACGCATCGCCGAGCTGGTTCATGAGAAGAAGATCGAGGGCATCAGCCACATCCAGGACGAGTCGGACAAGTCCGGCATGCGCGTGGTGATCGAACTCAAGCGCGGCGAAGTCCCCGAGGTGGTGCTGAACAACCTGTACAAGCAGACTCAGCTGCAGGACAGCTTCGGCATGAACATGGTGGCGCTGATCGATGGCCAGCCCAAGCTCTGCAACCTGAAGGATCTGGTCACCGTCTTCCTGGAGCATCGCCGCGAGGTCGTGACGCGCCGCACGGTGTTCGAGTTGCGCAAGGCGCGCGACCGCGGCCACGTGCTGGAAGGCCTGGCCGTCGCGCTGGCCAACATCGACGAGTTCATCGAAACGATCAAGCAGTCTCCGACGCCGCCGGTCGCCAAGGCGGCGCTGATGAGCAAGAGCTGGGACTCGGGTCTGGTGCGCGAGATGCTCAGCCGTGTCGAAGGCGGCCGCGAGGCCTACCGCCCCGAAGGCCTGCCGGCCATCTACGGCATGCAGGAAGACGGTCTCTATCGCCTCTCCGACGACCAGGCCAGCGAGATCCTGCAGATGCGCCTGCAGCGCCTGACCGGCCTCGAGCAGGACAAGATCGTCGGCGAGTACAAGGAAGTGATGTCCGTCATCGCCGACCTGCTGGACATCCTGGCCAAGCCCGAGCGCGTCACCGTCATCATCGGCGAGGAACTGATCGCCGTGCGCCAGGAGTTCGGCCAGACCAAGCTCGGAGCGCGCCGCTCGGTGATCGAGCACAACGCGCAGGAGCTCGGCACCGAGGACCTGATCACGCCGACCGACATGGTCGTCACGCTGAGCCACACCGGCTATATCAAGAGCCAGGCGCTTGGCGAGTACCGTGCGCAGAAGCGCGGCGGCCGCGGCAAGCAGGCCACGCAGACGAAGGAAGACGACTGGATCGACCAACTCTTCATCGCCAACACGCACGACTGGATCCTGTGCTTCTCCAACCGTGGCCGCGTCTACTGGCTGAAGGTCTGGGAGGTGCCGCAGGGTTCGCGCAATTCGCGCGGCAAGCCGATCGTCAACATGTTCCCGCTGCAGCAGGAAGAGAAGATCACCGTCGTGCTGCCGCTGACCGGCGAATTCCGCACCTTCCCCGAGGATCACTTCATCTTCATGGCCACCGCCATGGGGACGGTCAAGAAGACCTCCCTCAAGGACTTCAGCAACCCACGCAAGGCCGGCATCATCGCGGTGGACCTCGACGAGGGTGACCACCTGATCGGCGCCGCGCTGACCGACGGCAAGCACGACGTGATGCTGTTCAGCGATGGCGGCAAGGCGGTGCGCTTCGACGAGGACGACGTGCGCCCGATGGGCCGCACCGCCCGCGGCGTGCGCGGCATGATGCTGGAAGAACACCAGCGCCTGATCGCGATGCTGGTGGCCGAGGACGAGAACCAGAGCGTGCTGACCGCCACCGAGAACGGGTACGGCAAGCGCACAGCGATTGCCGAGTACACACGACACGGTCGCGGTACCAAGGGCATGATCGCGATCCAGCAGAGCGAGCGCAACGGCCGCGTCGTCGCGGCCACGCTGGTTCATGCCGACGACGAGATCATGCTGATCACCGACAAGGGCGTGCTGGTGCGCACCCGCGTGTCGGAGATCCGCGAACTCGGCCGCGCCACGCAGGGCGTGACGCTGATCGCGCTGGACGACGGTGCCAAGCTCTCAGGCCTGCAGCGCATCGTCGAGAACGATGCGGCGGACTCTGCCTCCGACGACGGTGCCGCTCCTGGTGCCGCCGATGAAGACTCCTCGAACCAGGAATAAACCTCGACCATGATTCAAGCGAAGATGATGATGAAGAAGAGCCTGATCGCGGCCGCGCTGCTCGTCGCCGCCGGCTCCGCACTGGCTCAGGCCGCATCGGCCCCGGCGATCGCGCCGGCCAAGCTGGCACTGATCAACAAGCTGATCCAGATCCAGCAGCCCGGCATCGAGACCATCGCCAAGGGCATCGTCCAGCAGATGCTGTCGGGTGTCGCTCAGGCCGCGAATCAGGCGCTGTCGCAGCAGCCGGCCGAGAAGCGTGAGGCGCTGGCCAAGTCGATCAAGGCCGAGATGGACAAGTTCGCCGACGAGGCCGTCGCGACGCTGAAGGACCGCGGCCAGAAGGTTGCCGCGCCGACCTGGACGCCCGTCATCGACGAGCGCTTCAGCGAGGACGAGCTGAAGTCCATCATCGCCTGGCTGGAATCGCCGGTCAGCAAGAAGTACCAGCAGTCCGCCATCGAGATGGGCAACGCGCTGCCGCCGAAGATGTTCAACGACACCAAGTCGGTGCTGGAGCCCAAGTACCGCGCACTGGAAGCCTCGGTCGCCAAGCAGCTCGGCATCCAGCAACGGCCGGCTGCACCGGCCTCGGCACCCGCCTCGACCACGCCCGCTCCCGCCAAGGCCCCCTCCAAGAAGTAAGGCTTTCGATCGAATGAGTTCCCGCCCGTTCAATTTCTCTGCCGGCCCCGCCGCGCTGCCCGAAGAAGTGCTGGTGCGAGCGGCCGCCGAGATGCTGGACTGGCACGGCAGCGGCATGAGCGTGATGGAGATGAGCCATCGCGGACGGGAATTCATTTCGATCTACGAAGCCGCGGAGCGCGACCTGCGTGAGCTGCTCGCGGTGCCGCCGAACTTCCGCATCCTGTTCATGCAGGGCGGTGGTCTCGGCGAGAACGCGATCGTGCCGATGAACCTGGCTCGCACGGGCCGCGTCGACGTCGTCGTCAGCGGCTCGTGGTCGAAGAAGAGTGCCGTCGAGGCGGCACGTTATGCCGATGTCAAAGTCGTCGCCGAAGGCTTCGCACCGGTCGAGCAATGGCAGCGACGCGACGATGCCGACTACCTGCACATCTGCTCGAACGAGACGATCGACGGTGTCGAGTTCCACGAGCTGCCGCAACTGGGCGGCAGCGTGCCGCTGGTCGTCGACTGCTCCTCGCACGTGCTGTCGCGCTTTATCGACTGGTCGCGCGTGGGCCTGGCCTTCGCCGGTGCGCAAAAGAACGTCGGCCCGGCCGGCGTCACCCTGGTCTTCGTCCGCGAAGACCTGCTGGGCCGCGCGCTGCCGATCTGCCCCAGCGCGTTCAACTACGCCACGGTGGCGGCGGCGGACTCGATGTTCAACACGCCGCCCACCTACGGCATTTACATCGCCGGCCTGGTGTTCCAGTGGCTGAAGGACTTCAGCTATGCCGGCAAGACCGGTGTGGCGGCGATCGAGCAGCGCAACATCGACAAGGCGGCGCTGCTGTACGGGGCGCTCGACGCCTCCGGTTTCTATGACAACCGCGTGCCGGCGAATTGCCGCTCGCGCATGAATATTCCGTTCTATCTGCGTGACGAACGCTTGAACGATGCGTTCCTGGCCGGCGCCAGAGAACGCGGTCTGCTGCAACTCAAGGGCCACAAGTCGGTGGGCGGCATGCGGGCATCGATCTACAACGCGATGCCGCTGGAGGGCGTGAAAGCGCTCGTGAGCTACCTTCAGGACTTCGAGAAGCAACATGGCTGAAGACGCCACCCCGACAAACCCACTCCCCGAACCGGTCTCCACACCGGAACTGCTGAGCCTGCGCCAGCAGATCGACACGCTGGACAAGCAACTGCTGACGCTGCTGAACGAGCGCGCCCACGTCGCAGAGCAGGTCGGCGAACTCAAGCGCCGCGACGGCACGCCCTTTTT
>Ga0247779_1000412_pt1 | contig 27992 bp, 33 predicted proteins | sample UWRJL221509R5_FD_179925 | JGI IMG/M metagenome (GOLD analysis project Ga0247779, IMG submission 179925) | Plant litter microbial communities from Arlington Agricultural Research Station in Wisconsin, United States - UWRJ-L221-509R-5 | ecosystem: Environmental > Terrestrial > Plant litter >...
TGGTTTCTCGTCTCCGCTTATAAGCCTTATAGTAGCCAAAACTTGGGCGCTGTCGATGAGAGAGCTCGTCTAAGGAACAAAACTCCTGCCTTAATGTAACAAAAACAAAAACGAGGCGCACCACACATCCACTTTACAGTCTTGACATCCCTATTTTCGGCCTGTTCTCGAAATGCTGCTGTTGGACTCATCTGACCGTTGGGAAAATTATGCTCATCATATCTTCTTATGCCCACAAACCCTGCCTTATCCCTTATTAGCTCAATCCTTCGCAGTGGAATGTTCTTCCAATCTCTACAAAAATCAATGTGACCCAAATATCCTCGTTGCGCGGTGTCATTGACTAATGACTCATAACCTAGGTGAGTTTGGACTTCAGAGTCGTGGGTCGAGATTATCGCGAACCGTCATGTTCCATCTGTGGATTCGAGTTCGACGCGCAGCTAGCGCTTAGGCTTATTGAGTGTCACAGTTGAGGACGAGTGACCAGGCAAAGATGGAACGATCATCTTTTTTTCCTTGGATGAGCAAGCGAGAGGATATCATTTGGAAATAGCGATGGTCAACGAGACCAGCGGTCTGGAGCAGATACGTCGCCTTCATTCGTCGGTCTTGCGGTTCTTGAATTATCAGCCGAGGCGCCTGGTATGTTGTCTTGCGCTCAGGATGGTAAACTCGATTTTGACAAAAGGTTTCCCGAACCTTGAACCTACAGTCCAGGGAGCTTCAGGTCAGCGTCGCACTTTTGCGTCGCCTCTTGTGCGCAAGGGAGATCATGCTTGATCAACAAGCGACGATCGATGTTCTGACCGAACGGATAGAGGTTGAGCGCGCGATTGGATACTACGCTAACCATCATGTTCATGATGCGCATGTCCTTAACAGGAGTTCTGACAATATTCCAGCTACTACTGGTTCTGCTTCTTTCCAGTTGCTTGCATCTATGCAGTCTCCCCAATTCACAACTACAACCCCTCAGCAACAATTATCAGCTGTTCCTACAGCCGATCGTCAGAATCAACCCCGCACATATCTTAAACATAGTAATATCGGTATCATGCACTCTTCGACACCCACCTTCCTGATAAATTCAGATAATCTTGTAAACTCTGCGGAACATGCTATGCACGCCGATGACCACGATTTATCGCAGGAGATTACCCCGTTGAACATTCCAGTTCCTCCAACCATGACCACGGCGGACGAATCTCTACCCCCACTTGCCTCGATCCCAAGTCCGGTACCATTTCCAGTGATCCCACTGCCCGACGAATCTTTCTCAGTAGAGATCGACGAGCCAGGTTTGTTTGGCGGAGAGCATTGCACGTCTCCCGGCGAAGAAGAAAGGAATGCTTTGCTCTCGCCGAATGAACCTGATGATCTGGACACTGAGAACTCCATCGTCCAGCGGACAGGTATGCGAATGGCTTGGAACAAGCGACCGACGTCGATGACGGGCTTGGACTTGAACTTAGAGGACACTCTGGACTAGGCAATAGCGGCTTTACTAATTAGCGTGCTCTGGACGATGCATCGTCAGATCTCCCGGAAGTCATACTAGCTCGGACTAATTCTGTATCACCCCTTTCTCCTCTTCCCATTGTTCGGCGACAACTGCAAGGCTACGAAGCGGATTCTGAAGAGGGTCTGACGTCGTCTCCTGCTAGTATTTGCAAAGGATTCCAGATCCAATCCAAGATCGCCTCAGAAGTCGCGAGTCCACGACAAACTTCACGGCGCTGGTACTACCAACGGTGATTTTGAAGTTGATGAAAGTAATAACAAGAGCGAGAATGTCGTTGTTGGGAATCGTCTTTCTTTGACGTGTGCCACCAATGCTGGATCATCGACGCTGGGCTTTGGCTTGGACTCGGAGGGTGCAGTGGCCGTGATACCTGGATTTAGTGAGTTGAATCCTACCAATGGGACTACGACGGTGACTGGCACTACAAATTTGGCTCCTGGACAGACAGAGACTCTTGATACTACGCCTCTGATTGAGACTACATCACAACAGTTGGTTGTATTACTAGATTCCTTAACGAACGGTCAAGAAGGACAAGAAAGTTCCGTAGCTGACTTGTATGTTTCTGAAGATCACGAACGACAGAATAATCTCGACAGAAGGTCGGAGTTGGGTTTAGACGAAAGGTTTGAAAACTCTGCGGTGGGACTTTCTGTCAATCCAACTCGAAATCGCAATCGAAGCCTACCTCCTCTTCCTCAACCCACTGCCTTTCACCCTCGGTCATCGTTCCTACCATCAATCTCTGCCGGAATTAAACCCAGGCCAACTTCCCACTCGATAAACAGGAAAGAGGGCAAGGGCAACAGCAAGGACAACCCAGTTACATCCACCTCCAAACCGGAAAAGAAGAGGACGATGACGAAGTTGTTCTGCATTTCAGAGGATATGGCTGTTTGCCTGATCGAAGCTATGGCAGAGTTATACGAGTCTTTCGCATCGTCATCGCAGGAGTCGGTGGCTTAGAAGTTAGGGTTGCTCGTGATAGGCTCGAGATTGTCTACGACCCGGGTTTGCTTGTGCTCAGCGCTCTTCAAGTGTACTATGCGAGTCTCACCAGGACGTGTTGTACGATACTGTGGATTCTTACCTTCTTCCGTTCTGCTTATGCTATGGCTGGTTTACCCCCTGCAATCTACTTTCTTATTGCTTTCTTTCAGCCTTTCCCGTCTCTTCGGGTACGTCGATACCTGATATTAATACCATTATATCAGATACATTCCGTCTTGATGTTCTTACTACGTGATATATCCTTGCAAATTAAGTCAGTCGCAAGTTTTCAACAACCAACTAGACGAGGAAAGAGACGGAAATTGTTGCCAGGTTTCGTTAACGGTTGGATAATGCGATCATGATGATATTGTCGGAGGAGGTCGTGACCAGTATGACGGGGGGAGAGTCGCGTTTGAATAGCAAACCTTTTGGAGACTAGAGAACTTGACGACTGTGGAATATAGTTTATAAGAGAGAAAACAACTATACATTGGCGATGTGAAGTCCTTGAATGTTCCAGCCTTTGTATATCTGTACACATGTCCTCCAAAGTACATACTGAACTTTGTGGGGAAGCTACATCATGCCACTGATCATTAGCAGGACGCTACTGGCGCTGAAGTTGGTTTTAAAGAAAGGGACTGTTCTTTCAGTGTACTCGCATTCGTCCAAGGCTTCTGTGAATAGGAAACATGCATTCTAGACCATCATTCCTTTCTGCGAAATCAAGAACTGTGTCGACACTCACGATTTGTCGCTCGGAGTTCCGTAGAAAGTCCACCTGCGGCTCAAACAAACCATGAAGAGCGCTTAACCACTGAACTCGGGAAAAAAATACACCGGTTATCACGCTCGATATGCTGCGTGAGGATTAGTTAGTCATGCAAGTTCAGATTAATGCACCCGGATCATGACCGTGAAACGTGCTGTGACACGATACGACTTGTACCAGCTCATAGTAAACGGCATCGTCAAAGAAAAGAACAGAGAAAATGGTTGAATATTCTGGCTGCCGGTATCATGGTGGACAAGGACGGAGGAAGTCATAAAGAAGCGGCAAAAGAGCGGGGTCAACTATAGGGCGAATGTCGAGTAAAAGATTTGTTCTGATTGGCTGGCCGGCGCAGTGTGTCGGCGAATTCACGTGGTTACTTTGCATAAATTTGTTCATTCCGGGTTGCTCCTCCTTTACCACAACCACCTCCCTGCTCGCTCCTCGTCGTCGTTGGCGGGATGCTCAACATCACCAACCGAACTGCAGATGCAGCCCGAGCCCTGCGGCGCACCGCCAAGGGGCTGGCTACTGCAGCACCCCGCATCGGTGACACAAAAGTCGCTATGTCGCTTCTCGAGAAGAATGCCTTCATCAACTATCAGCGCATCGAGGATAACCTCGTTATCGTCCGCGAACGGTATGTTTTTTTTTGACTTATCATACGGAATAAATCCTCAGTTGTATTTTCAGCCTTAACCGACCTTTGACTCTCTCCGAGAAGATCCTTTATGGCCATCTTGACGACCCCGCCAACCAGGACATCACCCGTGGTACTAGCTACCTCAAACTCCGCCCTGACGTTTGTATTTCCTGTATTTCAATGGTATTCCATATGCTAAGTCGTTTCCGATAGCGAGTTGCTTGCCAGGATGCTACAGCTCAGGTATGTCTCGGGAGTCACTCTTATCTTAATTCTCTGACGTAATTGTGGACTTATAGATGGCTCTTCTTCAATTCATGTCTGCCGGAATGGACACTGCCGCCGTCCCTACCACCGTTCACTGTGACCACTTGATTGAAGCTCAAGTTGGAGGTGTGAAGGATCTCGAGCGTGCCAACGCTATTAACAAGGAAGTTTACGACTTTTTGGCTACTGCTACCGCTAAGTATGGCCTCGGCTTCTGGAAACCCGGCTCTGGTATTATTCACCAAATTATCCTCGAAAACTATGCTTTCCCCGGTGGTCTCATGATTGGAACGGACTCTCACACTCCTAATGCTGGTGGTCTCGGCATGATTGCTTGCGGTGTCGGTGGTGCCGACGCCGTCGACGTTATGGCAGGAATCCCCTGGGAGCTTAAGTGCCCCAAGGTCATCGGTGTTAACCTGACTGGCAAAATCAGCGGATGGACTACTCCCAAGGACGTTATTCTCAAGGTTGCAGGCATTCTTACCGTCAAGGGTGGAACTGGCGCTATCGTTGAATACACTGGCTCCGGTGTCGAATCTCTCAGCTGCACGGGTATGGCTACTATTTGCAACATGGGCGCTGAAATCGGCGCGACCACCTCGCTCTTCCCCTTCAACAACCGCATGGTCGATTACTTGAACGCCACCAAACGCCATGATATCGCAAACTATGCCAAGCAATTCTCGCACAACCTCCAGGCAGATAAGGGCGCTGAATACGACCAGGTCATCGAAATCAACCTTTCCGAACTAGAGCCTCACATTAACGGACCCTTCACCCCTGATCTTGCTACTCCCATCTCCAAGCTCGCTGCTGAGGCCAAGAAGAATAACTGGCCCGATGAGATTAAGGTTGGCCTTATCGGTTCCTGCACCAACTCTTCCTACGAGGATATGTCCCGCTCCGCCTCCCTTATCAAGCAGGCTAAGGAGGCCGGTCTCGAATTCAAGTCCAAGTTCACCATCACCCCCGGAAGCGAACAAGTTCGTGCCACTATCGCTCGTGACGGACAAATCGAAACCTTTGAAGAAGCTGGAGGACTCGTTCTTGCCAACGCTTGCGGACCTTGCATTGGACAATGGGACAGACAGGACGTCAAGAAGGGCGAAGCTAACACCAGTATGCATTTAGAACTTATTGTTTATAGAACAGTTATTCATTATTTTTTTAGTCGTCACTTCGTACAACCGTAACTTCACTGGACGTAACGACGCTAACCCCGCTACTCACGCCTTCGTCACCTCACCTGATATCGTCACTGCTCTCGCCTTCGCTGGATCTCTTTCTTTCAACCCCTTGACTGATTCGATCCCCACTCCCTCTGGCAAACCTTTCAAGTTCTCTCCTCCCACTGGTTTTGAGCTTCCCCCCAGCGGATACGACCCCGGTCAGGATACCTTCCAGCCTCCCCCCCAGGACCGTGCCGCTGTCCAAGTCAAGGTTGATCCCAAGAGTGACCGTCTCCAACTCCTCAAGCCTTTCACTCCTTGGGATGGAAAGGATCCTAAGGACCTCCCCGTTCTTATCAAGGCCCAGGGCAAGTGCAGTAAGTCTTAATTGTCTTTTAAGTTTGATGTATGCTCTTGTTGACCATTATTCCCGAATCTAGCTACTGATCACATCTCTGCCGGTGGACCTTGGTTGAAGTACCGTGGACATCTCGAAAACATCTCCCGTAAGTTGCTCTTGCTCCCGTCAAAACATGCAAATGTATCTCATTTTCGTATTTCGCAGAGAACTGCTTGATCGGTGCCATTAACGCTGAGAACGGTGAAGCCAACAAGGTCCAGAACCAACTCGATGGATCCTGGGGTGGTGTCCCACAAGTTGCTGCTGCCTACCGCTCTGCTGGCATCAAGTGGGTTGTTATAGGTGACCACAACTACGGTGAAGGTTCCTCCCGTGAGCATGCTGCTCTTGAGCCTCGCTTCCTTGGTGGAGCTGCCATCATTGTCCGCTCCTTTGCCCGTATTCACGAAACCAACTTGAAGAAGCAGGGCATGCTTGCTTTGACCTTCGTCAACCCCGAGGATTACGACAAGATTAAGGGTACTGACAAAGTCGACATTGTCGGCGTCGAGTCCTTCGCCCCTGGCAAGAACTTCACTCTCGTTGTTAAGCACAACGACGGAACTACCGATGTGTGTTTCTCTCAATTTTATCATGCACAAATGCTGACGAATGTCTAGGAAATTCCCCTCGCTCACTCCTTCAACGAGGGTCAAATTGAGTGGTTCAAGGCTGGTTCTGCCCTCAACCTGGTATGTTTATCTTGGTATAAATTCTTCCTTACTATTACTCAATTACATCTCAGATGGCTGCCAAGGCCAAGGCCAACGCATCTGCCTAAATTTTTTGCGCGGACGAAACTCTGCTTTATAGCAAGTTTCTGGTATGGAGAATAAAGAAACAGAATGTATAGTATTCTCGTACTTGTTCTGTACGACGAGTGGGGCGGCGAAAATGACGACAACGACGATGCAAGCGCGGGTCACGGACGATCGCTCTCTCTGGCCTTTGGTTTGTGCTATGAACGTTGTCCGTATGACCGATTGTCATTGGATTATTATTGTAAAGTGTAGTATGAAAGATTGTTGTTGATGAGGTCTTGGGGCTGTTCAGCCTGCCAGCTCGGTCTCCCGCTCATCACACTTATCCTGTGTTTTTTTTTTCCTTACGCTGTTCTATGATTTGTTTCGTTATTGTTCTATAATGTTTTATATACATCCATTTTCTTACAGTATATGTGTGATTTGAAAGATTGGTGATGGTTGATGCAGATGGTTGATGGTCCTGATTTTGTATTAGGAGCTATGGCCGCTCAAAGCGTAATGATTGGACACAAATCATAGACACTATAGCTACTAAGTTAAGAGTAATTGCAGCTTTGGACTGAAGTATATTCTTTGAATGCTAATCTTTTTATCATTACATTCCTATCAGCCATCCGTCACGAGCAAGCTTGATCATTTCAAGCTCTCTGATAAACCAGCTGGCGGAACCATTAACAAAGGTATCATGTTGGTTCAGTTTCATCAATATGCCCACTTTACCCCAGGGCCCCACTATTCTTGTCCTGTTCGTATTCAAGTATTATCGTCCCGTGTAACCGACTATAAATGCTTTGGCGCTATCATTGGAACCCGTGGGCTGGGATGTTGGGCGAAGTTAATGGTGTGGGCGTGCGCATGTGTGTAGGAGATTGTAGTATTGGGATTGATTCATTTCCTAACGTTCAGAACGATGATGGATCGATCATGATCGATCATCAACCGAAAATGGCAGGATGAAAGGTGGATCATCGATGGGGATTGTTGTCAGTGTCCTATTATGCATGTGTATGCCCATGTCTGTGTATTATGGTAGAGTGTTTGTTTGATAGGGAAGCTGCGCTGTGTGTGCTTGACGAGAAACCCGTGTGAGGCTCGAGACGATCGTCATGGGTCCAAAGAAAGTAGCGGCAGCGACAGAAGGGAAGAAGTGATAACGGAGATGAACTCGTATAAGCAGCAATATAAGTACCTGAGGGGAAAATATCCGGCCAGCAACGCAAATTGAAAGTTGCAACGCTGGGCCGATATATATACTTACGTATTGTCCCCAAGTGAGATCCAAATAAAGGTTTATGTGGAGGCGAGTCGGATCCGAGAAGAGCAACGATTGACAGTGTGCAATGCAATAGCGATAGAAACGAGACGCAGCGAAGTCAGTGAGCAAAGAAGGCACAGGTTTACTTATATGTTTACCGTACGCCGATGATAAGTTAATACAATGGCCCTGTTGCAGATCCTCCAAGATACTTATGCCTATTGATTGTGCCCCGGGTAGTAATAGGAGCAGATCCTGTGGTCATTAAGGCGAGGATACAAGAGTTGCAGTGCGTATTATTACCCGGGACACGGTGTTTTGGTTCGGGTTATACGTTCAGAACATTGAAAGCAGGTCAATGGCATTTGACATACGTATATAAATGCTGAAAGAGGCCGATTCTGCTCTTCGACCGTCGACAGTGCTTCAGGCCCCGCAAAATATTCACATGGCCTAATTTCTGATCTAGAATTTCTGTAAAATTGCTTGCTGCGGGGGTCTTATCATAGATGTGTCCAAGGAAATCCTTAATGACAGTAAAGGTGTTTAAAATTATGTTTAAGAATCAAAACACGGGCGCGGCGCGACCGTCGACGTTACTACAAGGATATTTCACGTGATGTTTGGTTCGGTTGGACAGTAATTTGAACGGTTCAGTTACTCGAATCTCGTGGATCCGAGTCCGAAATTCAATTCTTTGACATTTCTCCCAACAATGACTTTAATCGTAGCGAAGGTCTCGAGGTTATCGACATCGATTCTCGAAGTTAAATGCCATGCGACCCACACGGACTCCTAAACCTTGTGGCTCGTCTCCACCGATGCCCGTATGTGTAAACTCTGGTCTTTCTGAACGCGATAAAGGACTCTCCGTACTTAACGAACAACAGATCTTTATATATCAGTATCCTAGCTCGCTTTGGCTGATGCCTAATTATGTATCTCTGGACTTTGATATTGCAACTCGATGTGACCCAGTTTGTTCTATGTATACGATCATTGAACTTGGGTTAAACGCTCACCGATGCTGGCAACAAGGATACTTTAAGTTTGTGGATCGGACTTCTCACGGAAGGAAGGATAAAGGGCGGAATTGCAGATGCCAAAGGAAGAGAAAGCCCTGCCAGAGTCTACGTATTCACTCTGTGCCAATATTTCCTTTAGATTCCTGCTTAATCCCCCTCGAGCCATTGGGGTTTTTTCGCCTCGGAAGCAAAGATAACACCCAGCACCTGTTATAAGCTGATTTACCAACTGGTTTGATTCGCTCATCAAAAAGAAATTTACCCGTTGCCTTTATACTCGGCTGCCTTGGCCTTTCGTGTTTTTTTCTTGTGGAAAGTACCCACTGCTATCTGCATCTTCGCCATGTATTTTCGCAATGGGCCTGAATACGAGGAAAGGTATTTTATCCTGTTTTTCACGCCCAGGCTTGAGTTGATCCATTTTCGCCAGGCTCAAGAAACCTTTTACCCCTCCTACTGTCACCTTGAAAGAGATACACGACGCTGTACCCAAGCATCTGCTAAAGAGTACGTACTGCGTCGATATTTCCTGGAACCTCTATAGACTCTAAGCAAGCATTATAGAGAATGAAACGAAAGCGACCATTTACGTTGCCCGAGACATCCTACTCGCCTCGCTCTTGTACAAGTTCGCATACTCAATTACTCCTCTGGCGCAAAGTGATTTTGGAGGGTATGTCACTGAAGGATGGCAAAAGGCATTGCTGAAGGGAGTGATGTGGACATCTTACTGGTGGTTTCAGGGTCTCGTCGGTGCTGGTATCTTCTGCCTTGGTGAGATTATCTTTTGATATATTTTCCTCTCCAAATTAGCTTACCATGAATTGTTTAAGGACATGATGCGGGCCACACTTCTCTGTACGAAAACAACAAAGTCAACAATACAGTCGGATTTATCCTTCATTCAGTGAGCCTTATGAGTTTTCATAGACGGCTGTCGGTCTTCTCTAACTGTTTACAGTACTTGTTAATTCCGTACTTCTCATGGCGAGCCACGCATCATGCCCACCATGTAAACACATTTATGATCATCAAGATCCTCAGCCCACTGACATGTTTCTGATAGAAAGCAACAGCTTCGATGGAACGTGACGAAAACTACGTTCCATACACTCGCAGTCAGTTCAAGCTTCCCAACGAGAAAACGGCAAAGAAAGCAGATTATGATGAGATCTTCGAGGAGACTCCTCTATACACGCTGATCCGCATGTTCATCATGCAAGGATTGTGAGTTTCGCCCTTTATGAATCGCTCCTTGAGTAGAAGCACCTGGCTCACGTGCTTTGGTCTAGTGGTTGGTGGGTTTATCTTGCGTGCGTCAAAAGTTCTTGATGACCTTTAGTGATTAGACACTTACCTTTGCTCCCGTTACCCACAGAAAAAACACTATGGGTTCGCCTATGTATCCTCCGGGTACCAACCATTTCAACCCTAACTCCCCTTTGTTCAAGAAGGAACAACGTCGGTTCTACTTAAACATTGATTCTGTATTGTAAACTGACGAAAGATGTCATACTCAGGTTTTTCGATCTTCATGTCGAATGTCGGCATCGGATCCATGACGTTCATCCTGTATTCTTTGGGCAGAGAGTTCTTCCTCTGGCATTACCTGGTTCCGTACCTGGTATGTGATTAAATATCTCCTAGAAGTTTGAAGCGGCTTCCTGATCGAGCAATCAGTTTGTTAATCACTGGATTGTTATGTTTACCTTCCTTCACCACTCCGACCCAACGATCCCTCACTACAGGAAGGGAGAATGGTCTTTCCTGCGGGGTGCCGCTGCCACTGTTGACAGACCACTCCTGGGCTGGATGGGCAGATTCTTTTTCCACAACATCAGCCATGACCATGTTGCGCACCGTATGTCCTGATTTTCTATTTTTGCCGACTTTGGAATTAACATCATCTTTTATGATGTATGAACAGACTTCTTCCTTCGGGCTCCTTTCTGTGAGTGTTGTGGCCGAAACTGAAAACCTTAATTGACTGATTTGAACTGACAGATAACGGACCAGAAATAACCAAAGCAGTTAAATCCGTTCTTAAGGGAGATTATAATTACGATTCAACGGTAGGCATCTCTCATTGAATTTTTTTTCTGATACTTGGTCTTAATATATGTCTGTTTTATTACAGCCGTCATTCTATGCGCTTTATCGCTCGTTTACACAATGTTTATTCATTGAGGATGAAGGCGAAATCATTTTCTACAAGAATAGAAATGGTGTCGCTGTGCGTCAGTTACAGGAAGAAGTATTAGAAGATATCAAAGCCAAAGGGTGGGACCCTCTTGCTCAAGATAGATTAGATGGCGAAACTGCTAAGTCCTCTTGATCCACACGGACGAACTCCGCCGATTTATTTTAACAAACGTCTGAATGTGCCAGGCACACCTTTTTGCAATTTTGTACATTATGTACATATAGAAATTAACAAGTATACTTTGCTGCAGTGTGTTTTCTGCTTTATCTCTGTCTAACTCGATTTTTCTATGACGCTACGTAGTAACGACACACGCTGAAAGATAATCTTGGTGATCGGTCCAGAGTTGGAAGTTTGACGCGGGTCTGTAAACTGGCGTTGAACTTTGATATGCGTCTGGGAACGCAAGTTTGAGTCAAGTGGAAAACATGACGTTGTGGCTTATTGACCACCTGAGCTGCCAATGCATGGAACAGAGTACGTTGTGCACGATAACTGGCCAGCATTCGGTGGTTTAACTTTCAGGTCAGATGCTGAAGGTTCGTACCCGGAGGAACGAGGGTTTGACCCGGGTTCTTTACAGCCTTCTGTGAGTATTCTTAGAGCTCGATATACCCTGCTTTCTTCATCGATAGACATACAGATTCCTTGTGCCTGGGATGTCGAAGACGGCAGATTGGATAATACTGCATCGTAAGACATGCCTGACGATAATATAGGAAGTTGTGAGCCTGAACTCATATTTGAGCACATAATATCTTCTTCTATCGTATTTTATGATTTGCCGGGGTAGTGTAACCGGATAGATGTCTCACGCAAAACCTGAGATGAGATAATCGATTCCCGTCGTAGATTTAATTGATTACGAGGCACAATTATTTCGCCTTGCCATATTAACGGAGTCGGCTTGAAACGTGATAAGTCAGATATATATATGGTACAACGAAGCAAAGCTCTGGCACAAAATGGTTCATGCCAATCATGTTAGGATGTTGGATAACTTGGTATGCAGGGAAAGCGTCAATACCTGGCCATGGAAATTGTCGGAAACAAGATTTTTATACTGCCCAATCATAAGTGAGGATCGACCGATTTTCTAGAAGGTAATTATTCATGTACTTCGTATAGTGACTCATGATATTGGATCAACCGATGCTGATATAGAAGTTCTGAAGTACTTTAAGACACCCATCAGAAAGGTAGCTAAGGACGTGTCACCGGGAGAACCTGATGAACCGTATGCAAACCCTCAGAAGACCATTCTGCGCAACAATAGATTCATAGAGCTTAATTAATACCTGAGAGATATCTACTGAGGCTCTCGCGGCTGTCGTAGACTCAGACGCCACACTTTATAAGTGGTCACTGACAGCAGGCTGTCACCAAAACGACCACGAGTATGCCTTGATAAAGTACATATCTTGACCCGCGATAATCACCGATCTTTTAATGGATGTTTTTGTTGCCATCATCCAACGTTTAGCATTGCTGCTAAATGTGACTGATATCATTCCTGCCGATTCCTGCTAAAATGCCCGAGTAATGCCCGAGGGTGTGCTATATGTACATACTTCGCCGAACCCCGAATTGCTAATACTTTAACGCATACTGCTCAAAAAGAATGTCATATACTCAGGCGTTGCTCTGTTTGCGATATGTTTTCTCTGCTTCACTACTAATCCATAAGTTTCATATTTCGGATCAAAGACTAAAGTAGTAGTATCTTCCTTTTCTGGATGCTGACCAATTGCGGGGTAAACACCGAGGTAATATCTATTTATAGAACTTTATCATGGGTGGGAAAATGTCCATTCTTCGATCCCGAATCATTTCAGCAGCTGATAAAAGCCGGCGGGTGGCGTAGTTTTCCTGTTCTTTGTCTTGAGCCATGACTTCCACTCGTAGGGCACCACCAGCTGACGGTACTGTCACTCTTCCCGAGGCAATCGACTTCCACAACGAGCACAACCCCGACTATCCCATCTGGGTCTTCAATGAAGATGGGAAATCAGAGATAACCAAGATTACTCACCTTGAGTATGGGCGGGCCTGCGATCGTGTTGCCCACTGGATGCGTCCAGGCAGGAGGGGCCCAGAGGGCGAGATCGTTGCGGTCGTTGCCTTGTCTGATACGCTTCTGTACCATGCCGTGTCTATTGGTCTGATTAGGGCAGGAATCATTGTGCGTGGTCTGTGCTTTCTGCAGGTCCTGTCTAACAGAATTTGAAGCCATTCTTGATGTCTCCACGAAACACTGCAGCAGCTATCATCAAGATGCTCAAGGAAACGAATTGCCACAAACTTCTCACCACTCAAGAGACCTTGAAGTCACTCATCTCAGAAATCAAGTCTGAACTTGCGGCAGACAGTCCCGGATTTGAACTTCAAATCTTAGAGATGCCGCCTCTTCTTGAAATTTATCCCAAGCTTGGACGCGAAACGAAAGGCGATCCCTTTGAGGAATATCCCAAAGTCGCAGTTCGACCTCCGCTCGATAACACCATGCTTTACCTTCATTCATCTGGAAGCACAGGCTTCCCGAAGTCCATCGCCGAAACCTTCAGGATATTTACGCACTGGGCATCATTCCGTGAGCGCCGTATCCAATGTGATATTTTTCCCGACTCTTATTTTCATGTTATCATTATCTAGCACCTATGGCTGAATTGGCATTCAATACTAATGGATGTATGGCTCTGCCTGCATTCCATACTCTCGGTGTTATTTCCCAGTTGCTGCATTCATTGTATGCGTTGACTGTCATTGCGCTGTATCCTCCCATCGCTACCACTCCATCTGCGCTCCCTGTCATGCCTACACCGGATAATATTCTTGACCATGTCCGGAGAACAAAATGTGATATATTGATTACGATCCCTGCGCTCTTGCAAATCTGGGCTCAAGACAAGGCGTCAGTTGATTTACTGGCAACGTTGAAACTTATCGTAAGTATATATGTAGTCTCCAATCCGTGTATGCTCAACTTTCTCTTACTGTGTGCAGGGATACTCCGGCGGCTCTGTACCAACAAAACTCGGGAACTTTATGGTTGATTCAGGAGTTAAACTGGGCCCCATCTATGGCGGAACGGAGTTCGGCGGACCAACGTACATGTTGCGTAGGCCGGAAGGGGATAGCAACTGGGAATGGGTCTCTCTGGATGAGCGCCTTACTATTAGATGGGATCCTCAAGGCGACGGCACGTATGAATGTCAATTTATCGTATGTTTATCTTATCAATGGTCAATTTTTGCCGATCTCATACCGTCAACAGACGACCCAATACCACCAACTTTCGGTCGAAAATATGCCTGATGTCAAGGGCTACGCAACTGCCGACCTGTTTATACCTCATCCTACTAACCCAAGATTCTGGAAGATGTATGCTCTTTGCTCGGCTTTTATCTATTATTATACTGACCTATTCTGTCTATAGTGTTGGACGAAAGGATGACGTTATAATTCATTCATCCGGAGAGAAGACCGTCCCAGCTCCCATGGAAAATGTCATACTGAACAGTCCCTAGTTGGTATCATTTCGCGTTGCATAAACGGTACATTTACTGACTGTAGGTTAATTTATCAGCACGATGGGTGTTGTCATCTTTGGTCGTGAACATGAACAGCCTGGAGTTTTGATAGAACTCAAGCCCAAGTACGCGATAGATCCATCCAACGAAGCAGAGAATATTAAAGCAAGAAATCTGATATGGTTAGTTTTTTCTTCTTTTCTACATGTTGTGGTTGTTATTTAATCTTTTCGCAGGCCAATCGTCGAGGAGGCCAATCGTATAGCTCCGGCCTTCAGTAGAGTCTTCAAGGAATTGATTATCTTCACATCTCCAAACAAGCCACTTCCTCGCGCTGGTAAAGGTACAGTCATGAGAAAAGCGACGTTGACGCTGTACAATGATGAAATTGAGGCATTGTAAGCCGTCTATCACATTATAATTTTTGGATGTTTTCAACGTCTCATATCTTTTATAGGTACGCTACTGTCGAGTCGACGGTCAATACAGAAGCTATTGAGCCTCCATCGGCCTGGACTCAGGAGAAGACTGTCCAGTGGCTGAAGAAACAAATTCAAGAAATTAATTCTGGAAAGACGTTTGACGTATCAGCAGATTTGTTTGAACAAGGTTTGGATAGGTGTGTTGATTGTTTAACTGTTTTTTTATATGCTCAACATATATATTTAGCTTGAGCACAACAATTCTGCGTCGCAGGATTTCGGGAGCTCTCAATGCATCCAAAGAAACGCAGAAAGCAGCCGAGCTTGTGTCACAGAACACTATTTACAACCATCCGTCAATTAACAAGCTTGCGACATTTATTGTTACCCTCGTCTCTGATCCAGATAGTATCCTCGCCGTGGTTAATAAGACAGATGCCATCGAAGAGATGATTGGGAGATATGTTGTCGGCCTTGAGCACCCTATTGGCGCTGGCTCTCCTTCCAACGGAGTAACCGTACTTATCACCGGTACCACAGGAAATTTAGGCTCTCAGATTCTGGAAATTCTGCTCAAAGATAACACCATCTCAAAGATATACGCGTTAAACCGCACGGCTGGTGATGTACGGAAGAGACACGCTGACAGATTCAAGGATAAAGGATTCAGTGTTGACCTGCTGTTAAGCCCAAAACTTGTATTGCTGGAGGGTGATATTACCCAGAAGAATGCCGGGTTGGAGAAGGATGTGTACCAGGAGGTATGGATTTTATTGGTTATTTGGTCTATTTTTAATCCAAAATTCCTTGGCGGTACAGCTGCTTAAAAGCGTCAATGTCATCATTCATAACGCATGGAGATTGGACTTTAACTTGCAATTACCCTCATTCGAGCCAAACGTTCGCGCAACTCGCAACCTCATTGACCTCGCGCGCGCCACTGCCGCCGGAGCTTCTACTAAATTCCTATTTACTTCATCTGTGGCGTCTGCACTTTCATGGGACAGATCGAAAGGCTCTTATCCTGAAGAGATCATTTCCGATGCAAAATATGCCGTTGGAAATGGATACGGAGAAGCAAAATATGTTGCTGAAAGGGTGAGTATAGAAGTCTAATATTTTGTGAGGGGGATCAGACTGATTTTTTCCTTCTTTTTCTTTGCACGGGCAGATCCTTTCCCAAAGTGGCATCCAAGGCACATCGTTCAGGATTGGTCAGATCTCCGGTGGTGCGCCTAATGGAGCTTGGGCTACCACTGATTGGGTACCTATTCTTGTTAAATCAAGTCTTGCTCTCCACGCTCTTCCAGAGATGGCTGGAGTAAGTATTTCCATGGTTTGCATCAAGTGATACGGATATTGACTTGCTTGGTTATTTTACCTAGGTTTCGTCCTGGTTGCCGATGCATGGTGTTGCCCAAGCCATAGTAGATATAGCATTGTCCACATCTGCCAGCCCATCCGCTCTTAACTTGGTGCATCCGCGACCCGTGCCATTTAACAATCTAGTATCTTCTATCAACGATGCTCTCGTGAAGGAAGGAGTAATCCCTAGCGCTCTTCCTGTATTAACCTTCCAGGAATGGTTTGCGCTACTGGAGGGACGTGCCGCCGCTCACAACGATGCTGATCTTGAAGATGTTGTAAGTCACTCCTTACAGCACTTGGACTGACTTTATGAAACCCTTGATTGACGATGCTTATTTTTAATGAAATAGCCTGCTATCAAACTCATTGAATTTTTCCGGAATATGTCCAACACTGATGTGGGTCTCCGCTCTGAAGAGACAGAGGGTCATGAAAGTGGTGGATTGGTGGATTTCTCCACGGTCAAGGCCCAGAGCATCAGCAAAACGATGAAAGAATTGGCTCCAATTAGCTCGAAGGATGCGGATCTCTGGATCAAGTACTGGAAGAATGTTGGTTTGTTTGCGTGAAGTTATTGTAAGTTAAATTCTCTCTTACGTTTGTAGAAGTCTTTTCTCTGTAACCTTTATGTACTGTTAAGAATATCAATGACTCTTTGGCACATGCGTCTCACTACCACTTACTAGGTATCTGACCTCAATATTTAAATGGTCTATTGTATACTGGTTAGATATAGCCGGTAGGCAATTATGACATGATAAAGGTGTTTCTGTCTCGTATACGAGGTCGTTCGAGGAGAAGCCTCAACAAGATCCTAGCCATGAGGCTGAACCGATCAATCGGAGATTGAATTTGATGAATAGGCGCTCGTCTGTAACTTTGTGTACCCGACTCGGTAACCACCTTGTCTGAGGTTATAAATGATGAAAGCCTAAGCCCTTTCCGTGAAGTTACGTATGTTCAGCTTTTTAATGGTCTTTCGCAACGCAAAAACAGAAACCGAGCACAAGTGGGGCTACCGGCCGGCATGCTAATGCCATCTCTTCGGTGCTCGGCATGTGTCATAATGGTGGACTAGTTCAGTCACGTTGAATCAACCATAAATTGTATCATATAAATCGACTATATTTTTGCAAGGGAACATACCAATGTTGCGAATAAGCCCTTCAAACGGATGCTGCATGAAGCATCAGGATCCCAGGCTCCAGCAATTCGCCAAGGGCCCTTATTTAGCACAGCATCATATATGAATTGATGTAAGGGACCGGCAAATTTCCAATGCCGAGCCGGTGACATCGCAATGATACATATGGTCTTTCTGAACAATCTGGGGTGATTAGCGACCCTTCTTCTCCTTTGCTTAAAACAAACACTGTCGAAAAGCCATAATTTAAGTCTTCTCCCGTTGCACGAAAATGGGCAGCACTGTGACCGTTAATATCTCGGATCGCATTGCGACGATTACTTTAAACCGACCAAAGACCTTAAATGCCATCACTGCTGAAGGTATGCTTTTGAGGTATGCTCAAGGTTAGCAACTCTTCATGCTGACCTTATTCCAGACTATGACGCGTTTGCGAATGCATTGAGAGAAATTGACAAGAACAAGGACGTTTTGGTTACAGTCTGGCAAGGTGGGCGCTCCCTTTCACCGTGCGGCATCCTCGTGTTGAATAAAAACAGCGACTGGGAAATGGTTCTGCGCGTACGTACTTCAGCACCGCTCCCGGCTTTTTGTTGACGCGAGAACATAGTGGTACCGATGTAAAAGTAAGGCGGTCTAACTCCAACGCCGCGTCTGATGTCCAGGGAAACGTGCGCAACGCATTGAAAGCCAGCGTCGTCAACACCACTCTGGACTGTGGTAAGGCAGTAAGTCCATTTCTTTATAATTACCCAACATTTTTCAGCCACGAATTGAGATTTTCAGCTTTATTCTCACAGCAAAATCTTGGTAGCAGCTTTGAATGGACCAGTCATGGGTATGTTTTGGATACCTTTTTTTGAAGCGCACCATTTAATTCAATATGTTGGCTAGGTATCACGGCTGGTAAGCGTCTTGGTCAGGTACGAGCCAATAAGGCACTGATTTTTTACCAGCGTTCCTGGGATATTTCGACTTCATCTATGCAGTACCCAGCACATGGTTGGCGGTTCCATTCACGTTTTTAGGTATGTTCTTCTGGTAGCTGTGAGCGGAACGTTGCTGAATGCGTTTTCAGGCATTATTGCAGAAGGAGGCTCGAGTGTGAGCTTTGTGAACCGAAGTACTGACAGTATATGTAATGTTTTGAAGTTCGCGCTAACGCATGAATATAGTGGGGCTTGGATTCGCAAATGAGGTTTTAATATGGGGAAAGAAAAAGAGCGCCGAGGAATTGCTTGCTTGTGGCTTCGTCAAGTGAGAGTCCATGTTATCTTCCATTCTGACTAACGCAAACATCCTGTTTAGCAAGATATTTCCTCAACAAGACGCAGAATCATTTCACGCAGAAGTGAGAAAACTGCTTTTGAGCGAGCTGGAGGGGTTGGATCCATCAGCTCTCCTTGTCATGAGAAGCCTCATTCGCAGGGGTTTGCATGAGAAAAATGACCCGGATGCCGTTAATCTACGTGAGAGCTATGGTATGTTGTTGATAATTACTTGGTCCAGAAATGAAAACTCGCCGACTCACTTTCATTCAGCCCAAGCAGAGCGCTTTGCAAGCGGTATCCCTCATGGGCGATTCTTCAAGATTGCGAATAAGGAAATCAAACATAAGCTTTGATTTCCTGATTCGAACATCAAGGAGTTGGAACTTTGTATTTTTAAAAAAAAATATTGCACCAACTGTAAGAATTATTTGCTTGTTATATAATCCCAACTACGAAGACTGCAATCTGTATACTTTCTACCCTTTCTGCAGTGGTTTGCAAGTGGCACAATTATAATATTACAAATTGTCACTTCTAAAAAAATGTTACTAATTAGTCGCATCCCCTACATTTCACACTCTGAAATGTAGATTTTCTCATACACCACCAAGCAACTCTAAAAAAGAGGAGAAGATTCTCAATTCTCTTGCAATACACTTGTCGCTTTTGCCTTAACCGGTAGTCGGCATCTTTCGGTATTTCTGATTTTATATCTCCGCTTCAATCAGTTTTCTACTTCCTTCGTGGACTACCCTCTTGAGTACTTTTTTTTGTCTTCGAAGGTTCAACGTCTCTTTCATTTCGAGTACCCATGAAAGCTAGAACAACGCAGGAATAATGCATTGCACGAGCCAACTACTTGAACAGGTCTTCCTTCGCAGCGAAAAAGTCCTGCACCTAAGTATGCTGGGGTTAGGTTCTCATACAGATGTCAGCGAAGGAAATTCCAATTCCCGCAAGTCAAAAGGTTTTCTATCCACATGAACTACCACGATGGATCTGCAAAATACGTTGGGCTATGAAGTTCGAAACAGCACTGCGGTTACGGAACAGGATGTTTATCATATTCTATCTGGGTCATTTAAATCGTTGTCGCTCTTCTTACTAGCATTTTCCCCTTCAAATCGTTCACTTTCGCACCTCAAGACAATTCCTGCATATGGACCACATCAGTACCTGGCTACGAATCTGGCCAAGGATCGAGTTTATACTACAAGCTGGGCTCTTCCCCCCTCGCTATCTAGCTGGCAAATTGAACGATCCTCTACGTACTGCGTAACGCATATAAACACGGTACCCATTAGTATGTCTTCAGATCCATGCTTACCGAATGAATAATAATTCATCTATGAAGCTGCAACATCATCTTACCTGACGATACCTGCACCCTATAGTCATATCTATTCTGTGGGTGGGCCCACTGGCGAGTCACACCTCATTGACCCAGAGACCGGAGGATTTGGCAACAAACTACAAGAGATATTGTTCGTTCCAGAAGACAAGTTGAAGGATGCGGATAAGACAAGGGTTGCACTAGTACGTTGTGATTCCTTTGTCTTTCTTGTTTGATTCCATTTTATTTCCTAGCGCACTGGATCTCACGGGATTGAATTTACACCCTCACGACAATATGCATTCGTGCCTGTTCTAGGTACAAATGCTATAGAGATGTACAGTCACGAGAATGGCCGCCTCAACCATATTGCATCTGTACCATCACCCCGAGGTGCCATCGTTAATGACGGTCCTCGCCATTTGAAGATACATCCCAATGGAAAGATATTGTACTGCATCACCGAACACTGTAAGCCGATAATATTTCCTAGTATCTGCTGTCACTAAGTCGCTCTGATTAGCGAATGTCGTTGACTTGTATCGTATCCTGCCAACCAGCCTGGAGCATATCGATTCGCTTTCTCTTCTGCCCCTTGAATCAAGGCATCCAACGAACGATGCGAAAGGCCATTTCCGGGGCGATACACTTATGCTTCCACCGCCTACTCCATCGAATCCGACACCAAAGGTTTTAATAACTACAACCAGAGGATCCAGTTCGAATCTTCGGGGATGGCTGAGTATCTTCCCATTAGATGAAGATGGGAACTTTGCACCTCTAAGTCTGCATCAGAAATACTTGGAAGCAGAACGCTTTGAGACTCCCACTTCTGGTGGTAAAGCGAATGCCATCGACATCCTACCGAAATCACCATACGACGGGTCCGATAGTTTATGGATTCTACTAACTGACGATGATGAAATTACCTCTTCTCCATCTGGAACGGGCGCAATTCGAGTTTTGGAATGGAATGGCTGGGATCAAGGAGGTGTGAAAGTTGTTGCTGAATGGCCTTCCCCGATGTCAACTGCTGAAGAGAAGAACGAGATTCAAGGCGGAAGTCACGCAATATGGTTGGATTAATAAGATTTCCTTCTGGAAATATTTGGCAATAAATAATGGTGCAACCCATCCCTGAATGTTTGTTCTGCCAATCCGTTAATTCTAAGTCCCGATTACTAGCTCAATTTCCTTCGAAGTCATATATATTCTGAGAAAATAGAGGGGATGAACATATCAAGAGATGTGTTAATAAACCCTAATTTAGGGGCCTAGGTCTCAGCCGACGGATTCATGCGATCCTGTCGGGCGGGTCTTCCTCATGGCTCATTACATTCTCATGCCTTCAAAACTATGGAGAAGAGAATCGATATCACTTGAAACCCACTCGTTGTCTTCATTGTATCCAGAATGTACTTTGCTCAAGTCCTGCTCTTGAGCGCCCTCTTGAATGTTGGCCGGCAATCACTAGTACTGGGGCACCATACACCTAAAACGGAGCAAGAAATAGAGGTCCAAAGAGCTCTACAGGCTGCCGCATTCTATGTAAGTAGGTTTTCAATATAAATTAGGGTCCTTTTTCATCCCATCTTTTGCCAGTGTTCGCCAGCCGTGGAATCATTTACAGCAGCTCGTAAAAGGTCCTTTGCTCAGAGAACATTGGCGGGTATTAACCCCCACCTCCCGGGATATCAGGAACTGTTCTCTGCCGAAACGTATGCAGACCTGGGTGACTCTCCCCACAGTACGGCTTCTGCGACTTCAGTCGATGACGAGGAGACACATATGAAATGTACACCCATTTCCGATACTCATATCCAGAACAACACTTGCGTCCTTGCCCCCGAAGTGACTGAAGGTCCTTATTATCATACGGAAGGCCATCCCATACGACAGAATATTGCGGAACACCAAGATGGATTGCTTCTGGTGAGTCGTAGCCTGATAGGTGTGCGTTCGATATTAACCTGGTGTGTGTTCAGTTGTTGGACATTGGGGTCATTGATGTAGAGACATGCCAGCCTCTTCCTAATGTTTTGGTCGACATCTGGCTTGCCAATGCAACTGGAAGCTACGCAGGTGAGGTTTAATACTTTCCAAGGCGAAAGCAAGCTCAAACCAAGTCATGATATAGGACATCCAGTCCCTCATCCCCATTTGATCGACGAGCAACCAGCGTCTGAAGGTCGCAGAAGAGGCTTGCTCTCCGCGTATCCTCGTACGATCCATGAAGAAACTTGGCTTCGCGGAGCGTGGCCTACCGACAAGAATGGGGTTGTTCAATTCACATGTACGCTCTTCTGTTTAATCAGATACGTCATGTTTTAAAACGTTTCCAAAGCCATATACCCCGGCTATTACACAGGGCGAGCCACACATGTACACACCAAAGTGTTCCCGGAATGGACATCTATTGCGGAAAATAACACATTTAAAGCCGGACGTCTTGCACATACTGGACAATTCTTCTTTGACGAGGAATTGAACATGGTTGTTGACAAGATGTATCCATATGTCACAAACCCCATTAAAGAGACACGAGGTCGCACACGGAATCATCAAGATTCGTTAAACATCTTTCATGATAGTCATGGTCCCGAGGGCAAGTACAATCCGGTGTTCAAGACTCATCTACTCGGAGGAGTCATCTCTCAGGGACTGATTGCCTACATCACTATGGTAAGTTATTACGGTTATGCTTGGGACAATCCTCAACCGTCTAACCCATCTATCACGAAATAAGGGTGTCAACGCAAGCGCCTCTTACGACAATTTCTGGAAGGGTTAAGGCTTGACTTCGTCCAAAAACATGTATCTACATCATCTTACCAATCGCTGAACATTGTGTATACATATCATTTGACCTTGGTTCCCAAGACATTATATCTCAGTTTGAAAATGGATACAAAGTTACGACATCGAAGCTGAATTCATGAAGAGGAGTTACAGGTTAAAGACCATAGTGGACCGCTTTGTCCCCAAATAACTATGTTTGCAGACATTGTACGTTACATTTTATGATCTCGGACTGTGTAGGCGAATTCAATTCTCCTTTATAGCATGCTTTTGGTTCCTTTTCCCGTCTGATACGCATCTTGACAAAGAAAATGTACAGAGCTTGCTAACTTCAGTAGCAAAGCGAGGGCATAAAAGGCATGCGATAATCAGCCTCTATACTATATGCAAAATGTTTTCATACCTCAGCTGCCTATTTTTGCTCGCGCCTCTGACACTCGCTGTAATTTATCCTCGTTCTGAGGACCTTCCACAAGTCGAATATGATTTCATCATAGTTGGAGGTACGCACTCATCTCGTTTTCTTAACTATTCAGTGTAGCTGACACACCCTTACGTACAATAGGTGGTACAGCTGGCTCGATTGTGGCCAACCGATTAACAGAAACATCCCGTTTTCAAGTCCTCCTGATTGAAGCTGGGCCCAAGTTAGTTAGACCAAGTTATTGTTTTCTGATACTTTGTTTCAACTCTTTTTTAGTAATGAAGGTGTATTGGATTCGATTGTGCCTGATTTCTACGCTAAACTCCCGAATACTATCTATGATTGGAATTATACCACCACGCCGCAGAAAGGACTCAATGGTCGTACTCTCACCTTGCAAAGGGGGCATATGCTTGGCGGTAGTAGTTCAGTCAGTAAGTAACTTGCTCCTTTATATTCTCTTGCTTTTTGAATGCTAAAACAAATACATGAAAGATGGCATGGTATATACTAGAGGTTCCTCCTCAGATTACGATCGTTTCGCTCGGATAACTGGCGAGCCTACTTGGTCTTGGGACGCACTACAACCTTACATTCGCAAGGTATGCTCACCTTTATTCGGAACAATACTTGCCAATATAAACTAATTGTTATTTCTGCTAGCATGAAGGTTTTGTGCCTCCAGTTGACGGACGCAACCCCATCGGAGAGTTTGATCCACGCTTTCATGGTTTCACTGGTCCTATCCATACTACTTTGCCTGCGCTACTTGTTCCTGCCACCGATCAAAGGATCATCACGGCAGCTAATCAACTTAAGGGTGAATTTGTATTTAATCTTGACCTGAACTCTGGGACGCCTCTTGGGACCGGTAAGTGGTTTAAGACCAAGATCGAGCCTCGTATTTACTTATCGTAAATTCTAGCATGGCACCAGTCTACTACAGGGCACGGTGTGCGTAGTAGTGCTGCCACCGGATATTTGCCAACTGCTGTCAGGGCTCGTCCCAACCTTCATATCCTCATTGAGACTCGAGTGACTAGGATACTGCAAACGCCTGGCAACCGCAAACTAACTTTGAGAACGGTGGAGTTCACTACTGGAAATAGTGAGAAACAACAAGAGATTCATTTGTAGGCGAGGCTAATACTGGGTCAGGTACCACATCACTCAGGAAGACATTAACAGCCACGAAAGAGGTCATCCTTGCGGCCGGCAGCATTGGAACGCCACACATCTTGCTTCATTCAGGTGTAGGAGACAAGAATGAACTTAAAAAGGTCGGAATCCCGTCAGTTCTTGACCTGCCTAGCGTTGGTAAAAACCTCACGGAACACCCTATTTTTGCTGTGGGGGTCGACCTCAACATTACTGGCGACACCGATCCTTGGGCAAGGTAAGTTGGCTCGCTCGTTGACGAAGACATTTTTTTTAACCACAAGCTTAGCATTGACACCAACACAACTTTGCAAGCTGAAGCACTTCAGTTGTGGAATGCTAATAAGACCGGACCATTAGCATCTTTGGGGCGTCTCAACCAGTTTTCATTTGGCCGCATTCCTTCTTCAAAGTTGAACCATATTGATACATCTTCTGGTCCAAATTCCGCTCACTATGAGCTGGCATTCGTTGTAAATATTTTCCCAGTTCTATAGCGAGCTACACTGATACTTTTTGATGTAGGGGTCTGCTTCGTCTCTTATATCTTCTGTTGCCGTGTCTAGTCCTGCCTCTCGTAAGTACAGAATGCATATCAGCACGGTGGTGTCATACTAATTGATTCGGTTTAGGTGGCACTCTCACGTTGAGCACGAATAATCCTTTCGACCAACCATTGATTGATCTTGGTTTGCTCACGGCCCCAGTTGATGTGATAATAGCAAGGGAGGCGATCCGAGCGTTCTTCAAGTTCACGACTGCGCCTGTATGGAAAGATGTTCTCCTGGGACCTTCTCCTATTTTCGTGAATAATACAGTCGACTCTGTCTTGGATGATTTCGCGCGCAACACCTCGATCGCCAATCTCCATCCTATCGGCACTGCCGCTATGTCCCCCGTGAATGCGTCATGGGGGGTAGTCAATCCTGATTTGTTGCTCAAGAAAGCGTCTGGATTGCGTATTATTGATGCATCTATCTATGTAAGTGACTTGTTCGTTTCAAGTTATTTACAAGGAGTGACGAATATACGGGATCACTAGTCATTTATTCCTTGTGGACACACGCAAGCGAGCGTATATATCATCGCAGAGCGCGCCGCCGATGTTGTGAAAGTAGCATGGGGTGCACAAGAGACAACTTAGGCTTGAATTAGAATAGAATAGTTGACGAATATTCCAAATATCTGGAAGAGTATATTCAAAAAATACGAACCTAAATGAATTCAGGCCCAATAGCAATACATAGACTGATGAGAATCATGCGACCTCGTGATTGAGTGGACATGCGTATAAAAAGCAGTATACTTGCGAGGCGGCCCGAGTCCTTGAACTTGATCGACTATACCGGTTTCCAAGCCATTCCACTTCTTTTCGGAGATCTTAATCTAGCGATACCAACTGGTGAGTGAAATTCAACTATATAAATGCGTCTACTGCCGCCCCTGATCTCGATTCTCTGTACGCCTCAATAGAATCGAGAGGTCACGTTTTTTTTGTATTTACTTGGAACAAATGAATTGGCAGCCTCAGGATGTTTCTAGTACTATCTACTCACATAACAGCGACAAGAAGCCGCGCCCGCTCAGGGCCTGAAATTATGAAGACTTGTTAAATATCTTTCAAAATATTTATGGTTCTGAGGGCGAGTACGATTTGGAGTTCAAACTTCAAACGTTCAAGACTCATCTGGCTGGAGAAGTCATTTCCCAGGGACTTAGGGTGATGCTTTGAATATTACTTTACTGTTGGACATAAAATAGAGTTTCTTACAACAATTTCAGGAGGCGCCTTAAGCCCGGCCTTCGTTCAGGACTACTTACCAATCGCTGGACATTGTGGATACATATCGTACGACCTCGATGCCCAACGCATTACTGCTCACATTTAAAATGGGGACAAACCTACGACATTGAAGCTGAACCTATGAAGAGCAACCGAAAGCTGACGTTGAAGATCATAGTGGACCGCTTTGTCCCCAAATAGCTATGTTCGCAGACATCGTACGTTACATTTTATGACCTCGGATTGTGTAGGCGAATGCGATTCTCCTTTGTGACATTCTCATAGTACCTTTTCCCGCCTAATACGCATCTTGACAAAGAAAAATCGTACAGAACATGTTAATTTCAATGTTAATGCAACCATATAAAGAGTCCATACAGTCGTCAGTCTCTAATACTATATTCGCAGAATGTTTTTATACTCCAGCTTTCTGCTTTTATTTGTGCCCTTAACCCTAGCTGGAACATATTCTCGTTCTGAGAACCTTCCTCCAGTCGAGTATGACTTCATCATAGTTGGAGGTGCGTACTCATCTCAGATGCTTAAATGTTTACTGCACCTGACACACCGTTACGTACAATAGGTGGTACAGCTGGCTCGGTTTTGGCCAATCGGTTAACAGAAATTCCTCATTTTCAAGTGCTCATGATCGAAGCTGGGCCCAAGTTGGTTTGACCAACATACGATTTTTAGTATTTTGTTTAATTTCTCTCTCTTAGCAATGAAGGTGTATTGAACTCGATCGTACCCAATTTCTTGTCTAAACTCCAGAATACTATCTTCGATTGGAATTATACTACTACTCCTCAAAAAGGACTCAATGGTCGGACTATTACCTTACAAAGAGGGCGCATGCTTGGCGGTAGCAGCTCAGTTAGTAAGTAGCTCGATTCTTCTCACTTTCTTGCTATTTGTATGCTAAAGTAATCACTCTAAAGATGGCATGATATATACGAGAGGGTCCTCTTCAGATTATGATCGTTTTGCTCGGGTAACTGGCGAGCCTACTTGGTCTTGGGACGCTTTACAACCTTACATCCGCAAGGTATGCTTGCCTTTACTTGGAACAATATTATTTGTCCATGTGGCCGGATTGTTCATTCTGCTAGCATGAAGGCTTCGTGCCTCCAGTTGACGGACGCAACCCCGTTGGAGAGTTCAACCCACACTTTCATGGTTTCACGGGACCTATCCATACTACCTTGCCTGCGCTACTTACTCCTGCCACTGATCAAAGGATCATCACGGCAGCTAATCAACTCAAGGGTGATTTTGCATTCAATCTTGACCTGAACTCTGGGACACCTCTCGGGACCGGTATGTAGCGTTAAGATGAACATAGTAGAGTCTCATATTCATTGATCGTAAACTCTAGCATGGCACCAGTCTACTACAGGGCACGGTGTGCGTAGTAGTGCTGCCACCGGATATTTGCCAACCGCTGTCAGGGCTCGTCCCAACCTTCATATCCTTATCGAGACAGTGGTGACTAGGATACTGCAAACGCCTGGCAACCGCAAACTAACTTTGAGAACGGTGGAGTTTACTACTGGAAACAGTGAGAAAGCGCGTCACATTCATTTACATCCAAGATTAATACAGAGTCAGGTACAACATCACCCAGGAAAACTTTAACAGCCACGAAGGAGGTGATACTTGCAGGCGGTAGTATTGGAACGCCACATATTTTGCTTCATTCAGGTATAGGGGACAAAAATGCACTCGAAAAAGTTGGAATTCC